>Ga0316608_1000017_pt1 | contig 88829 bp, 142 predicted proteins | sample MIS2016152B_MG_FD_207673 | JGI IMG/M metagenome (GOLD analysis project Ga0316608, IMG submission 207673) | Microbial mat bacterial communities from Middle Island sinkhole, Lake Huron, Michigan, United States - MIS.2016.152B | ecosystem: Environmental > Aquatic > Freshwater > Lake > Sediment... | reverse complement strand
CCTGTTTTCAAATAGAGTACGCTAAGACACTGGTTATAGAGGCTGCACAAACAATCCAGGAGCTGAAGACTGTCAACGGAACAATTAGAAGTGGTTGGCCAGCGGACTCATTACTAAATGTAGTGGTGGTTTAAACTATGGGTAAGACGGTTGTTCGAGGTATAAGCAGTATTCAAGATGTACGTGAAAAGTGGGTACAGGATGAAGTATCTTTAACGAAAGTTAAAGAGGAGTGGAAACAAACAGAGAACGGTATAGAAAAAGTATCTGAAGTTTCGTTGCCACCTGAAGTAGTTTTTTATTGCAAAGGGAACGAGTTAACTCATTTCCCTCGGTCCCAATCATTTGCATCGCCGACTGTAGGTGATCCTAATAGTATTATTAAAACATATTATGCTGGTGCGCTTGGTTCAAACTCGAATGACGATATGTCGCTAGACGTTGTTACAGCTATAGAGAGGCCGGACAGCCCACTTCCAAAAACATACGACTCATTGCGAATATACCCTGACAGCAGCGGTGGATCAGGTTCTAACCATATATTTCACATGCTAATGAACAGAAAAATGTCACTTGCAAAAGGTACGATAAGTTTCTGGGTAACACCAAACCAACTAGCGACCAACTGGCTTTGGCATTTGTCAAATACATGTGCTACTGCGGATAATCATTTCACGAATGGGAACTACGGTTTCGACTTCGCTCCGGATGGTTACAAAGGGTATTGGTACATTTCTACACCAAATTTAACGTATGGTCCGTATGCTGGGCTAGGGTATAGAACTGGTATAACAGGTGCTGGGTTGTTCACAGGGTGGACAAGTGCAAACGGAGGTGCAGCTTTTTTACGAACAAACGCACCGTACGGACCGACAGCTCTAGGTTCGTATAAGGTAACTTTTTCTTGGAATAAGGACGGGATACCAGGAACAGGTAGCCCATTGAAAACAGCTATACTTACAGTATACTATACCGGAAATGGTCAAACATACACAGACTATTTTACGAATACGTGGACTAGGACGGACAAAATTGGCGGGTCACAGACTCTTGGTGCTCAACCAAACTCAAGTTCCTACAGTTCTAACTATCAATCTTTTGGTGGGTGGTATAGCAATTTCATAGCAATGAACGAAGATCAGAGCAACGCAGCGGTAGCAGCAGTTTTACTTGAACAGAACGATCCTACAGCGATGCAGTTAAAATATGGCGGACCATCGTTCAACAGGTATATACAGTTAACAGCCACAAATAATGCTTCTGCGGGTAATCACTACGCGTACTACACAATCGCAAGCGGGATGGCACTAACAGTCGCAACAGGGGATGTATTGGAAGTGAGTTTAATGTCACTAACAGACTCTGTTCAAGTATACCAGGGGGGCGTAGACATCACATTTTCTGACGGAACAGTTGCAAGGAACTTGTCTATGGTCGTTCAATCCACTACGCAACCTCTTCATGCTATAACACTTTCTCCAACAGCAAAAAACACTTGGTATAGATTTAGAATACCATTCACAGCAGGTGCTGTTGGAAAAAGCATTTCTTCTTTGCAGTTAGTCTTTGAAGAGGATACGCCTAGCATACAGTATTCGTTTCGAATAAACAGAGCAGTTGTGTTAACATCCGCAGGTTACTTGAAGCTGGATATGCTAAAGTATCTTACGGCTGCGACTTTATCTAGTCAAAATTTAATAGCGAGTAGCTCGTGCACATCTACCGACGGATACGTACAGCCTACAGGTGGTCTACTTTTGGATAGCGGTATGGGAAGTGCACTAGAAGTTAACAATCCTACTGTTGGACCTACCGGGATGGTTACTGGTAGCCCAACTTTTGATGGAGTGTCAGCACTTATTAACACTGTGGGTAACTACGTAACATATCCGAATGTGTGTTTAGGGAATGCGTTTTCAATACAGATGAAGATAAAACCGGTAGTATTTCCTACTGCGGCAGCTGCTTATCTATTTGGGATTACACAAAATGGAACTGTGAATGCAAACTATTACATGTACATAAATGGTTCTACACTATACTTTAAATGGGGTGCTAATGAAATATCGACAGCAATTTCTCTAAGTACATCTGCTTTCAGTACACTAAAGGTAGTGGTTAATTATAATGGGATAGCGGGAGGTTCAGATAGAATACGCGTATACAACGGAGCAACGCAGATTGCATCTTCAGTAAATAATATAACAAACACAATACTTACGCATAGATTTTTTATAGGAATTTCTGCAAGTAATACATCACCTTTTAACGGTTACATAGGTAGTTTCAAAATATGGAATTATGCTAACACAGAATTGGATGCAGGTATTGCGTACCCAGGGCTAGTGTTATTTAATAAAATGGACGTTAGTAAGCCACAGAGTGAGGTGGGGAAAGGATATGTAAGCTATGGTGACGTTTCACTAGGCTCCTCACCTTGTAAATTCGGGAATGGTTACAAGCCGAACTTAACAACACACAGGGTAGAATACACTAATTTTACAAGCTTAGTTGGAAATAACTGCTCTGAATTTACTATTGAATTTTGGATGAAATGGGATGGTACAAGCAATAGGGCAATTTTTATAATAGGTACTCCAGGGGACATTTATGATTACGCTAGGGGTTGGGAAGTTTCATTCAATGCCAATACGGGTGAAACAGGTGTTCTAAATAAAATGCATAGGAATACGGCAGGAGACTTAGTATACGAATTCTCTGAAGGGGCACACTATGGTAATCCTTTTGTAGCTAATACACTATACCATTTTGCTTTTGTCTACTCCAGTAGTGGGATAGGTAACACTACAGACAAAGTAAGGTATTATAGAGATGGTGTTGTTATTTACGCTGATTCAAATGCTTCAATTAACCTAACAGGTATATCTGCTTTAGATTTTAATCTAACATTTGCAGGGTGGACTGGAAGTGGAAATTACGGTGGGAATACAACCGTGGAGTATCTAAAGATATGGGATTACGATAAAACTGATTTTAGTGATAGGTTTGTAGAATAAAAATGGTAAATAGATTGCTATTGTATTGAAAAAAACGGTTAATTGTAGTAAAATACTACAGGAGTTCAAAATGCTTACAGATCGGGAAAAGCGGATAGTTGAGATTCACGCAAACGAAGAAAAGACTCCGGTAGAGGATTTTGAGTTCGAACAGCTTAACAGGAAAGCATCCCGTAAGTGGAAGATCGTAAATGGTATGCGAATTATGGCGTATATTCTGACTGTGTACCTTATGGTAGTGTCTGTTTTTAAAATAGACATTATAGTTAGTGGTATTCTAGTATGGGCTCCACTTATTTCGATACTGTGGGGCGGGCCTGCAGCATACTCGAACATAGGGCTGGTTACTGAGAAGAAGAATAGCGAGGGCGCGTGAAATGGAAAAGACAAGTGAAGGTTTAATAGTTCAGTTTTTATCATCAGAGGGAGTTCTGAGTTACCTTGCTGTGTGTTTCGGTATATTTATTATAACGATGGCATTCGTATACGTACCTGGAAGGATGCTTGAGATAGTAAAGAGTTTTAAAGTGAAAAATACGATAGCGACAATATCAGCAATCTGTTTTTCATATTTGTATTTGTCTGCTTACAGGACTGACGTTTCGTCTCCTGCTGTGCTTATTTTTCAGGTTAGTCAATATAGTGCATTGGTGATTGTACTTTATGTGCTTATAGGATTTAATCTTTTCGATAGATTTGACTCATTCTTAGACAAAAGAGGGTTCGAAGATAAAGACGTTGATCAAAAAACTAAGATGAGGAAAAAGAAACAATGAGTGATCTATTTAAAGTATTAGAACAATTGGGGTACACAAACCCTTCATTAGTAGTTTTTGTTGTCGTAACTGTTGTAGTTATTGCAATGATGCGAGAGCTCGTACCACTTGTTATTAGCATACTTAAATCAGTAGGTGTAATAAAAGACCCGGCTATGGAGAAGTACGTTAGCCACATAGTTGAGATAAAGGAACTTGTTAGTCACCACGTCAGTAACATCGACGATACAACTCTAAACATTATCACAATGCTAAAGATTTTAGATGAGAAGCAAGAGAGTTATCTTACAAATAGCCAAGTGGATGTTGCAATAAAGCTAACACTAATGTACGTGCAGCGAGAGTTAACTTTTAAATTTCTTGATGCAGTAAAAAATAATACCAGTCCTACCGGAACGGCACACGACTTGCGTGAAATTTACCACACAGTTATAAGCAACGTTGATAGACACTTTTTTCAACTCCCTAACACTACTGGAAAAATAATATCAACTGAAAGAAAGCTTGCCTGTTTCGAAGATAAGAAATTCAAGTATCTTGATACAATACTTGACATTCTTTACTCTACGCTTGATTACGAGCAGAAGAAGATCAAGATTGAATTAGTGTTAGTTCGACTCACAGACTACTGGTATCAAACTCAACAAAATGAAAAAAATTAAAAAAACATTACATTTTTTACTTGTCGATGACTCGCTATCTATTCTCGATGTACTTGAGATGCTGATAGATGAGAGAATGGTTACGTATAAAGACTCTATTGAATACTCAATCGACAGATTCGAGGATGTCAATTCATTCCTACAACGCCGCAAGGAAAAGTACGACGTATGTATAATTGACTGGAACTTGCCGGATGGAAAAGGGAGTGCAGTGATTGACAAACTAAGTGAGTCAGGTAGTCGTTCATCAGAGACTGCAATATTCTCAGGCGGTGGGGACATTACAATATTTACAGGTATGACGGATGACAACATGGTGATTGGGGAATATTCTTTAAAGAGTAAAGTAAGGTACATCTCCAAAGGTGATAAAGCTAACTCGATAGTTAAATTCATAGAAGCATCAATAACCAAGCAGATCCGAAGGGCGTTAGCGTGAGAACAGCATTTTTAATATTTTTGATTTACGTTTCACTTAGCGTTGTTGTAGCAATATATTGGCGAAGAATTAGGATGATTATAGTATTCAGAATATTGTTTCCAGTTTTTTATATTGTGGATAAAATTATAGAAACATTGTATTGCGGAAAATGAATTTAAAAGAGTCTTTCCACACAGGTTTCTACTCGGCGTATCATAAAACGTCGATTCTAATGTTTCTGATACTAACTATTGTTCCAAACATTTTTCTTTTCTTAACAGGTGCGAACATAGATCTTATTCCGGTTAAAATGGTAGTTATCAGTATTTTTGTAGTTATTTATTTTTTGATACTTCGTTTTAAATCAGTAGGGGTTAATATTGCAGGGCATGTTAACGTTGTACTAATGTTCATTATTTCAACTTGGTTATCGTTTTCAACTGTTGTAGCGATGGACTACCCAAGTGAAGCCAGTATATTTTTAATAAGTATTTCAGTTCTATACTGTACGTTCTCACTATCCTCGATGCGTGTTTACATAACATACTCAATATACAGTATGCTTGCCATAGCATTTGGTTTTTACGTAAAGTATGATTTTGAAATACTAAAAGCATTGCCATTCGCAATAATACTTTCTGTATTCCTTTTTCTAACCGGTATTCTTCTTCGTATCAGGATTTCGATATCTGACAGTATGTATAAGACTGTTACTGAGAATGAGAGGCAGGCACTGCAGCTGAGTGAGTACAACGCGAAAGTTGTTTATAGCGAGAACCTAATGAGTAGCATTTTTACGTACAGTCCGTATCAACTAGCTGTGTTGGACGTAAATACTTTCAAGTACACGAAAGCAAACATACACTGTTTCCCTGGTAAAGAACTTATGAATTATATGCAGGACAAGAATGACTTCGATTACTGCCGGGACCAGCGTCTGGATATGGAGATAGCAAAGTTACGTACAGCTTCAATTGAGCGTGCAATAGCGAAAAAAGAAACTGATACTATGGTTGAGAAAATAACATTTGCAAACGACGAAACATCTATGTATGAGAGAACGCACACACCTATTCTAAATGCAGATGGGGTAGTAATAAATATACTTATGACCTCTCAAGATATAACAGAGGATGTTAAAATAAAAGCTAACCTGGAAAAGAAAGACTTAGATCCTGTAAGCAACACGTTTACACGTAAGTACTTTGAAAGTTTCATTAAGAAAAAAGTTCGTCTAGGTGAGTTATTCATTGTCGGTGTTGTCCACATTGATAATTTAAAACTTATCAATGATAAATTTGGTTACGACTACGGTGATAGATTTTTCAGACTAATTGGGGATTTCTTAAAAGGTTTTTTTGATCCAACAGACTGTGTGGGTCGTCTTGCCGGTAACGAATTTATCGTGTGTGTTGATAGGCTTCAAACTGTTGATGAGATAAACTACAAATTTGCTAAAATGCAGGCTCAGTTTAATACAGTAGTAAAGCCGTTTGGTTTAGAGGAGTCGTTGCGTATGTCAGTAGGTGTTTCAATACACACACTTCACGGAAATACATACTCATTCCTACTAAAGTACGCAGATGAGGCTTTGGAAAAAGCGAGAAGTCTCGGAGTGAGTTTACACATTTACGGAGCATAAAGTATCAGTTGAGAATAAGGTACAGCCATAGTATACTTAAATTAACACGTAAGGAGTTTATAATGAATTTTAATTTACTTTTATCACCGGAAGACAGAAGAGACTGGAAAGCTGCTGGTATTTTTCCAAAAGCATCAAACTGGGATATTGACTTCAGACAATACCTACGGCCAGTTAGGGACCAAGGTATGCTAGGATCCTGTGTAGCGTTCGCTACAGCCACGCAGAGAGAGGTTCAGGAAGCTTTCGACTCGAAATTGAAAGATTACATCGCACCGTGGCTTACATACATCAATAGGGTTAACCAAGACTCCGACGGGATGTATCCAAGGAATGCTTACGAAATTCAAAGAACTATAGGTTGTTTGCCAGAATCCATGTGCCCATATATGTCAAACTTTACGTGGGATGCAGAGAAGAAAAAGATGGCTGAACTTCTAAAGATTGAGTCGTATTACAGAGCATATACACGGCAGGATGTAATCGACGCGATGAACGCTAAAACAACTGTAACACTATCTATTCCTATCTACGGAAGTGACGGACAGATATGGAAGCCTGAGAATGGTACTTTACGTGGTTACCATTTGGTGTGTGCAGCTGCTTCTTCCGAACATGGGTTGCTAATCAGAAACAGTTGGAATGAGAAATGGGATGAAGACGGGTACGTTGAAATGTCATGGGAAGATTTCGAAGATCTTGCTGCAAAGCGGGAAGCCTGGATTTCAGTTGATAAAAAGACTGCAAAGAAATTTACATTCAAAGAGAAGTTCCGGTTATTCACCTACAAAGCGAAACGCTTTTTCAAAAATAAAACACATATTTGGGTCCCTATCGCTATGGTACTTGTTGCCGTAGTTATCGGAATTTACGCGAACTCACAAAATTAAAAAAAGGAATCGGAGGAATAAAATGGATAAGAGAATAGAGGCATTAGTTTTTCATTGTAGCGACAGCGGTTTTGGCGATGCAGCTCTGGTAAAAGAGTGGCACGTACAGGGTAACGGTTGGAAAGATATAGGGTACAACGGTGTTATCCTAAACGGTTTCAGAAAGTCAACAAAAGCATACGCTTCAGCGGATGACGGTTTGTTCGAGATCGGTAGGGGGTTAGACCTTGATACTATTATTGAGAAAGAGGAAGTTGGTGCGCACGCTAAGGGGTTCAACGAAAATTCACTAGGTTTCTGCCTGATAGGTGTAAACAAGTTCTCCATTGCTCAGTTCCAGACAGCATACAATCTGGTACGTTTATTCCGTAATATTGTTCCCGGTGTTAAGCTTTTGGGTCACTACGAGCTTCCGACTGCCGGAGGTAAGACATGTCCAAACTTCGATATGAATGTATTCAGAGAAATATGCGAAAAAGACGGTGTCAAAATAGACGCGAGTATTGTTTCTCGTTTGCTTAAATCTTAACTTTAGGGTAAACTTCGTTCCTTCGTACTATATTGGTATGAAATATTTACAAGGAACGAATAATGAAAGAACTTAAAGAGCAGAGGGAGCAGTTTAGTAATGATACTACTACTGCTATAAACGACCTTATTTCGGACCCGGAAGATAAACGGGTTGCTAAAAAGATTGTAAAAAAGTACTCAGAGGTTAATGTCCACGAATGTAAAAGATGTGGGCGGACAACCAATACGATAATTATCTCTGATGGGTTTCTTGCTTGCCCATACTGCCAGAGAGTGAATGCACTAGACATGCTGTCCGTTATTGCAAAAACAGCCAAGGGTATGGACAAGGTGCACGCGATGATCTCCTCCATGCATCAAGACTACAAGTACGGTTATTCCGTACAGTCACCTCGGTACACACTAATATCCAGGATTACTAACTTTCTATTCAAAAAAGAATTGAAAGTTTCAGTACCTGGGTATATCAAGTTTTACGTAAATCCAAAACTTTTAAATGATGCGGCATCTTTCAAAGAGAAGTACATCGCGGTTGCAGGGTTCACTGAAAAAGAACTTATCCAAGAGTTTTTCGGTGATGTTGCCATCGGTGTAAAAAAGAAAGAGAATGCAGCAGCAACAGAAAATACCGGTAATAATTGATACAGTTCTCAGGTTACCTATAACTATTCCAGAGCCGATTAAAGAGAAATTCAGATACGATTTAACACATAAGAATCCAAAGTTTGAATTTGCTTTAGCGCAGGCTCGTGGGGATAGGCAAAAGGTTAGAGAATTAGGGATACAGGAATACGTTTTATCCTATGCGGAAACACCCACGTACTTTTGCATACCAAGAGGTACAGGTGCTTACGCGAGGGTTGTTCTGGCTGAGTTTGGGTACTCAATCGAATACATAGATCGTAGAGTAACATCAGAGCCAATAAAGTTCTACCCACAGCCTTGGTTAAAGTTAAGACCTCATCAGGCTAAAGCGAGAGAGGTTATATCAAAGTTCGAACAAGGTGTGATAGAAGCACCTTGTGGTTCCGGTAAAACAGTTCTAGCAATATACGAAGCATCAGCTCGACGGCAACGGACACTAATTCTTGTTCATATGAAAGACTTGCAACAGCAGTGGATTGAACAGATAAAAGAAAAGTTTATTCTGGAAGACGCAACAATAGGTGTGATTGGGGATGGTAGGTTTGAGATAGGTGACATTACAGTGGCACTGGTGCAATCCTTATCGAATGCAACACCTGAACAATGGGCAGAGATTCAACGAACTTTCGGGACCTTACTAATCGACGAGTGCCACAGAGCCCCTGCTGAAACTTTTATGTTTTGTATAAACAGGATACCGGCAAAGTACAGGTTCGGTGTTTCAGCAACTCCGTTCAGAAAAGACAAGATGCACTTCCTACTGTACGAATACATCGGAAGTAAGATTTTTGTTATAAGTGATGCAGAACTGGAAGACGCTGGTATAATAACTTCAGCTAAAGTTATACGTGTTGCAACAGACTACTTTTTTGATTACACCGGTGTTGCAACTTGGAGCAGGATGCTAAATAGTATTGCTGCAGATAAATACAGAAACGCACAGATACTTCAGAGGATTTTAAACGAGCATAAACTGGGCAAGAAACAGATCGTGCTATCGGAAAGAGTTGAACACTGTGAGATGCTTGGTAAGATACTGTCAGAAAAGTTTGGTGTAAATGCTTTTGTACTTCACGGTAAGAAAGATAGGGTGTATCGAAAAGATACTCTGAGTACTTGTCGGGAAGGTGATTTTGATGTTCTGCTCGCTACAAAGCTTGCGGATGAAGCGTTGGATGTTCCATGCCTGAATGTTGTACATCTAACGTGCCCATCTAATAATGAGGGTAACTTAAAACAACGTGTCGGGCGTATCCGGAGGATGTTGTCAGGGAAGATGACTCCTACCGTATATGATTACATAGATGATAAAGTAAAATACCTTGCAAAGATATGGGAGTGTCGAGCAAGGTGGTATGCGGAATGGGGGTTTGAAATAACATGAGTTTATTTAATTTTCCAGGTGATAGGTACACATACTCAGTTGGTGTGATGTACACAAAGTTTTTAGGTTTAAACTGTGACGAATTGGTACTGCTTGATTTAATAATAGCTACCCAGGATGTTGCATCCGGGACAGCCGTGTTTGACCAGGAGATGATCGAAGATATCCATGGAATACCACATGCTACAGCAATAAAGTTTTTACAAAAGTTCATGAAGATTGGTATACTAGATAAGACAGGTGGCTCTTACGTTGTGGTTATGTGGAAGATACGTGACCTCGCGCTAAGTTCTCCATTATACAAAAAGTATGTTGGATCGTTTGGTAACGCCCTTAATGTCCCAACAGTCCCTTTCACGGGTGAGTACGCGAAAGAGTACAAGGTAACTAAAGCTGCATCAACGCTTCACAGAATGAAGCAGGATGTGGAAGACATTCAAAGCTCACGTGCAGATTCACTCAGAGACTTTCACGGTAAGATGAAAGATAAAAGAGTTTCTATTACTTCAGACTTAATATCAGACATACCCGAAAAGACAAAGCCGTTATTCGAACAGATTTGTAAAATACTAAACTACGCTCCAGGGACAAAGGCTATGGCTCAGTTCCACGAAAACCTCATCAAGTATAAGTCACCGCATATAAATGCTCCGGAAAGATTCCATGAAACAGTTAAAAACTATTTAGATCGTATATCCAACGGTGAGATGACTGGTGTTAATCTAATCAAAAAAAGAGTAATTCTTTTATCCTATTTTAAATCAGTTATGCGTCCTAAGTTTGCAAACATGATTAAAGGTGTAACTGAGGACACTGCCGACAAACTAGCTAAGTCTCCTAACTTCAAAAAGTATGTAGACGAAACGCTACGTGAATCAAAGAGCCCTGTATTTCCATACGCTGCTAAGTTGTGGCACCCGTTGGATGTGAACGGACAGCCGTACCTTGCAAGCCCTGTAGACGAGATGAGACTTTACAAAACGTGTGAAGTATACACAGATTTAAAACCAAAAAAGGAAAAGGTATGCAAAACAAAACAATAAAACTATCAGAAACAAAAGCATTGTCAATCACATTTGGTGAGTTCAAAGGTGTAAACAATTTCAGGATAAGTGTTATGTGGAAGAGGGAGGACGAGCCAGACGAGGAAGTCTACTGGAAACATAGTAACAACGGATTAACAATATCATCAAAGGATGCTGCAAAAGTATTTCTTCAGCTCATGGAAGAAAAATCTGAAGAAATGGTTAGTCACGTAAAATGAATACTGTAGTAATAGGCGTGGACCCGGGGAAGGATGGTGCAATAACAGCTATCGCAATAAGTGACAGGGTTGTTAAGTACATAGCCTCTATTCCAACACCTACGTATGTAAAAACATTGTCGACGAGAAGAAAGGTTAAAAAGTTAACACCAGAGCAAATTGCAGCAGGGAAGAAACCGAAGAAGCCTGGGTTCAAAACAAAAAGCATAATAGACTTCAACGAGATGTCTCGTTTCGTCCATGAGATTCAAAGCAGAAGTACAGGGAAGATCGTGGCGTATGTTGAAGAAGTTACAGCTATGCCGGGGCAGGGTGTGGTGTCTATGTTCAGCTTTGGTGAAGCTTTCGGATTAGTTGTGGGTGTACTTTCCGGTTCAGGGTGTGAAGTAAAATTTACTAGGCCACAGAAGTGGAAGAAAGATATATTCCCTAAAGGTAAACTGGCCGATAAGGAAATGGCGATAGAAATTGCTCAGAAACTTTTTCCAAATTTCTCTTTCAAAAAGACAAGTAAGTGTACTACATACCATGACGGGATGGCTGAGTCTGCACTTATAGCGTTCTGGGGCGGTGTACAAGAGGGTATTGTTGACCAAGTTAAGTTTGAAGGTGTCGAGTCTAAAATAGACGACGATGTGCTTTCTGCATTAGAGGATATTAAAATTGAAGACATTAAACCGGTTAAAAAACGCAGCAGAAAACTTTAAAGAGAATGTGTACTGGGTAGGGCTACTTGTAATTATGGCACTGCTGACTTTTATAGAGATGATTCTGCTAAAAATTGGAATTATAAGAGAGGACTAATTGGAATCATTTAAACCCTGCGGTATTCCTCCGTGTGACGATGGATACATTTTTGGTTCAAGCGGTATGACGTTATGTCCTTGCCGGAGAGAATACTCGACGCGTAAACGGTTAGAGACTATGTTTGAAGAATCAAACATCCCGGAAAAGTATAGGGATAAGACTCTGCAGAATTATGTAGTGACACCTGGTACTGCCGAGGGGTACAAAATGGTATCAAGGTACGTAGAGACTTTAGATGAAAAAGTACGGAACGGATTCGGTATGGTTTTATCCGGGGATAATAACTCTGGAAAGACTCACCTTGCTGTAGCAGTTCTGAGAGAAGCAATACTTCATAACGTCTCCGCATACTTTGTTATTTTCGGAGACTATGTAAACAAAGTAACGCGTACATGGAAACCAGGAGACGATGAGGGTTATGCTGATCTTGACTTTATTCGAGAATCGAAAATCTTAGTATTGGATGATGTGGATAAAGTAAACCTTGCACAGGATAAGTTTCAGGTGAAGGAATTAGATCTACTACTCAGAGCTCGTGATAGTAAAGGGTTGTCAACTATTATGACGACAAACATTTTAGATGAGAACGGTGCATTTGCTTCTACATTTGGTATAAGTATAGACTCGTTGATTCGTAGGAAAAATTTAATATTTGAATTTGCTGGTGGGTATACTAAAAACCTTACAGAGAATTTAAGGAAGGGTTGGTAATGGCGAACTTAGAACTGGCCGAACAGACGATTGTTAGTAGGCTACTCACCGATGAAAGTTTAAGATCAAAGTATATACCGAGACTTGAAGCAACAGACTTCTACTCACCAGGGGTATCTGATCTTTTTTACGCGATTGCATCTGCTCACTTACGAGGTTTATCCTTAGACGTAGCTACTCTAAACATGCTTGCACACGAGTGTAATGCTTCATCTCCGGTATCTCCAGAGATAATAGAATCATTCCGAACCTACGGTAGGACATCAGCCGGGGAAATGAATGAATCTGCGCTTCGTGCGGCGATAGAGTCTGTTAAAAGAAACGCTTTGAAAACAGAATTGTCTACATACCTTACACCAAAGATATCTCAGTATGTAGCAGACGACAGCACTGGTGAGGATGCACTCCTTGCAGAACTTGAAATAGTAAAATCTAAAATAATTAACTCTGACTTAAACGCAGAGGACATGTACCAAACGTTAGGTTCGATACTTGCAGGTGACTGGGCTGCGGAGCTTGAGCGTAGGCGGAAAGGTTTGTCATTTATTCCGACAGGGTTCAGCCACTTAGATTATTTTCTGACAGAAGCGTTTGCTCCGGGTCGTGTAACGATAGTCGGTGCCAGACCAGGTTGCGGTAAATCCGCATTCGTTGATAATGTCGCGGTTAGAATAAGTAACATGTCTGAATTTATAAACATGGGTTCGGACAATACTTTGTTTGGTGTGAACGTTGGTCACTCAATGCTTACCGAGCCGGTTCACGTTGCTATCTGTTCATTGGAGATGCAAAAGGTCCCTTTATCGGATCGTATTGTTTCGATAGGTACACAGGTAGACCTTCACGATATAATCCGGAATCCATCCGGGTGGACAGAGTACCAGACTGGTAAGATAAATACTTTCTGTCGTGGTAAACAGAGAAACAGTTATATCCACATAGACGACACACCCTCCCAAACGCTCGACCAAGCAGCGAAAAGAATTGAGGGATTGAAGCGTAAGCTCGGTGTAAATTCAATGGTAGTTATATTCGACTTATTCGGCCGGTTAGCGGATATGGATGATACGCGTGATTCAACTGCGGCTCACGCTAAGGCTCTGAAAAAAGCACAGATGCTTGCCAAGACACTGAACTGTCACTTTGTTCTAGTGGCCCAAATTGGACGTTCCATTGAGACCGGGAAGAAAGATCCAAAAACAAAGAAGTATAACTACAGACCTAGAATGTCATCGCTGAAACAAACAGGTGCTTTTGAGGAAGTTGCAGATAACATTTTCTTCCTGTATCGTCAGAAGTATTATGATCCAAAAGAGGATGTTGATTTACTCGAACTTGAGATAGCTAAGCAACGCCAGGGTAGAATGGGTAAAGTTATAAACCTATTCTTTAAAGCACAGACTACTACCCTGTATACGACAGACGTTTTTTCACAGGACCAGGTACTGCTTGGACTTGACATAGTAAAGCCGGAAGACTTCCACGACCGAGATATGTACTATGAGGAGCTTCCAAAAGTGGCTGCGTCGGCAAGTCCTATGGATATTTTTGCATCAGGTGGTATGAAAATATCTTAGGGATTACTCGGAAAAACTGTACTATATACGTAAGGAATTATAATGAAATTTTCACCAATCGTTAAATGGGCCGGCGGTAAACGTCAACTAATGCCAGTTCTGGACACACTGCTTCCTACATGTATTGAAGATATGACTTATTATGAGCCTTTTGCTGGCGGGGCGGCTATGTTTTTCCACCTGTACGAGACTTACGGTATACGTAAAGCTTTCCTGAACGACGGTAATAAAGACTTGATTAAGTGCTATGAGCTTGTCAGGGATGACTGCAAGTGGTTCATAAAGACTCTTCAGAAGTATGAACGTAAATTTCTATTTATGTCACAGGAACAAAGGGAAGATTACTTTTATGATCTCCGGGCTATGTACAATGCAGGCGGTAAAGACAGAACGGTTCTTTTCTATTTTCTGAACAAGACCTGTTACAACGGATTATACCGTGAGAATCAGAAAGGTATGTTCAACGCACCGTTTGGGAAATACAAGAACCCTTCAATCTGTAGACCGGATGTGATTGAAGCAGCGTCAGCGGCATTCAAATCAGTAACCTTTTCATCATTGGGATTCGAGGATTTCTTTAAAACGATTAAACATAAAAATAGCTTTATATACGCTGACCCACCATACCGGCCATTATCTGATACTGCCAGCTTTAAAGAGTACCTAGCCGGGGGGTTCGGTGACATCCACCACGCGAAACTGTCAACGGACTGTGAGTACGCCGCAAGTAAGGGGGCTCACGTTATGGTATCTGCTGCGGATAAAAAAGATGATTTCGATTCGAAATACATGCCAAAATTTGAAAGAGTAGTAGTTAAGGCTGCACGTATAATAAACAGTGACAGTACTAAACGTGGTGATATAACCGAGATTGTTCTGCTGAGCTATTGATGAATATACCTACGTCTGTTCTTGCTTCTATCACAGACATACCAGCTTTGGTAGAGTCTCTTGACTTACAAGGGAAAGACTTAGGGAAAGATTATTTAGTAAGGTGCGTAAGGAAAGAACACGAGGACAGAACACCTTCTTGCTACATCAGGAAGAATGACGGTGTGTGGAAATGCTTCGGGTGCCAACATAGTGGTAACGTTCTGGATTTGGTAAAAGAAGTAAAAGGTCTTGAATTTCCACAAAACAGAAAGTACGTAATGAGGTACGTTCCTGATCACTTACACAATATTGAAGTTGTGTTTGACATAATGATGGATCGAATTAAGACAGGCTCAATCAGAAATAATGTTGGTGTAAAGGCAGACATCTCGCTACGGACCTACGAGAAATTTGTGAACACTAAGCCGGTTTATCTACCAATGGGTAGCGAGGAGTGGTCTAGGGAAGTTTATGACTGGTGCCGGGATAAAGGTGTTGACCCAGACTTGGTTCGGCAGAGTTTCAAAATTTACTACTGCAAGTTTGGTAAGTACGCAGGTAGGGTGATTATACCTATCGTTTCAAAAGGTGTTATGGTTGACTTTCAAGCAAGGTTCTTTTCTGAGGAACTCGACGACAAAGGGAAGAAAGATTTATTCATCCCTGGTATATCCGTGAACAACTACCTGTACAATTTTGATAGCTTAGACGTTTCTCAGTACGTTGGTATACTTGAGGGTCCAGTTGATGTTCTGCGTTTATGGCCTTACTTCAGAAACACTGTAGGGTGCATGGGTTCATCGATTCAGATTCAGCAAGTTGAACTTCTGAGGAGATTCCCTGGGTTTATAATTATGCCAGACCCTGACAAAGGGGGGATGACACTGCTGAAATTTTTGAAAGATAACTTTCCGGACAAGCCGATTTATTTAAGATTTTTTGATAAAACAAAAGTGCCATTGTTAATGCAACAGTTGGTTAAAGTACAATAGGAGAAAACAATGTGTGAGAATTACAGATGCCCATTTAAAAAGGTAGAACCTATACCTTACAAAGTAGGTAGAATACGGATTGACAAAAAAATATTAAAACAAATGTTCCTTAGAACAAAAGCAGCGAGGAGAAAATCATGCAGAATAGCGAAAAAATAATTATAGCACTCGACCACGATACACTTGGTGAGGCTATGCTACTGGTTGATAAGCTTGGCGACTCAATACAGTGGTACAAGGTTGGTTCAGTTCTTTTCACAAAGTACGGTGAAACGATTGTTCTAAAGTTAAAAATGAAAGGTAAGAAAGTATTTCTTGATCTGAAGTACCACGACATTCCGAACACGGTTGAAAAAGCTTGCGTGAATGCTTCCGAGATGGGTGTGGACATGCTAACTGTACATCTATCCGGTGGAAGTAAAATGATTCAAGCTGCACTGAAAGGTGCAAACACGGAGACACAAAATACTCTGGTTGTAGGTATCTCAGTGCTAACAAGCTTGAGCGATTTAATGCTCCGTACAGAGCTTAACGTTGCATCTGATGTTGACTATCAAGTAACTCATCTGGTTGGACTCGGGTTGGATAACGGGATATGCGGTATAGTATGTTCTCCAAATGAGACAGACCTTCTTCGCACAACATATCCAAATTTTAATTTCGTAATTATAAATCCAGGGATTCGTATGCCTGGTGATGATTCCGGTGATCAGAAAAGAACAGCAACACCTTCCGAAGCAATTATTAACGGTGCCAACTTTATTGTAGTTGGGAGATCTGTGACAGATGCTTTTGACCCGGTAGAGAAAGTAAACATAATCTGTGAGGATATTCAAAAAGGTATTAACCTGCTTGCGAGCCCACCTGTTCCAGTACCACATCCGCCGCCGGCTGAGCTTATGGAATTTGCAACAAAGTACGTACAGAGAAATCCTGACATATGTTCTTTAACTACGTACACCGTAGTTGACATAATTTCAGAATACAACAAAACAATTAAATCTTGCGGAAGTGATGGACACGACTGCAAATGTAAAGGATAAAACATGTTAGACCATCAGAAAAAACTTCTTGAGTTACTATTAGTAACCGGTGCTTTAAAGTTCGGAGAGTTCAAGACAAAAAGCGGTAGACTATCTCCATACTTTGTAAACACTGGTAACTTTTGTACAGGCGACAGTATCCGAACACTTGGTTTAATTTATGCTGAACACATCCGTGTGAACAAAATAAATACAAATCAAATTTATGGTCCGTCGTACAAGGGTATACCTCTTGCTGTTGCTACAGCTGTAGCACACTCCCACAATCAGTATATTGGTAACGATATATTTTACAGTTTTAACCGTAAAGAGGCTAAAGACCACGGTGAAACTGGAACGATTGTTGGTGCTAATTTTACGGAAGATTCTCGTGTAGTAATCGTCGACGATGTAATAACTTCAGGGCTGTCAATGGATGAATCGTTCCACGTTCTAGAAGAAAATGGAGACCCGGAAGTAACAGGTATCGTTATTGCAGTTGACAGAATGGAGGTTGGGTTAGACGGAACTTACGCTATTGAGTCAATAGAAAAGGCGTACGATGTTAAAGTTTATCCTATACTGACAGTGCATGATATACTCGCCGGTGCTAAAGAAATGGGTAAAATAGATGCAGAGATGGAACGAAAGATAAAAGCGTACATAGATTTGTACGGTGTGAAGAAACAGGCTTAACAGCAAAAACAATAAAGGAAAAGTAAATGAAAAAATTTATTATATCGATGCTACTGTTTTCAGTTGTGTCACTTATGGCTAGTCAAATCCAAATCAATAACGAACTTGTAAACGTGAGAAACGTTCCAATGTTCGTGGATGGTACCAACAGCATTGTCGTTACAAACGTAACCGCAGGGCAGGTGTTTGAGTACACTGATGTATGGTGCGACTACGTAAAGGTTAAAGTTATTGAGGGTGTTGATTCAAAATCTACTTCGGATCATGTAGGAAAAACTGGGTACATGTGGGCACGTAGGGTGTCTGGCATAACCGGTAAGCAGAACGTTATCGTAGAAGGTGTGTGTTTAAGATCTTACCCTGAGAAAACGGATAATAATCTGATAGCAAAAGTAAAGCTAAACGCTACAGTTGAAGTATTGGAACCGGTTGTAACTTGGTACAAAATACCTTCAGGCTGGGTGTCGGCAAGCTTAGTTAAAAAGATTTAATAAAAGGCGTGGGTCAGATGAATCAATTTAAGGTAGCTTACTACCCTATAGGTGAAAACAAAGCTGTATGCTTCAATAGTGGATCGGAAGGAAAATACACATACTCTAATTATGATCAGGGTTTGTCGTTTTCCAGATGCTGCCACGGTTGCGGTGTAGGTAACACTCTTCTGATCCATGCCTTAACCTCAGTAACAATACCATTCATCAGAGACAAAGCGATACGGATGGATGGTATGCCAAAAGAATATGTAGTTCACGATTTTTGTCCGAAATGTTTCTGTTCCAACCTTTTCCCTGACTACCAATTATTTACAAATGCACATGGTGCAGACGCTGGAACTTGCCGGTTACTTCGAGATAAAGTATCTGCTAAGATGAAGAGGTTTAAATGAAAGTTATTCCAATAGGTAACAGACTAGGCGTAACGTGTGAGGAAATGATTCAATCCTCAGCACAGAAAGTAACAGTTGCAGATTCATATATCCCTGCAGCACAACCAACAGGTGAGATACTTGTTCAGACTTCTTTCGATATGAATCCAGTATACGAATACGTGTACGACCCGAAATACTTCGCACCCTATAACGGAATGGTCAGGGACCACATAGGTTACTTGCATCCTAAACTGGAAGAGCTTATTCCAGAGACAATGGATGAGTACGACGCTGTTATAAAAACTTTCCGAGAAATGCCAATACCAATCACATACGGAAACAAAAACCACTTAGGCGTTGAATACCCAACACACAGAGTTACATCCGGGACATGCTACGCTTGCTCACTTTCAGGATTTATTCCACAAGTGGTTGATGCTTCCGGGCAAGTAATAAAAGATTTAAAAAAGAGTAAGTTCGATCCGTCAAGTATGCGGTACGAACTTAAAAAAGATTTAACAGAGAGTATAGGGCGGGTGGGGTGCGTAGATGCATCGCAGGATTACATCGGGCCACAAGCTGACGTTATGATTATAGGTCAGTACCCGACAATGAACGCTATTCGTGCCGGGAAGCCTTTTGAATCAGACCATAAGTTTTATATAGACAATTTCCTTCTACCAGCTGCCGGGATTGAGCGTAGCAAGGTGGTTTATTCCTATGCTTGCCACTGCCGGCAGGGTGCAAAAGATAACGTTAAACCAAAGAAAGAAAACGTAGAAGCCTGCTATATGAACCGGCTACGGGCAGAGATACTTCACTACCAGCCAAAGCTTATTATTGCTATGGGTCCAGAGCCACAAATAGTGTTTAAAGGTTTTGCAAAAGTAGACACATACCGTGGTACCGGGGAGGAATGGGTAGAGGAATCAACAGGGTTCAAAACGATAGTGTGCTACACTCATTCCGTGAATATTATAGATGCAGACAACGCTCCGAAACAAAACAAATCCCAATCTGGGGATACAGATACTAAACGGGACGCAAGGGATTTAATGATGTCTGACTTCGCTTGGATAGGTGACGTGTACCGTGACCCATCCTGGCTACACCCGTTGAAAAAAGTAGCGATTCAAACCGACTATAAAGTGCTGATGCCGGATGATCACATAGACAAATACGTCGCAGCTTTCGAGTCACTCCGTGCAATGATTTATGCTAAGCCTGACAGACTGGTAGCAGTTGATATTGAGACAACGGCTGTGACAAATGATATTACATGTATGTCGTTTACTCCGGTGCCGGGGAAAGCATTTGTTTTCCCGATGTTATCTAGAGTATTTCCAAACGAGGAGAAGCCAAAGTTCGCGGAAGCTTCACTAAAAAAGGATGCTTCCGGTAAAGTAATTTCTGATTCAAGGTATATAAAAAACGGTGCACTCTCAAAACGAGGCGAGAAGTACGCTGCAATGCCAGACTTCATAGGTGAGGACTATTTTGTAAAAGATGATACGAAACGGCAGTACATCTACGACATGATCAAGTACCTTCTGGAAGAACCAACGATTCACAAAGTTGCGCATAACGGACGGTTCGACGCTCGAATAATTTATATGAACGGTATTGATATGAGATCGTTCCGCCACGATACGCTGATTGCTCACTGTTTAATCAATGAGGAATCAGTTCGCGGGCTAAAAGATTTAACCGACATGTACATTCGAAGACTCCGTGGGTATTCCGTAGCGATGGAAGAGGCGAAAGAAAAATACGTCACAGACGGTAACTGGTTGAGAATACCTTATGTTATCACGGCACCATACAATGCGATTGACACTGACGCTACACTGTCACTTTTTTATTACATAAAGGGTAGGGTGCTTCAAACCGACCCTAACGACTGGGCGTTTTACGAATACTACGGTATGAAGCTTCAGGACGTTATGCTTCGAATGGAGCATGTAGGTGCATTGGTCGATGATAAATATATCAAAGAGCAGAATGAGAAAACGTATGTGCAACTCAAAGAGGTAGCGAAAAGAATAATTGATTTTTTAAAAGAGAAAAGCACCAAGTTTAACACGCTGAGTTACGATAACATTAACGAAGAGGGTTGCATGGATAAAGCGACTACGCAATGTCCTAAAGGTTTTAAGGCTGACGGTAACACTGATGTAACGGATGTTTTGGTTGAGTGTGGTGTCGAATTAACTGCAAGAACTGACACCGGTTGGGCCAGAGGTGAGGATGTTCTCGCAGTGTTTAGCAAGCATGAGGTTGTTGGGAAATTTATCACAGATGTTTTAGAGCATAGAAGTTTAGCGACACGTCTTGCTTTTTACAAAGATTATATGGACAAGAGGGATGCTGCCGGACGGGTGCATTCTTCGTTCGCTGTTTGGGGTGCTGCTACAGGCCGCTTCACGTGCTCGAAACCGAATTTACAAAATTTACCTCGGGATAAGGCGATAAAGATGCTTATAGTTGCTCCAGATGGCTACAGCATCGTCCAGGGGGACCTTTCGCAAGCTGAGCTACGTATATTGGCTTACTACTCAGGGGAAGAGCGTATGCAGGCCGTGTTCCGTGGGTTCACTGCAAGGTGTGATAATGTTCAGGGAATGATACTGAACATGTCGGAGAAAACCCTTGGCGACACAGCATTCTTCTACCTGATTGAAAACAAACGAAATAAAAACTGGTACTGCTTTAAACCGGTTGCTGGGACAGAAACGTCTATCGAACTGATCGGGAAAGTGGTAAAGGACGAAAAACTTCCAGGTGCAAAAAAGATTGTGACGGAAACTCCGAAAGGACAGTACATCGTTCCTATCACTCATGAACAGTTGCAAGCAGAGTTTTGCCACGGAGACTTTTTATCCACCGGTTCCGGCGACATCCACTGCTTTACAGCGTCACAAATCAATGACTGCTTGCTATCAGAGGTTGTGAAAAGCCAACGGTCGGCGGCTAAGTCGGTATCTTTTGGCATTCCGTACGGAATTTCAGCACACGGACTGGCGGCACAGTTGGAGACAACGAAGGAAGAAGCCCAGAAACTGATGGATCTGTTCTTCACAAAGTTCCCAAAAGTAAGAGATTACCTAAACGGTGTTGTAAAAACAGCCGGTGAATACGCGTCTAGGCATGGAATCGGGGTGGTTACGACAGAATTTGGGCGAAAGCGTCGGCTATCTGACTTCACTTCTTGGATGAAAGAGAGGAGAGGTCACGCGGAAAGACAGGCTGTTAACTTCGGAATCCAGTCTACATGCCACGATTTAATGGCTCGGCACATTATTACAATTGACGAAGAGATTGGTCAAACCGGGTTAGACGCTAAAATGTTCAATCAGGTACACGATTCAGTTCTATTCTATGTTAAAACAGAGCAAGCACAAGCGTTTGCAAAATGGTTAAAACAGATTATGGAAAGACCTTACCTAAATACAGACATGCCGTTTACAGCGGATGTTGAGATTTACCGACGAGAATGGTCGGGAGAAATGATCGATATTGAGGAAGAAGCAATGGCGGCTTAGGGATATTTCGCCAGTAACGTACTATATTATCAGGAGAATATATGGCAGCAAAAAAAGAAGCTGAAGAGTCCTTAGTCATACAAGAGATAAAGGCCTCTACAGCAGCAAGTGTGAATGAAGAGCTATCGAGAATCGATGAATCAATGCTCGACATTCTAAACTATGTGGTTGAAAAACACAAGAAATTCGAATCTCAATTCGACGTGTTACGCCAAGTAGCCGGAGATGTCTATGAAGTAGACGCTAAAAAGGCTGTAATTCTATCGGCAGAGTACCCGAAGCTTGCTTCGTGGAACCTAACCGAATACATTATCGCAAACACTCGGTGTGAAAAAATCGAGGAATCTTGGGAGAAATGGCTATCTCAACGGACCCCCTGGGCAGAGCAGGAGATGAATAAGAACAAAGAGCATAAAACTCAGGCTACGATTAAAAGTAAAGTGAGTGTAATGTACTCTGAAGAGTATTCGAAATGGCAAGACCACCTTCTCCGGGCGCGTGCAGATAAAGAGATCATGAAGCAAAGGATTGCAATTATACATGACGCAAGGGCATCGCTACAGGCTCTATCCTCACTATCCATGATTTGGAACACCCAGGGTGGTGCAACCCAGTTTAATATGGAGATAATCGATAGGGCAGCACAGTCAGGGATGGCTATGCAACCGGGTCAAACAGCAGGTAGAGGTATTCAGTCACAAACTCCACGGCCGGTTGAAGCTACACAACAGCCACCTCCTCCGCCAGTAGAGAGTCCAAAACTTCAAAATGTTACACTTCCGGTGCCACCCGTCGCTCGGGAAGAAGTGTTACCACCCCCTCCGCCGCCACCCCCTCCCGGGTTTGGTTCAGCAGGTATTCCACCGTCAGCACCACCACCTCCGCCGAGTGGTTTAAATCCGGCAAACCCATTCAGTTCATTAAATGTAAAAGAGCCATCACCGTTTGAAGCAGGCGGGATGTCTACAGGCGTTCCTTTCCCATCGGAAAGACCATAAAAATAAAGGAGACAACATGTCATATACTTACGAACAATTAAGAGCAGGGGGGTGGTCGGATGCACAAATCCTATCAGTCCCTGAATACGCAAACCTAGTCCCAAGACAGGCGGCACCACCGCCTCCTCCGCCACAGCAATCATTCCCACCTCCGCCACAACAGCAAAGTGTTGACCCGGCGGTAATGGCGGCAATGCAAGGTTACGGGGCACCTCAACAACAGCAGCAACACGCTCCAATGCACCACCCTCAAACAATGGGTATCGGGCAGTCGGTAGGTGCACCTGTATCCGCACCGGTGCTGAACAAAATGAATCAGCAGACACAAACCGGTGTCAGTATGAAAAGTATGGCCGATGATGCCCATGACGTTGATTATTCGAGCAGTGAGTTCGAGTTTAAAGCGTGTGTGCTCGGTTCAAACTCTTCGAAAACACTTCGGTTATTCGGACAATACAGACGTTGCGAAACTTTCTGGGTTCACTCAGATGGTGGTGACTTACTACCTATCCGTGTGCCTGTTGGTGGTAAAGAATACGTTCCGTACATGGCGGGTCAAGAACTTGATTCTAAACGTGTCAATATCATAAAAGACTTATTGGAGCCAATACTTCACGCAAAAGCGGCTGTAGACTATGAGGACGCTCCTCTAATCAACGGCCAAGCTCAGATGGACAACAAAGGTAAAAAGAAACAGGTAAAGGTGTACAAATACCAACAGTACGACCCGAACCTATTTGCTGAGCTTTTGGGTGCAGGGGCTGCGTCAGACAACAAGTGGTTCCAAAAATCCTCATTCCTGTTCAACTGTATTGACAGGGAAGCGTTATGGTGTGGGCAACACAAGCACACTATGATTTTATCAAAAAGTGACAAATCACCTGGGATTGGGCCTGAACTTTTCACAGCAATTTACAAGCAAAGTGAGATTCACGGACCTTACGATTCATACGATATGGTTCTTTCCAGATCCGGAAACGGTATGAGTACGTCTTACACAGCTTCAATCGCACCGGGGAATAGCCACGTTCTTCTAACAGACGATGAACTAAACTACTCCGAGTACGACCTTTCCGTGTTTGCCGAGCCTGCCAAGAAAGATTATATCTACCAACACTTTGCGAAAAAGCTTCTCCATATCATTGCGTTTGTAAAACGAATCGGTCTTGGATCAGCGATACACGACAAAGTAGAAAGTGAGATTCTTGCAGGTCCTTACCTTAAACAAGCTGCTTCTGGTATGCAAGCACCAGGTGCAAGCAACCATGCACCGGCTCAACAAACAGGGGCTTTTGCACAACAACCGGCACAACAGTTTGCTCCTCCAGCGATGCAGCAACAACAGCAGATGGCACCACCGGTTCAGTACCAACAACAACCGCCTGTTGCTAACTATGCACAACAGCAGACGTATAACCAAGCACCCGGTATGGCACAACCTCAGTATGCTCAGCAACCTCCGGCACCGCCAGTGATACCTCCTGTTGCAAACTACGCACAGCAACAAGTGGCACCTCCTGCACCGCCTCAGATTCCTGCACAGAGAATGCCAGACACGAGTTTTAATCCTGCGGAGTTTGAAACACCTGCACAACCACAAGGTAACTTTCAACTTCCACCGAATGTAACTCCACCTGCGATGCAACAGCAGTCTGGAAGTCCGTTCTCGCCACACCCGATTGACATTTCGAAAGATCCGTCAGACTACATAAAGTGCCCATCCTGCAGCTCGATGAATGATTCATCCGCCGCTACCTGTGCAACTTGTGGGGGACCTTTAGTCACGTTTTAACTCTCAATATTGCATGTGTTGAGTGTTGAATCTCCTACACTCCGCCTGTACGTGGAAACGCGTACAGGCGGTTTAAATCTAAATAAAAGAGTTTACAAATGGCAAAACCAAAAAAAGAAGAAGTGAAGGCAGACGTATCGACTGTTGCAAGTCTCATGGACTACATTATGGGTGATTTCGAAGTGAATGAACCTGAATTTTCAAAAGAAACAAAGCTTTTAGAGGATGTATCCTTCCAGCATGTGCCTGGCGTTTATATTCCAATTCCTCAATTACAAAATGTTTTCGTAGAGACTGGTGGTAGAATACCCTACGGTTCCTTTGTCCAGGTTGAGGGCTGGCAGAGTAGTGGTAAGACCACATTTTCATGGCTAACTTTAATGGCCGAGCTTATTCAAAACCCTTTATCCGTCGCCCACTTTAATGACGTTGAGAGATCTGGGTTCGGGTACACCATGTCTCGTGCTTTCGGTGTAGATAGAAAGCGTTGTGCAGTTACACAGCCTTCATCCGCAGAGACAGCACTTGCTGCCACTGTGAGGTTCCTGCGTGGCGTAGCTGAGTACAGGAAGCGTCCAGAGATAGAAGCTCTACCTGAAGAAAAGAAACCTCATGCAGTGTGCGTAATCGACTCTGTGGCAGGTTTGAAACCGGGTGCGTTTATGGCCGGGAATGATGTCTCACAAAAAGGGCAGCTCGCAGCGTTGTCAGCACTTCTTGCAGACGTACTTCCGAAAATTAAAATGTATGCCGCCGAAGCAGGTGCCATAGTTATCTGGATCGTCCAGTACAGATCTAAGTTTACTCTCATGCCTCCACGTTCCTGGATAGATGTTACAGGGGGTAACGCTTTGAAATTCTGGGTTGACTCAATTATAGCACTCGGACTAAAAGAGAAACTTGAAGTACAGGGTATCGAAGTGGGGTCAAGAACTTCAATAAAGTGTAAGAAGAACAAGTTTGGTGCCGGCCAACGAGAGGTAGAGGTAGTTTTCGGTTGGGGTAACGGGCCATTCGACTTAGGTGTGGACTTGTTCAACGAGATTATGCAGTTTGCTATTCAGAACGGTACGCTGGTTAAGTCCGGTTCCTGGTACAAATTCGTGTATAAAGATCCTGATAAACCTATATCATTCCAAGGGCTTGTTTCATTTAAAAATATCCTAGTCAAGGATATGGAAGTCTTAAACTGGTTCATGGACAAAACAAATCTTAGAAATTATGAAGCAGTTATCCTACAGAAAGCAGATGATTATAAGCTGAAAAACAAGGATAAATTTACTGACAACGATATTACCTCAAATACATCAGACGCATCAGAGATACCTACAGCGAAACAGATGGACTGTGGCGACTTTGTATCCGAGGACGTTTTGTCCGCAATGGACGTGGACGCTCCGGTTAAGGGGGCATCAGGTGCTCCATCATCCAAATCTATGAAAGCAGACGCGAGGGCATAACATGAGTAGCAAAAACTTTATGAAACAAATAGCTGATATTATCAGCAAAGAGTATGATACAAAACCTGACGAGAACGAGCTTCTTGTGATAATCCGGGAATCACTTCAGATCATTAAAAGAGTATCTCCTACGAAATACGCAGAGCTTATGAAAGAATCCGAAGTGCCATCGTGGGAAAAAACTTCTTTTGCATATCTTGTAAAAGAGTACATTTTTGTACTATATAGATTAGCAGAGTCAAAGATAACGGATGCAGATTCTTGCAGCGAATTTATAAGAGGTAAATGATGGTAAATGACGGGTTGAAACGTATCTACACCTTTGGAATGACGGCAGACAACCATGCCGGTTTAGTCCGAGATAGCAAGTACACAAACGACATACCAGATAGGCATACAGAGCTTATACTGTCGTTAAACCAGATGAACCATGAGCTTAGCAAGGCAAAAGTGGATCGGATATTCTACGGAGGTGACTTGCTAAACTCGGGTCAGCCAAGTCAAGTAATCTACCCAGACATACTTCCGGTACTCAGGGAGTCCGGCAGCATTGCAGATACGGACGTACTGGCCGGGAACCACGAGGATATTGTAGCTGTCTCAGGGTACAATTCGTTACGGACATACTCCGTTGCAAATCTATCCGGTGTTTCAGTAATATCAGTTCCTACGGTTAAACTCGTATCGATACCAGACTACGGTCCGATGGTAATTGTTTACATACCTCACATAAATAAAACACTTCAGGCAGTTCACAGAATTAACGATACAAACTATTGGGTAAAACTGTTTCAAGAAAACGAGATACCTGTTGGAAAAGGTGCACCCACGTCTCTAGTAATAGCTCACGGAGTTGTTGCAGGGGCGGTGTCTGGTAGTGAGAGAACTGTTATGCGTGGGGGAGAGCAGACTATTACTGACTGCGTTCCCAACGCTTTCTGCTACCTACTAGGCCACTTGCACACGGCACAGCAAGGTATTTTCCCGAGAACAAACACTCCATACTTCTACTCCGGTTCTTCCCAGTGCGTAGACTTTGGTGAAAGGAACGACGACAAATCTTTCATCTACGGTGAAGTATTTCATGACCCTTTGGACGCTATGTTGAAAGTTAGAATTACACGCATACCTTTTATAACTCGGAAATATGTATGGCTCCAGTGGACGTACGAGATGTATGCGTCTGCACTCCAGGGGAGACTGGTAATACCAAACATTTCTGACTGCATCGTAAAGGTTACGCTTGAGATAACTCCGGCAGAGAAGAAAATGATCGTGGATGCGTCGATTCGAAAACTTTTAAGTTCAGCTTACTTTATCCGAATTGAAACAGCGATGAAGAAATCTGACGCTGTTAGAAACAGTGTTGTTACAGTTGGTGTGGATCCGGATGTTGCGTTCGAATCCTGGTACTCAGGTAAAGGTTATGCTAAACAGGATTTAAAAGAAGTGTTATCACTTCACAAAACTATTATGGGTCTGGCAATGGATGAGCTAGACCAAGAGGTGTAACATGTTCGGGAATAAAAAAGTAAAAGAGCTTGAGAAAAAGTTAGAGATAGCTTCGTTAAATCAGGAAAAATTTAACAATGAAGTAGTACATACAATACTAAACATATCTGAGAATATTAAATCGTTGAATGCTGTAAGTATTGAAACCAAGGCTACGTTCATACAGTACATGGCAAGCACGCAGCAGGTTATAAAAGCTGCTAACCCTGATGCATCTACCAACATACTTCTAAAAACAGGTGATAAAATGCTTCGGCAAATGGATAAATTTCTGGATACTATTGAAGGGTTAAAGCATAACGATGAAGCTTCTGGTCAGCTCTTTAAACTGATACAGGGTACTCTGGAGAATTATGAGGAAAGGTTAATGAGAGTAGAGTCAGCAATTAAAAATTTCAAGGACAACAGTGTATGATTGAAAAGTACGCAGTAGGTGATATGTATGACATAGTTACGTCAGAAGACGTAACACACAATAAAGCAATTCTAATCGCAGCACAGATTTATCGTGAGGACCAACCACTGTTCGCAATAAAAGGTGCTCAGCTACGCTTTAAAACAAGTATTGATTCTGAGGTTGAATACTTTAGATCCGACTTGAAAATACTTATACCGTCGAAACTCCCTGGTAGAGAGAAGACTTTGTCAGAGAAATTTATGGACAGTATTGAAGCGGTTACTGCTCTGACACAAATCGAAACAAAAGTAAATCTGTTTGTACCTGGTAGAGCTTTTGAATTGGAGTTAGACCTATCTAATGCCAGTGAGGAGAAAAGATTTTTACCGACATACTTAATGACTGTGATAGGTTACGGACTGGAAGTGAAACTAGGTGCTTCAGGGAAGAAACTGGTAGTGAAAGCTTCAGGGAGTGAGGACGCAGTGGATAAGTTTGTATCAGACATTTTACAAGACCCTGGTAAAATTAGATCATCTATAATCAAGAAGGTAGCACATGGCTAATCAAGAACCATTTCTCTTAAATCTGAGAATGAAGAATATCGGAACTGTAAAAGAGGCATTTATAGATTTTTCCAGAATAACAACGTTCGGTATAGTCGGTGAAGTTAACGAGGACTCAAATAAGAGTAACGGTGCCGGCAAGACAACAATATTCTCGGGTGTTTCACTAGCATGGTGGGGTCGTGTTAGAAAGAACGTAGATATTTATAACTCGATGAATGATTCATCAGAAACGTGTGAGGTGTCACTTGAATGGCAGCAGGTTTACTTAGGTAAGAAATCTGTATTCAACATCACTAGGAAAGCTTCAATCAAGGGTAGTACACGTAAGAAAGATGAAATACTTACCATAGACGGTGAGCCTGTAAAATTTAAAGGTCGCGGTAAGGATGGACTAGATGCCAAAATTCGTAGGATACTTGGCACCACGTATGAAACTATGATGGTATCGAACTTCTTCCTGCAAGGCCAGATAGATGCCTTTAGCGATTCTCTACCGTCGAAACGATTATCCTACCTCCAGGATATTATCGGGACCGAGCAGTACCAGAAAGGGTACGAGATTGCTCACAGAAAAATGACCGAGATTGAACGAATTATAGATGCTTCCGAGGCAGGAATAAAAGAGTTGCTTCCTGAGTATGAAACGCTAAAAGCATCAGACTTTAAGCAGATGGAAGCAGAGGCTAACGGTAATATCGAAAAGTGTGACATGAACATTAAGTACTACGAGGATGAGCGTAGACGGTACGAGGAAGCGATATCTAAACTATCCGTACAGGAACAGGCTTACAAGACAGCAGAGGTCGCACTAACAGACTGCCGGGAATCCTTACTCTCTACTCGGGAAGGGATCAAATCTACTAAGATTCAGATTGAGGAGTCTCGTCAGAAAGTAGAGATGATTCAAAATTATAAAAGAGAAATAGTCACACAGCAGGGGGTTAGTTTTAACGAAGAAACTTACCGGGATGTTTCAGGAAAAATAACGGCCTGTGAAGTTTCTCTGTCGCAATTCAAAACATACCTCGGTAAAGTTGACGATAGAAAGAATTACCTATTGAAAGGTATCGCCGGACTTAACACGGAGATTTACGCTCTTGGAGGTGTAGCAGAAGCTGTTGCGTCTAACACACAACTGCTACGAACAGTAAGTGAGAGAGTGCAAGAAATAAATGGTAGGCTGGTTAACACAGTATTCGACGAAGCTGCGTACAAGGACTCTCTAAACTACTTAGAGACAGTAAAAAAGATATTAGCAGCGTCTGAGTTTGAATACTCAAGGTTAATTAAGCTACACGATTCTTACATAGCAGGTACGGTAGAATCTGGGTCAAGGTGTAAAAGTTGCGGCACCGTAGTAACTAAAGAACTTGTAGATCAAAACAAAAAGGATATGCTGCTCGAGATAGGACAGCAGCTACACGCGATTGACATTGCGGGTAAAAGAGAAAAAGTTGAATCTGCTCAGGCTCTTATAGATTCCTTCGAGAAACAGAGATTGGATATAGCGAGTATTAAAAATGAACTGGCTGCAGCAGTAGCTGAGAAAAATGTTTTAGTAGCAAAGCTAGAGACAGGTTACAGCGTTGAAACTGTTTTGAAAAACTGTTTGGATAAGTTTGAACAAGTTAAATCTGAACTGTTCGTAAATAGTCCGGAGTGGGGTGACATCTACTCGAAGCATGTTGCAAAACTTTGCAGTGGAAGTTACGGAGAAGCTGAGAGAAAAGCATACACTGACATTACAGCACTGATTGAAAAGTTTATTGACTTAGAGTGTGAGGCGTATCAGAAATCAGAAAGTGAAGTTGCTGCATCTCTATTCGAACTTAAAAAGTACAGGGACAAACTGGATAAGGACCGGGCTGATTTTAACAAGGCACAGGAGAGAATTGCAGCGTTGTCTACTGCTGTCGCGGAAGATGTGAACATCCGTAAGTTTATAGAAATATCTTCTCAGAATCTTACCGCGATGGAGAAGAAACTTCCAGAGATTCAGGAAAGGTTTGCAACGTTAGAGACACAGCTTACTGCACTGAAAAGTTACGATCCGTCATCTACAAATTTCATGAGAGAAAAGATTACGGAATGTTCCGGTAAGGTGGACGAAACTCGTAAGATAAAAGACCAGTACATTCAGTACATCGCTTCACTGGCTGAGAGCCGTAAAAGAAAAGGTTACATTGAGGAAAAGATTGCATCGGTACGGGATGGAAACATTTCTAACCGTAAACTGGTATCGCAGTACTCTATGCTGAAAGAAGCTTACGGTAAAACTGGTATTCCAGCACTGATGGTGGACAATGCGTTCCCGTTCATTGAGGAAAGAGCGAACGAAATTTTAATGAAAATAGACGGTAACCATACCGTTGAGTTTAGATCCGAGAAAGAATTAAAAGACGGTTCAACATCAGACACTATGGATATTTACGTAACAAACCTGACAACCGGGAAGAGACGTATCTATGAAACATTCAGTGGAGCAGAGAAGCAGTCGGCAGACATCGCTATGCGTAAAGGGCTTTCTGATCTTTTAGCAAACCGGAAGTACTCACGGCTACCATTTCTGTTTATGGACGAGCCATTTGGTGCCATGGATATTGCACGTAAGGAAGACATGATTGAGGTTCTGCACGACCTTGGTAGGGAGTTCACACAAGTAGGTGTTATATCTCACGATTCGCTTAAAGAGGTTTTCCCAACGCTGATTAAAGCTGTTAAGCAGAATGAAGTAACAACGTATCAGATAGTAGGGGAACTAGAATGAGTGCATGATATAATACGTAAAAATTATACTAAAGGTGTTGGTTATGTTTTGGAATAAAAAAAGTAATAAAGAAATTGAGAGAAGGTTCCTTGTACCAGTTGAAAATTTTAATAGAGCAATATGGTTAACTGAACCTGGTACTGAAATAAAACAAGGGTACATTTTAGACAACCCGGGGTGTGTTATTCGAATCCGGGAAGAGAGACGAAATACTATTATCAATCCTGTTGTACATACTGTAACAATAAAAGGTATCAGAATAAAAGGTGAGTGCTTCGAATCAGAACAGATCGTTCCGAAAGAGGTTGGTGCTGCCGCTATGGGTAGCTGTAAATATACACTTGCAAAAACACGTCACACACTAAAGTACAGGGGAGTTAAAATAGAGCTTGACGTATTCCACGGAGAAGCTCTATCCGGGTTGATGATTGCGGAAGTCGAACTAAAGGATATAGATCAGGAGATTTATACTCCAATCTGGTTTGGTGACGAAATAACAAACGACCACTCTTATAGTAACTTAGAGTTGGCAAAGAGGTGTTCGGTATGAGCGAAGTTACGCACCGGGTTGTGTCTGTAAAGAACAGAACTAAGCGTGGACCGAACCATTACGCAGCAGACGTACCCGGTAAGACTTTATGTGGTAGGGTGACGGATGATAAGATCTGGGAAACAGTTTCTGGTAAAGTGGAATGCGAAAAGTGTAAGCTTTTCGCACTATCAAATAAGTAAAGGAAGTAGATATGAAACCTGCTAAATTAGAAGAGATACGTAAATTTGCTGAGGAGAGACACTCCGGTCAGTTTAGAAGGGACGGTGTAACGCCGTACTTCACACATTGCGAAAAAGTTGCTGCACTGTTAGATGAGCCGATTCAAAAAGCTATAGCTTACTGCCATGACCTGGTTGAGCAAAAGGTTGCGACGCTAGACGAAATATCCGAAAAGTTTAAAGAGACTGACCTTACACGAGGTGTGGAGATTCTTACGCTACACCACGGTGATGAATACTTAGCGTACATCGAAAGGATAGCATCTTCCATTACACAGAACATGAGAGTAAAAATAGCTGACATCGTTGCTAACTTGTCAGAAAACCCAACACAGGATAAAATACCGCTTTACTATAAAGCAATTATTATACTAATGGGGTGATAGATGTGGAACGTACTAACACAGTGTGGCTCTTGTCATTACAGGGTTGAGTTTGAAGATGATGGTAGGTATGACACCATACACCTGTGTGGAAAAAAGAACGCAGAGTTTGTAAGGGACAAGCTTAACCAGCTTGAAGAAGCCAAGAAAGGTTTACTGCCGGATAAAGAACTTGTTTTTAGATACATAAGGCTGTGGACTGCAAAGAGAAAGAGTTATGTCGGTCCTGTCCTGGAAGTGTACAGTGCCATAGAATCAATTCTGGAATTCGGATTAACAAGTAAAAGTTCAGACTCTGATATAGAACGAAGCTTCCGTTAGGGTAAGTAGCATTCTTACGTACTATATACGTAGGACACGTTATGGCTTACTACAAACCTTTTTATAACAGACTCGGCGGTAAAAGCAGATCACTCCGATACATACTGGAAAAACTTCCGGAAAGCTGCGAAACATTCGTAGAACCATTCTTTGGTTCCGGGTGGGTTTTCTTCAACTACTTCGGTGCTAAAAATTATGTCGTAAACGATTTAGATATTGAAGTTATGAAAATGGTTACAGCGATGCGAGACGGTGATTATGCACGTCTCAAAAGTTTCGACTGGAAGAAAAGTCCTGAAACATTCTATAAACTAAAAGCGATATTCAAAGACAAGGAAACATACCTTTCTAAAGATAATTACGAAATGCTTTATACCTACCGGTACCTGAACTACTACGGAGTTTTAGGTGACTACGAAACATTCAACACAACAGTTCCTAAAAAAGATATTCCACCAATCGAAAGGTTCATACCTTGCAGTGAGAAGCTTAAAGACACAAACTTGCGGTGCCAGGACTATGCTAAAACAGTTCAGGAGTTCGACAGTAAAAGTACTGTTTTCTACATGGACCCACCTTACTTATTCAATCCAAATACTGACAGGTACCGGCACGGTTCGATAAACATAGATGAGTTTATCGATTGTGTATGTAAAATTAAAGGTCACGCAGTTGTCTCTCTTTCCTTAAAATCAGTTGACACGATTCACTTACACCTGCTGGAGAGTAAAGGCTACAGTATTGATCACTTAACAGTCCGGTATGGTTCTGATAATTTAAAAAAGAAAGATGTTGAAAAGAAAGTAGTGGCATCAAAAGAAATTTTGATTTATAAGTAGAGGTGCGATATGACAACCGACACACTTATGAAAGCTTTAGAAGAAATTAAATACGAGCCAATATCGATGTTTTTACCGAACATGTATAGAGGTGAGTCAACCGTTGCAGTGGATGATACTCGTACACGTAATTCTAAACTTTGCAATACTGAAATACTTCGTAGTATATTCTTACAGCTAACTGGTATGAAAGGTATAGACGAATCTTATGATTTAAGAGCAAATTGCAACGGTGCTGACCCTAGTGTATTCAGCGGAGCTTTATTATCCATACTTGGTGTAACTCCATCGTTTCGACAAAGTAGTTACTGTGAGCCATTTAAACATGAGTTTAACGAAAAATTTTATGAACAGTTAAGTCTTCGAGCAAAACTGTTTGGTTTTAACGTTCATTACATTACTGACGATGTTTTAGACGGGTATCTTAATCAGCATATAGGTTCAGACATACGTCATAATACTCTTGTGTGGTTAAATACGCTGGATGGAAAACATTATCTTATCGCGATACCAGGGTTTATGCTTTATGCTGACGCGTATGTACTAAGTGAAGTTTTTCGTAACGTAGGTAGAAGTGTAAGCGAGGATTTAGCAAGTCAGTTTTACACAAGCTGCAACTATTTTAAGTTTAATGTATTTGTGGAAAACGGGCCTTGGCCGTTAGGATCAGTAGATGAAGCAACTGTACTTAGTTCATCCGAAGATGGGATGTTCCTAGTAGAAAAATTTAAAACAGACTTAATTAAAATAGCCAAAAAATTAAAGGAAATAGCATGAACTCCTACTACCTACAGAGAGCAAAATTTAGACAGGATAAGTAACGAAAAGAACACAGCAGACTTTAAGGTTAAAATAAAATGAATTACACAGCAGGTGTTTTCTCACTAGGTTATCCTGTAATAGTAAACGACTTCCCATTTACTACCAGGAGGTCATTCGTATTTAAGTACCCTTGGTACTTAGCTATATGGAAAAGAAAAAAGAAGTATGTACTCGTTGGTGAACATGTTAGTTCCAGAAAGATGTATATTTATGAAGGTAAAATTATGATGCCATCTAAACTACACAAAAAATTATTAAAAACAGGGGTTTTAAAATGAACAAAAAAATATACTCAAAAATATATGCATTCTGTGACAATTGTGGCGCACCGATGTCAGCTGCAGAAAATATTGTTACATCAACACTCGGGCTTGGAATTTCAGCAACATTGAAAGCCATGGGTACAGTAGTTGAGCCGGAAAACGTTTGCCTACACTGCATTAAAAAGACAGCAGATTATGCAGCTGGTATAAACTCAGATGCACCTATGAGCCAAATAATAGCCGATATGGGTATGTCAGCGGATATGAAGGTAACACGGATAGAGAAAGCATTGGAACTTGAGAAGAGAGGGTTCCTACGTGAAGCAGTGTTTAAGGAATTAAAAAAGGGAGGGTACTTGTAATGAAAAGTTGTATTTTCTGTAAAATAATAAACGGAGAATTAGATTCATTTCAGGTATACGCTGATGATCAATGCATAGTTATACTGGATATAAACCCGATAACACCTGGGCACTGTCTTGTCATACCTAAAGAGCATGTTGAATCTGCTGCGCAAATGGATCCAGATTTATTCCTACACCTTTGTAGAATATCTCAGCTTGTATCCATAGCTTCTCAGAAGACACTTGTGGATGTTTACGGAGGTGACTCACCGTGTGCCGGGGTTAACACTATAATAAACGACGGTCGTGCAGCAGGGCAACAGGTAAAACACGCTCACATACACGTCGTTCCGAGATTTATACACGATTCTTTTAAGTTCAGCTACGCTCATATCAAACTTACGAATGAACAGAATGTTTCGTACTGTACTAAACTGAGAAGTTTATTTTAAGATACTAAAAGGAAAAAATTTAATATGAGTAAGAATAAAGTAGAAGATACAAAAATTTACGATTCTTTTTTTAACCGTGTGACTATACACGATTTGATGCAGGACAGAAGAATACTAGTAAATGCTAAAAACTTTATTACCGATTTCATGGATAAAGAAAAAGTGCATGTAGAGAGTATTAAGTTCATGTACCCGAACAGAATGACAGAGATGGTCCTTGGTGTTAACAAGGAACTTCGAGAGTACTTCCTGAAATGGAAGGACTTACCCTTAGATACGACGATAAATATTTACGAGTTTTACGGTGGTGACTGTTTCGGTATTGCACCACAGGTGAGAGATCTGGGTGTGATGATAGGTTACCTCGATATACGCATACTCGAGATGAAAGTTGCAGCACAAAAGAAAGAGTGCACTAAACTAGAAAAGGAACTTGCATCAGAGTTTAATACTCTGAGGAGCCTGATGGTTGACAAAGTAGGTCTGGAGAAAATAGCAGAGTCTGACTTTGATGGTTTGGATGATTTATTGGGTTTTGACGAACCTGAAGTGGAACAGAGTAACATACTAGAGACGCTACTCGGAGAGTGTACAAAAGCTAAACCTGATAAAGAGGATAAGATTCCTGACGAAACGTATACTGAATTGGTTTTCCAAAAGGAGAGAAGAACTAAAACTTACTCTACTAAAGGAACACGTAAACAAAAATAATTACACCAGCACTAAGTGATAGAGGTGAAAGTGAAAGACAAGTAAACCACTTGACCCGAATCGTCGCGGGAAGTTACGGCCTGGTACCGGTTTGGTTAACTGGAAGTATGCCAGGTGCGACCATGGGGCTCGCTTAAAATCATGACGATACCTCTTTCTCTTAGTGCTACCAGGCTTAACAGCGGGGGAAGGACACCTCCATAAAAAATAAAACAAAAATAAAAATCCACATATTAAAAAAAAATTTATAAAATAAGGCAGTTAGATCCCAATCCACTGTCTTGCGGGTGTGATTTAAACGATAGATTGCACCCGCAAAAGAATTAGGGTGTACGAAAGGTTTTTGTACTATATACATAAGGAATTGATTTGAGAACAGCTAATCGTAATCAAGTAAGCATCTACGTCCCACAGCAAGTAATTGAGGATATGGACAAAGTTACTTATAAGTTATCTCTACCTACACGTTCAGATTCGTTACGGTACATGCTAGAGTTGAGCCGTGACAGTTTTAAATACGAAAAAGTTGAAACAAAAAGTAAAGATAATACCAGAGTAATAACGCTTATGCTTTCGGATACATTAGCAAACTTTATAAGCGATAAGGCAACTATACATAAGGTGCCTCGTACTAAAATTTTACGCTGCATACTTAAAGCAGAAATGGAGAAAATATTATGTGTGACTTAACGGTAGGAAAAGGTATATGCGCAATATCAGGGTGCATGTGTACCTCGTGTCGAAACAAATCTGAGAATATATACGATTCAAAAGTATCAGTTGCTAAGGATAGAATCGTTAAAAGATTACTTGAGGCAACTACTGAGAAAGAAATGTCTGAGGTTTTGATCGATGAAAAGTCAAAATTAAAACTGGAAGTTAAAAACAAAGTTAGTATTGACTGTGGAAATTTCAGAATATACGTAACGCTAGGTGAGATATATAAACATAAGTACAGAGTGTACGCAGTTGAGCCAAACGACATAATAATACCTGCCGTATCGTTACGACGAGCCTACGCAAAAGGTGGGAAACACGAAGTTGGTAAACTTGTAATTGACGCTGTTACGTACAGACATACATCCATTTCTAAAGGGTCACTGTCAGATGAAATAATGCGGTCTATAACAAATTTTTCCCGTGTATTCGTCGGGTACTGGAGATAATCATGGCTATCTACGCAATAGGTGCAAACTTCTCTGGTGATGTGTCTGAATGGCATATACAGAACTCTGTTATAGGAACTGGGTGGTCAGAAGATGACGCTCCCGACTTATTCGAAATGATCCGTGAGATGAGTGTTGGGGATATCGTTTATATAAAATCAAAACCTATCAGCGGAAACCAGCTGCACGTAAAAGCAGTTGGTATAATAAACGATTCCATCGTTATTGAAACAGGAGATATCATGTGTGGAAGAAACGTAACCTGGCTTGCAACACCTGACGAGTGGATAGACATACCTTCGGGTAAGAACAACGTCAGACTAAATACATGCTACCGTGAGTACCACCCGGAAGTATCAAAGAAAATTATAAGTTATATCGTTCCGGTAACGAAATGAATCCAGGTACAGTATTCACGCTTCGCGGAAACTTTTACCAATACCTCCGCAATAACGGAAGTAAGTCTGAGGTAAGGAATATAATCACAGAGAATTGTACCTGGGTATGGACAAACATAATGGAAAAAGAGGGTGTAATTATATCAGCACCTGTGTCAGCAGTGTACGAGATTGTTACTAAACTAAGCCTCGACCCTGTCGGTGAAACAAGTCCTGAGTTCTGGAAAAAAGCGATGAGGCGAATAGATAGGTTTGAAATATTCTATTCAGTCTACATGCCGGATAGTGCCAGGGCTATACTGAAAACATTTGATACTCATTTCCTGTGCGATAAAGATTCTGCTCCTTTCTATGTCTGTTTAGTCGCTTATAAAAAAGTTGTAGAAGTTAGGGAAAATGATGAAACGACGGACTATATACTTAGCGACACAATGTCGTATGCTTATGGAATTTCGAAAACAATCTCTTCAGCAATGGAGAGAGCAGAAGTAATGTTAAAACCTGAATTGGAGGTGTACAATGAATGAATCACACGTATTTGAACGTCAATACCTTGATATTGCTCACGGTATTATTAAAAGTGGTGTTTTGAAACAAAACAGAACCGGTGTTGCAACCTTAGTTGCTCCAGGGTCTGTAATGATCAAGCACGATATGCGGAACGGATTCCCAATGGTTACTACTTGCTATAAACCTTTCAAGGTTATTGCAACAGAACTGGAAGGGTTTATCAAGGGTATCACCGACAAGTTGTGGTATCAGAATAATAAGTGTACAATTTGGGACGAATGGGCTAACCCAAAGTCTATCGGTTCTGCATTTGAGTCTGAAGCTGCACGGAAAGAAAAAATGAAACAAGCGCGTGACCTCGGACCGATATACGGGTACCAATGGAACGCTTTCAACGAACCTTACGAGCCAATCGGACACTTTGACCCTGTTGGATCAAACCTGAATGTTGACTGGGATAACCCCAAAGCGTGTAACCAGTTGGCCGTTGTGTTTAAAAAGCTGAAAGATAATCCTTTCGACCGAAGAATGGTTGTGTCTGCGTGGAACCCGCTTCAGATAGACCAGATGGCTCTACCTCCATGCCACTACTCTTGGAGTGTAGCATACGACGGTGAGAGACTGCACTTAACCTGGAATCAACGAAGTGCAGACTGGGCATTAGGTGTGCCATTCAACATGACTTCATACGCACTGCTGCTATCAGTTCTGTGCGGAATGACAGGATTAACGGCTGGTACTGTAACAGGTATCTTTGCTGATGCACACATTTATGAGAACCATTTAGACGGTATGGCTGTTCAGTTGCAACGTGAGATTAAATCTACCGGTGTAACACTGAACTTCTCTGAAGAAATGAACAGTATCACTAACCCTGACGAGTTTGAGTCAAGGTTTGTTTCACTATCTAATTACGACTACGAGCCGAAGATAGAATATCCTATCGCGGTGTAGTAACTGGATTTCCTGTTTACAGGGAAAATAAAAACAAGTAGGTTACAAATGACTGTATCTAAAAAAGCCGTTGCGAAAGCAACATCCAAAGTAAAAAAAGTTGTAGTTGATGCCGGTAAGAAACTTCTTATTAAAGAAGCAACCAAAGCAGAAGCTGCACTTAAACTCGCAAGTGAAAAACTTGCCGCCGCTAAAAAAGTTGTCGATGAAAAGAAAGCTGTTTTAGCCGCTGCTAAGGCAAAACTGAAAGGGTAACCTTTCCGGGGTTCTCAGCCTCGTTAACTGTCAAACACGACAAGAAATTGCTGCTACTGGTATGAAAAGTAAAAGGAGTGCGTTGGTTATTCCCGCGAAGAATAATTACTTACACCTGCCAGTAGCTTTGACGTAGATAGCATAGGGTCGGTTAATGCGCGTAACGTTGCACCCCATTCAGCGTTACGAGAACACAGGTTCGATTCCTGGTCTACGACGTAACGTCATCGACGTTATACTTTTGATTATAATTTCCACTCTTATCGTTTCGGTGGTGATTGAAACGTAACTCAGGGGCTGTTTTGGCTTCGACTCTTAGCGGAGTATTTAAACGCGAGCAGTTTACAACTTAATTGTTAACAACTGAAGAACCTCTTCAACTAGCAGCGTAAGCTGCTCATGACTCAACAACCCCGATAGTTGAATGTCATGTAATTCGGGAAAATGAGCAGGTCTGAGACACTTCTTAAAGCTCATCAAAAAATAAGTAAGAAACTCCCGTTGAAAGCTAGGGTTATTGGCCGTAAATAAATAAACCGCGTCAGCCTCAGCGCATTGAGGATATGCCGGAGAACCGGTAACGCTCGTACAATGTTAAATATAAAACTAGGAACACACGGGTTCGACTCCCGTCAGCTCCAAGAGAGGCAGCTACCTCTAAGGGTTAGACAAAATCCTTCAACAAATCCAGCATCTAAGCGTTGTAGAGTCTTAGAGGGTTTCCAATGATTACCTTAACTCGTTGGCGGTTTTTGTTATGTTGAGCCGTAAGATTAGCAGTCAAACATACGTACCATAGTTAAGACTCTCTTTACTCCAAACTAAAGAGGGCGGGTCACACCGCCGTATGGTATATAAGTTTCCTGTTTCTTTAAAAATCAGGTGGTGGAGATACCGTAAGGTTTCCAAACTCACGTGGCGCAACCAACCTGAGTATGACTGGTAACCAGCCCAGTAAACGCTCTAAGCGCGGGTCTAAACATGTGAGTGGCAGTAGTCGGGAGCCCGCTGCTGCCATCGAACTTAATAAAATAGGAGAAAGAGTTGACAACACAAAAAACAACATCAGCAGCAAAGAAAGCAGCAGCTACAGTAGAGCCCGGTATCACCGGGAAAGTTCCAATTTACGCCTGTGACTTCGGTTACGGTGTAACAAAAGCGTACTCCGGTTACGGAAACCCATTCGGTATTCGTAGCTTGGTAGGTGACGCTGTGAGTATCAAGTACAAGACCTCGGCAGCAGAACCTGTCCGTGACATCAACCGCCTGTCTGTTCAGACAAATGATTCTGGTGTTATAAAGCAGTTCTTTCTCGGAGAGCTTGCACGCCGGCAATCAGCAACAATCTACCATATCGTAGACCGTGAAAAGCTTGAGTATTCATCAACAAAAGCGTTGATCGAATCCTCCATCGCACTAATGCTCGGACCTGAACACGAAAACAACGACAAACCTGTAGACATCAGAATCGTTACAGGACTTCCTGTTTCGTACTACAACGATGTACAGATTAAACGACTCGAAGCAACACTGATGGGTCACCACGATGTGGGTTTCGATTTCAACTTTGACGGAGAGTACGAGGCACGGTACAAGTACAACGTAGTCGGTATCAAAATTCTTCCACAACCTGTTGGAACATTTTACAATATGATCCTCGACGACACCGGTAACTTTAGAAAAGACCAGGACGCGTTTGTTTCCGGTAACATCGGTATCATCGACATTGGTTACGGAACAACAGACCTCTGTGTCCTTCGCCAGTTAGAGTACATCCAAAAGTCTTCACGAAGTATCGAAACTGCCGTGTCATCTGTGTATGATATGGTTGCGACAAAACTTTCCGACCACTGCGGTATCGACGTTCAGCCTTACGAGGTTGAGGGTAAACTTAGCGAGGGTATGGAAACAGGTGAGTACACGATTAAAATCGAGGGCAACCTGTACGACCTCGGGAAGTACTACAAACACGCATTGGAAAAAACTTTCGAAAAACTACTAAGTTTTACGAAATCGACATGGAAGTCTGAGTACCAGATCGATAAGTACATTCTTACCGGTGGCGGTGCAATGCTGTTCGGAGCCATGTTCAAAGACAGCTTCGACACTTCTTCTTTGATTGTTCCACCCGAAGCAATGTACTCAAACGTAATTGGGTACAGAAAATTCGGTGAAAGAGTTTTCAAAGACTAAACTAACTAAATGCGGGCACCGATGTGTGTCCGCAACTAAAGGGGTTCGTAATGGATACGAATGTAGAAGAGCGACGAAAAGTACACGAAGATATTTATAACTACGCAAAGAGCAAAGGCATCACTGTAAACGAGGCTGAGCGTAGAATAGCTAAGGCTATAGCACCTAAGATGAAAGTTAAACAACCAAAACAGGACTTACTCAGTGAGGCACCGTCTTACCTAAACAGGAAAGAGAGACGGAAGTGGGAACGAAAACATAAATGAACCTGTACGAGGATTTGCTATGTAAAGACTGGGATGAATCGCAACTGGATAAGATGTGCGGAATTGTAAACTACCTAAGTAAAAAACAGTTCTCAGAAAGTATTGACGAGTTAGCTATCGAAACAGCTTTACTAACTGAACGAGCAGAACGAACAAGTAAACTTCTTGAAGAATTAACAGAAATGTTTAACAAAAGATACAAGAAAAAAGTAGCGTATACTGTTAGCCACTTCAGCGAAGAACTACTAACACTTCCTTTGAAGTACTCTGGTTACACTGTTGAAGAAGCGGCGGATCACGCACTGGAAACGATATTCCGGCCAGAGCTTATCGAGGTTATGCACTTGAAATCATCATCGTTACGAAACTTTTATTTTAAAGTAACACCTGATACCAGATTTAATCGGTTCGAACTGGAACCAATAACGCTACGCCAGTTTAAAAGAATAATGAATCCAGTGAGGGTAGTGTAATGTTAAAGCGGGCTTATTATCATAGATTAGATTTAAAAGAAGCGTACCGTAACGCAATGGGTAACCATGAAGAATACTTCAAGTACTTTCACGCTAACCCTCATGTGCAGCTGGATTTATCTGAGCCGAAAAGCAATGACTGGGACGAAGCGTATTACGTTTCTGTAAACAAAGAAAACGTTGTTGAAGGTATGTTCCGTTGTGATTTAACTCGCGGGCGAAAAATAGTAGCGTCTCAACTCAGTATGGCAAACTTAACTGGTGGGATGACACTATCCTTTAGCATGGATATGCTTGCGTATATGTCTAGGTTATTTACACACTATAAAATTCATACACTAATTTGGTACGTAATGGTAGGTAACACTATCGAACCTATGTACGATTCTTTCTGTGAGAAAGTAGGTGGGAGAATTGTTGGTACGTACGTTGCTGAAACAGAAATAAGCGACGGGACTATGTGTGACAGGAAGTTGTATCAACTTACTATGAACCCACGACTCGAAGAATTTTTACTAAGGCATAAACAGTGAGTGTAAAAATAAATATTGAATCGATACATGAAATGGAAAATATTAAAAAAGGTTTATCTAATCGTATCCACGCATTCACACTGGAGTACGGTTTGCGTAACTTCTGCAAGGAACAAAACCTTAACGCATCGTGGCTTAGTGCGATAGTTACCGGTAACAGACATTGCAATTTAGAAAAACTTATCGAACTAAAACTACTCGTTGACTCGTATAAAAAAGAGGTGCTGCGTTGAAAGAGAAGTTATTCCTGAAAGAGACAGACCTTGGTAAGTGGTGGGTTGATCATCTGCGTAGTCAAGGGTACGAGACCTGGCATGAAGTTCACACCCGGGTCTCCGACATAGACGTAGTGGCAAAAAAAGATGGGCACATCTACACTTACCAGCTAAAACTAACCTACTCCGATGCAGTACTAATGCAAGCATTAACAGTTAAGCAAAGCTACGACGGGTACCACTCTGTTGTTTATGCCGGGCGTGTAACATCCGAAGTAAAGAACTTCTTTGCAGAGATGAAAGGTATCGGAGTATACTCTGTTTCTGATAGACATTTCGTTACAGCTAAGCAACACGTTAAACCGATGTACACCACTGGAAGAAAAGATTTAACTAAACACCTGTTCGATGACCAGAAAGAGTCAGAGGCCGGGAGCGTAGCTGGTGGTTCAATTACTCCGTTCAAACGAAGCTGTGCCTACCTGGCAGAGGTTGTAAAAGATATGCCTGACGCTTCTATACACACCAAGAAGCTATACGAGGAGCATAAGGATAAACTTCATTGGAGAAGTAAAGAATCCTTTCGAAGCTGTCTGATTAAACTTGAAGGGTTAAAAGAGATTGACCTGATTCGTCGTGTAGTAATAAACATTTAGAGGTATGTTATGAGATTTTATTTTGGGGATGGTCGTACTGTTATTGCTTTCAGTAATGTTGTTGTAAAGATTCCACGAAACATTCGTGGAATTGAACAGTGTAAAGCTGAGATTTTTATTTGGAAAAAGTATAAGCACAGCAGACTTTGTCCAATACTGTTTAACATTGGTCCTGTAATACTTATGCGCCGAGCTTCATTTCCTGGAATGGTTAACGTAAAAAAATTGGAAAATATGTTTCGACTACTGACACATGAGGTAAAGGAGTTACTACTTGAAAAAGGTAACCCTGGTGACTTCCGGTTTAAAGAGAACTGGGGTATCTTAGGTGATAGGTATGTAATGGTAGACTACGGACTAACGCAAAAGATATCGGACAAGTACTACCCAAGTAAGAAAAAATAGGATTTACAATGGACGAACTACACATATTCTTTTTTGATTGGGGAAACAAATTCTGTCACAAGTCTGCAAAGATTGTAAAAGAAACAAAGTGTTTTTATTACCTTGATATCGATCTATATATGTAACGTCAAGTCTACAAAACTGCAGTAGGAAGTAACTACTTTTTTACAAAGCAGGAAGCGTATGACAATTTTGTAAACGGATGCCGTAGAGAAGTCGATAAAAGAATAGAATTACTTCGTGAGAGTGAAGAAAGGCTTACCCGAGCAAAGGAGTTTAAGATATGACAGACGAGAGATGGACAGAGCTAATGGAAGATAATAACGCTAAACTGACGCAAGAAGAGAAAGACGATGGTTGGTACTTTTCTGACGAGTTTGACGGGCTTCTTGTAAAAGAGGGTTCTGAAGAAGACTTATGCACCAGGACTATGGAGTAACTTATGCAGCCAATACTACTATGTAATTATCACACAGGTTCAACAGAAACAGGTGTTCAACTATACAAATGCCAGAGCTGCGATGAAAATTTCGTAGAGGATACAGTTGTAAAGCCTTACTCCTACTGCCCTCACTGCGGGAACAGTCTTAAATCAAAACCTGTAAAGGATGATAGACAACCAATTGTAATGTATGTTTCTAAACACGCACCAAGTATGTCATTTGAAGTTTTAAAATGGGACGGTTCAGATATGGCTACGCTAAGATCCTTCGTACCAAAAGAGTTCCGGGACAACACAAAGGACACTCTCCACATCCATGTTATTGAAGGGCGTTCAGATAAATTACATACCGGTGAATACGTTGTAAAATCTACACTTGGTTTCAAAGTAATGGATGAGTTTGACTTGAAAGAGTACTTTCAAAAACCATAGTATAATTACGTAGGAGAAAACAATGGACGCAAAGAAGAAATTTATACTATTTACAATACTCGCAGTGGTAGGCACAATACTTGTTACTGTACTGAAAACACTTTTCTTAGGTAAACCGGCAGGTCTGAATGAGGACGTTGCTGCGGCAGACGCTTCCGTGGCAAAAGCTGAAACCAAGACTGACGTTGCTGTTGCTGACGTTAAAGAGGCTGTTGCAGACGCAACCGTAGCGGCTAATGACGTAAAGAACGCCGGGATGGAAGCGCAGCTGGAAGAAGCTAAGAAGATGGGGCTGTTATGAAACTGTTAATTCTATTACTACTGCCGGCTATGCTATGGTGTGAGAACACAACGAACCGGTTCCTGATGCCTTTCCAAAACGGAATACTGAATTATACCGAGAAACGTCCGTTGTGGATTGCATCAGACCTTGTTATGTCAGAACTTCTGGCAGCGAAGAAATTCGAACAGAAAGCACTGACCAATCTCATACCTAAGATAACAGGTTTAGAGAACTCCATAATTAACGAAAGGTATGCTCACTCGAACCAGTTAGCTGTTTATAAAGCTGATATAAAAGAAAAAGAAAAGACTATCTTTAGACAAGATTTGACTATTAAGATAGGCGGACCTGTATTATTTATTACCGGTGTTGCTGTTACGATTGGTTTAAGTAAGATATTGATTGAGTTTTTTAAAGCCAACCGTGTGCAGCTAAACTACTCTACAACGTTTTAACCATGTTAAGCGACGCTCACTACAGGAGTATTGTAAAAGCTTTATCCTACCGTTTGGTTGGTTCAATGTTTACAATAATCTGCTCATTTGTTCTAACCAGGAACTTCAAAATGTCTATAACCATTGGTGTGTTAGACTTCTTTTCCAAAATCATACTATACTACGGGCACGAGAGACTGTGGGAAAAAATTAAAATAGGAAGGAAATCATGAGATCTATTAAATATGCTGTAACCGGGAAGAACCCTTCGAATTTTGACGATTGTGTCGACTACTACCTGAAGAATAAGGTATCTGTTAAACTGGAGATTCACCTCAGTATTAAAGCAGGTGCCTTCGAAGAGACATTGGTTGACTATCTTACTACAAATTACATCTGGACATTTTCGGATGGAACTGTTGTAAACGATGAGAAACAGTATGGTGGAATACTTTTCAGTGAAGACGGTAATCGTAAAGCGAAAAGCCTTGAAAACGCTCACCTCAGACTGAGTAATGATGTTGAGTGGCTAAAACGTAGCGGAATCCAGCCTAAACTGAATAAAACAAATTTTATGGATGTATTTTATGGATGTATTTCGTGATGCGGTATCGAATTAAAGATGTTGAAAAGCTGTTCGGGATAGGTAAGACAGCTGCAAAAAAGCTGATTTTTTCCGTAATCGTTCAGAAAAATAGAGACATTGTTCGCGAACACAACGCAGCAAGCGGTTACATGGGTGAATCTATCGTACTTGACACCCTTGAAATATCCAGAGAAGAACTGCTTGAAGTAATTGATTTTTACCTGAAAGGGTTAAGAGATATGAAAGTAGAATCAACATGCCCTAGTTGTGGGTACGTTTCAGAAAAGACAATATCATCACATATCAGAATAGGTTTCACTCCTAATTAGAATCCACCCATTAGCTTATTAAGTTTAGCCTCTATCTGTTCCGGTGTGAGCTTTATCTCCTTATCCGAAGATAATAGTGCTGGTCCGAAGTCATCTGAATCGTCTGTATGAGAAGTATTTATGAGGGTAGGCGAGGAGTTTGAACGTTTGATAGTACTCTGCAGCATTGCCGGTACAGCGTGCCCTACAATGGCGTTTTCAATCGCTTTATCGTACATGGCTTCTATTTTTGAATACTTTTTAATGATTTGTTTGATGAGTGATGGGAACGAACCGAAGCTTGCCTTTTCAAGGTACTCGAGTATCTCAGAATCCTCCACGGGATCTAGTTTTAACAATATATGTCTCGTAGCCTTCTTCATCTATTATTTCCCTTATGTAGTTAACATTCATATGGATAGTGACGAAAGTTTCCGTCCACTTCCTTATAGGTGGCAAGCGTTCAACCCATAGGATTGTTGGCTTTGATTTTATTTCAAATATGAAAGCTCGAGATGCACATTTCGTGCACTTAACAATTTCTTTAGGTATTCGTTCTTTAAAAGAATGTCCACAATCACACTTTAAGTTAAGTACATTTCCTACAATTTTTTCAATTCTCATCGGTAATTCCTTTCGGTATTTTACCATGAGTTTTAACAATCGGACGCACCCGGAGTTGAACCGGGGACATATCAAAAGCTCACTCACCAGGGGGAGGGAAGTTCACTATTAACTGCTCTGCCTGCTGAGCTATGCGTCCTTATCCGGCACCGTTTCAAGTGCCGGACAGATTTCCCAATCTGTACAACGAATAGAATGTGACATGCAAGGTGTATATTGCCCGGTACGTCTACAAGGGTTATTTTACACTCACTCGCCTATCCTCCGAGCCATGCCACATTCATACTGATATAGTATCAAATTAACGCTTTTTCCCTAAAGTAATTGCGAAACGCACCACGGAGAGATAACCTCACCAGTATCCGTTTAAAGTTTTCAATCTCAGCCCTGTCCTCAGAATCTACACGTTCCCATTCGGTTAATCTACGGCTGCAATCGTCTGCGAGTTCTTTATTCTTTCTAGAATTTCTAAGCAAAATTCCTTTAATACTCTGTGTATACTCAGCACGCTTTCTGTAAACGAAAGTTTTAGCCAAGAGTGTAGTCTGAATATTTATTATTCTGGAAATGTACAACGCAGGTTTAAACACACGGCCTACCTTTGGTATTCTACGTAGCGTTTGCATCGCGTAGAACGCAGATATACCTATTATTTCCAGAGCTGCGAGAAATATGATCTGGACAGTATATTTAACTGTGCCAATGTTCAGGTAAAGTTTTTTGAAGAATTTGTATATTGAGTTCATGGTAACACCCCCGCTAATGCGTCTTTCGAATACACTTGGTACAAGGGTCGTTTAATAATTGACAGGAAGCACTTTGCATTACCCCTGCTGCAGATGCCTGATTCGAACGCAAGCTCTGTAGCAGAAAGTGATGTTAATTCAAGATTTTCCTGAAGCGATGCAAGAATAAAGTCACACACAGCGTGTGATTTAGTTCCGGCGTGGCTTGATTCTGATAACCTTTTTCTGATAAGGCCCAGGTCCTGTTTGATTCGTTCATCATCAGGTCTGTCAATCAGAGGCGTAGCAGATTCGATTTTGCTCATACCCACAGACTCATCATCCTGGCACTCGCAGTATGTGAAAGAAGTGTAGTTATCGTGTTTGATTCGACGAGAGGACATTCTGAGGTGGTTCTGTAACCTTCCCCAGAAAAGGTATGAGTTGATGGCTGACTCGGACATACTCGGGTTTATACCAGAGATGATACTGTCGAAGCTTTCAATGAAATTGATCGTCATATCCTGGATAATGTCCGAAGCTTCGTCGCTACCGATTCTTATCCTTGACTTGATGTAGTTTCGAAACTTAACACAGTTTCTACTGTAAGCTTCGATAGCAGCGTCTTTGTACTTTTTATCTTTGAATATGGTGTAGTTTATTATGGCGGCCTTAATGCCCATTTTTTCTTTTTTCATTGCCTTTGCCTTTTAGTTAGATTTGTATCAGCCCTGACTTACTACTATGACCGCAGTACCCGTTACTTTCCATGTACTTGGTACCGTACTCGGTGAGCTTTCGACCAGTTTTAACACGTTCGATTAGTCCCATCGAGATAAGGGTAGGTTCGTAAATCTTAACGACCTGTTTCTCATCCTCCTCGAGAATCTGAGCCATTGATGACAACCCTATAGCCTGGGGATAAATGCTGTAGAGATGCTTCAGTAATTTAATCTCGGTCTTTTCATACAGACCGTCTTGGTTCATACCAAGAACTTTGAACGTTTCGAAAACTGCTTCGACACTTATTGTTTCCATGTCGAGAGCAACAGCAACGTCCTGAGCTGTTTTGACGCAAGTAACCGCGATACGAGCAACACCACGAGCTGCAGCTGCAATAGCGTAACAGGCCTCGTCGTCTATCGTAGTTAGGTAGTCAAGCTTATTCACGTTGAATCTTACAATACCTTGCAAGTCATCTACGCTGTACTGTGTAAGAACCGGCTTGTGTACGAATCTGTCGTACAACGGTTTTGAAAGTTCACCAGGGTTTGTGGTAGCCGCAACAACTACGAACGGTGGTGTCTTGTACAGTTTAGGCATTGCGTCACCCGGGTTCCTAACGGATAGAGTAAAGTCTTCCATCAACCTCAGAAGTGAAACTTGCATCTCAGTGGACAAGGTGTGAACTTCATCTATGTAAAGTACGTTACCGACTTCACCGTTCTCACAAACTTTTTCAACAACTGCTTTTAGCGAAGCGTCTGAGCTTAGCGAAGAGCCGATCATTTCTATACAGCGTGTAGCACCTATTTCTGATGCGATAACATTTGCGATAGTTGTCTTCCCGGTACCTGCCGGTCCTGTGAGTAATGTATGAGCAAGAACCTTTCCTCTTTTCTTAGCGGAAAGTATTGCTATTTTAAGTAAACGAATAGCGTCGTCTTGACCTTTTATTTCATCTAGTGATACAGGCCTGTTTGATTGTTTTGTTTCAGCTACTGGAGCCTCGGGCTCTACCCAGGTTCCATTTTTCTTAGCTTTTATTTTGTCTAGCCATGCTTTAATTTCCTCATCTTTCTTCTGAATGAGGACGCGAGCATCACTGGGTGGAGCGTCTTTCACACCCAAAAAGTTTGAATTGGAACCGAGTAGTTCTTCCATAAGGGACTCCTATTATGACATAATATATTGTTTAGTCAATACGTTATGCTTTTACTTTTGCCTTTGTTGACTTTTTTACGAGTTTAGTCTGTAGCGCAGTTTCTACTTCTTGCACTTGTTCCTGTGCAAATTTCTCACTTTTCTTTGCGAGATGGAGGAAGAAAGCAGGTAGAGGTACGACAGTTAATTTGTCGTAGCTGTAAGAGGCAACGTCAACCGGTGTAAGGCTGATTGACACAAGTCTTGAGATGCTTTGAGGAATCTCTGTTTTTGCATCCGCTTTGATAATTGTTTCAACAGCTTTTTGCTCTTTTTCAGCAGATTTAATCTCTGCTTGAATAGCGCGTTGTGCCGGTGTGTAAGATGCTTCAAGACGTTTCTTGAGATCTTTTGCTCTGTCTTGGCCGTTCAGGTAAGATTCGATGGTTGAAATTGTAATCATGGTGGTATCCTTATAATGAGTTTATTTTTAATAGTGTTGATGGTTCGATGTAGTCAAGTTTATTCGCGCAGTCTCTACATATGTGGATTGGCAAAAATTTAGCTATAGCTTTGTTAGTAACTCTAGCTATGACTAAAGGTGTATGATTACCGTCAAAGTGGGAGTTACACTCTTCACAAGTGAAGTGAGATCTTGCCACGGATACATCACAAGATTTTCCAGAGAGTATCCGTTCTTGGTTGTACTTAGCATCGGTAGGGGTGAGAGTCATTTTAGTTTCTCCCGTACAAACACAGTTTTGTCCTCCAGGTTGTAGCATTTTCTGCAAGTGATACAAGATTTGGCACCGCAGTTAATACCGGCATCTTCCGAGGAGAAAACAGTGAACACTTTGTCAAAGTTTTCTGGAAGCTTTTCCTCCCGGTCAACCATTAAGGATGAGTGTATGAGAATCATGTTAGCAGGCTTTTCTCTTTTCGATAAAACCTTGTTAACTATATTTGGACGCTTAGTCCACAACGTAAATGTGCAGTGTGGGTTGGCATCACAGATAGTCATGTAGTTTTCAACCTCGAGTGTTGTGTTGATCTCACCGTGAGATTGGAAACGAAAGATTGTGTCGTTAAAGAAAGGTATGTCTTCTTTCGTGAATCTCACTTTGGATAGAACCTCCGTGTTCTTTTCCAAAAGTGATTTAAGAGATTTAAACCGTTTAATGCCACGAGTAGCGTAGCACTTGCTGCAGACAGATCCTGGTATTGTAGCGTTCTTTTTACAGAAAGGATTGTCTGAAACAGATGAAGATATGGAAAGTATGCCTTCCATTTTGGCTTGGAGTTTTGAAACGTGTAATGTGTGTGAACCGAATTGTTTTAACATGGTAACCTCGTATAATGTAAGAATGGAACTGTGAAATGTCACGGTAATGGCCGGTGTGGCCTATTTGAATATATCTTTTGCTTCTGCGTACTTTTTACCAGCTGCATCAGCTTCTTTTATAAGACCCGGTATAGTGGTATTAAATAAGCTATTAAGATCTACAGCTGTCTGGTTAGTGAAATAGATTGACGCTGCATATCCAGTATGATAAGTAGAGTAAGTTCTAACAGTCAGTAAAGCATCAACTGGTTCGTTTGTAGATTTCCTGCGTTCGAGACAGAAATAGAATGAGGTTATAAAAACAGAATTACCCCATCCATTCTCTGTCCTGTACTTACCTTTATTTGTAACTGAACCTATTTCCTTTAGTACTTGCATCGTGGTGTTAGTAGCAAGTATTTCCCAATCCAAATACTTTCTGGAATACTTTTGTAACAATCTGAAGTTGTCTCGAGATACGTCTACTGTTATATCTCGTTCACCTCCTAATTCGAAAGTAATGTTATTGGCATAAACAGTTACCTCGTACTCATACTCGTTTACTCTACCGAGTGGGTCTTGTTGTATAGTTGTGTAACGTGATACTGCCATGTAAGGTTCCACGTCTGCGGTACAGAGTGAAAAAGTTAAAATTAAAATTAGTAAGATTTTCATATCTACTCCTGTGTTACGTGTGATTCGATTATATGTTCTGACATTCGTTTACGGATAGCTTCTTTATCCCAGTTTAAATCTTCCTTCAAGCAATCGAGCAGGTGTGAAAGATTCCAGGATTGTTCGTTGATTACTACAGTAGTTTTTCTGATATCAACTTCAGTTTCTACGAGTTCTAGTAGTGTCATTTCCAGCCTCCTCCCAATTTTTATAGTCTTCAGCTTCTGCGTAAGTTTGAAAATCCTCACAGTGTGCTGATGTACCGTATTGGTTTATTTTGTAAACAGCAAATCCGAATTTACCTTTTTTTAAGTCAGATACAGGCACAGCAGTGTCATGGTTACAAAGCATAGATGTGTAGTTACCTGAATCGTCTGTGTAAAAGAAACGAATCTCGTAAGAGTAATTTCTTGATGGGTAGACTACATTCTCAGGCCACCCTTTTTTAATAGCTGATTTCTGCAGCGACATTAGCACAGAGCAAGCTTCTTGCACCGGTGTGCTGTCTCGCATGTGCTTTTCCAGAATATTCACTGCATCATCTATTTTTTCGAAAACTTCCGGGCCTGATATTACAACTTTTAATTTTAGCATTGTCATTTTACCACCCCATGTGTTTGTAGAATTGGTCAACAGTTTTATTTCCGAGATCAGTTGAGTCATCGCAGAACAGACAACAATCACTCATTGTGTCTACGATTGTATCTGGTTCTTCACATGACTCAAGTAAGTCGAGCAACTGTCCCGGGTCAAGAGCACAGTGAGATAGGTCGTCAAGTTTCTTTTCTCTATCTGTGTCTCGTTCAGCTTCTTCGAATATGCCGTCGAAGTCCCACTCAGTTACATCGAGAGGAAGTTCATCGTTTATTGCGCGTTTTACAATAATTTGTTTTACACGTTTTTTAACTGCGTCTAATTGTCTGCTCATGATTATCCCCTTTTTATCCGTAACGGAATGTATTTTTCAATAGTGAAAGGAATTGAATCGTTAAACGCTTCAATCTCATCCTCTATTCTTTTCTTCTCAGCTTGCATCTGTTCTATTCCAAACAGTTTAAGTTTTACAATTTCTTTATCACCGCCAATCCATGATTGTATACAAAGATTGTCGTGTATGTATGCATTTTCTAACTGAAACAAACCTCCACCAGAGGAGGAATGGTACGTTTGGTGTAGTATTATAAAGTTTGTGTCGGAAAGAGAACCTACGCCAGGAACGTGTCGCAACGAAGTTTCTTTAGGGTAAAGTTTAAGTATCACAGAGTTGTACTCGTGAGTCATAACAGGTGTGAAATCAGAAGAATCTAACGCTTTTTTAAGAGCCGTGTCAAATCTTTTACTGAAAGGTTTGCCATCGAACTTAGATAAAGTTTCTTTTATCGTAGGTATTAGCTTGTCAATCATTTCAGATATTTCAATCTCTCTACGGATAAGAGCGATACTTTTTTCTATTTCACGATGCATAAGTTACTCCTGTTTAAAGAAATCGATGTAGTGGTCTGCTTCGTTATTACATCCTTGTACTCCACATATCCCTTGACCTGATCCAATTTCAACAACTGCGCGACCTTCAAGAGATACACAGTGTTTCTTCCAGCAACTGTCACATATTTGAGACCAGGTGGAATCTTCTCCGATAGTTACGTCATCAAAGAATACTTCATTAACTTTCCGAACCGTCTTGTTTAGGTTCAGTAACGCTTCCTCAGCGGAAAGAAAACTTGTATGCTTCGATACAATTTCACCGGTAGGTTTGTTAACAATTGCAAAACCAAACTCATGAGAGTTTTTTAACATGTACAGCACCACTGTTTCTGACAACGGGAACAAAACATCCTTTCCGTTTGGTGGTACAGTAGAGTAAAACTGTATTTCGTACTCGAAACCTAACACTTCACTTTCAGGAGCGTACTTTTGTTCTATAGCTTTTTCCTGAATATCACCTAAAAGTGTTGAAAGGTACCCGTAAGTTTCCTGTTCAACATTTGTATTTCCAACAGATGGATTGTTCCAAATCTTTTCCAATCCTTGTTTTGCACGGTTCAACTTTTTAAAGTCCATACTGTACAGACTGATACTTCTAGGAGGTACAGGTGGTGTTGGAACATCCCAAACAATTTTACCAGGGTAGTCTGGTAGAACTATGTAATCTCCACCAGTGGGTTCGTCAAACATAGAATCAACAGTTTTTATTTCGTAGACTTTTTGTATGTGAGCTTCATTGTTATCGAATACAATAATGCCTTTGATTAAAGTTTTCATTTCCCTACCTCTTGTTAGTTTATAAGCAGTAATGCGCATTACCTTTTTTAAGGTAATTTTTGAATGGTTTACGAGTTTCAATACTAGTATACAGATTTATTGATACTCGTATCGTACGATGTTCCAGTGGGTAATTGGTGTAATAGGTCATAGTATTACCGTTTACTGTATAGACTGTAACACCAATTCTTTCCGCAATTTTTAATGCTTTCAACTCCATGTCACTCATTTCGTTGCATCCTCATACACTGGTTGTGTGTCGTCTATATCAACAGCTTCTTTCAGTTCAGAGTCGTCTACAGTTTTTAATCTGTGTTGGTAAGCTGCTCGAATCATTGCAGGAGTTATGTCGGAGCCATCTTCACATTTGTGTGTGACGCTTGCACACAACGTAATAACGGATGTGTACTCTTTTGGTTCAGAGTAAATGCCACGGAATATTTCACCGCAGCAAGCGCACGTCATTGTAACGGAATCGTCATCGTTACGAGTAACATCAGTAAAGTTTTGCAGATGCCAAATCTGCTCATCCTCCGGGTGTGATTCACCATTTCCACACACAGGGCACTTAACGTAAATGTCTTTATTTCCAGACTCGAGTGTGTCAGTTTCAATCCGTATTGTTTTCATTTAATTCTCCTGTGTTACAGAGGATGGATGAACTTCAAAGAAGTCACTGTCTTGGTCTTCAACAATTAGGTACCCTGTTTTTTCGTTAACGTCTACGACAGTACCTGAGAAATCATAAACTACCAGTTCATTGTCAGCTTTCGCTGCGGATACAGTTACATTTGAATCAATCAGGTTGCACATTGAACACCTCCTGCTCAGTAGCAAGTTCTTCAGTTACCATAGCGGAGCGAAGTTCGTATAGGAAATTGGAAAGTCCGTCTGCTTCTGGTGTGTTTAACGAATCAAGGTATAACACCTGCTGTTTAAACATTTCTTTGTCCAATCCTTTTAGGATTTTGTACACCGGTGTTTCTTTCTCACACATCTGGTGGATAGTGTTTTTGTTTTTCAGTATCACTTCATCTCTAATGCCATGCACGCGAACTTCAGCGATTGATACACCGTCATCACCTCTAACAGTGTATGTGTTTTGTTTTTTAACGTCAACTGCTAGTATCATAACTTACTCCATGAGTTCAATATTTCGAATAGAAACAACTTCAACGTCTTCCCTGTCACGACCGTACTCAACTATAAGCTGGATGTCATCTTCTTCAATGCCAAGGTCAGACCAAGGAACATCCTCTTGAGTAGGTGAGAGTTTAAGTATCGCAGGGAACTCGTCAGAGTCACGCTCAATTGTCACGGGACATTTGTAGTTGGATCCATCAGTGTATAACGCTTCAATTCTGTACAACATGAGGAACCTCCGAGTTAAGTATTTTGTTTCTTATTTGTATAGCAAAGTTAGCTGAATCTACAAGTTTTTGTAGCGATTCAATTTCGAGTTGAGCCCTTATGCAGTCATCAATGTCATACACTATTTTAATTTTATTGAATTGATTGAATCTTTTCTCAACATGTGAAGCAGTGGTGCAAAGTGAGTTTGTAATTTCCTCAACCTGCCTGCCGTATATGTACCTTAAACCGACTTTCTCTTGCTTCGGGAACCATACATACGCTTGATCCAGGTAAAGTCCTTTGTGTACACCAATAGTTTCAACAGTGGTTAGTAAAACACACTGACCTTGCGGAGCATTCCGAGTAATAGGGTTGTCATACACAGTTAGGTTAGCCTGGCATTTCTTTGCGAAGTATCCGCCGAATGGAGATGTTTCAAAAACCTTCTGCCATTCCGGTTTCAACTCACGCGTGTTAATGTACATTGAGTTGCTTGTTATGTTTTTCATAACTTACTCACGTTGGTTTAGGTATTCAGTTACTGTTTCTACTGAGTCGAGTACCTGTATACATTTAGTATGGTATCCTGCATGAGCTATAACCCATACGTTTGTGTGTGTTATAGTTAATTCTTTTCCAACAGTTTGATAGTTGGGCTCCACCAGTGTCACAAAGTCTGTGTTCACTGACGATACATTCCCATGTCTATCAGTTATTCTTTTAAGCATGTTTCACCTCACAACGTGGATATTTCGCCGGATGCGCAGTCGTAACAGATTGCAGCGTCGTAATCGTCCGATGTGAGTACGACATTATCTGTCAAATTTCCATCACCAGGTGCAAGTCCAACTTCAGAATGTTCAACTTGTGATTTTAACGCTTGTGCGATGTTGTCGAGTAAATCGTAGATCTGATCACGTTTTACTTCAGATTCGAAAGTAAAGTCAAGTGTAACTTTATGTGTTTTCATTTCGTATTCCTATTTGATTAGAGCTTTTATTTGACAGAATCTTATCGGGTATTTTTCACTTAGTAAGTGAAGTGCGTCACAAACTTGTATCACATTTGCTGAGGATATAGCATTAAATATCCTAGCCACGATGGATGCCGTACTTCTTCTTTCAGGTCCTTTGTACGGTGTATTTACTAGTTCCTGACTCATCGTTACATCCATCTGAATAAGTATTTTGACCCGCGCATGAACCAGTAATTTCCGATTCCGTGGATACTAACTTCATCGGCAGGTATGAATTTCATACCATCTTCCTCTGTACCATGTGAGGTGAAAGTGTTTGTAATTGCAGCTTCTTCAGTTACAACTTCTACCGGGTACTCTTCAGCGTCTTCACGTGCGCTGAGTCTGATAAGAAATTCGTCAGGGTACATATCTTTGTCCTGTCGAATTTCATCTTCTTTTAAAGCAAGGTGGACTCGTAAAGCTTCCTTTCTCTTTTTTGTTTCTTTGTTCATTTGCGTACTCCTAACGAATTTACACGGTTCATAACTTCTACAGCTTCTTCCATCGTCTTTGCCGGCACACGTCCTAATCCGACAGTACCGTCGTCTTTTCTCCAAGTGAAGCCGGTTGTTTTTACCGACCAGTTTGCTTTGTCGCTTTCAGTAGTCCAAGGTGCTGCACCGTAAATAGATGCAGTTCTTCCGGAGGTGTGTAAGTAATGTTTTGCTTCGATTATTTCTGTAATCATTTTACTCCTCCGTATTTATTCTAAGCAGTGTTTTAGGGTCACTACACCACGAATTGATAAGTTCTGTAATGTCTGAATATTGTAATTCTATTTTATCGCTAAGTATTAAACAATCTTTACCCAGTGAATAGTCGTTTGAACCAAAGGTAAACTTAGATATTATTTCGGATTCGTAAACAAATTTTATGCTATTGCAGTCAGCGTCGTTTATACTAGCTGTAGAATTTACTGTAAATTTAACATCTGGGTATTTGAATTGAATTTTAACGTAACCATTGGATACGAAACAAGAGTCTAACATCTGTTCTCTGCACTCAAGAACCGTCTTGAAAAATTTAACTAACAGAGGTATTCCTACACAAAATAAAACAGATTTCTTCTTTTTAATTCCAGACAGACATACAGTTAACTTTACTCTGTTCATCTTAGTCTCAATTCACAAGTTTCGTCTTCAAGCCTTGCTCTGATTCTACGTACAAGGCATTCAGGTATTTCAGTTAATTTTTTACCGAAGTGGGCACACGAACCGTCTTTTACAATCTCAGACAGTTCGCCACAGTATTGGTCGAACATTCCTCGTTCATCCATTCCGTAGACTTCTTCAGGTAGCTCAGGTTCTTTTAATATAACAGTGTACTGGTCAAGTGATTCACCACCGTTGTCGTACACTTCAACAGTTGCGAATTTTAGAAACTCAACACCTAACGTTCTGTATTGTTCCGTAATATCCTCAGAATCAATTGATTGATCCGGGATTTCAAAATCAGGACCGGAAGCATTTCTGCATAACAGTTCAACTGCATTTAGAAGTTCTGTTAGCTTTTCTTGTTTAGTCCAGAAGATGTCGATTTTGATTTGACTAGCGTGCAGGTGTTGAGTTTTCATAATTTAACCTCGTGATAAGTTTTAGTAAGCAATGTGCATCAGAACCTCCGATGTATCTAATCGGTAAACGTAACAGTGAAATGTCACTTAAGAAAATTTATCTCAGTTGCTGATACAAGACCAGCACTTACCAGTTTCCCTGATATTAGTGCCTTGCTTCCATCCTTGAGATACTTCTCACAAACCTCGGCGAGTTTGCCAGGTTTAACTTCGACTGCTACTGAAATCACAATTGATTCGTCCGCAGTTTCACGTCGTGACTCTACTTCACAGAGAAATTTACCTTCTTCTGTTCTTGGGTTTCGAATTAAGCCTTCTATGATTGTAAAGTTGAAATTGTTCATGGTTTATTCCTGTTGTATGTATGTTCTAAAGTTACGGCACGCCGGAACTGTATCACCAGCAGTGTCGATGTATTCTAAATCAAGTATGTCAAAACAGCCTGGAAGTTCTGTCTCATTCCAAAATCTTTTCCACTTGTTCAGATTGAAACTAATCGGCAAAGGATTGTCCCATGTTTCGTCAAGATCAGTATCAATTACTTTACCTGTTTCGTCGATTGTAATTGAACCGTGAGAGGATATAACTGTTAAACTGCACATGATGCCTCCAATTTAAAACTCTCAGTCAAAACTGTCTTACGAATAAGTTCGATATCGATATGGAAAGAAACAGTGTCTGTTTCTCCACTGTTATTGTTTTCATAGTACCCTTCAAAGTGGTAAGAGCCAGCAGTGTACATAAATATATTACAAGCGTTAACCGTTGCGTGAGTGTCTCCGTTCAAGTATCTTTCTTTAATTTCACCTTTAAGTACAGATACAGTAGCGGGTGTTTCCCCATCATCAGGAAAGAAACGGTAAGACATTACAGCAACACAATCTAAATCAACTATTCTAACACCGGTTCCAGCAGTCAAGCCATTGAGTACCGGTAATAATATATCAGTGTTGTGTTCAATCTCTTTTAGAAGCTCTTCAATGTTTATCAGTACAAGTTCGTACCCATAATCCGTGTAAAGTATGTCTGACATTTCAGTCTCCGAATACGTTTGCTGCGCCGTGGTAAGTGAATAAGTCGAAAAGTCTTTCAGCGTGGCTTTTTTCTAACCATTCATCGCGTGTTGTTCCGAGGCAGGAAAGTAGTGAGTCTGTAAGTAGGAAATCGTTTAAACCATCAATGTAAGATTTGTACAGCGAAGCATATTGAACCTCAGCCTCGTCGTTAGCTTTGTACCAGACGCTTACTTCATCTGGTAAGTCTTTCCCCATAAATCTGTACACGTAAAGTGATTCAGTAGCGGATGCGTCAATACCTTCAAAGCCTTGGAATGCTAAACCTTCAGCGAATGTTGTATCGTCGGTCGATTTGTCTTCACCCGGTTCGTCCCAGGTTACGAAACACTCTTTACATGTGCCACCGATAGTTCCTGTTATATCGTTTCTGTGGCAGAATTGTTCATTCTCTTCCTCGGTTAGAATTAGGTTGGGTTTATTTTTACAGAAGTCTTCAAGCAGTTCGTCTTCTTCGTCGGTGAGCTCAGACGAATCAGAGTTAACGATTGCTGGTAAAAAATGAGTGGGTATTAAAAACGTATCGTATACTCGCATGTTACACCTCGAATTTTATATCTGAAATAATTACTTCATTTTTAAATACTTTACCTTTAGGTTGTTTAAGCCATAAGTAGGGGATAAATCCGTTTAAGCAGTAGTAGTTTATAAAATCATACCACGTAGCTTTAGTGTAGAATGTAGACTGATGAGTTCCAGAGGTGTTGTTATATCTCCAGAGTATTCTGTACTTTTCTTTTTCTACTGCCTCCCCGGTAACTAACCTGGGTCTTGCAGATAATACAAGTTTTGCTTGCTCAGATACTCTGGAATAATCAAGTGACACAGATGATAGGAAAATTAAGGAAGTTACTTGGCTTTGAGTATCGAAACTGTTATGCAACCTGGACTTGACAAGCTGAGACCGGTACAAGTTCGTAGCATTCTTCAGATTCGTTCCAGCAGTAGTTGTACTCATCGTTCATCCTCTCCATTACGGATTCTTCACTTGTGTCACCCTCGTACTCTTCGTAGAGTTCTTTAGTCAGAATTTTGTTTTGCTCATGAATATCCTCGTCTATCGTGGATTCGATCTCGTACTTGTCTACGAATTCTTGAACAAACGTTTTTGCAAGTTCTATCTCGTCATCGTCTAACTGGTTGTAAACCGAACGCGGAAGTGACTCTGTTTCTTCAAAACAGAAATTGCAGGATGTTGAGGACTCGTGAACGTAATGGTGTGAGTCACGTCTTATGTATAAATCGAAACAATCGGTTATGAATGTTTCGAACCAATTGTCAGCAGTTATAGATACACCGTTGGATGCATATCTCAGTAGTATGCTCTGGCACGCTTCTGTAAATTCTTTCTGCATGTTTGGAAAAAGTCTTGTAAGTAGCTTTTTTCTGTCAATACACTCGCAAGTGAATGACGCTCCGCTACCTTGAGAGTAACCTAAATCGTAACTGATCGTTGCTAGTTCGTACCCTAGTTCAGTAAGTTTTTCCGTGTAGTAATCCATGCACGGACTCCAGTCTTCGCGGAGTGTGTCAACTTGTGACTCGACAGCTTGCTTAAACTCTGGAGTGCGATCAATTTCTGGGATGTCTGTAAGCTTTGTATAACATTTAAACTTTTCACACAACATGTCGTTCTCCTGCGTTTATTTTAAGTCGTAACTCTTCGCTGTTCTTTAAAAAGTCGTACAATTTTACCGGGTCAAATTTCGATGAGCAGTCGTCATAACTTTCTAGTTCAACGAAAGTAAAAAACATTTGACCAAATTCGTTTATTACAAACTCACCACACTTTCCCTCATAGTCTTTGCTACCGTCACCCATGAAATGGGAGTAGTCTTCATCATCCGCTAAATCTGCAACGTTTTCAGGATACCGGTGTGCTAGATACACTGTACCTAAGTTAGCTACCGATACTTGGGAAGTTTCTTTATGCAACGATGGGAATGTTGAAAGTATTAACGGTTTATTGTGAATTGCTTCTTCCAACTTTTGAAGAATATTTCCGTAGCTTGTTACGATTGTTGTATTACCTACTTCAACCATAAGCAGTGTTGAAAGTAATTCAGAATCGTCCATAACTTACCCCTGTGCGTTTAATTTTAACTTGAATGCTTCTGAAGATATTTCTAGCAGGATGTTCTCTAAGTCAAAAATTTTTGAGTATTCTGTTAGGTCATCTTCTATGTAGAATCTCATAAAGAATTTTTTACTTCCGAGTGAATAGCATATTAAAGCACACTTAGCGTCTGCTACACTGTCCATATCCCCATCGCCGTTTTGAATATTGCATTCTTCCTCTGTTGCAACACTTACTGTTTTACAGTCAGAGTTGTATGTTGCGTAGAATGAGTCAATGTCATACACGGTAATAAAACCAAGGTTGTGTAGATTATTTACATTTTTAAGCAACACTCTAGCGTTTGTTACTGCGGATTCAAAAGCTTTAATAGCCTCGTTGTAGTTTAGTATCACTGTATGGTAGTCACTCCTGTCCGAGTTGAACAGTGGAAAAGTGATACAACGTTGTAATTCCATAACTTACCCCTGTGCGTTTAGTTTAAGTTTGAAACTTTCTGTTTCAATCTCGCTAAGTATTTCCTTCAGGTTGAAAATCCTGGTATACTCAGACATATCGTCACCGACGTAAAATCGCATGAAAAATACATAACTGTTTAAGCAGTAGCAAATCTGTGCACACTGACACCATGTAGGGCTGTCACCGTTACCTTGTTGAATCTCACACTCATCGTCTGTGGCAACTTTTACAGTTTTAAACTCGTGGTCGTCAGTCAGGTAAAATCCTTCCAGGTTATACACTGTTAAAAAATCAAGGTCGATAAGTTCTGGCTCTGCTTTCAGTAAAGCGTCTGCATTTTTAATAGCAGCGTTAAAGGATTTTATTGCATCGTGATACGAAAGTATTATTTTATGAGAGATACGCTTATCATAGTTGAACAGTGGTAAAGTGATACAGCGTTGTAATCCCATTTTTTAATCCTGACTAAAGTTTGTGAATAGTTTGAAAGGTTCTGATTCAATTTCTTCCAGAACTTTGAACCAGTCTATTTCGTAACAGTGGAAAATTCCAAGGTTGGATTGTAATTCAGTGTTTCGTTTCTCACCCGGGAAAAGGACATAACCATTTTTAAGTTGGTTATCTGCTGTGGCGTATCTGGAGAAGAAAGAATAGTCATGTTCATCTTCCATGCTAACGCTACGTGTAGGGAATGATCCGTTTTTTGTACCCATTCTGAAATCTTCACGGGTCATAACGTCCAGTGTGCCTACGTAAGCCACCGGCGGTGTTACTGTTAGTTTCAGACCGGTGAGCTGTGGTTTGTTTACCGAAATATCTTTGCAGATTTTACGGATAGTTTCAGGTAAAACAAACAAACACTTATCTTTAAAGTTGTCAGGCACTATTCGTACCCGACGTTGTTTTGTTACCATATCGAGCAATGCCAGTCTGTTTTAGTACCATCTTCGAGGAAGTAATTTGTTATAGCTTTGCGAGACATTTTCTTACAGAATGTTGGAAACGTTTGCATAGAATCGTAGCTTTTCATTACCCTTTTCTCGAGTTTTTCTCCGACAGTTTCGGTCCAATTCTGAACAGTCTCTCTGAAGAATTCGAGATAATCGGCTACTTTTTCTTCATCGATTATACCTGCCCAGGTTGAAAGCTTTTTGAGTTCGCTACTCATTGTCTCAAGTATTCTGTCAGTACTGTAATTCGTTTCGATAAATTTCCATGAGACCCTGTCGAGTTTCTCTTTTACTTCGTCCCATACTGTTTCACCTCGTGTAGTAAGCTGCAATAACTTTTCTTGTCTGCATAACGTTAAAAAATCACCGACAGTTTCATCAGCTTTAGCGTACACGGCACGTTTCAAAGATTCCCACCCTTTGCTTCGTTTCTCTCGAAGCCAGGAGTTCTCAGATCCGTCGAAGATGTCATCATCAAACTCACCAGATTCAAACATGACTTGTTTTATATTTTCAGGGAGAGATTCAAATCGGCATAGTGTTTCCGGCACTTCCGGTATTGCTAATAAGTCACAGGTGTCATCGAAGTGAAAGAAAAGTTTTTTGTCCCAGTCAACTGTAACGTAATTACCTTTACTTGTACTGGTTGAAACATAATACAATGCTTTGCCAATTTCTTTTCTCAAGTCAGCTAACCCTTTGTCCAGGTTCTTTTTGCTTGTTGCAGAATCGTAAGGTTCTACGATACAGCTCGGTACAGAGGGGTCGTACACTATTAAATCTTGTGAATAGTGAGTGTACCGCATAGTACCGTTCGGTTCCGTTACTCTGACGAAGCTAGGTGTTAATCTTTTCTTTACACCTTCGCCGAAGCTTGATAGTGATCTATGTGACATAATTTCCTCCTACAGAAACTATACTGAACAGTTTACGATTAGTTTATATTTTTCTGGTATTAGTTCGTTGTAAATTTTATCTAAGTCAAGTTTGAGACGAACCGTACCGTAGTAGAGTCGTCTTGAATCCATTCTACCTATGCCTACTACGTATGAGCCGTCTCTGTTTCTTTTCTGTATACGAACAGTAGGGTTTTGAATCCAAATATTTTTTCTGAGTTTAATAATAGCGTCGGTCAGGTCTACGGCTTCAATGCTCCATTTAGTAGCGACTTTAATAAATTCAGTCGCTACGTTTATTTCAGTAGACTCCATAAAAACTCCCAATCAATCAAGTAATCGCGTAATGGATCAGTGAAACGTCACACAGTAAAAGTTGTTTAATTACTGGTAATTCTTCTCTGAATACAATACCACCGATATTCCAGAAATGGTTTCCCATACACTTCCTTTACGGTACCAATGGTACCGCGATTAGACAGTTTCTTTATAGACTATTTTTTTACCGTAAGGAACAGAAATGGTACCGTCATCGGTAACTAACCAGATAACTTTACCGGCACAGGCTGGTACTTTATCCGGGTAAACACCGGCACCATCGGTTAGAAATATAACCATGTCGAACTTATTTCTATCAGCGAATGTAAAAGCAGGTCTGAAGTCAGTACCGCCGCACCCTTTACGTTCAAAGCTTATATCGTTATACTTCTTCACTTTATCCTTAAACACTATGTCAGTGTCACACTGGATAAGTGTCATTTCAGCTCTATTTACAGCTAATATATTCTTCAGCTCACATAATCCTTTGTTTATTATCTTGCTGTTCATACTACCTGAAACGTCATAAACGGCTAGTACTTTTTTATCGTAACCTCGTACGACACCTTTAATTTCACCCCATGGGTTAAAGACAGAGTTCATTCTCCAAGTAGATGTTTTCCTATCGGATATTATCGAACCAACAAACCGCTTCAAAATCTCTTTCCACGATATTTCTTTAGGAGCTAAAAACCTTTTTAATACTTCTTCCAAACTAGCCGATACCGTACCGATCTGTTTCATAGCGTCTCTAACAAGACCCTCAACTTCCATCCTAACAGCACTTGTCTCCTCGCCGTTCTGCCAGCCTTCCTCGACACCTTCACCCATATTTTTACCAGCTTTCTGCTGTTTCAATAATTCTGAATAATAATACTCAAAACTCTGACCATCGGGTAATCCGTACTGTCCGGGAAACACGCACATATACGCACCGTCCCAGCTATTCTCCATGCAGTGTTCACGCATATCCTTAAACTCTTTCAACACACTATTTATCTCCATATCCGCCGCCAACTGGCATATTCTATGGTCAAGTCCTTTACCTCTAGCAAAATGCTCCAACAGGTAATGCATAAGTTCATGTTTCAACACCCCAACTTGTATCCTCACACCTATATCTGCTATCTCACCACTCCAGTCGAGGTTCATCTGACCGTTCCGATAATACACGCACGCATACTCTTTCATCTCCTTGCAGTTCATCCGTACCCTTTGAAGTACCGCCGCAAAGAACGGGTTGCCGTCTGTATCCAACCCCTTCATCATTTCAGAAACGTGACCCACCAATAGTCCGTTCACAACCTTATCGATATACATAATTCCTCCAAAAGTAAAAGAAAAGAAAACCTTAATCAAGTGTAGTTATACATAGAGAAGTACACAAGGTATCGTGTCCGCACACGTCCAATCACACGTCCGTTCAATCAATCGAACAACGGTACGGTGAAATGTCACACCGGCGGTACCAATGGTACGGAGAGATGTAACATTTGTTACCGTTTGGTAACAAATGTTACGGACTAAAAACATCTAAATTCTAGGGTGCCAAAGGTTTGGATGTAGGCTAAATTTTTTTGGGCTAAAATAGGGGTGTCAGGGAGGGCATCTGACCGAAAAATGCTAAAAAATGGGGTGTTTCTGGCACCCCCACACCCAAATGTCACGGAAGTGTCGGTTACACTTCCGTCGTGACAGTTCACTGTACCATTGGTACCGAGCAGTTTAACCTTAGCCGACAGTCCGGTGGAAGTAAAGCAATAGCGTCTTCTACCGGTATACCTGCAATACCATACCAGTGATTTGAAGAGTAAATCTTACACTCGTCAATGTACATGTCAGTGTGGTGATCTACACCACTGGCAACATACGTGTGATGAACCCTACACTTTAAGTCAATAAGCAGTGTAGTTAAATCAGTTATGTCAAAGTAGTTTTTGCCTAACCTTCTCTCATTCTTCCTAATCATTGCTTACTCCTGTACCAATGGTACTGGAATTTACCCTGAGTATGCAATCTTGTGGAAGCGCGGCAATGATGTCCTTGACCTTTACATGGTCAACACCCCACCAGTTTACAGTAACCCTGGCAGTATCTGCTACAATTTCCATTTCGGCACATGCTAGGCTAGAGCCTACAATTCTGTGGTAAACCCTACACTTTTTTGTAATTAAAAGTGTAGCTAAATCATTTTCGTTAAAATTTGTGTTACCTAACCTGACCATAATTGTGTCCTGTACCAATGGTACCGAATTACCAGTTGTTTAGCGAAAACCATAACTTAGTGTTATCCTGTGCTGATGGGTAAATTTGAACAACATTGTGCTGGCTAAATTCCTTAGCTGATTCCAACCTGTGCACTGTTCGTATTAGTATCGAACTTTCCGGTACCATTGGTACCGTGGCTTTTAATTCATCCATAGTTATTTCAGTAGCCTGACAACTCTCACAATCCTTGCATATACAGCGGTACAGCTTATCACAGTACAGTATCGTGAAGAAACCTAAGCCGTCAAGGAAGTGAGAACCTATTATACCACTCTCGATATGGCTGAAATCAGTTAGAGTATTGTACGCTTCTATTATATCTGACTGAGGGTTGATAATCATACCTTATCCTGTACCAATGGTACTGTTAATTTTGAGTATAACATTTTCCGGCACATCTACTTCACCTGGTTGAATCTCATAAGATACGTCCATTTCATCACTGTATATGTGAAATTTACCGGTGTGGCAGTGGTAGCTAATTCTGAGAGTAACCGGTACATCACCATCTGCTGAACCAATGAATGTACCTAAAGCCGGTTGCATATTGAACCGTATGAAGCTATGCCCACGATATTGTGGAGACATGTGCATAGCTGATATTTCTTTGCTTGCAAGATAATATAACCGTTGCAGCTGAAAAACACCTGTGATGTAATATGACTCCCACTTTTGAAAAACACTTCGCCTTGGGTCATTTCTGTCATCTATTACTAAGTCAACACTATCAGGTGCATTTGATACGCGGATCATACTTCTGTACCATTGGTACCGGGAATTCTCTTAACACATTCCAGTACCACATTGTTACAGTGATTCAACGTATTAACCTGTTCAGTCTTAGCTTTCAGTAGTAATTCAGTCATGGCAAGGAAAGCTTTCTCTATCTCGTGCACATACCTATCAGCAGTGTAGTAATTGTAACTGTTAAGTTTCCTCAACGCGGCAGAAGCTGAGATAACATTTCGTTGTATCTCGTCTAATTCTGCGATACCTGTCGGTACCATTGGTACAGCAATTTTCTCAGACATTTGAACCTCCACGGTACGTATGTTACCGAACATATATTCAGCGAATGGAACAGTGAATTGTCACGTAATCTTTCCAGGCGATGTAGACAATTATAGGCTCACCCGGGTATAATTTGAAAAACTCTTGAAACGTCACGGTCACTCCTCGATTTAGCTTACTCGGTACCAATGGTACTGTTATATTTCAGTATTACATGTTCAGGTATTCTGTGGAAAAGTTCAATGAAATAGTTCTTAGTCATCCTGTGGGATATATCTAGTTTGTGGTGGTCTGACGTAAAGTTGATACTTGAATCCTCACTGTTTAATACTGCATAAAATCTCTTCTTGTCACTTATACTCTCACGATAATTCCAAACAGCGTCTGGGGAACCTTGCAGTAACTCAGCCTCAAACCGTTTAGATTTTATTACTAACCACTCACCATCTGTGTCAATACTCATGCAGTCGTAAATCTTTTTAAGCCCACGGTAAAGTACTAAATCATCAGGTGTAGCAAAAACAAACCAGCCGAATTGAATATACATACATACTCCTCTGTACCAATGGTACCGTAATGTAATCGTTTACATGATTAAACAACATACCTGGGCACAGCTCATAACTGTACCCAGGTGGTGTGGTTGTGTAGGAGTATTTACATGTTATCCCTTTGCCATGTTTTGATTAAGCATACGGCAAAGGTTGGTATCAGCGTAAATCTGTTTCAGTACTTCCTTACCTGCTTCGGACAGTTCTTTCTCCGACTTGATTATTTTAACTATCAAGGCAGTTCTGTGTCCTACCCCTACGGCTTCATCCGTAAGGAATTCTGCAAGGTTGGGGAATGCGTTCTTCGGCACATCGCCGGCTACGAGGCAGTCAACTATGGATTGGCATGTTACAGCCACCCTATCACTCTTACCGTCCTCGTGGTCTTTCCGTAAATCTTTGGCTACCTTTTTATAGCCTGTCATCAACTTTTTACCGTCGACCGGTCTGCTGTACTCCTCTATAACATATTTCTGAAACGCACCGTAAGCACCTTCGCCGACCTTGCCGGAGATAAGGCACCCTGCTTTCCAGGAGGATATTTCGCTTTCCTTTATTACACCACGTTGCATCAGCCTATTTACTGTTGCCCATCCTGCTGGTGTAGGAGGTTGCTTTCCTTCAAATTTAGAAGGGTCTGTCCAAATCATTTTCTCATGGGTAGATAGGAAAGAGATCAATGATGGTTGCCATTGCTTTTCTCTTATGTGTCCGATAAAACTATCCCTGTCGAATACAACTTCAATGAAGAGTAATCTCCTTTCAAAGCTTGGGTTCAGTTCATTGACTGGGTAGAAACCATCATCGGGATTCATTGCTGCTACCACCAGAGTTTTCTCTGATAGCTTCAGTCCTCTGATATGCTTCTTTCCTTCCTCGATAACATTGTACACGTGGTTCAGTACTTCCATACTGCCGTGGTTAACTTCGTCAATGAAGAGTATACACCCCTCCTCACTGCAAGCAGGTCCTACCCATTCAGGCATTCTCCACTTCATTATTAAATCGGGCTTCTTTCCTGCTATGGCATCAGCCACGCCGGTGTCAGGTATTCCACTGAATGTCTCTGGGGAATCATTTCCTGCAGACACAAATTCGCATCTCGCTCCTACGTCCTTGGCTGCCTGTCTAACAGCAACCGTCTTTCCTATGCCCATATGTCCGACAAAGCATAGTACTGTCTCCGTGTCATTTCTGTACAGGTCAGAAACAATTTCTGTCACCTGCGATGGGTTAATTTGATACATGACTTACTCCTAACTGACAACCACGTCAGTATAACTTTTAGCTAAATAAACAATCAATCAAACGAACAGTAACTAAAACGTCGTTTAACGGAACAGTCAAATGTCACGCTCGGTACCGATGGTACCGGACACTTCACGCTTAACAACTGCACGTAACGTACAGTAGCAAAGCAACCGTTCAAAGCGTCCAACAATGGAACAGCGAAATGTCACGCTCGTTTCAAATAGAGAAACGATACTATACACCATTGTAAACAGTAGCGTATAGGCAAGTAACATCTAAACAGTCGATAAACAGAACAGCGAAATGTCACGATTAACATTAAAATAATGTTACATTACACTATTACTTTATATCTATTTTACCGCTTTCACTAGTAAAATATCTATAAAGTATCGTTTATCTAAATTGTCCGTAAACAGAACAGCGAAATGTCACGCCCGGCAATAGACGCACGCCTGTATGTGAAATACCTCGCCCAAGGTGCCTCAGCTCAGATAGTGGTAGGGCTCGGTAAGGTGGAATATAGGTGGTCAGTTGCTGGCCAGTTAGGCGGTACCAATGGTACAGGTGAATGTGGAGGGAGTTGTCCACAGTGGATTGTGACATAAGTATAGGCAGGTTGCGAGCCTGCCTATTCTTGGGTTAGTCGAGTAGTCCTTCTTTCTTAAACGAGAAGAATCCTTCATCTGTTGAGATTACGTGATCCATAAGATTTAGACCACATAGAGTTGCAGCTTTCACAATCTTTTTAGTGAACGTCAAATCCTCCTCACTTGGGGAAGAGTCTTGACTCGGGTGATTGTGTACAAGGATGAACTTATTCTTAGCCGTGATAAGCACAGGTATCAATACTTCACGTGGAGTTACATATAAAGTGTTGTGACACCCTACAGCTACCTCACGGAGTATGATTGATTTGGAATTGTTATGTGCAGAGAGTATAACAAGAATCATTCGTTCGTTTAAGTCATCGAATAAATCCTTTGTTACCCTCCATACAGCTTCCGGTGAGGACACAGTTTCTTCCGTAAACTCACCAATATCGAACTCGACAGTTGTTGCGTGCATTTTCATAATTTACTCCTAGTGTATTATGATACCTTTTTCTAAACGAACACGTTGCAACTGTTTTCTATCCACTTTGATTCCATAGATAGTAGACAGTTCACTCGCGGATAGCCTGAGTTGATCCACATCGATTCTCTCTCGAAGTAATTCAAGAGCAGTACCGGGTTTCAACTCGTAATGTCCTCGCTCTCTATTCTTGAGTGTCTCCTGGATACGATTGATGTAACCAATGATTGACTCTTGATTAGAAAGTTTTGCGACATGTTTAATCTTGCGCATCCACAAACTGATTGATGTCTTTTTTCCAAACATCGAAAGCTCAGTAACGTGGAATGTTGGGTCAGCAGCATGGAGCTGCACATCTTCAAGCTTTGCAATTATCTCACCAATCGTCATCGCTTTGGATTCTGATTGAGTAGAGATTTCAGAAGCAGCAGCTTGATGACCAGTGTACGTATCGATAATCTCACCATCTAGATCTTGAATGGAGTCAGTTGTAGACAGACCATTCATAACACCTTCGAATGCTTGAGCATCACGATAATGTAATTGTTCAGAACGATGAGATTTGATTCTGGTTTGTTTGCCATCCAACCAGTTAAGCATTGCGTTTGCCATGTCTGTAATCACTGCTGGATTATCCAGCATAGATTCAGTCAGTTCAGCGTGCATTGAGAACTGAGCAAGACGGAACTTATCCTGATTACACATCTGAGGACGAAGCTCTATTGCTCTACTAAGTACTGCCAGTTCGAAGTCATCTCGATTCATGATTTTGCTCCTATTGTTTCGAATTGATTGAATCTACCACATGCGTAAACGGATTTGTAAACTGTCACTCCGGGAAGTAACGCGACTAGTCTACCGTACAGACGATTATCCGCCAGCGATTCCTCTATTGAACCGTCTGGATGATTATGAACAATGACAGCCGATTCAACACCAGCTATGCAAGCCTCGGCGTGTATCGACAGTATCTCCGAGCAATCATCATCCGTTACATCGACTGACGATTCATCGCCCTGCTTTAGCCATGAAGATATAGGAACCGAGTCATCAAGGCCAAGGAAGAAGATTGCAAGAATCTCCTTTTTACCCTTGAAGATAACCTCGGGTATCACTTGGCTAAGATGAAGTTTCAAGTCCTTCTCTGCACTGAATGAAACCAAGCTGTTGTCTTGTGACCTCCACTTGACCCACGCATTCGCTTCTTCTACAGTACTGAACACTGCTGAACATTTAAGATTTACTTTAATCATATTGAACTCCTACATTCAAGATTTTGTAACAGTAGAAGAGGGAGCCGAAGCCCCCTCTTACGATTATGCGAGTATCGCTGCTGCCTTAGACATAAGGTCAGTTAGACTCATATCTGCAACAGATTCTACTGCAGCTTTTACTTTAGCTACACGGATTTTCTTAACTTTAGCGACAGATGTTTTCTTTACGTAAACTTCAGGGAGAGCAACAGTCATGAGTGTTCTTATCTCTGATTTACGTTCAGACTTATCCTCGATAGATGCAGTTAGTCTCCAAGCAGTTGCGAAACAATCATTGAACTTTGTTTCTTTTTCAGACAACGGCTTTTTGAATATGTAACCTGCACGATGTGCAGTTTGTTGTTTTCTTTTCATAACCGCTGTAGATTTGGTACCTTTGAACGCACCGGTATCGGTACCTGCAAAGTTGGACAAACATATGAACGCAAGAACGCGCTGGCTGTTATCCATACCGAGTGTTGCCTCTTTCACGGCATATCTTTCCCACATTGTTGCTAGGATGTTATCCAAAGAAGCACGTCCACATACGTGAGCACCGGTTTCGACAAGTTTATCAGCGTACCATTTGGTAGAGTCCTTCGAAGCCCATTTCTCCATCCAGTAATTGTGTTGTTCCTGACTGGATGAGTAAAGAATTGTTTTGAAGATAACCGGTAGCTGAGCCAACACTTGGCCTCTTTCAACCTTTGCTTCTTCTTTAGCAACGCCGTTTGATAATGTCATACCGGTCCAGATGAGTTGATTCTTCATCTCGAGTAACTCAGACTGATACTCTATCTCCTCTTTTCTATCAGCTGAATCCTCAATGGCTTGAGCGTATAGACCTTTTATGTCTATGCGTTTTGGCTCTGGGTAATCATCAGCGAGACGTGATTTGCAAAGTTCTACAACTCCTTGGAGCTCAGTGAACTTTGTCCATATGGGCTGAGTAGTAACAAGAGCTTTTGCGATATCCTCTTGGCTTGCGTTATCACCGGCTTTTGTTTGAGCGAATGTCATCGCTGAGTAACCGATCTTTGTCCCGAATGATGTCACTCGTTCCTTGATGCCATTCGCCTTGATGTAAGCTTTGAGAGCTTTCTCAGCTGATGTTAGCTTTTCGAGTTTGTCGTTGTATGTAATCATGTTGTTCTCCTACGAACATCCTCATCCTTACTGTATCCCAGTAGGACTATTTTGTATAAGCAGACATCCTTTTCTGCCGCACCGATTGTCAGTCGGGTATGTGTGACATTAAAAAAGGCGATGTAACAACCAGTGTTACATCGCCTAATTACGCGTTATGTTTGCTCTACAAACAGCGTTATTTACTCATCTTTGTCCTCGAAACGTGCGAAAGTGTGTATCTCTCCGTTAACTTCGCGTGATTCGAATACACATCCGAAGCTTCCGGGAAGGATTACGCTTGGAGCGTCTTCTTCCTTACGTATCGGGAATCCAGCCCAATCTACGTTATTAGCGTAGAAATCATTAGCAGGAACGAGTATTGGATTCTCATCACTGTAAGGTGAGATAACCATTAAGTCTCGAATTAAGTATTTGAAACTTTCAGGTATATCGATAATGATTCCTTTGAATGATGCAACGGCAGCCTTTAGCTGAGTGAATGTTGTCATACCACGTGTAGTCTTGTAATCTTGAGCTCCTTGCTCATTCTTTACTCGAACGATTGTTTTGTCATGGTATTGACTAGGACAAACAAGTTTTGCTAATGAGCTTCCAGCAGTAGTTAGTTTGTCAGCTTTTTCAAGAGCAATGCGTAACGCATCTTTCTCATTTTCACCTTTATTGACATTGTAAGCAGCGAAAGCTTTTGACAATCTCTTTTGGTTGACATCAGAACCTTTACTGAGATTATGCAGTTTCTCTACTACAGCCGATGTAACTTCCAATCTGTACGGAAGATACCAGAGATTCCTTGGACAGCCTTTAGCCTCCGCTTCTTCAGTTGCGATCCATCCGCCAGTAACGGGTCCATTAACACGTTCTTTAAGGTGATTATAATAACGTGGTTTTCCGACTAATTGAATGTCTTCTAGTCTTAGTGAAGTTTTCATGTTGTACCTCCTACAGTACTCATCATACGTCATGTTTCTCATGCGTATTATTTATTGTTAGTAGACCTCCTTGTCTGCTGCACTGATTGTCAATCAGATATGTGTGACATTAAAAAAGGCCAACAGATTGTTAGTCTGTTGGCCTAAGCGTTAATCCTCGGGATAAGAAAGAAGACATTCCTTATAAGATTTATGTTCTTTCCTAAGAGAAAGGATTCTATTAGTGATTGAACGTAATCTAGCAGTTACATCCCTGGTGAATTGTAATGACTTGACTCTGCGCTCATACGCGAGCAATTCACTTTTCTCCATTTCTAAATTGTCTATTTCCTTGTCAGTATCTTTAGCGTGTTGAGCTACGAACGCATTTACATTTGGGTAATAAGCTGATATTGTTGACATGTTGATATCCTCCTACAGATATTTATGTGATAGTAAAAAAGGCCATACAAGTGTTAACTCGTACAGCCTTTCAGTTACTCATCTGATTCGTGTTCAGACGAATATGGACATTTCATATTACTGCATCCTGCACATGCCTTTCCTTGATGGTAAGACATACACTGACTTATCTCTTGGTCACTCATGCTGCTAACCTCAATAGGTTGGCTATTAAGTCGATTCTTTTATCGCCTAGCTTATACCAGGCTAAGATGTCATATGCGATATCTACAAGAGATTCATTTAATCCCATTTCTTTCACTAGGTACTTAACACATACACCCCTGTTTGCAACTGAATTAGAGAGCATTACAACCGATTTTATTTTCTTTACGTCATGTTTCATTTTATTTATCCTTTTGTCTACACATGTACTGTGTGACATGAAAAAAGGCTTATCTAAATAAGCCTTTTTATTATCTATTTCCTGTACAGTGAATACGATGTTGCTACACCGTTCTCAATCACTGCATCAATGCAGTAACCGTGATTGGTAAGAAAGGTTACGTATCTAGGTACCTTGAGCTGTATGTTATTATCTACAGTGACCTTAACAGGTGATATGTATATGAGTGTTATGTTGAATATTAGAATTATTAAGAATGTTTTCATTATTTATTTTCTCCTTTATGTGATAGTAAAAAAGGCTGTATTGCTACAGCCTTTAATGAATGGTTAGATTGTTGATTCCATGTATTCACGAACCATGTGGTCAGCTATTGATTGTAGATTTTTGCGAGGAACTGATTCTGGGAAATCAAGCTCTCTAACAGCCATCTCTGCATGGTGATATGCTTCGTTTTTAGATATGTTTCTAAGAACTTTTATTAAGCATGTTTTGAAAGTTGATTTAATCTCTACTTGATTAGCGTTGGTTAAATGATTCTTATTCATGATGTCCTCCTACAGACAATTTGTTTATGTGATAGTAAAAAAGGCCGCATATAGCGACCTTTTTATTTAACTTCTTCTAGCATCTTTTGCTAGTTCTTGATAAGCTGCCATGTTCATAAGCTCATCGTATATTCTTACATTTTCTTCGTAGGCAGCTACGCCTAGTGACGCACGTACTTCTTTTGATACACGTGCAGGTTTTGCTTTACCTGCAACGTGTGATTCAACTTTTACGTATCCAACAGCTATTAGTGTCATCTGAACTAATTTGTTATTATTGTCATAGAAGTTTAGGCGTAGTCCAACACCTGGTTTGTGACCTTTTTTAGGTGGTACAGAGTATTTTTCTTCTAAGTAATCGATAAGTGATTCCATGTTAGCCTCCTACAGCTAGTATGTTTTGTGTGGTATTAAAAAAGGCCAACAGATTGTTGGCCTAATTGTTAATTACCTGATTCATCTGATAACAGGTAATTGATGTATGAGAGTGCGTATGCTTTGATTGAGTTACTTACATTGCCAATGATTACGTTACCGTGTTTAATACATAATGTTGTTTGTGCACTATGTATTACTTGGAAACAATTAGAATCTAGTATTCTGATTGTATACAATGAATTGTTGAACTTGATATTTATAGATATATTGTTAATGGATTTTTCTTGCATGATTTACTCCTTTTGTTATCTTGGTCTGGGAACGAATTGTACCCAAACTCTTGTTACGGGGTCTAATTTTCTGGAAACGCCTACTGAACAAGATATAACTTCTGAAGTTATTGTTTTGACAGCAGATTTTCTTCTAGCAGATTCTTCTTTAGCGTACTTGATGGATGCTTCTACTTGGTCGAAATAATTTTTAGTCATGATATCCTCCTACAGATAAGATGATGATTTGTTTTGTGTGGTATTAAAAAAGGTTGTATTTCTACAACCTTTTTTGTTTATTTTCTTTTTGAATATTTAGCAATTAAAGCTTCTTCTTCTGCACGTTCTTTAATGACTAAGTTTTCAAGTTCTTCATCTGATAATTGCATAAGTCTTAGAACCATTTTGTAGTTACATTCATTCATTAGTTTTTCATATTCTTGTTTTGATTGTGAAATATACATGATAATCTCCTAGTAATTTTAGATATAAGAGTTATAGTACCCTTATTCATATTTTTTACTTTATATATACTTTTATTTATGATGTATGACCCCCACTCACATTACTGGTGTCCCCCTGCACCTACCCTAAGCAAATGTGGCCACCCACTCACCACCCCCTGCCTATACTATCCAAAAAATGTGGACACCATTTGTCCCCCTTACCCTAAGCAAAATCAGACACCCATTCCCGCGGACACCGCCATTACTGCTATCACTTACTTAGTATTGTTACCACTCTAATAGGGTTAAATACACGTTTTGAGACTATATTTGGTGTAGAGTTTCCTTATTTTTATGGTATAATTGTAGTCAGGAGTTAGATATGTGTAGAAATTGCGGAAATAGAATGACGTGGGTTGATAGTAGTGTTGGGTATGGTTGCCTGAATTGCGGCAGTACAGTTAAATCGGTGCATGAGCCGGGGTGGCTAGTGTCGATATGCGCAGCGGTAACAATTGTTAGTTTGGCTGCGATATTTAGAGATGAACTGTACTGGCTGTATGTTATGCTGCAGGAGAGAATAGGTTGGTCGCTGTTTTAACTGAGCGTGAAAGGTTAGTGAGGAACGCTACGTTCCGTACCGGTACGAAGCTACTGACTGAGTACGGATGTAGATACTGCGTGGGGAAGTGCTGGGTGAAATGGTGCAATGAACCTGCAGGGTTTAACGGATGGGGAAGCTGCGTAAGCTGTAAGAGATTTCCATGCGGTGAAGTAGGGCTATGCGACTTGTATGAGGAAGTGGATGTTGCTGGTCGGGCGTGGAAGTACCGAAGTTATATGTTTAAAAAAATTATGCGTGAGAGGGTGAATGAATGGCACAGATTGAAGAAGAGTTGGCTGAAGAGATTAAAACGGTATGCGCAGATATTCCGCTTGGGCTGAATGCGGAAGAGGAAGCGAGGTTTAAATGTGTTACGTGTATACTGAGAGGTATGGAGATATGCCACGTGTGCAGTAAAGAGATAGATAGACCGAAATGGGTCAGGAGACTACGTGATTGAAGCTTACGATGTAACAAATGAATCGACGGATAAATATTTGAAGTATAGACAGAGGCTGGAGAACTACGCTAAGCGGAAAGGTGCAGAAGCTGCAGAGTTCTACGCAACGGGATGGACCGTCTATATTAAAGTAGCCGGCAAGGTGGTTGAGACAGACCTCCCTGTTGACGAACTAGAGTACCTGCATACATTCCAAGCTGAATGGGGAATTTGCTCCGAGGTGAGGCTTGAGAAAGTGGACGGAGCTAGAAATATTATTTTTTACTTCAAGGAACTGACACGTGGAGACAAAACGAGGATGAAGCGTTATGGCAGCAGAGTACACATCTGAGACACACCGTAAAGTAAGTGTAAATTTTACGGATAAAGCACTGATAAAGGTCTACTTTTACCATAACAGAGTAAACGGTAAAGATTTGGGCCTGTGCAGTAGACTGATGGGTAAACACCAGAATTATATCAGATTTAATTCCCACTACGCGATGAAACTAAACGATGTCTATACTAAGCTGTTCAATTACGGTGAACATAATATTCGGAAAATTTTCCAGTACGCAAGAATGGCCGGTACACCTGATTTATCCTCCCGTGACTGTACCGTGTTTACACCACGGGAGAGGGGTAAAAGAATAACGGTGAGCTTCGATATAACCGGAGGCGAGGAACAGTTACAGATAAAGATTAGGTCAGTACCTAAACGTGACTATTTTATAAAACTGCATTGCTATTGGATAAAGAAAACAGAATTTTTACACCTACTAGAGACGGTAGGGTTAGAAGGGATGAACAAAGATGGGAGTAAAGACTTACTCAATTACAAAAAAGCGATCCGTACAGTTTCCCACCGGGACGATTTCTAAACTAGCCAATTATATATTTCGGGATAGTTATAGGAAAATACTTCCCAGTATTAGATGCGGGCTACTTCGACTAAAACCAAACGTCCTGCTTCCAATATTTTATTACAGCGAAAGCGAAGACACATACCATATGATGTGTGAGGACGGCTTAGTAAATCTAACGACAGGTAAGTTTATAACTCGGCTACACTGGCGGAGGAAATACTGGAGTTATAAAATACCAGAGGGTGGGTGCGTCAGAATAGGGCTAAAGCGGTATAGTTTTGGATATGGTTTAATCTATTTTGATAGACTTACGTTTGAACCAATGATTGCAACGGATAGAGGCGTGTACAGCCTGGCTACAGGTGGGAAAGTATTCGGCTATACAGAGGGGTACAAGCTACGTCGTGAATTTGTATCGAGGATACTATCCAGGGAGATTTGTGTGTATAACGCCACGACTTTTATCACGGCACCAAAGATTAGGAAATCATAGTAAAATAGATCTTCGGGCACAGCCCGCTATTACCTTGCAAGGAAAAACCATATGGAAAAAATTAAATTAAACACAATACTCGGACAACTAACAGTAAACATGTTAGAAAATGTTCCAGAGTGTACGTTAGCTGAGTTGCGAGACTCCTCTGACGAAAAAAGTCTATTCGAGCGAACGATTATTGCCGTAGCAGTAGCTCAGCATCTTAAAATGACCGGAAGTGATAAACCCGGTGTTAAAGCTGCAGAGTTAATGGGCGTAAACGTAGAAGTAGTTGAGTCAGGACTAGAAATAGTAAGCCCGACACCAGCAGCTTCATCTCTCCCAAAGAAAAACAAACCAGCCTGGCTAAACCCAGTGGGTGCCCCGGAAGCGAAAACTACCGGCAAACCAAGCGTCGGTAAAGAAAAAGCCATGTCTGATGCAGCTGCTAAATTAGCAGAAGAAGCTGCCGAAGCAGCGAGACTAGAGGCAGAAGCAGTTGCTACAGCCGAAGCTCTAATCGCAGAGAATGAAAGACTGGCCGCAGAAGCTGAAGCAGAGGCTGAAGAAGCTAAGCGAATAGCTGCGGATAACGCTCTAAACACCGGTGACGTACCGACTGATGAAGAAGTTCCGGCGGAAGCTCCGGCGGATGACGTAACACCAGCGGAAAATGCATCTGAAGTTCCGGCGGAAGCGGCGGAAAATAAAGGTGGGATATTCAGCGGGTTTGGATTTAACAAATAACAATGGAAATGAATCAAGCCGAAGGGGTTCTTAAAATAGCCCTTTCCGATTTGGAGAAATTCTTTCAGACAAAACTCAACTTAAAGATGAGCAGCTATAACGATGTTGTCTTTGGTGTTGTGGATGCGTCGTATAAAGACCAAATTGTTAAAATCAAATACGCAACGGATGATACAGGAAAGGTTTCTGACTGGATAAATAAAGCAGAATCCTGGACTGACCGGCAGAATAGAATAGCGGCAGAGGGCGGTTTATCCGGCCAAACACCGTCTGTACCTTTCTCCGCAATCACCTTCCCGGTAGTAAAAGACACATACCTTTACGTAGCGTGGCAGAAAGCTGAGTCTGCATTTGTAGACGATTCCCTGCTCCAATACAAGATAGTGTATTCCACTACCGCTAACTTAACCGACGCGGCATCGTGTGAAACGAATGGAACAGTAGCGAGAGACTGGACACCAGATATCGACATTCTTGCCGTATCCGGTTTACCGTTAGAAACACTCCTGTGGTTCAACGTTTTGGTGCGAGACCCAATGGGTAACGTATCTGTCTATGCGCAGGCATCGGCTGTTACACTAGGCGACATTACCGGGCCTGTCATTGCTAACCCTTTGACACTGGTTACATCTCTGCAGCAAACAACACTCAATCTAGGTTGGGAAAAAGCTACAGATCTTATAACCACTCCGGAAACACTCGTCTATACCGTTTATGCATCGCTTGCTATGGATATTCTAACACCGGCCGACTGCGAAGCTAATGGCACCGCTGTAGGTTCAGGAACGGATATCTCTGGTGTAACTATAATTGACCGGTTACCTGGAACGACATATTTCTTTACCGTCGTGGTAGAGGATGTTTCTGGCAACAAAACAGCCTACTTCGTAAAAGAAGTAACAATGCTTCCATAAAGTGAAAAAACCGAGTATAATTAGTCTCGGAGAATTTCAGTTATGGATCAGGTTAAAGACAAAGCTGAAGGAATTTTAGAGATCTCCCTGAAAGAGATTGAGGAATTCCTTCAGACCAAACTAAACATCAAAGTAGACCGGTTTCATTCGGTTTGTTTCGGCGTACCAAATTTTGAGTACAGCAAAGACAGAATGATTATCGATTTTGCATACGACCTGACAGGAGACATTTGTGGCTGGGAAGAGCCGGCAAAATGCTACCTTGAGATTATAGAACAAATCGATTCCGAACTAGCAAATCCAGACAAACCTTTCGTATCAAAAATTTCCCACCAAAATTTATCAAAGATTTACGCCGATAACCCAGCGTACCCCTGGCACCTTACGAAGAACCAAAAGGAAGGACTCACCGACGGTATAGACGCTTCAGCCCTGCACAACCACGATTCGATTTATCTAACTGCAGAAGACGTTCTTTCCGGGGAGATGACACTCCGGGTAAAAAACCTGATAGTGACAGACATACTCCAGGCTCCGATTAAACACAGTTCACTCCAGGAAATAAACGGAGGTTCATACCACTTAGTGGAAAACGACTATGTAGGGCTGACACAGGGCGGGAATTACGACGGGCACCTACATACCCAGTACGCAGAACTAAACGAACTGATGCTACTGCTGGAAGACTACGCGTTAAAAACGGATATTCACACCCCTGGGCGTGACGTATCATTGGCGGCCGGCACGTCTTCTGCAGTAACGGCATTGGAGATTAAACAGCATTTAGAAAATAACAACAACCCCCACGGAGTTTCAGCACACCAGATTGGTGTATATACAGCCGAAGAGGTTGATATGGCTCTGGCGCAGAAAAGCGATACTACCCACACTCATCCAAATTTTGTACAGAAAGCGTTTACCACTTTCGCGTATGGACTAATTGGCGCAGGCCATGAAACTAAATTTTTACGTCTTAACGGATCCGGACCATACAGTAATCAGTCCGGATTTAGGTTATGGGAACCGTGTATTCTCAAGAATATGTCGGTACAGTGTTCAGCTGCAGCGTCCGCAACTTTCTACGTATATAAAAATGAAGACTGGGATAATCCTATCGCACAGCTGGTATTAGCCGGCAGCAAGGGTCAGAACAGCGACATGGTTATTGTACTGGAAGAAAACGATGTAATTTCAGCTGAGGTAAAGGTACAGGACGGAACAGTGGTTGACAATCCAAACCTTTTGCTGAACCTAATGTTCTAAAAAATATTAAAAGGAGAATATATGAAACCATCATTATATCTACGAAACAAATCGGCCAGTGTCGATTTCACGATTGCAGACCTTGGTATCGTCCTACTTAAAGGAACACCAGGACCTGCAAGACAGTTAACCGCAGAGTATAGCTTTGACGAACTAGCATCGTCTGATGATCTTGACGCATTGATCACATCAGACTTTTCTAACCTCGAAGCATCTGCCGATGGAACGACATGGCTTTTAACGGCTCAAGACGTTAAAGACGTTCTTTCCACATTCAATCTTAAACAACACGATGACATCAATTCCGGTAACCCACATAACGTCACACCAGGTGACTTGGACCCAGACGCGATTCTCACACGTGCGAACCAGGCATTAACTGCTCAGTTAAGTGAAAGCAGACTGAACATTTCTGGACACAAATCTAGCGGAGACCATGACGGGCGTTACTACACAGAGTCTGAACTCGATGCATTTTTCGCTGGTGAAGCACTTGGTAAGAAACAGATCGACTGGAACAACGTTCTGAACAAACCAAATGTCGGAACTGAAGGTCAGTACGACCCGGTTAATTTCAGAGTCTTAGGTATCGTTGGAGTAAACGGGTACACAACACCAGTAGGTGGAAACTTAGGTGACATCTACATTGATGCTTCCAGAAATGTAATGAAGCATAACGGTACATCTTTTGCCGACACAGGGTTGGATATCGTTGACACAAACGATGTAATTAACCTTGACCACTCAGGTGCTATCTACAAGTACAACACGATTGGCGGTTGGACAAATATAGTTCCAGTTCCTGATTCCGGTTTTGAAATTACAGTAATCAATAACGGTGATAACAAACAAGAAGGGTACGTTTGGGATAATACCTCTGCTACTTGGAAGTTTAGATACAGAGTAGACACTCCAGCCGTAAAAACACTGGATGACGCTTACAACGACGGACACGTAATAGAAGTTGATGCAGGTGCTGTTGATTTCAATAACACTAATGCTCACGCACCATTCCACTTTAATGTAAAACCAAGTGCCCCTTCAACTGCACCGGCAGCCGGGAAAACTGGTATCACATACGTTGGTGGATTACCATACTTCTACGATAACGTTCGTGCGAAATGGCTCAGCGTTGAAAGAACAGTCGTTTACTTTTCTGCAGGTAAAAATTCTTTGTCAAAATATCTTGATGTTAACGGAAACGTTCCTTCTCTTAAATCTGGGATTAGACTTCCTCGCAACATGACTCTTACAGAGATCATCGTTGAAACAGAAGGGTCTCACTCAGCTACTTATGGAGTTAGAACAAAAGACGCGATTGGTTCAAACCTTTCATCCCTTGTTCTTTCATCGGCAGTTGGCGGCCAAGACATAGGGATCAATGTTGACTTTGCAGCAGGTAAAGTTCCTATCGTGTTTATGGATGTTCCTTCCGGGAACGTTGATTACCCGATGGTTCAATTAGTGTTCAGATCACGAATATGATAGCGATTTGGTATCATAACATTTCTTCATCTCAAGTTCTACTTGAGGACATAGGATTGGTGATACCAATCGGTTCGGCAGTACAAGTCTACCCTGAAAAAGGGTATGACTTGTCGACACTGCAGGAAAGCGACGATACAAAAAATAATATCAATGTAGCGAACCTGCTTGTTTCGAAGGACGGTATCCACGTACTATCTGTTCAAGATAGTTTGGACTGCATAACAGCTGTGAGTGAAGAAAACATAGATGAATCAGAAGAAGAATTTGTTATAAATTTCCACAGGATAGTTGTGGATGCTAACGGTGTACCGTACATCGATAAAAACGGAAATATTTATTATACGAGCAAGGTGAACTAAAATGCCACTACTAAAAGATTTAGCGTTAGATGAGAGACCTCCAGTTGTATCGTTACGGTACGCAAATTCAACAGAAAGAATTAACGATCCTAATTTAAAAATAGGAGACGTAGAAAGAGTCGCGAGACAGTTAGATGATGATTCATTCTGGTTCCTATTAGGAATTCTTCCAAACCGGTGGAAGTATATTGGAAATTTAGAAATTGGTGAAACAGCAGTTACAGCTCACAGAGGAGACCACGGAGCTTCCGCATACTCGCACGCTACGACTCCGCATAATAAAGCATTCGTTGGATTAGGAAACGTAGATAACACTTCCGATGCATTAAAACCTCTATCTCAAGCAATGATAGACGCTCTGGCTTTAAAGGTAAGTTCTATTCTATTGGACCGAACTGTAGGACAAGGAATACCACTGGCAGTCGATGGGAAAATTCCTACATCCTGGTTACCAATGGATGTCCTGGATGATGTTCAGGAATTTCCAAGCTTAGCCCAGTTCCCAGCAGTTGGATCGACAACAGTTTTCTATGTCGATGCAACAAACCCTGGAGTAACATACAGGTGGACAGGTTCCGGGTACGCCCCTGCAAACAGCTCACTCGCTTTAGGCAGCACAGCAGTTACGGCACATCGCGGAGACCACGGAGCAGCAGCTTACGCGCACGCAGGTGTAACACACGATAAAACTCTTGTCGGACTAAGTAATGTCGATAACGTTAAACAGATTCCATTCTCACAAAAAGGTGCAGCAAATGGTGTTGCAGCTGTTGGAGCAGACAATATTATTTTACCGGAGCACAGACCTATCTACGGTAGAAATTATCAACAAGTTGTAGTTAGTGCTGCAGTAACAAACTCATACAATGTTCTAACAAACAATGCTACTGGAAGAATAACACTTACAGTACCGGACACATACGAATCAGGAACGTATGAAGTTGAAGTGTTTACTGTTATACGCAGGTCTTCAACAGCAAACTTTGCTAGATTTCAGATTAGAGCAAACGCAACTAACTTACTTGTTCCTCAGCAACCGACAGGTCTAACAGCACTGCAAATAGAAATGAGTGACGTTAATAATACGGTACCCTACACGTTTAAAGCACAGTACACGCATACACAAGGTGTATCAACTGTTCTAAACTTTTTCTTCTGGGGCTCTTCTACAAATAGTGCAACTTCTGTTCAAAATACCGTAATGACTTCAAAAAGGGTTATGTAATGAAAGTATTTAAGTTCGTTAAATTTATACATTTAGAAACGCTACTTGAGGATATAGAAACTAACCCGATTATAAATACGACATGTTCAATTGGGTCTATAGGTCAAGAAGTAATCATTGAGTTTCCTGTAGATCTAAATGAATCTCAAGTGGCAGAGCTTACTCGCGTTGTTACATCGCACGTACCACGTGAAGTTTTTAACTATAAATTCGAAAAGCTAGTGGATTTGCAAAAGCTAAGAGAAGAAGTTGCTGTTTTATCACAGCCGGTTAAATCAGTTACACTACATAACAACATTGATATAAATTTCTACTTCAATGCTGAGCTGTCACCTGAAGATGAGGATAAGCTGAACGAAATAATTGCACTCCATGTATCTCCTAAAACAGAACCCGAAGTTATTTTAAAAGGGGAGAATAGGGATGAGTTCGGAAACCTTACATTCGCTCAAACATTCCCTTACCTGTATAAAACAGCAAACATACGAAAGTGTTACAAGTTTATAGCTCAACCTAACTCTACAACTTTTTTCGACATCCTTGTTACATCAGAGATTAGAATATCCGGCGGAAACATTTGGGTTAGAAATCCGGAAGATCTAACTGATGAAGACTATGTAGAGTTTTCAATTATTGATAAAGACGATATTTTAGGTGCTTTCGTTTTAATATGCTCAGATTGCGGTACGATGCGAACACCGGAAGAAGTTATGATGCCCTGTAAAAATTGTAACAGCCAAAACAGGATGCAAGTTGGCCAGGGAGTTTTAGAGTTAAAGAAATTTGTAAGAACTGAGTACTTTATTAAATCGCCAGGGGATACTGGTAAAGCATCGTTTGAACCATCATCTATCCACGGTGACTTAATTTACAAGGGACTTTATATGAGGCCTGCAGTAACAACAGAGTCAGCTACTCCGTTAGATATAGTTGTTAGAATATCTTTTTACGAGGAATAAAAATGAAAAAAGAAATAAATATTGTGTCAAGAGAGACAGGGAAAGTCGAAAAAAATGTAATCCCAATAATTAAAACAAAATTACAAGATTATGGAATGGTAGCAGTCGCAATCGTGGACATGCAAAATGGAAAGGCCAATACGTTTAGAGAAGCTAAAAAAATATACGAAGAGGCTAAAAAAAATGGACAAATTAAGTAAAAGACAATTATTCACTCTGTTTATAACTCTTGGAGTTCAATACACATTTATCGAGTTTGCATTTAGGGCCGTTAAAGGTGTACTGATCGGACAAGATATTGGATCAGGTGCAGTAATTCAGTATATGTCACTAATTGGTTGGGCATCGTTATGGATGATACCTGTTGGTGGCATATGCGGAATACTGCTTGATGCTATAAACGAAACAAATCTAAAAAAGTACCCGATGGCGTTGCAATCGTTGATTGGAACATTTATTATTCTAATAATAGAACTTATTTCTGGAATAATTTTAAATCTAGTATTTGGATTAGGGACATGGACATACGAGCATTTACCGTTCAACATACTAGGACAAATATGTTTGACTAACGCAATCCTATTTTTCTTTTTCACACCTTATGTGTTCTGGTTGGCAGATACGCTAAGATTCTCAATGAAAGCTGATACAAAGCCCGAAAGTTTACTGACGCATTACGCAAGGTTAATAACTGACTTTAAGGAACCGGTATGGAATTTAATTTCACGACTCAAGAAATCAAAATAATACTGGAAGCTCTACTTGAACTTCCAGCAAAGAAAAGTATGAGAGTTATTCAGACGATAGAAGCGACGATACGAGACCGGCAAGAGAAGAGTACTGAGGAACAGGGTTGTCCTTCAAGTAGTTCCATCGAGCCGGAGCAAAAACTTTAATATCTTTGCTTCTACAAAACTCAATTATTTCCGGACAGTCTTCAGCGATACCTAAAAATCCTTGAGGACAGTTCCGGTACCTTTCAATTACCTTCATCTTCATACTATTATTAAATAGGAAATGTCGTTCCATATCATCAACGCCAACTGCTTTAGCAATAGCTGTTTTTCTTTCCTTATCTATCCGTAACGCATCAGGTGTATCTTTAGCAAAAGAAAGAATTGAGGAAATGAATATTGGAGTATGTTGGTGTATTTTTAAAAGAGCAGTAGCGTATTCTACAGAAGCATCTAGTACAGGTAAATTTTCAATAAAACCTGGAGTGCCGGTTGCTTCCCAAACGTATGCTATAAATTCTTCTTTAGTCTCGAAACTCTCAGACATACCGTAATCGTTAGGGTTTGTTATAACAGTTTTACCGTGCTTTTCATTCATGAAATTCGAAAAGCCTAAACACCAATCGAAAACAATATTGTCACAATCAAATAAGAAATTCATATCTGCCTACTTCTTTCTAGAGAAAAAAACGTACGCGGCACCGGATAGGATAAAACCTATAAGCGATATCATTGCGAGTGTGTGTCCTACGACAAATCCATTCATAGTTAATACCGTACCTGCAATCATAAGCAGTGCGAGTATAGCTAAAGTAATTAGGTAAGTTTTTAAAAGTGTCATGTTAAATTCCTTTATTCTTCAAATCTTCCGATAATTATCATAAGTATAAACGATAGAGGCCAAAAGACTAAGTTAACGATTAGTAAAACTAAAGTCATACAAAACAGTATCGCGCCTAGTATAGTTTCTTCAACTCGGGACATAGACCCGCGGTATCCCCAATAAAAATTGTGAGTTATATTTAGTATAAACCCCCAGGAGTTAGAAAACCCTATGGAGAGAACACCCAAAATAGCATAGATAATAATTATTGATTGTAGCATTTTTCTTTTCCTTTACTTATTTGATGCCGTGTACAAAACTTGAAAGTATGTAGATTATTCCACCAGTAGAAATAGATAGAAGAAGTGCGCCAGCTATTATTCTTACGTAAGTCATTTTTCTTTTCCTTTATTTATTATTTCGTAACTAGTTTTAACAGAAGGTCGACTATCTTTACGTAACCAACTAATAGCGTCTCGTACCGAAGCAGCTGCCTGGTACATTTGAGCTTCGACCAATTTACTTTTTATTACTAAAAGTTCTTCAATTATCTTTTGCATCTATAAACTCCAGAGCTGTTAGTAGACATTCCATTGACTGTTTATCAAACAAAAAGTGGATTTCATCAGTGTACCCGGATTCAAGTTCCTGAATACCCTCTTTTAAAGTTAATACTAATTTAGAATGTGTAAATTTATCATACTCTGGTCGTTGTTTAACAGTGTTTCGTCTAGATATTACTCCTTCTACTGTTATAAATGGTGGAGGAGGTGGCGGTGGGCACGGTCTTTTACTATACGGATCTGGGTTTGATTCTTTTTTACTCATTTTTTATTCACTTGTTGTTTAATAGTTTGGAGCAATGCTATTACATCTTTTACTTCTTTTATTTCGTTTGGCCTATGTTTAGAAGGGTAGTTACCTTCGTAGTATCCATCTACATAGAACCTGACACCGTTAATTATTATAGCGACAGGCTCATCAGTTACATGACCTGTACATCCGGAAGCATCGCAACCAGAGCACTCGTACTCTACATCTAATTCCATTTTATCCTCCAAAATTCACACATAACTATTCAACCTGCTACACCCTCTTTGAGTATTTTATCTCTTTGTTTTTCAAGACACTTTCTTATCGCAACTGGGTCATACTTTATAAAAAACTCTTTTTTACTTTCATTTTCCACTAGTTTATATGCCCACTTTCTGTGCTTTTCACAAAAGTAAGTAACACCGTTATGTCCGGCATGTATGTGGTCGACTCTTTTTCCTCTGCAGCCTTTCCTGTCGCAGTACCGTCCTGAAAGATATCTTTCCTGCTCACGCATAAACGACTTATGTAAAATTCGAAACATAAACATTTTGAAAAATAGGTATAGGTACAGAAATATTTTCATTACAAAACTCTCTGTAAGTGCACCATAACTTCTGCATACACTTCATCTCGTGATTTTGTTGCATCGATTATAACTATCTCGCGGCCGTCTTCATTTCTAAGAAAGTTTATAGCATCGATGTACTTTTCAGCTACTTTACTAAGTATTTCAAAAGTTTCGTATGCTTCCTTCCTAGTCCTTCCGGAAGATATGCGGGAAATAAC
>Ga0316608_1000016_pt1 | contig 89092 bp, 86 predicted proteins | sample MIS2016152B_MG_FD_207673 | JGI IMG/M metagenome (GOLD analysis project Ga0316608, IMG submission 207673) | Microbial mat bacterial communities from Middle Island sinkhole, Lake Huron, Michigan, United States - MIS.2016.152B | ecosystem: Environmental > Aquatic > Freshwater > Lake > Sediment... | reverse complement strand
TAATCTTTATGCACATTATTTCATTTCGAAAGTTAAGAGAGTTCTTTGAGAAAGACCCTAATGCTCAAGTAGCATTGCAAGACTGGTATAAAAGAGCCAGTAAAGCTAATTGGGACAATTTTTCCGATGTTAAAAAGACATTTAACTCTGTTGATTCTGTTGGTAATTCAAGATTTGTTTTTAATGTAAAAGGAAACCATTACCGGATTGTTGTTCAAATACTCTTTAATATTAAAAGGGTTTACATACGTTGGGTTGGAACCCATAAAGATTACGATAATATTAAAAATATTGATAAAATTTAACTGATTATGAAAAAGATAACTGAATCAGAATATATAAAAGCTACTACCAGGATAGAAGAACTTTTAAAATTCGTGAATGATGAAACGCCAGAGGATAATCCTAATTTACAGGAACTTATTGTTTTATCTGATCTTGTAGAAAGTTATGAGAATGAACACTTTCCGATTGGAACACCTACCTTAAAGGAAGTGATTGAACTGCGTATGTTTGAAAGAAAACTCAAACAAAAAGACTTGGCTGAATTACTTGATACCAAACCAGCAAGGATTAGTGAGTACCTGAATGGAAAGCGCGATATTACAATGGAAATAGCGCGGGCTTTATACAAAAAGCTTAACATCGATAGTGATATTATTTTACAAGGCTAATCTCACAAAACCCAGGTTATGAAATTTAATTTTGATAGTGTAAAAAGTTTAAAATGGTGGCGGCATCTTATTATTATTGTTCTAACGATTGTTTCTTACTATTTTATGCTGCTGTACCTAAAAAAATGACTCCCAGCGACTTTCATGTCCCATTTACATTTAGAGTTTCGTCCTTGCTTTTTGCTTTAATCATAAGCACGAGCATAGTCGTTATGCTTAAAAATGAATGGAAGAAACCTTAACATTCTATTATCTCATAAAACGCTAGTTTGACATTCGGGGCTGTAGAGCATAAAAATTATTTACAGGAAATATATTTCTAAATCATAAAACATAATTATGAAAACTTATAAAATTGTTGGGCATACAAACAAATGGATAGCTGGGACAGATATTCAATTTAATGGGAAACAAGCTATCACTTTAGTTGAAAATCTAACTTATGATCAAGCTATTGCTAAACTAAATGAGTTTTTACTTAAAGACTACAAATTTGCTTCTGAAATTAACTCAGAAGAAGACTACGTTCATAAATATTTCGAACATTTGATCCAAGAAGCTGCTATTAATGCCCATATATCAGAAGATGAGTATTTTTCAAAGACTAAAAAAAGATGGACAATCTACGCCAACTTAAAATCAGATCATTTTCGTAAATATGTAGGCCCAGGAATTTATAACGATGGTTCATTTTTGAAGGGATTTAATGATGAAAATTATGATTATGACTCAAAGTATTTTGGAATACTTGAAGAACTGGAAGGGTTTTAAGGGAAATGTACTATAAAAGCTAAGATCTTCAGCTTCGATGATCCTATCCTTGTAACTTTGGCTAAAAGAGATTTATTCGTAACTGTTTATCCATTGCCAAAACCGATTTATAAACTCAATGTCGATGGTAAGGTCCTAATTGATAATTTCTTATAAAAAGCAGCGAATTTACAAATATATTTATATTAGGAAATATTAGCCATAAATGAGCTTATAATAGGATAATTTAACTATTTTTATTGTTTATTGCTTTATAATGGGAAATATTAATCATTTAGACGAAATATACTTCACAGGCAGTGATAAATATAAATTAATACAAGACTTATTAAAGAAAGGACTAATTAAAAAAATTGCCCCTGAAATTTATACTTCAAAGCTTGACTCTGAGCCGGATGAAATTATTCTGAGAAATATTTTTCAAATCATTGCTGAAAAATTTCCAGAAGGTGTAATCTCTCATAGAAGTGCTTTTGAACTTTCTCCGTATCAAGATAATATTTTTGTAACCTCAAAATATACTGATAAATATTCACTACCTGGCATTACCATAAATCTTCTTAAAGGACCAGGATCAATTCCTGGTGATGCATCTTTGTTTGGAGCTATATATTCGCAAAGAGAAAGGGCTTTTCTTGAAAATATGCAAATATCGAAAGGTAAGCCACCAAAAAGCCTTTCACGGGAACAGGTAGAGGAAAAGCTTGAAATGTTTTTGAGGACACACGGTGAAGAATACTTAAATCAAATTCGCGATAAATCACGAATCATTGCCCATCAACTTTCAATGAATAATGAGTTTGCAAAACTTGACGGCATTATTGGCGCAATGATGAGTACAAAAAGTATAAAAAATTTAAAAAGTGATGTAGGAAAAGCCAGGTTTAATAAAATACCATATGATAATAACCGTATTATATTGTTTGAAAAGCTCTTCTTAGCTTTACGAAGTAAAACGTTTAAAAGGATACCGGATTCTAATGAAACTTTGAAATCATACGAATTATTTGGTTTTTTTGAAAGTTACTTTTCTAATTTTATTGAGGGAACCAAATTTAAAGTTGAAGATGCAAAACAAATTATTGATAGTGGGTTGCCTATGCCTTCAAGAGAAAATGATTCTCATGATGTTTTAGGAACATTTAAAATTGTAGGTGATAAAAAGGCTTTATCTGTTAGTCCGAATAATGCAGACGACTTTATACAATTACTAAAATTTCGCCACAAAGTTCTTTTAAACTCAAGACCTGATTTTAAGCCAGGCATGTTCAAGGAAAAAGCTAACGTTGCTGGAAATACAGTATTTGTTGAACCAGAACTCGTTAATGGTACCCTTAAAAAAGGGTTTGAATATTATAATGCCCTTCAGGAACCATTTGCAAAAGCTGCTTATATAATGTTTCTAATAGCTGAAATCCATCCTTTTAATGATGGAAACGGTCGGATCGCCAGAATTTTTATGAACTCTGAACTTACAAAAGATAATCAAAGTAAAATACTAATAGTAACATCTTTCCGGGATGATTACATATTAGCACTTAAAAGACTAACGAATCAACACGATCCGGAAGTTTATATTCGTATGTTAGAAAGGGCTCATAATTTAAGTAGCAATATTAAAGGGGATAATTTTAAAATAGGATTTGAATATTTAAAAAGTCTAAATGCATTTGAGGAAACAAATTCAAATATGATAATAATACCTGAGATTAGTATTGATAAAATTATGAATAACATTTCTGAAGATGAACCCAAAAAGGGTAAAGGACTTTCACAGTAAAATCTCAAAAAACCAACTATCAAACATGAGAATACTCTCGACAATTTTATTATTAATCACCTTCATACAACCAACAATTAGCCAAATAATTTCAGGGAAAATAACAGATATATCAAATGGTAAACCTTTGGAATATGTCAGTATAGGTGTCCCTGAAACTTCAATAGGAGCTATTTCCAACGAAAATGGTAACTTCAAAATTGATGTTACGGGGCAACCACTAGATGGAACAATCAGATTCTCATTAATTTCATATAGTTCTCGAGGTTATAAAATCGGGGAGCTTTGCAATAAAGAAAATATCATTGAGTTAAAATCTGTCCCCGTTCAACTATCTGAGGTTATTGTTAAGCCTCAGGGTGACTTGAAAATTGTTGGAAATCCAAAATATGAGAAGTGTCGTTGAGGGTGGCCAGGTTCGGATTATGGCAAAGGGCATGAATCCGGCTTAAGAGTCAAGCTTGGTTCTGATCTTGTTAAGATTTTATGCATGCATTTTAATGTTGCCCTCCAATCATTTGATACAAGTTATTTTCGACTGCATATACGAAGCATAGAAAAAGGAATACCTTCTAAAGATTTATTAACTGAAAACATTATATTCACTATAACTCCAAGTTCAGGGCTGGTGAATATAGACCTGAATAACTATGATTTGGTTTTTAGGGGCGATCTAGCCATAACTCTGGAATGGATAAAAGTTAAAGGCTTAAATGATGATAAACTGGCTAACTTTAATGATGGAATAAAGCGACCAGTAGTTTTCTTTAATTGTAGTTTGAAAGGATCACATTATACCAAACGAGGTGCAGAAAATAAGTGGATTACAACCAGAGGTATCCCTAACTATTACTTTACAGTACAAAAGGTTAAATAATCAGTTCTTTTAATATATTGTCTCACAAAACCCAGATTAAGCGATAAAATTGACTCACCACTCCAAAAGGGTGGATAGTTTTTAGTTTATAAAGTACCAAGTTTCGCAAAAGAATCACCTGATTCAATTGTTTAGAAATCAATTTTAATTGGATTGCTTGATCAAATTTTTATTTGAAATTGAATTGAGCTCTTTTCATCCCTATTCCGGTTACCCGTTAGAAGATACCGTTCACCCGGCAAACGATACCGATAACTAAACATAGGTCCATTTCTATATCTTAATTTAAAGAATGGACGTAAAGGCCATATACCATTTATTGTTTTAACCAGTAATTCAACACCTGATCTTATTAAAATAGAGGCCAAGTTAATTTGCATTTATATGAATAATTTATCCTTCAAGGATACAACCTATGATTCCAATATCATGGATTTGTGGTTTTATAATCCTTTAAGGTTAAAGAGTCCATTAAACTTTAAAATAAAACATTTAAAATGAATATTTCCTTTAAACACTATATCTTACCGGTCAACCTGTTATTAATTCTTTGGGTATGTTCCTCCTTTTTGGAGTCAGGTACCTGTTTCTCCCAGAGCTCGTTGATATCACACTGGCGGTTCAATGGTAATGGTTTAGATGAAACCAATCAGCATAACATAACCTCCATCAACCCGAGCATGCTCACTGATTGGGACCCGGTAGAGGACTCCCACTGCCTGGATTTTAACTCAAGCGACTATTATGTTGATTGTGGCTCCATTACTTTAGGCAACCAGTTTACCATTACCGGTTGGTTCAAGACATACAATGACGGAAGTAATTTTCGCGCTATTTTGTCCAATAGTTTTATTGGGGGTACTAACGGTTTTATACTGGCTATGGATGAAGCAAACAAAGAGCTTATATTCCGTACCGGAGACGGTACCAGTATCCAAACTGCCAATACATCCGGGGTAACCTGGAACCTGGGGGCCTGGGTACATTTTGCCATTGTAGTCAATAAGACCAGTGGTACCTGTAACCTCTATGTCAATGGGCAGGACTATAGTAGCTCTACCTCCATTTCCCCCGGCTTTAATACCTCCTATAACCTGCTGCTGGGGAGAAGTGCCGACGGGGACCAAGCATGGGCATATATGGACGATGTGCATATTTATAACGGCATCCTCACCACCTCCCAGATCAATACCGTAATGACTACCTTTAACTCCCCGGTATTTTCTCCGACTCCTTCTGTGCCACAAAATCTGCAGGCCGTAGTTTACTCTTCCTCTCAAATAAACCTTACATGGGACGATTCTGATACTGAAACCGGATATACCTTGGAAAGGACCACTGTTTCCGGTAATTGGACCGGAGCTGCGACATTTGCACAGGCTGCTAATGCTGTTTCCTTTCAGAACTCCGGGCTAACTTCCGGTACGACCTATTATTACAGGATTAAAGCTACAAATGGGGCGGGTAGCAGTGCTTACAGCAATATTGCCTATGCAACCCCTTCAACCTCCAGTTATACCCTGACTATCGGTGCCCACACCAATGGCTCGATCACCCCTACCCCCAGCGGTCCATCTTTTCCGTCTGGAACTAGTGTAAGCCTTTTTGCTGCTCCTGATCCCGGTTACCAGTTCACCGGATGGGGAGGGGCCATTTCAGGATCACAAAACCCCATTACACTGGTGATGAATGGCGATAAAACAGTAAGTGCAAGTTTTTCAGCATTACCATCTTATACCCTAACCTTAAACTCCACTATTAACGGAACAATCTCTAAAACCCCTGACCAACCAACCTATACCTCGGGAACAATAGTCTCTCTGGAAGCAAACCCATCAACCGGTTACCAGTTCTCCGGATGGACAGGGGCACTCTCCGGCAACCAAAGCCCTATTAACCTGGTTATGAATGGGAATAAAACGGTAGGAGCTTCTTTTACTTCCACATCTGGCCAGTTACGGTATCCCGATTGTCCATTGCTGACTATTCCGGGAATGATAGAAGCCGAGTATTATGATTTGGGGGGAGAAAATATAGCATACCACGACCTTAGCTCAGGCAACGAGGCCCCTAACGGGTACCGCGAGAGTGAGGGTGTGGACATCCATGCTTCGGGAGATAATGGGTCTCCTGTTATTGGATGGACGTATCATGGCGAATGGATGGAGTATACTGTTAATGTGACTGCCGGTACATATCATATTGTAGCCAGGGTTACATCCCCCAATGATAACATGCAGCTAAAATTATATTTGGATGATGTTCCAATAGCCACCATGCCCATCTCCAATACGGGGGACTTCTTTACCTGGCGAAACGACACGCTCAAAAATATTACCATCACCGGGGGCAACAACAGGGTCTTGAAGGCAGAGATCGTAGGGCTTCCGGATGATTCCAACTTTGATTTAAACTGGATCAATTTTATTCCCACTGTAGCTGTTCCTCCAACACCCACTGCCCTTTCTGCCACGCCCCTTTCTACATCTGTTATCAGGTTAAATTGGACCGATGTATCGGGCGAAACAGGGTATTATATTGAACGGGGAGATGCATCCGGTAATAACTTTACCCAGGTAGGCTCTAACGCAGCCGGTATTGTTACCTATCAGGTATCAGGCCTTACCAGGGCTACTACCTACACCTTTAGGGTCAGGGCTTTTAATGGCATTGGTAATTCTCCATACTCATCCGTAGTTACAAAAGCGACACTCGATGGCTCGCCACTGCCTCCTTCTTCCCTGGATAAAACGGGGTCCACAACAACTTCGGTATCCATTTCCTGGCAGGACAACAGTTCCGATGAAACAGGTTTTTATATCGAACGGGGAGATGCCTCGGCGAGCAAGTTCGCCCAGGTAGGATCGACCTCTGGCAATACTTTTAACGTTTCTGGCCTTACCCCTAGTAGTAATTATACTTTCCGGGTGAGGGCATATAATGGTTTTGGCAACTCAGCCTATTCCAATACCCTTACCGCTTCAACAGTTGCGGAAGCCCTTACCCCCGCTAAACCTTCCGGACTTATCCAAAAGGCAAAGACTCCAACCAGTATATCGCTGGTATGGACCGATAATGCCACCAACGAAACTGGATACCGCGTGAAAAGACAAAAAAGCGGGGCAGCTGAAACAACCATAGCCAATAACTTACCCCCCAATACCAGGTCGTATACCGATGATGGCATTACACCAAGTACTTCCTATGCATACAAGGTAGAGGCATTTATCACCGGGGGGAATAACTCCGCATCAGATCCGGTCAGTATATCTTCTCCCGTTTCAACTGCTTTTGTAGAGCAATATAACGGAAATATCGCCGGAATACAGTGGAGTACTGCAGATAACAAAGGAACAGGGCTGGGAGCGGAAGTAAGGTCATATTATTTTGAGTACGATGCCTTGAACAGGCTTGCTGCCTCTGCATATAGGGTTGGAGGTACCGAAACAGGAGCCATGAACGAAACCGGGTTCCGGTACGACCTTAACGGCAATATCCTGGCCCTGCAAAGGGTACAACAGGAGGGACTGGTGCCAAAAACAATCGACCTGCTGGAATATACCTATAAAAACAATTTTAACTCCAACCAGCTTGCGAAGGTGACTGACCTGGCGGATACCCTCGGGTTTAAAGACGGGAAAAACATAGGAGACGATTATACCTATGACCTCAATGGTAACCTGCAAAACGACAGTAATAAAAACATTAAGAATATTAAATATAATTTATTAAATTTACCCGAAACAATTACGTTCATTGACAACTCAAAAGTTGAGTATATCTATGATGCCTCCGGGGTTAAACTTCGCAAGAAGTCGACCACGGCAGCTGGTGCAACCACCACCGTGGATTATTGCGGGGAGCTTGAGTTTACAAATAACTCCTTATCCCTGATCCATACCGAGGAAGGGACAGTGACCTATAGTGGTTCAACACCCAATTATCAGTACTTCCTGAAAGACCATCTGGGAAATACCCGGGTGGTGATCGATCAGGCTGCAACCGTTACACAGAAAACCGATTACTATCCTTTTGGTGGGACTGCCTGGATGGCATCCAACTCCTCGGGCAACAAGTACCTTTACAATGGCAAGGAAAAACAGGATGAGTTTGGGCTCGATTGGTACGATTACGGCACCAGGTTCTATGACCCGCAGATCGGACGGTGGCACTCACCAGACCCACTTTGTGAAGTTAACAGAAAATGGAGTCCATACCGTTATGCCTATGACAACCCTCTAAGGTTTATTGACCCTGATGGGATGTTGGAGGGGGATTATTATTCTCAAAATGGAACATGGTTATATAATGACGGTGAAAATGATGATTTGGCTTATGTAGTAAGTGCATCAGGGCCATTTGATGGACAAACTCAGAATGATTTATTACCTGTCAAAAATTCCGAATTATTACAGGTTGCCGCGGTTTCTTATGGTGAAGCTTCAATATCTGATAATCCAACAGAAATGGCTGCAATATCAAATACAATTGTTAATAGTAAAAATCTTCGAGGAGAAAACGCTACAATTAATAGTACAATTAAAGGATTTGCTTTGGCTGCGACAGATGGAAACGATAGGACAAAAGCATTCAATAAATCCACTCCTGAAGGTCGTAATGGAACAGCTAAACAAGATGCAATTGCAGGTGCAATAAATGCAGTCACTGGTGGACAAGATTATTCTAACGGAGCCACTCATTGGGCTGGCAATGACATAGCTTCATCTGCTGAAAAAAGAGCCACTGGAGGCTTATTAGTAACAGATGCTAAACATGATGTAAACAATGTAGGTAGCAAAGTAGCTCCTGGAGCTCCTGTAACTGGTCGAAATAAAGATAAGAGTTTCAGAGGAACTTATAATTATACATATAAAACAACGGCTGGATATGGAGGTACTACTTTTATGAAAAAAACAGATGAATTTATTAAAGCCACTGGAGCTCCGCGTTATTAATTTGATCTTTAAAATCTATAAATGATTGTTTATGAAAAAAATAATATTAGGAATATTTCTTGTTTCAATCATTCAATTAAATCTTTATTCACAAAATATATATATTGATAATCTTATAGACAGTTTAAGCGATAAGCGCATAATTATTAAAGAATTAAAAGGAGAATTTAATTTCTATAAGTCTGATTACGAATCAAATATTTTTAAAAGCGAATTTCTATTCGAGAATAAAAAAGATGAAACATTCTTAAAAATTTTATATTCTTCTATTGGTTCTGAAGACCTTATAACAATAAACAAAAATTCTTACAAATTAAAAACTCCATATGACGTTACAAGTTGTAAGATTTATAATTTGAATTATAAAGGTAGAGAAATGCTATGTTTATTAGGAAAATCAGCTTCAGCAAGTGGAAGTGGTGTTCAATTAACATTTTACACGCTTTTTTATAAAGTACGCGGTACATATGCACTAGAAAGTGAATTCTCTACTAGATTTGGCAGTATTTATAATCTTGGAGATTTTAATGATGATGGAAGGATAGAGTTAATATCAATTAAACGAGATAGTAAAAATTTCAAACTGTTTGTATCTAATTTTAAAGGGGAAGATTTAGAAATGGGATTTATGCAATTGGATTATAATGGGAATAATGAATTTACTATTGAAAATAATCAACTGAGTTTACCCGCTAACCGAAGTCTATAGCTCGGAACGGCTCGGCGAACGGCTCTGACTTCGCCGGATTAAGTACCGGTTTTTAAGCGGTTGTTATGGGAGTTTAGCAGTATAAAAGGATATAAAGCAGAAAAACCGGGGTCGTCCCGGTTTTTTGCTTTATGGGACTAAACTGTGAACTGCTGTTTACATACTACACCATCCGCATTTTAATATCCGAGCAACTTTCGTCGTAAAATCAAAATAATTGTTCCCAATATTGGGATGTATCTGTTGATCAATGTTATGAATAAACTGCTTTCCAAAATGAAAAACCTTGGCAATTAGTTAAATTATTGTCAAAATAAAAAGGTAAACATTTTTTTTTGAAATGAATACCCAAATCACAAATTAGTAAGTTGATATTTCCTCTCTTTTTAGAACTTAGCGGGGTGTTACATCATTACAATTCAGACATTGCTGACCCAGGTTTATCATTTTACGTTTGGAGGCAGCCTGGTGTATAGCCTGTTTAAACATATCCTTATCCGGCAACTGTCCCTGAAAGGCTTCTGTGGGAGTTAGCCCATGCAATGCTGAATGTGGTTTATTGTTATATTGCTCTATTGCATAAGATAAGTACTGCTTTGTTTGCCTCAGATTTTATAATCAAACTACAAATAAAAAGTCATATTTATTGCATTTATTAAAGAATTCAACCATTTCAAATGATAATCCAAAAGTTCTCACCGAATTAAACTAAAAGGTATTTACCTATATTCGCATTGATATATAACTTTGATTATGTTAAATAGAAGGATATTAATATTTTGGCCATAGCATAGTACGATCCTGCAAAATGTTCACGAAAGCTGGAATTGGGCAAGTTTGACGAATTTAAGAACGTAGGAGAAATAATAATGGGTACCTTTAGGATAAAACCAAATCTATCATGGACTCAAAGGACAAGAAAATATTGGAACTTAAAAAAACAGTCAGAAAACTCCAAAAAGAAAACGATTATTTCAAATCACCATTATACCGTTTTACTTTAGTGGAGCAAATTAAAGGACACTACTCAGTTCTTTTAAATCCGCCATCAATAGACTTTCGTACAACAAAAGGACAAAAAGCAGCAAATTTTAAAATTAACATTAACGACATCGTATGTATTCTTTCAGATGGTAAATCGAAATGGGTTCACTTTAAAGAACCCCAAAAAAGCATAGAGGGTGTTTTATTGGATTCCGATAAACTTTCGTTTACTGGGACTCTTCATGATTTTTGCAATAAATATGACAATACAAAAATTCATTTATGCATTGTATCCAAGTCTGTTGCCGTAAATCCTTTCTATTACCAGCTCGACAAGGACAAATTAAAGTTATCAGACAATAAAATTTCAAACAAATATTGTGACAATATAAAAGTAAGTCCTAAATACCTAAAGGAATTTGTAGAGAGAAAGAGTATTATAGAAAGTATTATTTCGTTCCAAAAAATCCAGTTTCATTGCAAATAAATTTTCAGTTAGAAATCCAGAATTACTTTTGGTATAAACGGTAATGCTGAAAACCGGAAAGAGTAAGCAAAACATTAAATTCCATTATTATGGCTAAATCAAGTGGATTAAAGAATGCCCCAAGTACAACAGGAAAACAATCTGGAGGTAACAGAGGAAACAATCCTCCCAGTAAGTCAACTGGAGGTTCGAAAGGAGGCAAAAAATGATCTTTACGAAAATAACTACGGATAGGTCATTCCTACCGTAGTTAGTATTTTGAGAATGGAGTGTACATCCAACTAGGGCAACGATTTAATCTCACAAAACCCAATAAACTTCAATAATTTCTATTTCTCGCTTTTACTAAAATTAATCATCCCGAACTTACCATCCTTTTGGGTTTTAAAGCTGTTTATTCCCTCCATACTTATAGCATCGTATTCGTTGGGGATCAATTCCTTTCCTTCGATGTTTACCAAACCGATTTTGTTGCCCTTTTTGGTAGTGAAGTATTTCGAACTAATCTGCTGAATGTCGTCGTAACTGTTTGGAATTAAAACTTTGCCGTTAACATCTACCAACCCAAATTTTCCTGCTTTGGTTGTTTTGAAATAGTGCATACTTATTTGCTCCACTTCATCATATTCGTTGGGAACCACGGTTAAACCTTTCATATCTATCAGTCCAACCTTATTGTTCTTCAATACTCGGTAATAATGCGTACTTATTTGTTTTATATCATCGTAAACACATGGAATTACTTTGGCTCCATCAATATCACTTATTTCATTTTTGCCATTTGCGCTGGTGGTCTCATTTTTATTTTGATCCTGCGCATAGGTAACCATGCATATGAGTATGCCAATAAACATCATGAGTGTTTTCATATCAGATTTTGTTATTTAGTGAATCTTATTGTAAATATATCAATAACTTAAATCGTTGGAAATTATTATATACTGGTTTGAAATTCTATCCTTTTCACATTGCGACTGCAAAATTCGTTCAACTCTTAATGTGGCCCTATAGTTTCTATTTGTTTATACCCGAATATAGGCAATATTTGAATTTTTCCTACTGGTTTATACATTACAGCCTTTGTTCAATAATTAGAATTATGTAAACCAAATGATAATTTTCCAAATCTGGGATTATCGATTTAGGTTTAAACTTATCTTACAAAGACCTGGATTAATAAAACACATAATTTTGTATATCTTATTCTATTAAAACTTCATCAGGCTTACATCTAAGCGCAATGACTAAGTGATGTGAAAACACTTCTTGTCCTAATAATTCGGTAAACCCATTTCAAATTTTTCATCGATAAACTTCATGCTTTTGCCTCAAGCTTAACAGACCATTCTATTTTATTTAGCCTTTCCTTTATCATTTTCATTGTTTCCAGAACACTACCCGAATATGGTAACTCACCATAAACCAGATTTTTAAAATCACCATTATACACGGGTTCTAATTCTTTCCAAATATCTTCAAGTTTAGAAAATATTAAGCCTTCTTTTGGATGATTAACTAACCATTGATTATTGTTTCTAAAGCTTGCCACATCGTCATTTGCAACTTTCAATAACATTTTATCAAATTCCTGCGAATTGAAAAAATCGCAAAATTCTTTTTGTTGCAAAAGTTGATGTAGGTCGTAAGTATGTCTGATTTTTTTCTTTAAATCCTCAATAGGATTATCACTATAAGAAAAACGGACAAGGCTCATAATCTTCTCGCAAATTGTCCTTATGGGCTCTAACACCATCAAATCAAATGGCATCAAACCATTTGCTTCGGCTATTTCTCTTTGCCCGTTATTAAACATCATATTTCCTACATAAGAAATTATGCTTTTTTGAGTGCATGGTTCGTAATAACCTAACCAGGTTGATTCCAGCACAAGCACATCTCTAATCTGGCCATAGTTTCCGGTAAAAGTTTTATTGTAGGAATGTGCAGTTTTTCGATTCATCCCTTTTTTATTGGTTATTTCAGGGATTTCTACTTCAGGCAATACAGGCTCTATTACTTTGCTTATTTCTCTAATTTTTGTTTTTAATCCACTGTCGGTTTCTCCTTCCCGCCTTAATACTACAAGGTCAATATCTTCAGAAAACCGATCAATCAATTTGTAGCATTTCGATAGAGCTGTCCCTCCTTTAAATACTGAGTCTTTTCCTACTTTGCTGCTAAAGATGGTGTATAATGCATAGGTAACCCAATAATCCTTCTCGACATAAACTGCAGGTATTTTCATTTGGTCGGCAGTAAACTGAATTGCCTGTCTGAAAAGGGTTTTATTTTCGTGTAGTTTCATAGTAAATTCCATTTTTCGGTGGTAGACAAAACTTTCGAAACTCCTATAAGTTTATATTTAGTTATAGGATTGAGCGATTTAAACAAGGGTCGTGTTATATCGGTTTGTTGAAGTTGCTCCAACATCGCACCTAATAAAGCCCGCGTAACAGGGGGATATTTTAATGCCAATCGAACCAATGAACTTTTGTCTTTAACAGATAAACCTATAAGAATACTAAAAAAACGTTTGCATGATAATTCTATGCTTGCATCGGGTATTTTTTTAATATACCGAATTGCATCGAGTATCTGAAGCAAAGGAATATTTTCTTTTGTTATGGTATTTTTTTGCTTTATAAATGAAATGGTATAACGTTCTCGCTTAAAATTAGGCCTTATCTGGTTTCGGCCAATTTGTATGGTATTGCTTACCTGTGTGGTTAAACTCAATTGATTGTATATACTGTATCCTGTAAGGTAACCAATAATTTTACCATTTTCTTCCAGCAAGTCTTTCACTACCTGTTTTTGATCGGGTAATAAGTTCCCAAAAGGAGTGATTTCTGGTTTATAATATTTGCCTTTGGCTAGTTTCATTATTTTACCAGAAGCCACCATACGATTAAGCGCTTTTATAATGGCTTCTTTTTTATTCACCTCTGTAATAAAATCAGCATAGGTGAAAACATATCCTTTAGGAAGTCTTTCAATCTTACTACCAATATAATCAGTAACATTCATATTTGTACTACTAGAATTATCATTAGGAGCATGTCCAGTTTATTTATTAAATTACTGGACAAATGTATTAGTTTTATCATTATGTTTAAGCTTATATCAATTATTACTTTCTTCAATAAACCAAATTAATTATTACAGCATCTTACACATCAACTAAAACTTTACCCTTAATAGTATGTGTATCATGGTTTTATTCAATACTTCATTGGCAAGTAGTAAGATACATCTTATATTTGTGAGGTGATCAATGAAAATAAGGGATAATAGCACTACTTACTTACAAACAAAAAAGGCCGTGCTTCCCAGAACCGCCTTTTCAACTACTAACTAACTACTACTACTACTATGTATGATTATGTCTTTATGTATCAGTTTTATATTTGATCCTCGTTTACGGGAAAACTCTTTTTTAGGTTTGGTTTATTTTAGATTTTTTAATCGTTTTCAGGTGTAAAATCCCCTGCCAAGATGTCCGAAAGGCGGATTTTTTGATCCAATGTGTTACGATTCGAATTTAATAAATTATAATAGATTGTTATATAACGTTTTAGTTAATTTTAATAGCGATATATAAGTGTTATTATGTAAAATACAATTTCAAATACGCCCAACATTTTCGACAAAAAAACCGCTAAGAATATTACATTCAAATTATTATTCCTACATTTAATAGTCTTAATTCTTGATCATCCTGTGCCTTCTTGCTATAGGAATTTAAACAATAATTCAAGCTAATAATTTAACTTTCAAAAAGAGCTGCTATCATATATTAAATTAATAATCGCATTTTTTAACAAATGATATTATATTGTCTAGTACACAAATGTTATAAACTATAAATCATATATATTTAAAATTCATCTAAACATCAAGTTATGAAAACCCATGTGTTAAAAATATTCCAAGTTTTTATAATTTGTTTCTTATTAAAAAGCACTTTAACTTTTGCCCAAACTGGTCAAAATGGGATTGATTTTCCCGTAATTACACATATAAATATGGCTGTAATTGTCATAGATTTTCCCGATACCCCGCAGCCGACAAAAGAACAGTACTTCCCTACAACTGAAGTAATGCATAACATAATCTTCAACGGCCAGATCGCGGCCTTCTTTCGTGACATGTCATATGGGCAATTCACGTTTTCCGGCGATGTCTTTGGTTACTTCACCCATCAGAACCCAGGTATCATCAACGGAAACCTCGTAGATCAGGCTGGTGTGCTAGACATTAGCACGATTACGATTCCAGGTTTCGATATTAGTCGCTACGATGTCATAGCCATGGTGTCTGTGTATGATGGGCCAGGGTGGGGGGTTGCCTATGGTACCATTCGGGGCGGCACCCTACCTCTATCGGTAAACGGTATTATGATCAAAAAACCTGGCTTTCTTGCAAGCGCCATGTTAAAGCCGACTTCAGAAGAACTGATAAATACTTTCAATTATAGCCCTGCGTACTTTATTCCGACAGCAAACGAACAAGCGCTGTCTGAAAACACGACAATACCTCTGAGCGTGTTCGATCACGTCTTCGCGCATGAGTTCGGACACGTGCTAGGGCTTATGCACGCCAACTCAAGAACGAATAGCTCGTCGTTCGATTATGAACCGGAGGTTGTTGGAAACAACTGCCTCTGCTATGCACCGGGTTACGAAGCAAAAGGGGATCTGCTGAACGACGAGTACGGTAATGTGTTTGATCTTATGGGCAATGGCACACTCGGGTCTTCGTTTAATATGGCGTTTCGGGATCTGCTGGGATGGACGAATACCACTAACAGATACTCGATAAAGGACTACGGACACTTCACAGCGATTCTTCACCCAGTGAACGAGCGTCTTGGCGTCCGCTCGGTTGAAATCCGGCTTCCTTATCAGTTCGTCGAAGCTCCCTATAAGAACCGGGGTTATTTTCTCGAAGTAAGAACGGCGAGCAGTCCATGGGATAACATGCTATCGAACCCGCAACTGAGTGAAAACAACAATGGCATTATGGTGAACAGGATCCAGAATGTGACTTCGCAACTGCTGGACATGAGCCCATCGCCAAATATCACCGTAAACTCAAGGGTGTGGCCTGATCGACGCGACGTCGTGCTCAAGCCTGGGATGGTATATAACAATAAAGAAATAAAGTTGAGTAACATTATAAAAAATGCAGATGGATCATTTAATGTTGATATTGATGTTATTATTCCTACTAGAATTGAACAGCCTGGACTAAACAAAAATCTAAATATATATCCCAATCCGGTTACTAATGAACTAATTATTGAAATAAAAGGTAATACAAATAATACTTACTTTAATATCTCTAATTCAATTGGTAAGGTAGTTTTTAAAGGTAGTCTAAAAGAGAAAACGACAATACAAACAACAAGTTTTCCTCCCGGTTTGTATTTTATAAAACTTGAAAATGGAAAGACTTTTGAATTTAAGAAAGTTATAAAAGAATAGCTCACAAATAGGTTGATACAAAGTTGAATTTCGAATCCCAAAACACACTTTATAAATCAAAGTTATCTCATAAAACGGTGATTAAACATGAATCCAATTTTAGAATTTCAACAGGATTGTTTTCAAAAATATTTAAATGATATTAGGAAAGATGTTCCGGAGATACCAACTCCATATTTATTTCCTGATGGTAATCCCATTCTTCCGGTGTTACCTGTTGCAACAGTTCAAAATGGGATTATGGTAATTGGGGCATTTCCTTCAGCAAGATTTGAAAGAAGAAATGGTAAGCTCATACCTATAGGGAATAATTTATCACCTTTTGGTACTGAAAAATATTTTGACGGGCAGCAAGTAAGAGTACAAGCATCCAGAGAGGCTCTTGATAATTATTATTTTGTACCTTTAAATATTAAACCAGATAATATTTGGCTTACGGATTTGGTTAAGATCTATCTGTACCCTGAGAAGCACATTAAAAACTGTGAAGAATTTTCTGAGGTTCCAATCGTGAACACTCATAAATTATTTGAAAAAGTTGCTAAAGCAAGTTTAAAATGGATGGAAAGAGAAATAGAACTTTGTAATCCAAAACTTATTATTACACTGGGAGAAGTTCCGGCTAGGGTAATAAGCGGGAAAAATAAGATAGCCTCTAAAGAATTATTGGATGGTAGAATAAGGGAGCAATTAATCAATAATAGAAATTTCTATATAGCCCATTTAGCTCACCCAGAAATACGCCGACTTAATAAGGAATGGGATTCATTAACTACAAATGCAATACAAAGGCTAGTTGAAGAAATGACAACTAAACAGATTGCAGACAATAAAATTTCACAAAACGCAAAATTATGAATCGTAACAAAGAATTTGAAGACAGAATTGTTGGTTTTATAAAAGATGCTGACTTTCAAGATATTCCAGAAAATACAATAGTGTGTTTTAATCGTACATTAACAAGTGATGAAATTAAAGATTTATCATTGTACTTATATGACGTATCTCTGGCAATTCCCGATAAATATAATTGTTTGAAATTATCAAAAGATCAATTTCAAAAATTGAAAGAACTTAAAGAAAAAATTATAAATCTAATCTGAAGATTCAAAATATTCAGATTCTATTTTTTATTTTAAAATATGGCAAAACGAATTAAAAGTTGGCAACTGTAAAGCTAGGAATATTCCTACTAGTGGAAATTAATTAAACTAATTTTAGAAATCTTTCTTTCAGCTGTTTATCGGCTTTTTCAGTCCCCAAATAACAGTATACTAAATAAGCTTCATCACAAAAAAATGTTGACTTCTCTAAATTTAACTCAGCCTTAAGTTCAATATATTTTTGACATTCCTTTTCTAAATACCTTTGTGATGCAGCAAATTCAAAGTTTTGTGCTTTTACTCCTACTATTTTTCTCTGCCTTGCATTTTCACGCCTTACCTCATTGTAAAATTCGAAATCCACAAAAATGAATCTTAAACTATATCTATTTTGAGCATATTCTAATAATTCTTGAATATATTGCCCATCAATTACACTATCCAGGATATCGTTTAATTCACTTACAATATTATTTATTGCATCAATAGCTTCCATTTAATAAAGCTTTAATACTTTTTGGAAAGTTGTTTTTATTTCATCAACTAAACTTTGGGGTTTAATTACTTTCACCAAATGGCCGTGAGATAGTATTTCCATTAAAAAGTCCTGGGTAAGGAATACCGTTAATTTTATAATCAATTCGTTAACATTATCAGTTAAGATTTCCTGTGATTCATGTAATTGTAATGATTTTATATATTTACCCTGCGTTGGATCAAAAGATAAAATAACTTCTTGTGGCTTATCAGCGTTAGGGCTTATTATCCCAAAACAGTATTTATAATGTTCGTTCACATCAAAATCCTTTTGCAATTGAAAGTGCTTTTTCGCTATTTCAAGCGCTGTTAACCTATCGAGAGCGAAACTTTTTACCTTATTGTCTTTTAGATTATTTGCAATTACATACCAACGGTTCTTAAATTCCTTTAATGCATATGGTTCCACAATACGCTCACTCACTTCATCTTCCCAATATTTGTGATAGGTAAATTTAATTTGTAGATGGTTTTTTATCGCATGGAGTAATCCAAATAAGTTCTCGGAGCCTTGTGGCCTTCGCTTTTCGAAATGGATGAAGTTTGATAGCCTATCAGAGATATTTAGGGCGTTAAAAATATCAAAGGCTTCCAAAATCCTCTCGTTTACTTCTGGCTCATCTTCTGTATTAATAAAGTAAACTTTCCGTGAGAAATCATATTGAACATCAATATTGTAAATGGATCGAATATCTTCCAAATCTCTATTAAAAGTCCGTTTGGAAATATTTAAATTGTATCCCTGGATCTCAGATTCCAGAGATAAGTAATCTGATATTTCCATGAAAGATGCAGGATGTCTTCGAAGTTTATTAATTATTAGCCTGTACCTGTTTATTGACTCTCGTTTTGACATACATTTAAAATTAGAATTTCAACTAGTTTGAATTTTGCCCCGGTCATTTCCAATACCTAAACCAAAATTCATCAAAAATCTCATTACCTGTTTCTTCAGTAATTCCATTGTCACACTTACAACATTTCTAAATGCATTAAATAGAGTTTAGCACACGCCCTGGCATCATTCAAAGCATCATGATGTTTTAAAGGTATATTATAATCTTTGCATAACGATGCAAGGTTATCTTTGTATATTCTAAAAGTACAATGCTTTTCATATTCCGGAGCTTGCATATCGTAATATTCAAGGGTACTTTGCATAACTGGAAAGTCAAATGCCAATCCATTGTGGGCTACAACCGATTGCCCCTGTATAAATGGTTCTAATAGGTGCCAAATATTATTAAAGGTTGGCGAATCAGCAGTATCTTGTGGAGCAATGCCATGGATGTTAATAAACTTTCTCCAATAGTAATTTTCGGGAGGTTGAACTAATAAATCAACCTCATTGGTTATTAATCCATTCTCAACCCTTACAAGTCCTACTTGACAAATACTCCAACGGTATCCTTGAGCAGTTTCAAAATCAATTGCAGTAAAGTTAGGATTCATAAATTCTGATTATAAAGAAGGTGCGTGCTTCCCTTTGTTAGAACCATTTGGGTGGCGAACACAAATATTTGCTGTCATGGAACTAATTGAATTGAAAGACTGCCCACAATACTTACATGTGTATTTTGCCTTTTCGCTTCCTTCGTACAATTTATGTTTTCCCTTATTTGAACCCAAAGGGTGTTTAACACAGATATTAGCGGTTAGGTTTGTAACACTTGAAAAATTCTGCCCACAATATTCACAATAAAAATTTGCCATGATTATTAAAACTTATAACCTTCGGCCTACTCTGTAAAGTTTTCGGCTTCCCTTTTATTTGTGTCAAAAATAAATTCGGGGTCAGCCAAAACATGTCTTAGTAATAAAAATTGATGCTGATTAGTTATTTTATTATTCAGTAGGAAAATAAATACCAATACCTAGACTCTAATTCCTCCATAAATTATTTCATATAATTTATAAATACCTTCATAACCCCAATCTCTATAATAGCTTGGATGGTTAACCTGAATAACCTTTTGGCCCAAAATATTAGTTTGAAGCTGATATTTTTTATTCCTTTCTATTCCATTTCCTAAAAGATCTGAGTCATATAACCCATTAAAAACGGGGTTACTACACACTATCATTAGGTCTGGAGCTATTGAATCTATTTGAATTTTTAGAATATCTCTATTCCGAATTGCATTATTATATATATCATTTTCATTCTGACGAGTAGCATCATTACCCCAATTTGTTATATGTCTCGAAGCTTTTTTTACATTAACCCATGCAATTTTTGAAATAGTGTCTTGCAATTCATTCAAATTACTTTTATTAGAAATCAATAACTTTGGAAAGTCTGCCCATGAAATTTTTCTACCTAACGCGTGGGATTTCAGAATAAGCCATAATAAAGCTGGGATTTTTGTAGATGTTTGTCTCTTGGGATCACCAACACCAATAATGTTATCCTTAAGTTGGTCTTCGATATCAACCATTTTACATTCATCGTATCCATATGATTCACCTAAAATGCATAAAATCTTTAATTTCTGAATCTCATAAATTTCCGGGCAAATAATACCATCTGCAATAAATCCTTCTGTTTTTTGCCAATCATGAGTTTCTTTAATTTTATTAATAACATCTATTTTGCTCGCTCTATAATCGTTTTTATTAAATTTTATCATACTAATTATTTATTTGTAGTTTACTGTGTTGGTATTAAAGTATCTGCAATGTAACAAATTTATTTATTACTAGCTTGATTTGGCAATTGAATAATCATAACTAGATTATGTGGAGGCTAAGGTATGAATGAACAAAAAAAGCCTCCTATCGGGGCTTTTCTAATTCATACAATTCCGGACTGAACCCTTCCGGATAATCATCCTTATCATAAGGAACTTCGTTTTCAGATTTCACAATTTCTTCTCCGCATATCGGACAAAACCTGAATGCTGGCCTTAATTCTGAATTACATTTTTTACAGTTCATAGTCATAAATTTAAAGTTAAAAAATCATTTTATTTATGACAAGCGTCCTGCCGTTAGAACTGACCAATACAAGGTTTTTTCAAAAAATACTATCCCAGGTACGACGGATGGAGATTATTTGAAAAACACATCGTGCCTGACCTTGTATTTGTCAGGGCTATACGGCTACCTTTGTTATAAATTGAATGATTCCCCCTCACCTATTGAACTCCTAAACGTGTTCCCTGCCCGATGCCGGGCAAAACCGTATGCGTTAGCGATGTGAAGGGTTTAGAACCCACAGGAACGAGGATTCCGAAACGAGAGTGAAGCCCAAAACGTAGCGCCGGACAAAGAAAAAGAAATGAAAACATACAGATTTGTCCGAAACGCCCTACTATTTCATTTATCCTTTAAACTTGCACTGATATACAAATCAATTTTAGGACTATCCAGCTCCATCCCCTCAATACTGGTAATCCGGTTTTCTTCTGGGAAATAAAAGACCTCAATAAAAAATTCCTCAAATCCGTAAAGCGTAACCTTATGATTGTAATAGTTTCGATAAGCAATAAATGAGGCATCCAGGCCAATTGTTAGGTCAACCAAAACTTTCATTTCGAGAATCAGCACCTTTAATAACAAATAATTAAATTTGGTAAATCTAAATACCTAATTCTCACAATGAAAAATGAAAGAAAATTAATACAAAAATGGAACCATTTAAAAAGAGAGATAAGACTACACCCATTATTAGCTTATAGATTAGGGATACATATTAATGATCTTCAAAAATATTTTGAAACAACTCCTCCAGATGCTGAAATACTAAGGATTGAAAAGGTAATTTTTGAAGATAGGGCATATAAAACTCTTAGAATCCGGGATGAGTTAAAAAAACTAATTGGATATCGAGAAGTACCAAATTTTGCTTCAAGGATTGGTATAAGTGATACAAAGTTAAGGGCTATCATGGAAGGGAAAGATATGTCCCCTTCATACGAAATAATTAATAAGATCGAGATATACCTTCATGCAATAACTGGATTCACTATATCAATTGAGAATAACAACTCAGAGACTTATATTGATCAGGAACTAGACAGATTATCAAACCAAACAGTAGATATTGGCCTAGCTTTAATCTCCTATAAAAGGGACATAAAAGAACTAAGAAAACCCAGGGAGTTATTTTATGCTGACAATAAAATTATGACTACTGCCGGATTAAAAATAGAACATATAAAGCACTTGAAGGGAAGCTTAGAGAATTTAATTGAAAAATTAGAAAATTTAAAAGAAACCTTTATTGACAATCCGGACCTAAAATAGCCCCGTCCATATGCAAGATAGTAAACGAACGATTGAAAAAGTAATGAGCTTAGAATCTGGTAAAGGATTTGAATCCGATTTCTTATTTCGAGAACCAGATAAAAGGGAACAAGAAATCTTTCAACTAAGGACCTTAATTGAAACTCAAATACAAACTGCCCAAGTTGAATATGTTTGCATATATTGTAAACAAGCCGTTGCAATTCGAGGGTTAAGAAATCTTAAGGAAAATTCCACACACTGGTATTTTACTCATACATATGATAGTGCTGATTGTAAGATCAAAACAAAAAGTCGATTTACAGAAGAACAAATCAGATGCATAGAATATAATGGGCAAAAAGAAAGCAAGGCTCATTATGAATTAAAACATATGATTGGGCAATTTCTCCAAAAAGAACCAGGTATTATTTCTGTAAAAATTGACAAAGTTTACAAAGAAGCTGCTATATCGAAAAAATGGCGAAAACCCGATGTTTTATCCATTTACAACGACAAAAAAATAGCCTTTGAGATACAACTCAGAACAACGTTTTTATCAGAAATAGTTGGGAGGACACTTTTCTATAAAGAAAGGGGAATATACCTACTATGGGTCTTTGAATGGTTCTCAGTTGAATCTGATGTCCAAAGATTTACCGAAAAAGACGTATATTACAATAATAACATCAATGTTTATGTATTTGATAAAGATGCTCAGAAAAAATCAATTGAGAACAATAGGCTAACATTTAAATGTTTCTTTAAAAGACACTATATAAAGTGGGATCAAATATTAGAACGTTGGGATTTTGCGTATGTAACCCTTTCAGATTTCACTTTTGAGAATAAAGAAGTATATTATTACGATACCTATAAGGAAAAAGAAAAGCTTGAAGTACAGATTGAAGAAAACCAAGTTTCTCCAAAAATAAATGCCGTCATTGATTATTTAATGGCATATTATAAAAACGATTATAAGCCTCATGGATTGGATGGGGGTAACCCGCTATTACTAATCCAAACAGTTCCAGAGATAAAGGCTTTAAATCGTAAGATTAATTATTCTAAAGAAAAAGCTGATAAGATTGTTAAGCTATTTGTTGAAAGAAAAAAACCTTATTATCTTAAGTTCATATGTTTAACAGATATTATTGAATTAGATACTTCCGTAATTGACCAAAATGGGAAAACTATATTTCAAAATTTGCTAGAATTTAATGATATGGAAATTTTTAAAACCTACACAACATATCTTTTCCGTAAAGGTTATTCTCCTACAGACAATGATATTCTGGATCATGAGACATTATTTATAGAAAAGAAAAATAATCTCACAGAAAATGAAAGGCATCAAATAGACAAGTGGGCATTCATATATTTCCTTTTAAGAATTGAGAAAAGGGAAACAGCAATGGATGTCTTAAGAGAAGAAAGGATATTATATGCGATATTATCTTTAAAACTTGATCGGGTTTTAGGATATGGATTTAGCAATTTAAGACAGATTACAAATAATATTTATAGCCAACATCCAGGATATGGATCTATTTACTATCAGGCTATGTCTTCTTATAATCAAACTAGTAAACAGTTTGAAGAAGATAAACATGGAAAATTAAGAAACAAAATATTTAATTTTTTACATGATACTCCAGAACAAAATACCCAGCACAATGAACTGTTTTTCGAATTATTTCCTGAGCTAAACTAGCTATTTTGGAATACCAGTTTCGCAATAGTAAACCTCAATAAAAAATTACTCACATCCGTAAAGCGTAATCGTATGATTGTAATAGTTGCGATAAGCAATAAAAGAAGCATCTAAATTTTTAAAGGTATATTCGGCTTTTTCTTCCAGGCTTAGCTTGTTAAATTCAGTTAAAGTCATGATTGGAATAAAAGCCTATACTACCGAATTTATCGCTTACCCCAAAGACAATTCACCCCAAAAAACCTTTTCTTAATTTACTGATATTAATAAATCCTTAGGGATATTTTTTAGGACCAACACATCAAAGCTTCTTTTTAAATCGTAGAGTAACCCACTTTCTTTCACGTTTATAATTTCGTAAACGATTTCTACATCAGTAATCAGCTTTACTAATTCTCCAAGTTTAAACATAGCTTCATTGGTTTTTTAAATAAACGATCGTATCCTTCAAAATATTGAATAAGCCGGTGTTAATAAAATGTTAAAATTCAACTGAAAAAAACAGCATAAAAACCACGGCCAAAATTTTGGTTTATACGCTACTTCCCATGAATTCGCAGACTAGGGCAATATTTGGATTTGCCGATACTATATATTACATCAAACCTATATCGTATTATTTTCTATTAAGTAGCAATAAGGAGTTTAAATCGGATAGCTCCATAAGTGACAAGAACCTGAAATGTTTAAATGAAGGTTGTAAATCCTTTTTCAGTAATCGAATCAATGTTAGGGAATTAGAATATGATCTGATAAAAGATACGTGTGCCCTCTCCGATCTTACCAATCTGTTTAACTATATAAGCTGGAAATCAATTGAAGTGATGCCTCCCCTTTTTTGCCTGGATAGCATTTTGAATCTGGTTCATTCGGATTATTTTCTTTTATCATTTAGTAGCGGGTTTACCAGGACAAAGGAAAACTACCACTCATCGATTGCAAAAGGATTCTTTATAAGCGCATTAACACTTGGTTCTTATGTATCTGTGCCATACGAATCAACGATTGATCTTAGGGTGGTACTTTTCAACAAACAGACTCGACAAATAATACTATCAAATAATTGTAAGATGGTTGACTGTGACCTAGACAGTCAGAAAGATATAGATGACCAGATTTGGAAAATTTTTAAGCCTTTATTTGGAAAATGAGGATTCATGACTGCTGGAAGTCTTTGCATATGGCTATTAGAAAGAGTCCACTTGCCTATAATTAGCTCCTTAGGAACTGCTAAATGTAAAATCCAAATAAAGAAAATACTGTCTTGCAAAATTCAGTTTTCATAAAATTTAAGAAAATAGTTAGGGTTACTTAAGGTTTCTTATAAAACTTTGCAGATCAGGAACTATTTCGTTTTTATTGAGCAGTTTTATAGAATCAACTCCAAATGTATTGGCATTATCATAGACAATGGCATGTAGTTTTTTGCTGTATAACACTATATGAAAGGTGTTTTCTTTGGCAATAAACAAATGATTATCGGACTTTTTTACTAGCTTTTCTAATCCTTCAGATGAGGGCGTTTCATTTTGTTTTAGGAGTACGACGTATTTTTCAAAAGTCAGTGAAGTTAAATCATTCTGGTATTCATTAAGTAAAAGCTTTCCTCTTAATTTGATATTTGCAGTGGCTAGTGTATTCGCATATTTATTTAAATCAACCATCTTATCGGAAGTGCAGGTTGCAAAATTTAAAACACATATAAGAATAACAAGTCTTCTAAAATACTTAACCTTAAGTAGTTTTTTTATTTCCATAACTCAGGTATTAAATTTAAATCATTATTATTAATAAACCTTCCTGTATCCAGGTTTATTAGCGGTATATCCCGGTTGGTTAATGCGGGACCATCCTCATAAACATACTGGTAGCATTTATTGGCGAACTGTTTGTATTTTCTAAAGTATTGGGGAATGATATCATTGAAAAATTGTATCTGTGGCGCATTTATGAAATTTGAATTCCGGTCACACGGTTTGTTTAGAAAAAGTACCTTTTGGGGTTCTATGTCCTTTCTGTTTTTATATAGAAAAGTGTTTGCCTCCAGGTTACGGTATATTTTAGGGTGCTCGCCTTCGGCTACGGCAAATAACCGGTGTAGTCCTTTGATCCAGCCTGTTATGGTTTTGGTAGAATGGTTTTCGCTAGGGTAAACCTCTTTAATAAGTCTTTGAAACATTTTAATGGTTTCAACTGATTCTTTATAAGAGGCAAAATCCAGAAGTTCATTATGTATCTCAGTATAATTAAATTCCAAAGAAAGTCCCGATTTTTTAGTAAACTCCTCAACAAGCAAAACATCAAGCTGCATCTCGAGAGACCGGTGAGCACTTTTGTTTTTGGCATAATCCCCAACCTTATCGCGTACAAATGGATGAATAATACCATCGGCAAAAATATGGGATGTGTATCCCATAAAAAAAGTAAACATTTTGCGGTGCAAATTCTTGTCAGATTTTCCTTTCATTTCCTTGAGAGTTGCAAAAGCCCGTAAAGGAATCTGATTGGTAAACTTGTAATGAAAATTATCTGCAAGAGAACTTTGGTTGGTAAAAAAGAAATCTCCGTCTGCAATACTTGCATATGGAAGATCGGGGCCTACAGCGCCAATTGTCATAAAATCGGAACCATCGGCAAGAATATTTTTCAAAACACCGTCTTCTAATTCATCCTGGAGCTTTTTTGTAAGAAAAATATGTGTTATTCCACTTGGCATAATTAGCTTTTTAAAGTTTTATTCAAATTGATGTCCTGGCACTTTAAATCAATTTTGTGAGTAAAGTCACAACTATGCCAGCAAAGTCTTCAGAATTCTTTACTATTCTGTTGATTTTTATGTTTTTATTCTCTGCAGATTTAATAATTGTCATTAACTCTGCCAGTTTTTTTACATCGGATGTTTCTGGAAACATTTCTCTTATTTCATCATCTTTGAGTCTCGTTATGGATGAAATTCTAGAGACAAGTTTTTCATCCGTTTTCTGAGCTGCATTCTTAATTGCTTCATCTGCATTACTGCTCAATTCGTTCCAATCTATAAAATCATTCATTGTAATAATTATTTAGCATTATTGATTATTTTATCCTTTATCTCCTGCACTTTACTTAAGTATGTTTTTATTTGACTTTCTTTATCTACTACATCAGTTCCAACCTTTACCAACTTACTTACTAAATCATCTGTCTTTGTGAGCGCTTCATCTATCTTTCCATTGGTAACACCTAACATCTCCATATATTTAATTCGGCTTTCATCAACCTTAGATGCTGAATATAAAAAGCTGGTAAGTGAATTATTGATGCTTTTAGCAACATCATATTCTCCTCGAATTTGTATTTCAATTTCCTTTTCCAAATCATCTAAGGGTTTTATTAATTCAAGCCTTTTTTGATTGATCTGGTTTTGAAGTTTGGGTCCCAGAATAACAATAAATTTTAGCCGGTCCTCAGTACTATTTGAAGCTACTATATGTTCCCAGGCAATTTGAATTTTCTGATCGCTAAAGAATTCTTTGGCAAAAATTGGAATCCATTCCCGCACTATAAATTCATCTACTAGCTCTCTTTTATTACTAAAGAAATTATTCAAAAGAATTAAATGCGATTTCTCAATGCTATTTATTTTTATTCCTAATTCTTCGGACAATTCAGGAGCTTGTTTAGGAATTGATGCACAACTAAGAAAAAACAGAACAGTTGTTAAAAAAAATAACAGATTTATCAAGCCTCTATCTTTACTCAAATTCTTGGTTGAATTCATTTCTAAATCAGTAATAAAATTTTGATTTCTTTTCATAATTCAGTATCTTTGGTTGACATATATAATTATTATATATTGTTTTGTCAACTATATTTGTAAACTTTTTATTAACACCTAATTGTTAATATTTCATTATTTTGTAACTCTATTTGTATATTTTTAAATTTCTACTATTATATTTGCCGCACATTTTTGTAAACAATAATAAGTACTATTATTAATCTAAATGAATATGAACCAACTTTTTGCAGAAAGGCTAAAATCAGCACGATTGATGAATGGATTATCCTTACAAGACCTTTCCGATAAAATGGGAAATAAAGTAAGTCGACAATCCCTTCATAAATATGAAAAGGGTGAAGTTCGACCAGATAGTGAAATGATGGGACTTCTATGTGATATTTTAGCTGTTCGTCCCGATTTTTTCATTCGTGAAAATGCAATTGAACTCGGATCAATAAATTTTCGTAAGCTTGCAAAATGCTCAGAAAAAGATCAAGTAAGCATTGTTGAAAAAACGAAAGAAACCTTATCTCGCTATCTTGAACTTGAAGAAATATTGGGCTTGGATGATAACTTCAAACACCCTTTAAATAATTTTAAGGCAATTTCTTCCTTTGAAGATGTTGAACTTGCCGCCAAGGAGGTTCGTAAGCAATGGGGATTAGGTGATGAACCCATCTCCAATATAATAGAGCTTTTAGAGGATAATCATATTAAAGTTATTGAAATAGACGCTAATGATGACTTTGACGGATTGCAGACTTGGATTAAAAGCAAGAATATTCCGGTTATTGTATTGAATAGCAGTAATTTTAAACCTAGAGACCGAAGGCGGTTTACTATTTTGCATGAACTTGGACATTTATTGTTACCCATAAATAATACTGAAGAAAAATTAGAAGAGAAATACTGCCATGCCTTTGCTGGAGCTATGCTATTACCCGCGAACTCCCTAAAAAGAGAGCTTGGAAGTAAAAGAAACAAACTATCTATTCAGGAGTTAGGCATTTTAAAGCAACAATTTGGCATTTCTATTCAGGCAATAGTAATGAGAGCATTGAACTGTGGAATTATTTCTGATTATTATACCAAGTATTATTTTAAATATATTTCTGAGATGGGATGGAAGGTTGAGGAACCTTATAAACTTGAAGGTAGGGAATACCCAAAGAGATTTTCTCAACTGATTTTCAGAGGACTTTCAGAAGAAATTATTTCTATGAGTAAAGCCGCTTCTTTAATGAACTTAAAACTCGCTGAGTTTCGGGCTAAAACGCTTGCTGTGGGATGAAAATAGCAGTTACTGATGCTTGCATTTTTATAGATATAATTGAACTGCAATTAACAATTCCATTTTTTAAGCTTAATTTAGAGATTCATACGACCTTGGACGTTTATAATGAACTCTATTCTTCTCAGCAGGAGGAATTAAATAGATTCAGAACTAACCAGAAACTATTTATACACAACCTCTCACCAGAGGAAATGGAATTAATTAATGCTGATATTTACCCAAAATCATTATCTGTTAATGATAAGACTGTGCTCTTCTTAGCAAATAAACTAAAAGCAATAGTAATAAGCAGTGATAAGGCAGTACGTTCATTTGCAAAAAAACAGACGATAGAATACCATGGTATGCTTTGGATTTTTGATAATCTAGTCCAAACAAATTTATTATCTAAAAATACAGCCATCCAAAAACTCCGCTTGCTTGTTACCACAAATATAATTTATCAAAATAGTATGGAGCTAAATAAAGAGATAAACGCAAGGATTCAACGATGGGAAAGCTAGATATAAAATATGTATGTTTTTTCTCCTTTTGCCTGAATGTTAAATTGACAAACCTTTCCCCTTTGTGGGAATATATTCAGGAATTTTAAAATCTTTAAATGACTTCTTTTGGGATTCTGTGCGGTTATTCGTGTTTTGCTGAATAGATTTTCTGTTTTCGGTTTCCCTAATATTATTTAAATGGGCTATACCCGAATTTGAATAATCAATACCGAATTTTTCAAGAGTATCTATAATATGTTTTTGTAATGGACTGTTATTTCCCATAATAGAATTATGGATGACCATTTTGTGCCCGGTTAATTTTCCTTCTTTGTTATATGTACCTTCAATTGTGTTTTCCAATCCTGTAATTTTTTTGAGGTCTTGATTTAAATCCGTCATAAATTGGGTAACCCTTAGTTTGTTGCTTTCACATCTACACAATATTTCAATATTTCCTTTCGGATCAACATCAACTCCTAAATAATCAAAGCCATTGAAGCCATTTTTCAAAGAATTATTAAAACGTGTTTCTTCCAAGTCATTGCGTAATTGTTCTCCCATATCCTTGACCCATTCTTCTTCAGCTTGGCTTTGTTTCCATTCGTTTGAACCGATAATCTTTTCGTATGGGAAACAGGCATCATGTCGATATGATCCTTCTTGTACCATAGAAGAAAGAACCATATATTCGGTATCGGTACATAATGATTTGTCAATTTTTAGAGAAGGTACGTGATTTTGCTCCTGTTCAATGTTTTTCTTTTCCCTACTAATAAAATCGTCAAATTCTTTTTGCGCTATGGGCATCTCGTCCAAACATCCTTTTTCAGTGCCAATTTTACAAATATCCTGATCTGAAAAAGTAAGGGCAAAAATGTCTTTGTATATCCTACGGACTTCAAAATCTTTATTTTGGTAGGTTATTTCATAAGATTTTAATTTATCCTTATTAGATGCAGAATGAATTTCAGATATTATTCCCAAACATTCTTTTTTAGAGCTGGTGTATATTATTTGATCAGATATGTTGGCAAGTGCATATTTTAAAAAATTCAGACGATATATTTTGAAATCCCCAAGACTGTATATAGGCTTTTTATCCTTTACAGGATTACTCATTTTATCGGTTTGTTGCTTTTCCATTATGTTTGATTATAACTGAATATGATTTTTTGTAAGTTTAGTATTTGAAAAATGAATCCTTAAAGGTTCATTTAACCAGAATTATTCATTCAATTTGTTAAAAAATGGGTGTATTTGTTTATATTTGAATTAGTTATATATCAAATCAATTACACTCAAAAATGAAAGGTTCAAAGATAGTTTTTTCGAGTTGTTATATCTTATATACATAGTATATTTGCAAGGTGATCATTGAAAATAAGGGATGAGAGTACAGACAAATTGGATCTTAGATTTAAAAAATTACACTATCATTAAGTAGTTTAAAATTCCATAAAACACTGAAAACATGAAATATTCATTTATAGATTTTATTTCGGGATTTGCCTATACTTGGAATTCAAAGCAAATGCTTTTATCTAGAGGACTAGACAGTATAATTGCTGGTATCACCCTGTAATTGTTATTTTTTAGTTGCATCTACCTCGTGTATGTAAATTTGATATAATTACCTCAAAACTATTTTGGTCACTTTTTCCCTTTTGCATGTTTTGTTTGGAGTAAGCCAATTAGAAAAGCTCAAAAGTAAAAAATCTATGAACGATTCTTACTAAACGCAATAATCATGGAATCAATATGGAATGAGTTAGATAATCTAACAAAATATTATAAAACACTTAATTTGGAAAATGCGATAGACTATAAAAGGTTTAATTTGTATTCCAATGTCCATCATTCAACTTCCATAGAAGGTTCAACCCTTACTGAAGGGGAAACTGAGATACTTTTAGATAAAGGGCTAACCGCTGAAGGTAAACCTCTAGAGCATAGCCTTATGGTCAAAGATTGTTATGACGCTTTAGTATTTGCCATTGAAGAAAGTAAAACGAAAACTCCTTTATCGCCCGATTTTTTAAAAAAGTTGAATAGCATTGTAATGAAAACTACGGGAGCTATAAATAAACATATTCTTGGAGAATTTGATACTTCAAAAGGTGAATATAGACTTTCAGCAGCCTTTGCCCAAGGAGGAGGATATTACCTTTCTCCTGAAAAGATACCCGGTGCAGTAATCAACTTTTGTAATGAAGTTAATAAGAGAATTGATAGTGCCCAAAATATTGAAGATCAATATAAACTTAGTTTTGATGTTCATTTTAACCTGGTTAGTATTCATCCTTGGGGAGATGGAAATGGGAGGACATGTAGGTTGGCAATGAACTATATTCAACTATACTATGGGATTCCGCTCACAAAAGTATATTCAAATGATAGAAACCAATATATTGAAGCATTAAAACAAACAAGAGCCAAAGAAGATATAGATATTTTTAGAGACTTTATGAGAGGACAGCAAATAAAATTCCTCAATGAAAAAATAAACGAATATGAAAACAGTCAAAAAAAAAGCTCAGGAATGACCTTTCTTTTTTAAACATACCCAATATTGATTCAAAAAAGAACAAAGGCTTGTCAATATAAGGTTTTGATCGTTTTGGAACAGAATAAATTTACAAGGTGAAGCAATCGAACTTTTAAAATCAGATGCTTCAAACCTTATTTACCCAGGTATTAATTTAAATATCCATTTGGGAGCTATCTAAAGGTATCGCGTCTATTTGAGTAATCCGGTTCATTATCAAATTCGGTTAGGGTTATTTTGTTAATAGTCCATAAAATCTTAAGAACCAGAATCTTCATAACCTACTTCATCAAAAGTAAAGGTATATCCTTTAAATATTACTAGACGGGACCTGGAGTTCAACTTTAATAATTTTAGCTTAATATAATGATTAATCTTTTCCCCATCTTGTTCCCTAAACAGCTGAATAAGCTCATTACGGGCCTTTTCTTCATACCTTTTTAATAAACCTCGTATATCTTCTTTTACCTGGTTATAATTATCTCTTATAATGTCATTGATTACTGCTTTATCAGTCAAAAGGCTTGAAATATTTGGAATCTCAATATCTTTGTTTGGACAATCCTCTGCATAGATGTTTGCTGAAAACAGCTTTCCTTCAGTAGTTTTTCCTACAAAATGGCCCTTTTCCTGTGTTATGATATCTTTTACCTCCATCACTGCCTGACGTTGGGTTGAAACTGTATAGCTTTCATTGTCAGAATAAGAGTAAGAAGCTTTCTTAAAATCATCGTGCCCAAAATACTTACTTATCATTTCAGCCGTTTGCACATCAGTGACCATCCCTATAACCTGGTTTCCAAGGTTAGCATTCAACGACCTTGCCTTTTCCTTACCCCAATTCTGTTCAATAAGCGAATAATCCTGAAATCCAAGCATCGTGGCAAGCTTACGGCTTCGAGCGGTGGCAGGTAGCATTTCTAATCCGGTAATGAATTGGGTTGCTATCTCATCGCCTGCGAAAATGCTCTTTCTCTTACCGTCCCGGTTCATATGTTTTATGGCAACCGTTGCAACAAGCGAGATAATTGGGTTTAACGCCCCCCGTAGTAACTCATCGTTGCCAATACACAGAAATTTAGGATCATCCGGATTGTTTATATCAAGGTTAAAATCATTGCCTGTAGTAACCCAAAATATTTCTTCCGTATTAATTTTTTTAAAAGGGTTTTGGTATGAGCTTTCTGTGCCAGAAACCTGGCCTTCGGCGTTACGTTCAATAGAGCCGATTACAGAACTTATCAATTCGGCGCAATCTTCATCATTTGCAAGCAATGTGACCGTATCCGTTATTTTGTGCAATAATAAGGAGGTAAGGTGTGGCAAGGTACACATATAAGGGGCATTGCGCTTTAAAAACCAAAGGCTGGCCATGGTCATGGATAATGACTCCGTATACCAGAAATCAGGTTTACGAATCCAGTCCGGGTTTAGGTTCTTTAAAAGTACCTCACAATACTCCTGGCAAAATGTACGGTTTTCGATTACTTCTGGAGAAAGGGGGTTAAACCGATTGGTCTTTTGCAAGTCGGTGAAATTTATAACAAAGAAATTTACATCTGTTTTACCGGCTTTTTTGGCTTTAACCCAAGCCCTATATAGGACAGTGGATTGCTCTGGGTACTTATAATCATAAATAAAACCACAAAAACCCATTTGTGGAAGCAGCCTAAGAATTGGGTTTATCCAGGTATAGGTTTTACCTGCCCCTGCCCCACCAATAATGGCAATACCTTGGAAGGGGTTTTTAATATTTATAAACCCTTTGTTCTTACCTGCTGAAGCTTTAAAAGAAAAGGTCGACTCACCTTCATCTTTAGTGTTATCCAAAGGAAAAAAGCTATCCTTATCTGATTTATCTTTCCCACCTATATCTTTTTGAAACGAGAGGGCAAGGAATGGAAAAAGGTTTCGGATATTCTTAAAACTTAGTGGGATAGTGAACAAAAAGATTAAATTGGCAAATAGCTTTGCTTGGTCCTTCAAAAAGATATCATCCAGGTATATGGCAAAAATAACTGTGAAAACTATAAATATATGCTCAATAAAGATTGCTCTTAACGCTAGCTTTTCAAATGGCTTTTCCCGGTAAAACAAAAAATAAAACACACTGGTAACAATCATTGCCACCCTAACATCCCACAAATCAAAAAATACCGGTATTTCTTTTACAATGGCAAACACTCCATATACGTTATTGGCCAGCTTCCCTAGGTGGATAAAAATAATAAGCAGCACGATAAGCATCATCACATTAAGGGCAAGCTTTAGCTGTCTGGATCCATCTTCAACCATGCTGATTAAACTTTAATATTAATTTCAAACTTCTCTTGATTATAAAAGGCAATTGCATTTACGGTTTTTCCATGCAAGTTAACTTTGACCAGCTTGTTTTTCCCAGGGTCTGAAATGAGCTTATTGATATGAACGTCTTCGATTTTAAAAGGGCCATCACTAAATATTAACTCCCCTTTCCCCTGATAGGTTTTCCCTTCCTTACAATAAAAGCAGGATATTGTTCCTTCGATTTCTTTATAAAGCCTTTTACCAGACAATAGCAGTTTTATCTCCTCCCCTTCCCAGAACTTCTTTAAGAAAACTGTAATATTTTGTTTAACATAAGTAATAAAGCAGCTTTCAACTTCTAAAAAACCAATTTCAGATAGAATATTTATTTCCCTTTCTGTGAGTATTATACCATATTCCTTATATAAAAGGGAACTATTCCCATTAAGTAAATCCTTTAGGTCACTCATAGGTAAATTCGATGTATTCTTTCTTTATAGCCATAAATACCTCATCTTTTAAGGTATTGCTTAGGTGGTCATATAATGGGGAGTTGCAGAAATCATGTGCCCCTTTGATGTGGATACCGTGTTTGCGATGGATTGTTGTTTGCGATATTGGAGAATTATTGCCTTTTATAAATAAATCTATTATTTCAGAAAATAAAGCTAAATACCGATTGTTTTCCTGGGAAGAATATAAATACGCTATTATTTGATAAAATCTTGTATAACTAACATAAAGGGTAAAAACATGTGATTTATGAAATGAAAAATGCCCTCCACCAAAAAAATAGGCGTCATCTTTGGCTTCTATTTTTATGTGGTTTGATTTCATAAATGCAGAAAAGACTTCGTTCTTTACTACATATGTACTCCATCCTTGTTTCTCTAATAAAGATTTTTCTGCCATGGATGATAAACAAAGACGGATAAATTCGGTATTTATCCCTTCAAATTCCTTTTTAAGCTCATCGTTGCGAATAATAACAACAGGCTTCTTATTGATAATTATTTGGATGAGTCTTTTCAGGGCTTCCTTTTTCAACGGTGAAAAGTTGTCAATACAAAGAATAAGTAGTTGAGTTTTTTCAGGTTTTACCATTATTACTTTTTTGTTGAACAAAGTTAGTAATCATATATTCCATATTGCCCTCAAATTTCTCATAACTTTTTTCAATTTCCAAAATCTCAGATTCAGTTGAAGTAAATGTTGCTTTTGCCGTTTCACTTACTTCCACCCGATAGATTTTTGAAAGTCCGTTGATACGGAGCATTACACATTTATAAGCTGAAGTATTTTGCATGGTGGCCAATACCTTAATATCATTATCGGTAAATCCCAACGTACGCTGTAGTACCGGAATTTGTTCCTGGTTCTTGGAATGGTCAAGTATTATATAGGTAAATGTATTTGACACAATTGCATTTCTGATTGGGCTATTTTCAATTTCACTGGCACTTTGAGTGACCAGGTTGCTTGCCCCGTGATGTTTGCGGCAGGTACGCCACATATACTCCAAAAACTGGGTCATATTATGCCCTGATAGCATACTCCAGGCTTCCTCGATTACAACTACCTTATTGATCCCTTTTAGTATGCGGAATTTTTCCATAATTGTCTCGATGACAATAAGGCTAACAATAGGTAAAACCTCATGGTTGTCTTTTATTTCCTTGAGTTCAAAAACTATAAACCTTTCATTGGTAAAATTAAGGTTCCCTTTCCCATTTAAAAGTTTAGAATACCTGCCATCGTAAAATGGTTTAAGTACCCTTTTAAAAGAGTGGGCGTTAAAATAATCACTGTCCCTGGTATTTTGCTCAAAATAGGTGTCTACATATTCATAGAAACCTTTGAAATCAGGGATAACCTTGATCCCATGGCAATAAGTATAATAGTTTGCTATTATATCGGCCATTACTGTTTCTGATTCCCTTGTTTGTTTATCCTCTCCCCAAATCCTAAAAAATAAAGTACGTAGGAAAACAATATTATTGTTGTCAATATCTTCCTTCCCCTTTTTAAAATCAAATTCAGAGATTGTAAATGGATTAAATTCAATGGGGTTATCCAGGGAGTATTTAAAATATTTGCCTCCAACAGACAAACAGTTTCGTTTATAACTGTCCCCAACGTCGACAATGACAATATGTTCCCCCTGGTAATATAACTGATGGTTAATATAATTTTGGGTAAAGGATTTACCAGAACCAGTGCCCCCAATAGTTACAACATTCCTGGCATCAAGCATTTCGCTACGAAGGTCAACAACAACAGGAACGCCTGATAAATAGTCGTTTAGCTTTATCCCTTTAATACCATTCTGATAATTGGTTTCAAGGCTCAAAAACATCGTTGCAACAGATAAAAGCATTGTCCTAAAATCATAGAGATCGGAGCAGTTTCCCGGAATATTCGAAAACCATCCCAAAAAACAAGTATCTGACAATATCAGGGGACGAAAATTTATTTTAGCACACTGGGCCCTAAACTCGTTCAAAGAAGAATTCACCTCTTTCTCTGATAATCCCCAAAGAATAACATGACAGTCAATAGATACTACGTCCTCTTTCCCTTCAGTAGCATCTGTGATAAAGTCTTCAATATTTTGTTTTATGGTCGAATTTTCAGCCGTTGCCAATAGGTTACAGCTATCTGCAACTTTGTTTAAGTGATTGAGCTCTGATTTTGTATTATTTTTCCTTATTACGGTGCTTACGATATGATTTCTTTGAAAGCCTAAAGCTATTGGGTGGGTGTACGAGACATCGACACTGCCGGATTTTAAAGGACTGGAAGTACTTGTTGTATTCGAAAAATCCCGGATTTTAACAATGTTTACGATGTTGTTACCAATGACCATATTATTTTGGTTAATGGATACTTCATTTGACACATCATTCTGTTTGCCAGTAAAGTCAAGGTTGGTATACCTATACAGAAGTTCGATAATTTGGTTATCGTCCATTCTTTCCAGCTTGATCCCCCCTGACCCATTTAATATCCCGCTAAAGATATCTGCATTCTTTTCTGCCGACCTAAAAGTATGTTCAATGAAATTAAGCTTGGTTGTGTGTTTGAAAATATTGCTTTCGATGGGTCCCTTTTTGGTTTGCTCACAAAATGTTAAAACCAGGTAAGATTGGTGGTTAATAAATGGACGTTCAGCAAATGTCCTTTCATTTGCTGTTAGTACAAAAGATTTAGTAAGACTGGGCTTATAAGAATCTTCAATATAAAAATCAAGGACCTGCAAATACGTATGTTCATCCAGACCGGAAATCGCATTTTCAAACATCTTTCTATAATGGGAGTATTCATTGCTTGAAATACTGAATATCTCTTTGACCTCCATTTTAAAATAAATGGAAATATCACCGGAACTATTCAGGGATATTCCATTTTCAACAAGGACTATAGGAAATATGTCTTTTAAGTGTCGCTTCATTTTTCTTTAAAATGTTCTTTAGAAAAAAAGCATTCGGAAGTATACCCTTTCTCCATTTTGAAATATGTAATTAATTCATCAAACAAAAATGGCCTATCCTTAATTTTATATAAATACCAAATTGATGTACCTAAAAAACCTATAGGGAGAAAGCTTAGCCACAAACCGGCAAAGAATACAAGTACAAATAATGTCATTGAAATAATAAACACCAGGACAAAAGGCTTAAGTACTATCCCTGCGATCCTGGGTTTGTCATCGGTAAACTTATTTACATTGTATTCCATAAGTTCCGTTTAATTGAGTATTGTTGTGCCAGCAATCCAGTTTGCAACTTTTGGGGAGAAAAGGACAATAACACCAAATACAAAAAGTAACACAATTTCTGTTTTAACCCGGTTATCATGGTTGTAAAGTTTATAACCTGCCGAGATAAGAGAGCCTAACAGCACCAGCCCACAGACAACTTTAACGATGTTGTAGATTTGTTGCGCCGGTTTCTTAATTTCATTAACAAAATCATTAGAGTTCAGGTCTTGCCCAAAAGCGGACTGTATTAGAAATAATGCTGATACAGTAAATACTACGGTGAATAATTTTTTTGTGTTCATTGTTATTGATATTTAATTAATTGAATAGAATGTTAATTTAGTCCCATTTGAAATGGTAATAATATCTTTGCGGGCTCTATCGCCCAGGGTTCGGGAAACAGCTCTTGTCGCTATATCGGTAAGCGGGTCTCCCGTATTGATTTCCGAAACATCTCCAGCAGTTGTGCCAGTTTCCTGTTTTATATTTGATCGAAGGTTTTCTTCGTTGAATTTTATACCTCTCCCTTCACTTGTATACCCCACAAAAGACCTTTCAAGTTTTTCCCCATTTACGACTGCATCATTTATTGTCACTTCAATAATATCAGCACCCTTTGAAAGATATGCAACCATGATGGTGTTACGTGGAATAACCTTTTCATTAATTGTAACGTCCTGTGTTGTCCTTATTTTACATGATGTACGGCTGTTAACAAGTTTTGTGTCACCAAAAACTACAGCATAAAAATTTAGGCTACCAGGCTTATTTTCATCTTTCCCCCTTCGCCAGGTAGAGCCCTGTTGAACTTGCGGTTGTGGTGGTTGGGGCTGTATGTTATTTACTTCTAATGGCTTTACTTGTGGCTTTTCTTCTTTTGCCTTTGGTTTTGGTTTGATATTTTGTTTTCCAGTATTTCCATAGGTTTCTTTTTCCTTATTCCTTGCCTTCTCCGTTTGGGTAAAAATATCCTTTTCCTTAATCTGGGTAGTGGTATCTACCTTTTCACTTGCCATGCCGTTTATGGCTTCATCCAATCCTGCATCCTTAATCGGCTCGTTGGCATAATAATTATTGTCGTCATCTTGCGCTTGCTCTTGCTTGGCAGGAACGTCAAAAGATTCTGCGACCTCCTTATTTGACCCTTCTTTATCAGTCTTCCCGGAGGTTATAAAAAGGATAAAAAGGCTTACTACCACTGCCAGAAATATTATAAAACGAATATCTTTAAATGGGTTCTTTTTCTGTGCCATACTTTTAGTTCAATTTAAGGTTAAAGGCACTTTTAAGTAAAATATCCGGATTTACGGGGACAAAAATCTCCCTGCCCCCATTTTTCTCCTGAAGGAAGTATACTACCTTTTGGTTGTCTTTAAGGGTAAAAAGGGAATATACCAATATGGAACAGATGTGCTCCTTTTTACTTGGGATAACATCACATTTGTTATAAACAAAAATAGGGTAAAGATAATCGTCATTATTGCCTACCTTGGTTAACTTGCTGCTAGTTGTCAGTATAAAACCGTTGAAATCAATGTTATAATTAATTTTTGAACTGTTTGTATGGGATACCTTTATGTAAACAAAAGAATCATCCACGGCAATGTTCTCAATTTCACTTACTATCCCTTTTTTTTGTTTCCCAAGGTTAAAAATATCCCTTTTTAAGCCCATAACATACTTGCAAGTGGAAACATAATCATTAAGAGCAAATGTACTGGTAACCCCTACTGGGGAAGGGTTTGTTGCGGCTGGTTTTCCCGTTTGGCCAAACATTTGAAGGGTAGTTTCAGAAAGATAGTCCCCTCCTTTTCGTATCTCAATAGGATAATGGGAATTATCTTCACAAATAATAAGCCCGTTTACTATTGTTTTGGGGTCAAAATATGGAGTTGACAATATAAAATAAATGGTTTTGTCCCCCAACACATCATATTTAACTTCTACAGAGGATAGGTCAATAAAACTCACTTTTGAAGAAAACACCAGGTATACCCGTTGGGTGTTATTGCATTCAATTTTTTTTAGCGGAGATATCGTCTGACCTATTGCCAAAAATGGGATAAAAAATGTTAGGGCACATATTAATTTTAAATACTTCATTGTGTTTGGAATTTGCCAATTGATAAAAGTTTAAACTTTGAAACCAGCATAGCATGGGGATTTTTTTCACTCCTTTGTAAACCGGTCTTAATTATTGAAAATCCTATTGCCCTGCTATATATTGTTTGAATTTTTTCGTCCCGGATAACGTTCTGCTTAAATTTAATGGTCCCATTTAGGCTATTGTCCAAAGAGATTGAATCCAGGCTAATTTCTATGGTAGTCCTAAGGTTAAATTTTACCATTTTGTCATAAATCTCAAGCTCTTCCTGTTCTTCGGTCACACTCTTGGATATATCATTATCACAGAGGTCCCTGCATAATTTCATGTTCCTTTTATAGGAAAATTGGTCGTTTTCATAAACTAACCTGATAAAAGCTGATATATGACCTTTTGCTTCTGCTTTATAGTCTTCAATGGACAGGTCTTTAAGTTCGGCATTAAAAATGTTTCCCTTACTGTCCAGTACCATCATTTTATTAGGAAGGTTTTCTTTGGAGGCTACCGTGTAAACAATAAAACCAACCAGGGTTAGATTTGTGATCAGTAGCCCCATTATTGCCAGGCGGGAAATTTTATACTCTCCCTTTAACTTCATAAGGTTAGGGAAATTCTTGTTATCCATATCTTATCTTTTTGTCAATATTTTTCTTCCAACACTTTGTGCCCCCCTGCTGGCAGCGCTATATCCCTTATTTCCAATAGCTCCCACAAAGCCTTGCAGGGTTTGGTTTCCTAATATTTTATGAACAAGGGTGGGGGTATAAAACATTATGAATAGTTGGGCAAAACTTAATACTACAGTTTCCAGCGATGCCCCTTGTACTTCTCCGTTCATATCGAGCAAACGGCCATTTTTAATGCAATAGGTAATAATTTCACCTATATAAAGGGGTATTATCCAAAGAGAAATTTCAAGGTAGGTTACTACAAATTTTTTCCAGGAATCACTGGTTAAATAAAACATGGATAACGGCAGTGCAAAAAATCCCAGGATTTTAAGTATTAGCAGTATAAACGCTCGGATCTCCAGCATTAATTTATAAACTATCAAATTTAGGTTCATTATTATGGGAAGGAAAACATAGTCAATAAACCAATTTCCAGAGCTTCCACTATCACTCCAAAGGTCTGATTCCTGAAAATTCTTTAAATTATCGTCTATCTGTTTAATAACTTCTGAAAGCCTTTCGGTGTTTGCTGTCCTCCAAAAATCTTCATTTTGTATTTTATTCAAAAACCCCTTATTCCAAAATTCATCAGGCCGGGCCAGTAGATTCATATTCCGCCAAAACCGGGCACCTTTACTTTCCATCAAATCATATTCTATCAGGATACTTCTTACTTCTTCGGCTTTCTGCTGGGGGGTTTTGCTATTCCAGTTTTCGGATTTGTCAATCCCTTTCTTAAGCGCATACAGGACTGCCTTAAATTGTTTATTGTCCTGCTGTAACATTTCCTTTACCTCTTTATCTATCTTGTCCCTGTCTTTAGTAGTCAATTTTACCAACACCTTATCCATCACATTTTTGGCAGACATTGATTCGCCAATAGAATAAAAGATATTATCGACCATCTTGAGACCTCCGGAATAACAGGTCTCAAAAAGTATTAAAAAAAGTATGGGCCTTAACAGCTGCCAGGGGTTAAATTGTTTGTTTTGGGTATAGGTCGTAACAAAAACATACCCTACATACAATATAAAGAAAAATGCTACTCCAACTTTAGTGTACGTGATCCAATTACTGAAAAGTTCATTTACTAAAACATCAGCGATTTGGTCAATCTTTGAACTATAATACGCTTCTAAAATAACCATCCCTATTAATTCTTTACCCCTTGCCCGATCAATGGCTGTTTAATGTTATACTCGCGACTGTAATTGCTGTTTTGTTGCTTTACAGTGCTTTTTGTTTTTTGTTGGCTTTTCAATTGGTCCATAATATCATCCAATGCCACTAAGTTTTTTTTGCATTCAATTACTTTAATTTCTGCCTCATGTAGGAAATTGTCGGCTTTTAATTTTAAATCCATCCTTTCATAAGGGGACAATGGGGTTTTATCATCATGGATCCCTGCTAATTTTCGACATTCCAACGCCTTGTTTAGCAAAAAGCCGATTTCCGAAATAAATACCTCCGATTCACAAAGTTTTGAGCCGTAGCTTTCATCAGTGGCAAAATCGTTGTTTTTTGACATCTTATCTGCCAGGTCAGAGGCTTGGTTAGAAATTATGATGGCCTGTTTTAAAAAATTTGATTCGTTTTGTTTTATGGTGTCCGCAAATGTTGTTTCTCCACGAAGGACAAGTTCTGTTTCTTCATTTATTTTATACAACTTATCCAAAAAATTGGCGGAACGCTTCGATTGTTCATAGGTCTTATAGGTGTTTTGGGTATTTTCCCTGGTTTGTTTATTAATCGTTTTCAAGACAGCTAATTCTTGCTTCTCTGTAACAGATAACTGAATTACAGACTGGTGTACCACCCCATCATATACTGCCATTTGTGAAAACGTAGAAACGCTTATTGTTCCGGTACAAAGTGCAAACAATAACCTTTTCATAGTTTGTAAGTGTTGATTCTTTCATTAATATAAATCCTTGATTCTTCCTGCGCTTGATATTGGCTAATCCCTGCCTCTTCCGATTCCTTTAAAAGGTTAATTTTTTCCTGGCAAAGCAGCATAGATTTTTCTATTGCCCTGGAATAAAGACATGCCTGGTTCGGGAACGATTCCTCAAAATGTTCGTCCAGCTTTTTATATACCAAGCTATGTTCATTATATAAGATTTCTAGAAAAGGTTTAGAAAACTTGTCTTTGTTACAATTTATGATCTGCTGAAAATAATGGATGTCAAAAAGGTTTGACGTTATATATTCCTGTTTTAATAATCCATACATGACATTCTCCATTCTTGCGCTTATCCCTATTTCCTGGACAAGTTCAATTGTCTTTCCATGGCGCACAAGATAAACAAACAGGTTTCCGGAAGTATTCATTATTTCAAAAAAATCAGGATAGTGCTCGCAAAAATAGTCCCAGCATTTTAATGACCTTTCTTCCATAAACATAGCAGCATCTTCCCTTTCAAATTTTTGGTACGGGTCAATACCAAGTTTTTTTATATAGAGATCCACATATTGATAATCAACGATCATATAGCTTTATATTAATTGCAATAGTACATAATAAATAATACATATTTTTAGTTGACAGAAATATTTTTTCCTTTTTTTATTAACTCATCTATATCTGTTATCCCTAATTCATCTTCCATCGAAGGCTTATTATTTTTCTCCCCAACCGATTTCATGATTTCGGTTTTATACCCATCAAGCGGGTTTTTAACAGGGTTTATTGTTAGGTCTGAAATTGAGGCGTCCAGTTCGTTTTGCAAAGATATCAGGGCGCCATCTTTCACAAATACAGCAGTAGGCCTAAGTTCAAGCTCTCTTTTTTCCTTGCTTAGCTTTTCAATATCGCTGCGCATCCTTAAATAGCCAGTTTCAACTTTATATAATGCATCCCTTACAAACTGGCCTAATTGCAAGGCCTCGCAACTAGAAAATGACCTTCCGTCACTTGAATAGAGTTTGCTGGTTTCTCCCTGCAGGTAGAAGCGTATCTCGCTCGAAGAACCGGAAAACAGGCCATCACTACCTTTTAGGTTTTCAATTTTACAGGCCATAACTTTAAACCCCCCTATGCTGCACATGGTATTATAAAGCTGGCCTTGTTCAAACCCTTCCTTTTCTTTTTTCCCTGATACAAAATCCTTTAAATATTCCCCAATCTCAGTGGCTTTTTTTAAAACACTGCCTTCCATGGTATGGAAGAAAATAGCATATTTGTTTTCCGCATCTCTGGGTATGGTATCCATTAATTTATAATCTACAGAAACCTTCTTGTAATCATCGTTCAATTTCTTTAATATCGCCTGTTTTTCTTCGAAGGAAGCTTTTGCGGTTTCATTTGACTTATTTATCTCCTTCCTTTCATAAAGGAGCATATCGATCTCCCTTTCGAGCTTTGTTTTTCGCAATAACCGGTTGTCTCCGGAAAGGACTGCTACAATCCTTGAAAAACTCATCGTATTTTCATCGTCCAACATATCCTGAGAGGCCGTCCTCCCTCCTACTTCGTTTTTCTTTATCTGCTCTATAAACCTTTCTTTTCCATCCAGCATATTGAATTTATATGCATCGAGTGTTTTCTCAGTGGCGTAAATATAGTTTTTCAACCCATATTTCAGGCCAATTTCATTCCCCTGCCTCTCCCCTCTTCCGATGCGCTGGCGCATGTCCCGGGGCCTCCAAAGTGTATCCAGGTGGTGCATGGCCACAATCTTTTTTTGAACATTTGTACCCGTTCCTAATTTTCCGGTTGACCCCATTAAAACACGGATTTCTCCCAAGTTTACTTTAGAAAAAAGTTCTTTCCTTTGTTTATCGGACTTTGCATCATGGATAAATGCTATCTCATTTGCCGGGATACCGCTATTGGTGAGCATCTGTTTTAGTTTGACATAGACACTATAGCTGCCATCGTCTTTAGGGGTACCCTTATCACAAAATATCAATTGGGTTCCTTTGTCGGTATCGGTTTCCAAATAGTGCGACAAAACCTTGTCCACACAAGTTGATAACTTAGGTGAAACATAATCTGAAAACAAATTAGGGTCTATCAACTTCATGTCAAGCGACATTTCATCGATTAATTTTGTTGCTAAAAGCATCTTTGCCTTCTCCTCGCCCTCGTCAAATTTTCGGTCAATACCAATTTCCAAAAATGACCAGTCAAGGTACTCAACAGCCAGTTGCACACCTGCACAAAACCGTAATTGCCTTTCCAATGGTGGGATATTTACAAGTTCATGTACTGCTTTCGGTCGGTTTTTTATATTCTTGACAATGTCTTTTTCTACCCTTACATCTGCAATATTACTATACAACATCAGTAGTTCCGGAAGGTTGACAAAAACTGATAGCCTCTGTGTTGGCTTAATTTCTCCTGTTACTGTCATCTCAAAGTCATTGGTAACTTGGGCAAATTGCTTTTGCCATGCATCAAAAGAGATTAAATCCATCTTCTCCAGCATACCTGGGGTTAAGTATTTCAATATGCTGTACATCTCAGAAATTGAATTGCTTATGGGAGTACCTGATAAAAAGGTGACTCCCTTATCGGCAGAATATTTGTTTTGCAGGCTTCGAATGGCTATAAGTAAGTTTTTTGTTTTTTCTGCCCCCGCAGTATTCCCAAGGCCCCTGACATTTTCAAGCCTGGTGGTAAAACGAAGGTTTTTGAACATATCTGCCTCATCAACAAACAAGTGATCAATGCCCATGTTTTGAAATGTAAAGGTATCGTCCTTTTTCAGCCCCAATTCCTTTAAATCATTTTCAAGGCCTTCTTTCCGCAGTTCCAGTCCCCTTAGCATCCTTTTGGATAAATCCTTCTCTCCACGGTATACCTCCAGGTCAGCTTCCAGCCTATCAATTTCTTCCTGGATAACCTGCATTTGTAAATTCCTATCTTGAGGGATATTTCCAAAATTATCATGCGACATGATAATACAGTCCCAATCTTCATTGACTATTTTTGAAAAGAACTTTTCCCTTTTTGCCTTCTCAAAATTTCTATCGTCTGCCACCAGTATTTTCGCGCTTGGGTATGCCTTTCTATACTCAGATGCGATATCTGTTAAAGTTGATTTGACAGCAAGGATTGTGGGCTTATTTGCTATTTTTAGCCTTTTAAGCTCATGGCTTGCGATGATCATTGTCAATGTCTTTCCAGAACCAACACAATGGTCGATATATCCCCCGTTATTCTGGGTTGTCATATAAACCGTATCTTTCTGATAAGGGAACGGGGAATAATGGTTCAGGTCTTTCAATTGCAAAAATTGCCCATCATAATTCCGCTTAATTAGCCGGTTATACTTTTGGTTATACAACCCGGTCAACTCCTTTTTATAGGAAGGATTATTTCGAAGGAACTCCAAAAAGCCCTGGTTATATTTTTCCTGTAGTTTTTGAAGCTCCTTTGTATAAAATGGGTTAAGCCTTCTTATGGTTTTTCCTTTTTCAACCTCAATGGTATCATAAAATTTAAGCATTTTGCTGTTCATACTTGCCTCAATAATTTCAGAAAGGGTATAACCAAATTGCTTTTTACCTTCGAATTGCTTTTGTACCAAATATGTGTCGGAAGCAGCCCTGTAAATTACCTTTAATTCATTCCCAAAGACCTCTTTAAGATATAGGTTATAAATACTTATCGGGATCCATCTTTGTCCTATGGAAATGGAAATATCCTCAAAATTTAAAGCTTTGGGCTTTACACCCTTTAATGCTTCAAGGTTCCTTTCAAACTGTGAACTGCCGGTTAGTTTTATTTCTTCATGGACAACCCTTTCAATTTGTTCTATTTTGGCAATTATGTCCCCGGAAAGGTATGCGTCACGCATTTGATACCCTTCATCCGGGGTATTGAATATAAACTCTCTTAGGCCTTCGAAACATTCCGCTTCTTCAATTTTTGATAGCCTGGCAATTACATCGAGCCGGGGGCTTCCATATTCGTTTAATACATATATGAGCAGGTCATAAAGGGAACCGCTCTGTGATATTTCTATTTCTTTTTGTTCCCTAGATTTGGTAAATGTGTTCTTGAAAAATACGTCCCCTTTAATATATTGGCCTTCTATGTCCTTCTGTTCAACCGCTAAATATGTATTTATCTGGCCTTCAAATTTGCTTAATAATTTCTCGTTCTCGTTTATAAAGCCCCATTTCCCAATAAAATCATCATACTTTATGTTAAAATCCTGCCGTATTTCTTCAACTTCAGCCAATTCCTTCGTTTGGCCATCAATAACCCTGCGGTATGTATTCTTTAGGTTAATAAACCCTAATAATAAAAGGTAGTCATTTTTATCTGTTTGTTCAGGCCTTAAATAGAAATCACCATTCTTGTTTTTCTCCAATACCCCTATTGTCCCCATATATTCATACAAGGCACCTTTGTAAAATAAAGGCTCATCCCCCTCTCCCATTTCAATGGGGATATTCATGGTGGATTTTGCTTGTTCATCTTTGACCTGTTTCGAATCAAGCACTATACTATCAAAAAGGTTTAACTGGAGTGAATTGGAAACATGCTGCACCCTTTTTTTGGCATTAGCCGAAAAGTCTATTCTCTGCGGGGCTTTTCCAAAAGGTTTTTTAAGGGTTGATTGTGCAATTAGCTCCCTGGCCCTGTCATATACTTGGGTCATCTCACCAGTTGCCTTAAGGTCAAAGTCGTTGCCATATAATCCTTTTATAAATGGTGTCCCAAGTAAATGGTCGTTATATTTTTCATAATAGGCATTAAATTTCACTTCCTTGCCATCATGCGAAAATGTGCCCTCTTGGTCTATTATCATTAAATCTTCCGCTGTCAAACTGGTCTTATTGGTATCTTTTTGGAAGATTATTATATCCGAAACAACCTCCGTGTTTGATGCCTTGAAAATGTTATTTGGTAAACGGACCAGGTTTAAAATGTGCCCCTTTTTTAATAATGCCTCCCGAATTGGTTTATTGGAAGGAGAATCCATGACACCTATTGGCATTACAAGTGCCATCACCCCTGCTTCTTCCAGAAGGTTTAGCCCCTTAATCAAAAAATAATTATGGATCCGTTGTGTGGAAAACCTCTCGATTTCCGAACCCTGAACAAAATCGATATCTGTAATCCCAATATTCCCAAAAGGTATGTTGGTGGTTATTAAATCAAAGCTTTTCTCGGGATAGTATCCCTCAAATGGTTTCACATATACTTTCGTGTTTGGAAAACTGTAGCGAAGTATTTCCCCGGTTAACAGGTCCTTTTCTACCTGGGTTATTTCTCCTTTCCATAATCCACCGGCCTGGTTCGCAAAAGCACCAACCCCCGCAGATGGGTCAAGGATATTCAATGGACTTAGGCCAATCTCTTTTAACGGCTCAAACATTGACCTTATTAATTCCTGTGGGGTATAATAGGCTGTATTCGTTGACCTTTTAACCGAATTAAGAAATGCTCCCTTATTTAACCCATATAATAAATCCAGCTTTTTACAGGTGCTGTAAATTTCTTTTATCAATTCACGGTTGGACCGGCTGCCAAATTTATGGTCCGCAAAAGCAGTGTTATACGGGTCAAATAATACTTCTGCCAACCCACCAAACCCGGAATAGTTTTTTAGCGATGATATATCCTTCCCTTCCCCCTTCTTTAAGGATATTAAGTCCTTCATTACCCTTAGATTCATTTCTAACCTGGACGCCATTATTCTATGTTATTATCTTGGTTGTCTAAATTCTCGTTCTTTCTTTTATTCCTTCTTTTGTTTTTTTCATCCATATCTTCAAAGTGCCATTGCGACTGGTCACTTCTAAATATACCTTTGCCCGAGCCTTTGGCAGGTTTAATGCCCTTTGGTATTATCAGCCCATACTTTTGTAACGGGTATTCCTTATGGAATATTTTTACAGTGCCATCCTTTATCAAAACCTCTGTTCCCAAGGTTTGCTCAAGGTATCTTTCTATATATCCAAGGTCATTTTTGGGGCAGCAATTATACAATTCCTTTTCAATATTTTTTTCAAATAGTTGGTTTAATTTTGAAATTCCAAGTCCAATGGTAGAAAATTCAATATTGTTAATTTTAAGGTCTTTTATAAGGCCACCCTCTGTTATTGTTTCGATGCCAAAGCCTTTTAATCCTTCAATGTAATGGTTTAAACAATAGTGTTTCTTGGCATTTGTATAGTGGTTAAAATAATTTGATTGGATTTCCTTTTTATATGAATTAAGTTCGGTTGCCGTGATTGGGGGTATCCCTTTTGTTTTGTGGCCTTGTCCCGATAATACATTATATTTTCCTTCCCTGTCATGGCCTTCATTATCGATATCACTGTCCCTATCACTAAGGAGCTTTTCTTTTAGCTTTTCCCAACCTATTCCTACATCTGAGCCTTTTATTTCCTGCCCATTAATTTGAAAGCTTTTTCCATAAACCTTGCCATCTTGATATCGGTGTATTTTTAAGGAAATACTTTCATCATACAATAAACTTCTTAAATCTGTTAACGAAAAAACCTTTTCAAACCTATTGAGTATACCATTGACAATATTTTTAACTGCTTTTTTATCATCTCTTGATGAGAAATTATCAATGATCTTTAGTGGGTTTATGTCCCTACCTACATTGGTGGAATGAAAATAATGCGTTTTCCCATAGTATTTGAACCTATATCCTGCCTTTGTTTTCCCGTTTAGCTCTTTTATATGAAGGCTTATCCCATTATTAAGAAGGGCTTCCTTATATGATTGTAACGAATATGACTTATCAATCGCCTGGTCAACTTTTACCTTTAGTTTTGCTAGTACCCCTTCCCTATTTTGTTGATCTTTGTCTAGGGCCATATCCTTTCCTTTTGAATATAAGGTTTCCTTCAGCCCATGCTTTTTTTCTAGCCTTCTACTGATATTCATGGAATTGAGCCGTTCAAAAGATTTCAGTGTAACATTGAATTTTTGCATATCGATCCTGTTACAAACTACATGGATATGAGTGTGGTCAGTATCATCATGCCTAAAATATAACATGTTATGCTCTTTAAACCCCATCGCTTCCATATAATCCTGGGCAACATCCAGGAAATTTAAATCGTCAATTTTCTCGTCATGGTTTAATGATAGGCTGACATGGAACAAAGGTTCATTGGACAACTTTTTCCTTCCTTTAATTTTCTCCCGTAACATGGATGGCTCATTTATATACTTTAATGCTTCCTTTTTTTCAATATCTTTTAACATTGGGGTAAGGTTTTTCCCGGTACCTTCCTCAATCTTCTTGTAATGATACTCTATAACCTTATTAAATGATGTAGAGGGCAAGATCCTTGCAATCATTGTCTAAATCTTAATATTTCCCGCAAAAAGCGTTTGTAAGGTTTTTAGCATTTCTTCAAGCTGCTGGATTGTTTCCTTATCTTTTTTTGTAAACCCATGTTCGGGTAAACTATTATGTACCTTAATATAAGCATTTAGTTTTGACGCTATTTGATTTACGTTTACCCCAATCTTGTGTACTTCCGATCGTAGGCCGATTATCTTATCGATTGTTAGGTTTTGGTCATAATATTTAAGCCCATGCAGGGATATCGTTCGGATGTATTTAGAAAGGTCTGTGGTATGTTTTTTACATAATTTCTCTAATTGTCCTTTCTCCTTTTCTGTGTACCGTACCCGGATTGGACTGGAATAAGGCTCATCGACCTTGGGCCTTCCTCCTTTGTTGCGCTTTTCGTTTTCTTCCATAAACACGAGTTGTCGAGTGTTTTTCGATCTGACAGAGCCACCGTTTTGGTGGTTTCTGTCGGTTAACGTCCTACGTTAACCACACCTTGCAATAATATTTTGTAAAAATATTATTTTTTCCTTTAGTTGCAAAATAATTTTCATTCTAATTAAAAATATTGTGTCTTTGTTTTCAGGTTTACATCCTATTGTTTATCCATATGATAATGGCTACATGAGTTCTATTGAATACTTTATCAGCTTATTTATATGACATTATTACATTAAAACATGTTTTCATGTTTCAATGATTCTGTGTTTATAAATTAATGTGTAAACTATTTATTAAATTCATATGTAATTATATTAGTATGTTTTAGTATGATATATTTTAATTGTTTAGGTGTTAGCATCCTATTCAAATAACATTATGTCATATTGGCACTATAACAATTTAAATTCTTAATATGATAAAATGGTTACATTGTTTATATATTTGTAGTGAGAATGTGATCAAGTCCTCATAAAATAAAGTAATAATGCAAATCAATTAAATAATAAACATTCAAATATGGTATTATTAAGATTGTATATTTGCAATATATATAAATCCTAAAATAAATGATAATAGATTTTGTAAATCAAAAAGGTGGTACCGGTAAATCAACTATTGCTTTTAAAGTTGCCCACATAATGAAAAAACAAGGGGTAAAAGTATGCCTTCTTGACCTAGATAAGCAACAAACATGTAGGCGAAACCGGGAACGCGGGTTTGGGGAGTTCGATGTATTCTCCCCAGGTATTGACGGAAAAAATAAAACGTTTGAAATTTCTCAGGAGTCAGTATATGAGTTGATAAATGATAAAAAGGATAAGTATGATATTATCCTGATGGATATGGCAGGAGCTTTTGATGAGGTTACTATTTCTGCCCTCCAGCAGGTCGATCTTGCTATAGTTCCTTTCCAGGTGTCTCCAAACGATATCCCTACTACTGTGACGTTTGTTAAGTACCTGGAAAAAATTGAAGAAATAAGGGAACGTCCGTTTAAAAAAATCGCCCTATTGCCAAACCGAATTAAATCGGGTAGTAATGATCTTAAAAATTTAATGCAGTTTAAGCCTATTCTTGAAATTAAGGAAAAGCATTATATGTTCGAATCATACATAACAGATTTGCAAATCCATAAAAACTACACTTCAAACCTTGATACTGTCACTGAAGATTTTGGAAATTTTGTTCGGGAACTAATAAAATTAATAAAAAGTTAAAAGCTAATAAATTATGTCAAAAAAGAATAAAATAGATGATCTATCGGATGTAAACTTTGACTTTGTTGGATCTAAAATGGATATGTCCCTTATCGATAAAGTTATTAATAAGCCGGAAGAAGAAAAAAAAGAAACGCCAAATACAATTGAAAAAACGAAGGAAGTTGTTAAAAATCAGCCTCCCCCTATTGGTAAACCTGAAAATAAGGTTATCAAACCTATACCGGCAAAAAATGATGAAGTAGCCCCAGTTGAAGAAATCAAAGAAAAGGAAAGTAATGATGTCCTCATTAATATTGATTTGGATAAATACCAGGATGATACAACAAAGCGAAAACAAGTGCTTCTTCATCCTGAAATATACTCAAGGCTGAATAATTTTAAATCTGATATGTATAAAAAAAATAAAATCAGGATAGAATATGTTGATTTTGTAAATAAGGTAATTGACCAGGTATTGAAACACTATGGGCATTAAGTTTATCTTACTGGCAATCGTCTGGGGTTTTGTGGTTATTTACTATTTCTTATTTATAAAGAAACACAATCCTTCTGTAAGGATTAATAAAGAGACAGAAAATACACGGGAATCAGAAATCCAATCATATTCTCTACCTTTTTCATTTAATCAAAAGGAAGAAATTTCTGTGTCAAGGTATTTTGCAAACTATTCCATATCTGACCTTAAGGACCATATTCAAAGCCTTGTAAATAATGAAGAAAAAAGAAATGAATTATCAAATGAAGAAGATTATAATGGTTTTGAAAGTTTAACAGCTATTTATAGTGAAAATTCGCTATCCAATTTAACTAATAATGACATTGAGATTTCAAAGGGCATAGAAATGCTCAAAGCAAAACATATAGAGGAAGAACAGGATGATGATACGGGTGGTGGAGATGGGGATGTATTGGCAAATGGTTCGCTTTTCGAAAAACTGGATAATTTAGATTCTTATGTTTCAGATGGGTTAATCAAAAAGAAAACAATTAGGAAGAAAAAAGTTAAAGCATTAAAACAATCTTCAAATAACTTGGATCAATTATATTTTGATGAAATCCAAAATCAAATGGAAAAGGAATATGAAGAGTTTCTGAAAAACTCGGAGAAATAATCTTTTATGAAATCCTTAGTATAGTTTTTGTCGGAACAGCCTAGCTCTCAATTAAGTTAAATGTTGGCAGCAATCCAAAAAAAATATGTAAATACACTTGGATAATCCAGTCCATAACTGGAATAACTATACAACAAATTATATCATTCAAATTACTGTGATTTCTATAAATTGAATTAGGAGGAAATTGTAACATATAAATTTTTCTAACAATCAAAACCTTCTATACTAACGATTGGTTTTTATAAAAACAAAAAAGGTTGTGCTTCACAGGACTGCCTTTCTTTTGAATAACTAATAACTAACTACTCTGATGTATGAGTATATTTTAAATTGTGAATTTCGCTTTAAAACCTGTTAAATGAGAACGTAATTTTAATAGGTTGATTGTATAAATAAAACTCGGGGAATGAAATCTAAGATTTCAGTAGCTGGCCGAAATTTTACGCGTTCTGCTAAATCATTTGTAATTATTTCAAGTTCAGTATCCACCGTGTCCTGATCTACTGCCTGGATACTTGGGCGATATTTTACAATGTTTTCCATTTCTTCAGTTACTATTTTAATATCTTCAACTGTTTCAGGGGAAGACACTAAATTGTTATCAATAATTAGCGGACTGAATTTTACTGAGAGTTCAATTTCTTGTAAAGCGGATTTATAATCTGTGGTCCTTTCCATATTGGCATCGAAAGTTTCGTTCTCTATACTTGAAGGTTTATATTTAATCAATTCCTTCATTTTGTCCATTTGAAAAGCTAAATCATTGTTGATATGATTTACCTTAATAGCTATCTGGTCCGATAGTTTATTATTAAAAAGTCGTACATGTAAAGACTTTGTATTTTGTGCATTTAAGTATATGGAAATAATTCCCAGAGCAATTATCAGACTGACTTTTAAAATTTGTGTTTTCATTTTGGTTTATATTTTAAGTTATGGTTATTATTTATCAATGCACATGCCAAAACAATTTATAGGTTTGTATATTAAGTATATAGAAAATATAAAAATCTTATTATTTAAAAGTGATTGTTATACTTTAGAACAGTACTGTACATTTTCGTACATGTGGCTTCCAATATTATCTTAGTATTTTTAAAATTTCCAATTAGGAGGAAATGGAAATTGAATTAAAAGGTATTGCTAATTATGTGATTGAGGAGTTGGTCAATACAAAAAATGGATTATAGGCCGCCGCGCGCAATGGTTGTTTTTCTTAATACAGTTCAATCGTTTTTTCAAAACGAATTTGAATTTTCGTTTTCTCCTCTTCAGTCAATTTTTGTATTCTTTGATTTTTTTTTCAACTAAACATAAAAATTAAAATATTCTCTTTTTCTTATTTATTTATATTTTAATATTTTATTACTTTTTAGACACGCTGAAACCCTTTAATGACTAAGGATAGAGAATATATAATACGACAAACAAAGGACGCTATAAGACGATGAAAGGATGGAATGAGACAAGTGAAGGACTGCATTACGACGTTTGAAGGTACGTAATGCGACCACAAAAGGAGCTTGTGCGACATCAGAAGGATTATTGAGTTTTTCGAGTGAAATAATATTGTATGTATCAGAATGATAATGGAATAAAAATTTATTTACATTTCGTAGTAAATCAATATACGACATCAAAAGGAAATTAATTGCGACATCCAAAGGACAATTACGACGGAGGAAGGATGATGCCAGTTTGCCCATATATTTGATTCTTTAAAGCTCTAAATTTAAATAAATGTAAAGATTCATTTTTGATAATTGAGTATTTCGGGAATACATTTTATTCATTACGACATTGGAAGGATAATATAAGTACAATCGAAAAAGTCTAAGAAGTATATATTTAGCTACATAGCTAAAATTGGATTTCCTATTATAACATTAATAGAATTATGCTTTATCAGCTGGACAACAAATATTCTTCAAAGCTGGTTTTTAAAATTTGATTATATTTCGTTTAAGTGATTAATTGATAATATTATATTAGCAGTGATTTGATTGAATAACGTTTCCCTTTTTTAATGTTGAACTTCTATTTGTTTTCTCTTAAAACATGGGAAGGATACTATATTTTCAAAAGATCTAACTGTAAGTTATAGTTGTTAAGCATTATACTCTTGTGTTTAAATTGAAATACGACATAAAAAGGATTCATGAAATTTAGTCTTCGAAAGAATTAGGTAAGGTAATACTGATTACTTGAGAAGAGAATATATTTACAAATTGCATTGGATTCTATTACTTATATAATTGTTATGATAAGTATTCAATACTAAGAGCATTACTCTACCTGAAAGATAACTATAGAGCAAATGATCACATCACTCTGAAATATCTCATTTTTCATATTGAAGTAATTGCTAAGATTGCATTAATTAAAATATAAAAGTATCTGAGTATTTTCTGGTCTAAAGTTTCTATTACGACAACAAAAGGACAATGCCAGTTTTCGGTAGCACGATATGCCTGAAATTTTATGACTTATTTTACTCTTTTAATTCGTTTTGTTTATTACAAAAAAGTTAATGCAATTTATAGATAATAAATTTGATGCAACTATATTATTCTAATACGACATAAGAAGGATGTTGCCAGTTTTCTGCTAATGGGTTAATTCCTTATTTGTACGTACTTTAAACTAGTTTTCAATTTTGTTTAAGTTTCAATCCTTCTATTCAAAATGGATTGGTATAAGACTATTGTTTAATTAATTACTATTTTTTAAGCATTCTATTTTTATATTAACAACTTCATGTTAGTATTTATTTAATGTCTCGAATCATAAATGACTTTATTAGGTTTAAATTTGCCCTGCATCATAATTTGATTTAAAGGAATACGATCATTAAATATTTCGACTCTTTACTTAATTGTTTGAATTGGATAAGGTGCTTTATATTTGGGTATTAGAAATGTAATACGACAAGAAAAGGATAATTCCTGAACTGCAGATTGCAGTAAAAATTATCCTTTCTATTTTAAATTGGACAAGCAATAAAGCATAGATTAATAAGTAGATAGTCAATTCATATGTTTTTTTAATTATTAGTATTGTAGCAAGCAAAAAGGAAATATTTGCGTTTTACTATCACTTAATACGACATAAGAAGGACATGATAGGCTTAAAATGAAAATATATAAAAGATTGAAAAATAAGACGATATATATATTGAAGTTTATTTATTTTTAAAATACGACATGAGAAGGACTAAAAATATTAACACAATTATAATTACATAAAATACATTAAATCAGATTTATATGAATGAAATAGTTAATAAGATTTAGTCAAGTAATGAGGGTAATTACGACATGAAAAGGACATTATATTGTTTATATGTATTTGAAAATTAAATACAAAACACATTGAATACGACATCAAAAGGAGGAAAGCCTGATATTGGAAGTCTTTTATTTTATTAATAAAATTGTGTTGTGTAATAAGTCGCTGGAATGAGGATAAAAAAATATAACTATACAACGTATAATCCTGAAAGGGATGTTATTCTTGCAAATGAAATTATCGAAAACTGTCGTTACTCTCTTTCCCCAGAGGCGTTTAAACTTATTATGGGTTTATCCCAAAGTATTGATTATACCAATGAATTATGGCCTGATTTTGAAGTGGAGATAAAGGGATTATTTAAATTTTTGAAACTTACGGAGAATGATGGAAATAGGTATGATATTGTAAGAACTGCCTTTGAGAATATTATTGATAATCCACTAAAATATAAAGTTGACAATAAGAAGTGGGGCGGTGTTCCATGGTTGGCATATCACTATGATGAGGTGCATCATTCCCGGGTTAGAATTTCCTTTCATCCGGATATTATGCCATATCTTTTTGCATTCAAAGAAGCAACTAAAAAAGGCTTTATAGAAGGCTATACCAAAATGCTTCCAAAATTTTATGAAGGTTTTGATAGCAAATATGCAACCTGGTTATACCCTCTCTTTAAAAAGTGGCAGGATACTGATAAATGGAAAACAGTTGAATATAAAAAAACGATTGACTGGTTAAAGGAGAAGACATTTACTGAAAAAGGAGGTTCCTATAAACGGAATACAAGTGATTGGATTCGTCGGGTTGTTAATCCTGCTATTGATGAGATCAATAAAAAAACGGAATTAGAGATTATGAGAATCAGCCGGGAAAACAGAAACCTGCTGGCAGAAGGCATGGGTAAATCTTATACTCATGTAATCTTCATAGTTTCCACGAAAGAACATTATATTGTCAGTGAGACCTCAAGACCAAATAAAAAGGGAAAATCTAATCCACAAGATATTCAGGAACAAGGATATACTATTATTTATAATGAAAAAGTGCCCACAGCTGAATACTCTTCCTTAGAGGAGGTTCTCAAGCATTTTGCCACATTAAATGAATATTCCGGGGTAGTGAAACAATCCGCTTTAAGTGCGGGTATTTTGGAATTTATGAAACGGAATAATTATAAGAAATTCGTGAAAGTAAACGATAAGCGTTATTTTGTCAAGTAGATTGACTATACAAAAAGGGCAATGGAGATCCATTGCCCTTTTTTGATTTTAAATGCCAAATGATTTGGAGGGTTTTTGAAGGGACTTTTTAATATTCTTATGATGTTTTTGAATCCAGGACGCCAAAATATTATTGATCATATCATTAAGTTTAGCCTTTTCACTGGTGGCGATTGATTTAAGAATATATAAATTGGAAGTATAAATATATGCGCTCTCTCTCCTATCGGTGTCTAATGGTATAAATTTTTTTAAATAATCTTCGAATGGGATTTCACTAGATGCTAAAACATTGGTAAGATCCTCCTCCTTATCCTTTATAACTCCTTTTGCTGGTTGCTCCTGGGATACTGGAGCATCCGAGTGTTGTGCTGCTGAAAATGATTCAGGACTATTTTTTTCAAATGGGTTGGCGATTTGTGTATTGTCCTCCTGATTCACTTGCCGGATAGAATCTTCTTTAAATTCCTTCCCAGCTGCTTTACCCATCTCAATTAATTTATTAAGATCTACAGATTTAGGGATTGATGCGTTTTTTTTAGTTGCCATAAATGAAGTATTTAAGAAGATATCTTTTTCATTAAGTCAATAACCTCTTTACAAAAGTTATCGATCATTTTATCATTTTTTAACCCATCCAATGAAATCATTTCAAAACTTGAGTCATCCCTCTTTAAGCGGGTCGTTTCTGTTATATAGGAATGCATAAATGGAATCTTCAAATTATGCTCCAGAACTTTTTCATCCCGGGCTTTAAATTCGATGGTATTTGCCTTGACCTTATTAAATACCCCATATAGGTTACATGGGAGTTTATTGATCATGCGAATAGGCCTTACCCTGGTGTCATACATGTTGAGAAACCTGCGGGTCGAATCCAGATCTTTAAACGTCAAATCCGTTGGTACTATAATTAAATCAAATGTTACATATACCCCAACAACCCCTTCTGCTCCCAAATTCCCAGGTAAATCTACCAAAACACAGTCATATTGGTCTCGATAGTCGACCAGGCTCTGAGTAATAGTTTCCGGATCCCTGGTTACAATCTTATAGCACTTATCAATGAATTCTTTTTCATATGCAGCCTTTAAATCCTCTGTGTAATGTATATCATTGCTTTCCGCGAGAGCTTTGCACCCTTTGAGAAACTTTTTAAGTTCGTCATTTCTTAATCCCGTCAGTGATTCCTGCATATAATCACCATCTACCACAATTACAGACAAGTCGGAATTATTATACAGATAATTTGCCAGGACATTGGTAAGTGTGGATTTGCCCACTCCCCCTTTTTGATTTGCAATTGATACAAGCAAGCCCATAAAAAAATTATTAATTAAGTCATTAATATATTAGCAAATGTATAAATAAGTAAACGAATAAACAAATAAACAAAAATATTAATACATTAATGTCTTAATAAACACATATGCTAATTAATATATTAGTAAAATAACATACATATTAATAAATGAACAAATAAAAACATATAATAATATATTCGCATATATATAAACAAACATATAAATATAATAAAAAGTATATTAATGAATGTATACATAAATATATAAACTAAAATATATAAATATTAACGTATACAAAATGACATGCATTAAAAAATATAAGAACACAATAATACATGTATATTATAATAAATGTATACAAATATACAATTGTAAATAACTAAAATAGAATATAATACGATTGAATCAAAGTATGTTTATTAATAAGATTGTGAAATTTATACATTATGAATTTGGTAAAAATTAGTTCAATGTTGTTAAAACAAAAGGAGTTATTTACGCAATAAATATTGAATAATTTGGTACCACTTGAAAATATCATATCAATTATACGTTCAATTATTAATATTTAAAACTTATATCTAAATTCAAAATATGTATTGAATAGGCAGATTAAAAAATTAATATTTAATTGTTCAAAGATAATTCAAATTCATAATTGTTCATTCTTATATTCGAATTCAACTCCTATTTGCTTTTAAAAAGACAACTATTATAATTAACTAATTATTTCGTTCAAATAACGAAAGTTTAATATTAAATGTGATTCAAATATTTAAACTAAATTCAAATAATTCTTTCAATATGAATTCCATATCTAGAAAATTTCTTGGATTTCGGTATACATTATCCGGTATTAAATTACTTGAATTAAGTAAATAAATCTCAAAATTTATATCTTTGATTTGATCCTAAATTTAATGGTTATAAATGGGTGATGGATATTTTAATTAATAGCTTTAAAGAATACCTCGATAAATATCATCTATCAATTGAAAAATTCGAAAACTATGGGATTATAAATTCCAGGGATGGAGTTAAAATTCGCTATTCGTTGAATTATTTAAACCCCTTGGAATCCTGCATCGATTTGATTACTTCTGTTCCGAATAATACTACTTTTCTCATTCGGATTTTTCCCGATGGAACTGTTTCACCAAAAGAGTATCTGGGGGTAAACTATAACCCAAAAGATCCGGAAGATTACAAACGGGCAACCGAGGAATTCCCAAAATATCAAAAAAAGCTGGAGGCTCGACTTCGGACTTTATTTCTTGCAGAAAATTCATCGTATTCTCAGGTTCGAAATAACCCCCTTCCAGAAAATAGCAATCAACTATTTATTAAAGAAAAGAGCGTTTTCGCTCCCGATTATGCATCGGAGTTTTATATTCATGGGCAAAAATTTCTCAGTTTAGAGCAATATACCTTTTATCAGAAAGCACTGCTTTTTGGGAAGGAGGCCCTTGCAAACGTCATTATATCCACTCACGAAGCCAAAGTTCAAAATGGGGTCATTACGATGCTAAAAAAGGTTAATTCTGAAGGTTGGCTACACTTTTGTCCAAGGATTCTCTATTTGGGGACTTATTCAAAATTTAGCCAGCATCCTGATTTAAGAAAGGAATTATTAGAATTGGGCGATGGAATGTTTATTTATACCAATATCCAGGATAATGTACTAGGTACGAAATTATCGGAACACTATAGCCAGAAATATGTGGATAACAGCTGGAAAGGGTATAATTGGCTGGGGGTTATATTGGGGCAGGTTAGGGATGATTTGATTACCTTGGGGCTATAATCCATTCGATATTCAATGAAATGAAGATGATTCAGTATATCGACACGGTGAAATACAAAAGAAAGGTCTCCATCAGGGAAACCCTTCTTTTTTTGATTTAGGATAGCAGGATGAAATTTTCCACAACCACGGTGGTGTTTTGGAATTTATTCCCTTTTTCATCCTGATAAGGGTTATTTTTCAGATACCCTTCCACAAACAGGTAGGATCCTTTTTTCACATGCTCTGCTATTAACTCAGCAGTTTTCCCCCAGGCAGTCAGCCGGTGCCAGTCGGTAACGGTCTTGTTGGTTCCCTTTTCGTCTTTCATCTGGAAATTGGTAGCCAGTGAAAAGTTTATTACTTTTTTACCTGCAGGTTCATTCATTTCTGATACTTGACCAACATTTCCGATTAATTGAGTTTTGTTTAACGATTTCATGGTTTTAAATTTTAACGTGAGACATAATTTAATTTTTGAACCAGGAGCAAACACACGATAGGAACTGCAAGGTTTTTCAAAAAAATACTATCCGATAGGAGGGAGGATGGAGAATTTTTTGAAAACCGCCAGGCATGACCTTGCAGATCCCCAAAATCGTTGTTTAGACATTTGTTCAATAAATTGGTTATGTCAAGCGGATAGAATGATACCCGGAAATCGAAAAAGTCCAATTGTGTTGTTGGCAATAAGAAGTGAATAGCCCCAGAGATATAAACATAAATGCAACCAATGTATGAAAGTCGGGGAAAATAAGACCTGCCGATCCTGAAAAGTAAAAAGGGGGAGGAGTAAAGCAGTCATATAGAATGTGAAAAATCCAACTTTGTGAAGGATAATATGATCCTCCAGGTAGAATAAGGGGAAATTAATCCAATTCCTTGAATTTCAAACCTGGCAATTCAAAGCAAAAAAAAGGATTACCTATGAAATGGATAGAAGGGATAAACCGGTATGGTGAAATACATAAAATGAACAGAAACAAGCTCTGAATTTTAATGAGAGCCGGTGGGGTTAATGAGTTGCTCAATTGCTTGTGACTGCATTGGATCGACATCGCACTCGGAAGCATATTCCAGCCACTTTTTAAGGGTATCCTTCACTTTTTCAATTATTTCTTTTGGCTTTTTTATGCTCATTTTTTTGGCTACTGCCAGATAATCCTCCTCTAATAATCCATCCCGTTTTCCATTGATGGAAAGTTGGTGGCGTTGCAGCCACATGTTGCCTGGATTAAAGGCAAAGGTAACATCATAGGCAGGAGAGAGCCTCCATTCCCCGGTTTGGTCCATTAAAAAGGAAATATTCTTTGTATGATCATCAAAATTGCGGGCTAAATCGTTAAAGACCATGCGGGTGAATAACTGCTGCGCATCAGGATAGGGGAGGTTTAAAGCGCGCATGGCCTGAAATGCTTGTTCATAGGAATAAATGTTCGGGTTATTATAGTCCAGATGGGCTATCCCGCATAATGTCTGCATATGAAGTTTCTGGTTGCCAGTTAAACGGTCGAAACGCGTGGTTATAAAATGTGCCCGATCTTGTTCTTTAATAAGGGTTGATTTGGACATTTGGATTCCACAATCCGTGGCCATTTTGTAATATGCAAACTCAATTTTCCCAAATCCTTTTGGATCACCCAGGGATTCATTGGATACACCATCCAATTTGATGAGGCATTGAGAAAATCCAATGGGGGCATCCCCCTGTCCAGAAAATATTTCGCCGGTAGTTTCATTGTAGGCAACTACCGCTTTGGGTCTTGCTCCTCCTGCGGAGGAGCCGACATGGACAATTTTTATTATAGCTTCTTCTGATTCCCCTTTCAAATTTGCTTTTAAGGACAACCTTTTTTGAAGGATGTCATTGGTAAGATTTACCATATCGGCAAGTTCAATGGGAGAGGTATGGAAGTTTTTATCCAGTTCCGGTTCAAACTCCAGGGCACCCATTCCTCTTTTTCCAATATAACACAGCCGTTCAACGGGAGAGAAGCTATTGGTATCCCTTCCATGGCTAATCAACCATTCATTGATCAGCGAAGTACCGTATTTATCCGGTAACGAATCGGCGAGTAAACCGGGAAGGCCTTTATATGTTTCAAAGGGGAGCAAAGGGAAATTATAGATAGGGGAGGAGCTCCTGCTAAATTCAACGGGCATCATTAAGGGGGAGATATCGAGCTCCTTATCCAGGAAGCTTTTTTCAAATTCAAAATGGGCAATTTTCTTGTCCTGATCCCAAAGAACAACTCCCACAGGAAGGTTCCACAGGTTTACCTTTGCTGCTACCATTCCGGTTCTTTTTTAGGTTTGTGAGGAGATCTTGATGAAGAAGCATATTTACGTTGTTTCCCCTGAAGCTTTACCATAGTTATTGGACTAATTTGGATGGCACTTTCTTCAAAAAAGGCAGCAAGAAGTTCTAATTTATCCAGGGCACGTAATATCTGGATCAGGGATAAAAAATTGATGCCTTTCCCGTTTTCAATTCCGCTGATGGAGCTGCGGTCCAAGCCTGTTTTAAAGGCAAGCCCCTGCTGGGTAATGTTGCGCTCCAGGCGTGTCCTTTTAATAAAATCCCCCACTTTCTTTAAAAGCTCCGTGTCGGGTAAGGAATAATAGGGCTCGGAATGAAACATGATATTTTAATTTGATGTAAATATACAACATATTCAGACTATAAATATTATTATGATGAATTAATTCAACAAATAATTAACAGTATTAATAAATAAAATGAAAGCTAAAGAAAGGATGGTGAATATCCAATCAGATAGAAATGAAAACTTGCTTATCCATAAGCGTATGTAGAAAAGCAGTATAAAGGTCCGTAAGTACTTTTTTATCGGAGGAGGTTAAATTCCAAAATTGTTGGCCAAAAAGGCCAGTGCCATGTTCATTTATTTCAGAAGCATTTCTGAGCTTGGTTTTTCGAAGCTTTCCGCCTATAATCCAAACAAGATAACGGGTGCCATCATTATCTTTGACAAAGCCAAACAGTTCATCGCCGATGAATTTACATTGAATATCCAGACAGGGAGCTGCAATGATTTGATTAAACACCGATTTTGTCATCCGCTTGCCGTCCACTGTTAAAATTTGGATGGAAACGGTAGCTGTTTTAAGTTTTACGTCAAAGTCTTTATCCATAGACTATTTGAGGTATAATGAAATATTAAAAAGCAAATCTTCAGCAATCCTTTTTCAATTTAAAGTTTCCAGAGTTCCTGAATCCCGAAAATCAATTTTAATCATTTTACAGGCTTTTGAGCGAAAAAAAAAGCATTAATAACTTTCAAATCAATTCTCCAGTAGAAGAATTATAACTTTTAAAATTAAAAAAAATCCATAAATGGCAATGCGATAATTAGAAAAGATAATGGGGATCAAATGGGGACCGCAAAAACAAAAAACCTATCAGCAGCAAAAAAGAAACGAGGGTTTATACCCCATTAAAATAATCCAAACTATAAACCTGGATCTGCATCTGAATAATAAAAGCTTTCATCCTGAGAATAAGTAATCATATCGTAGTACTTCTAGCACTAGTATGGGTAGTTGAAATAGCAGTTTTCAATCAGTTCAATTTTTGCAATAGAAGAGGAAAACTTTTCCCCACATGTCAGAATGTTTAAAAATTAAAGCCTAGCTTCCTTTTGAAGGCAAATAATAAAAACTATATCAACTGGATGTTGAAAGAGAATTAATTGAAAGGAATTTTCACTTTGGAGTAAGCTTAGTCTGAAAGTTTATTCTAATCATTAATATTAGTATATGACTAAATACTTTTAACCATTTTTTAACAATTGATAACATATAAAAATTTAATATGTAACTTTGGATAGTATTATTTATTCAAGAGAAAAATATATATTTAATGTATTATCTATCTTGATATATGCATTTTATAAAATAAAATAAATTTTAATATTTTGAAGTTGTAATAAATAATAGTTTTTTTACATTTGTACTATTACAAGTTTTGTAAAGCCTTTATGTATGAATTATGAAGTCAATTTTGAAAAAGCAAAAAATCAGATACGCATATCTGATTTTGCCCTTTCAAATGGATATTCTACAGATACGAAAAAATCAACCAGAAAGCATTTAATTTTGAGGCATTCTGACGGTGAGAAAGTGTGTATATTCAACCATAAGGCTTCTGGTCGGGAGCTCTATTTTGTACTTAACTCTGATGAGGTTGGGGATTTAATTCTATTTGTTAAAAACAGGTTAGATAAATTTGGGGGCAACCCTTCTCAAAATGAATGGCAGCAGGTAGCTTCAATTCTTTCAAATAAAAGCCCTAATATTCGGCATTATAGTGTTGACCTGGAACTGGAAAAGACTAGTACACATATCTTCAGGCTTTCGTTTTATAATGCCCGTAAGCTAGATGATTTTGAATATTTACAAAAGCGGGGTCTTAATAAAGACATGCTTCAGTCACAAAAATTTGTAGGCCGTATTTTCAATAATACTTATCAAAGTAAGACCAATGTGTTGTTCCCTTGTTTTCATGGAGAGGAGATAAGAGGGGTATCGATAAGAGGGGAGGGGGTAAAGGTAAATGGTAAAAACAGTGACCTCACCCATTCGCTTTGGCACACCAATTATGATAAATCTAACCCCATCGAGGCTATTGTGGTAGGAGAGTCCCCGATAGATGTTTTATCTTATATGCAGCTTAAATATTACGAAAAGGGAAAAAATAAATTTGAGAATGCAAATATTTTGGGCATCTCTATCGATGGTAGCGTTAGGGAATACCTTCATTATTTTGTTAGAGCACTCCCCAAAGATTATGATGCACGTATTATATTGGTCAATGACAACGATGTCCCTGGTTATTTGCATGATATAAAAATTGCAAAAAAAATAGACAATAATTTCCCAATTGAACCAGTTTATATAAATTTGAAATCGCCGGAATTATCCTTCAAACAAATCTATTCGAATGGCCTAGAGCATGTTTATACAATAAAGAATGACAGGGATTCAATAAAAGATTTTGTTTCTCAGTTTAAAGGGCTTCTTTCAAAACGAAAGATAGAAATAGACAAACCCATAGGTTTTAAAGATTGGAATGGCCTATTAATGGGTAGAGAGGCTCATACTGATATAGAAATTGTCCCCGGTAAAAAAAAGGGGATATAAAATTATAAGGCTAATTAACAAAACAAAGAATGAATTTTAGATACTGTATAGCAGCAATCCAGATTATTATACTTTTAACTATTTCAGTAATATGTAAGGCTCAGGGCAAACACTATGAGGGATTGAAATCATTTGGCATTTCAGCTTCCTCATCCATTAGATCAAAAGGTATTGGGTTGAATTATGAATACTTTATTTCATCTAGGGCTATAGCTAAGGGAAACCTTTGCTATGAGAAGTTTTTCTTTGATTACTCGGACTATAAAACCTATAAGTTTTCTCCATCAGTTTTGTATAATTTTTATAACTACCGTTTTATATATTTAAATGCCAAGGCAGGCTTATTAACCGGTTTGGAAAGGCATCAATGTGAAATATTAAATGATCGTTATGATAATATCTATTTTGGCGAGGAAATTGGGTTGAATACTGAGTTCTATTTAACCAATACAGTAAAGTTGGAATTTGAAGCATCTCAACTGTTTGTGCAAAAAAGTAGAGTTATGAAATACAATACAATGGTTTCCGTAGGAATTCTAATAAATATATAGAAATAAAATAATCTAAAAATAAAAGCTATGAATATTAATAATCATCTTAATTTTGCCGACTTTGTTATTTATCGAAGGTGTTCCTCGGATTAGAGAGGCCTTAAGGTTTGCTTTCCTGGTCGAAAGTTTAATTTCATCTATCGGATTATAAGCAATATAATACATGAATTTAGACATACTTTATTTTCAAGTTTTTAAAACTAATACACAAATGCCAAGGCTGGAATGATCTAAGGTTTTGAGACTTTGGGAAACGAAGATTTTTCCACGAGAAGTAATCCCTTTTTAGTGAATGTTTGAAAGTTTCTAAGGAGTTATTATTAAATCATTGGGTTAAATTGGAAGTTGGTGTTGATCAAAGATTTTTAGAAAAAATCGCGTGATTCAAACTATAATCCCAAGCTATGTCTTGCTGCATATTTCTTAATCAATAAAAACAAAAGTGCCAAACCATGAAAAAGACTATTCAATTGTTTATTATCTTATTTATCATATTTTCTAACATACACGGGGCTACTGTGCGCATAGACCATTTCCCTACTTATCAAGAATATTATTGTTTTGAGGAGTTTACCGAACCTATGCCAACATATGGTTTATATGTTGATGGATGCCAGTATCATGACAAAGTTTCTGTATATATTCTGGATAAATCTACGTTAGAATATGTACTTAGGGATGAATACCTTTGTCCGACAACAACTACCTATGGTAAAACTTACCTTTATTTAACCTCGAACATATATCAGGACTATTTAAAATATGGGAATCAATTAGAGTATAAAACTGTAATTGTTGATAATTATGGAACTGGATCAACTTTTACGACCAGCTTTATTATTTATATTGATAAGTATATTGAGAATGTTGTTGGCGGAAGTATTACACAAACATGTAATTCCCTGTCTATTGATGCTACAAGAGTTTATGGAAATGTTACTCGACAATGGTATTATTCTTCAACTGAAGCTGGAGAATATACATATTTAACAAATACCTCTTCCTATGATGCTGCACAAACCGGATATTATAAACTTCGATTAAAGCCTGAGCGTTGTAATAGAAGAACCTTAGACAAGTATATTGAAGTTTCAAGTGTGTATCTGAACAATTTGTCAGGTGGAAGTATTGCTAATTCGGCTGCAGCCCCCGTTTGTGATAATGTTAGTTTGCCAATTACTGAAATTGCAACGGCTACAGGAGGTAGTTCAAAAAGTTATGTATGGTATGATTCCGATGATCAGTCAAATTGGACTAATATGTATTTAACTTCAAATATCGTAACTGTTATACCTAGAAATGTAAAAAGTTTTGTTAAAAGAACGGTTTCAAGTTGTAATGGAAACCTTAATGCAGAATCAAATATTATTCAAATTTCCGAAATTCCTGAGCTTATTTCAGGAGGCCAGATAAACGGAGATCAAACAATTTGTTACGGAACCGCCCCAGGTAAATTGACAGGGTCAGCAGCCACAGGAGGGGGAACCGTTATTTATACATGGCAATCGAGTGAAGATGGTTACAACTGGTCAGATATATCGGGAACTAATCAACTTGATTATTCACCCGGAGCTTTAACAAAAACAACTTATTTTCACCGAGTAGCAAATTCAACTTGTGGAACGAAAACTTCAAATACTGTCACTGTCACAGTATATGCTTCACTTTCATTTGGTACAATTGCAAGTGACCAGACAATTTGTTTTAAAGGGACTCCCAATAATATTGCGGGATCCACACCATCAGGTGGTTATAGCGACTACACTTATACCTGGCTTTATTCCCTTGATAATACAAATTGGCTAAGTGCAAATAATACTATTCGTGATTTACAACCTTCTTTACTTCAAAAAACCACTTTATATAAGCGCTTGGTAACTGATAATTGTGGATCTGGTTATTCAAACACGGTGACAATTACTGTAAATGAAGAACTAAGTTCTGTGAGTATAACAGGAGATCAATCGGTTTGTTATGGTGCTAGTATTAGTTCTTTAGTCGGGGAGTATCCCACTGGTGCAGGAGGAACATATACATTTAAATGGCAGAAGAGCACTGATAACAAAAATTGGTTTGATATAACAAATTCAAATTCTAAAGATTATCAACCTGTAAATATTACCCAAACAACCTATTTTCGAAGGACTACGAGTACAAACCTGTGTGGTATGGCTACGTCCAATGTAGTAAAAATTATGGTTAGTCCTGAGCTTAAAGAGGGAACAATAACAGGAAATCAAAAGATTTGTGAAGGTGCAAAACCAACTGACCTAATCGGATTGGCAGTTGATGGGGTTACTTATCAATGGCAAAATTCACCAAATGGCGATTTGTGGGAAAATATTGCTGGAGCGAATACTCAAAATTATAGCCCTGTTGAAATATCAATCTCTAAATACTTTAGAAGGGGTGTGATATCTGGTTGTGGAGATAAATATTCAAATCGAATATATATTACTGTTCACCCTAAACCATTACAACCTTCAGTTGTCGGAGTTAAATCATTCTATTGCAAGGGTAACAATGTTAGTATTTCAGCAGTAGGTGATTTGTATAATTACGAGTGGTACGACAACTCCGGATTAATTTTAAGTTTGGGAAAGAAGTTTGAAATAAATAATGTAACAGGTAATCAAATAATTAACGTTCGATCAATTGATGTAAACAATTGTAAAAGTGATCCTCAAACCTTGGATATAAAAGTTGATAACATCACAGCAGGTTTTATCGCAGACAAAACTACAATTGAAAAAGGTGAAATGGTTAAATTCACTGATAATTCAGCGAATGCATCCTCCTACGCCTGGACATTTTCCGAAGGGGAGAAGGCAACTGCTAAAAACCCAGCGAAATATTTCTATAACGTTGGAATGGTTACTGTAAAACAAATGGTTCAAAGTGCGCAAGGTTGTAAAGATTCAATAGTAAAAAAAGACTACATCACTGTTGGAAGCACTATTATTGGGGAAGTAAGTAATAATGTCACGGTAACGATTTATCCAAATCCCACTACTAATATTCTAAACATTGACTTTACAAATGAGGAAGTTAAAACAATCATCCTGTTCAATGACCTTGGAAAAGCTGTATTCGAAAAAACGATAACTGATCTGGAATTAAAGCTAGATATTTCTCCCCTGCCTGTTGGATTGTATATCATACAGGTAAACTCAAAATCAAATTGTTTTACCTCAAAAATAGTCAAGCAATGACCTATAAACAAATATCTTGTATAATAGGAAGCCTTATATGCTTCCTATTATACAATTGTACAGATGTTGAAGACTATTACCTAGAAAAAGATAAACAACCTCAAATAGTGTTTTCAACAAATAATAATGATTCGATAAAGGATTCAATTAAGATAGGTTATGAAAGAAATTATAAATATAAAGTCATTGATGAAGAAAAGCTCAATCCGAAGAAATCCTCCAGTGAACTTTATTCTGCTGCGATAAATAATGACATCCTTACAATAAAAGCAACTAAGCAAGGGAATGCAGATTTTGTTTTATCCGTAATAGATGGCTTTGGGAAAAAAGGAGAGGGGGTAATTAACCTCGAATTATTTGATAACCTTCCCCCTGTTGCGGTTTTAAAATATTTTTACACAATGGATTCAGAAGGGCAAGTTTATCTTCGTTTAAATGGTTCAGAGAGTTTTGATAAAGACAGACTTTATGGAGGTGCAGTTACATTTTATAAATTTACTGTAGCTGGAACAATTATCAATATGACGGAACCTATTTTTAACCAAATACTAGACCCAGGGATCTATACTTTTAGCCTACAGGTTAAAGATAATAATGGCACTTGGTCACTTCCTATGGAATATGAAAATATTCGGCTTCCATAATTTAAAACCAATATTATGAGTGAAAGATTAGCACTTTTTAGGGGCCCTTGTTCATCCAAATGGTTCGGTTGAGATATTATGTGACAAAGACATAAGGGAGGTTCAAGCATTAGTTCAGAATATTGATTCTGGGCTTAAAAATATTTTTCAAAAGAAAGAAAATATTCAAAAACAAACAATTGGTACGACTATGAAAATTGAATGCATTTCGAAATTTAAAGGAGAAATAAATAATAAATTCCAAAAAGTATATGTTGGGAAGGATATTGAGGGGAATCTTTATAAATCTTATGATGTTTTGTCTCTTGAAAAAACTATTTGGGTACCATTGTCAAAATCAGAACATTTAATCCCGCAATCCCACCTTTATGAATTACCCTTTAATATTGGAAGTAAGGAAGATGATAAACTAAAAAAAGCCGGAATTAAGGTCATTAGTTTTAATATTCCTGAGGTAGAAAACACTAAAGGGATGGATAGAGGGATATCCATTTGAGGTTTTGAAGTATAAACTAATTGATCCAGTTAATTGGGGTAATGAAGGCATAAAGCTTAAAAGGATACCGAATTTTCTTGGTAGTCTTTTGCAAATGATGGCAAAGAAAGCGGTTTTGGAAGTATGAAGTGAAACGGAGCGGAGGGGGAATGGGAAAAAGATTATAATAGGTTTTGCCAACAGTATTTAGAAGTCTTCATAAGATGTACCTGTGGCTCTATAAATAGTTTTTAAAACTTCATTATTAAGAGTCCAATTGTCTCTGAGAAAAGTCCTATGATTGATGAAATAGTATAATGCTAATATGATTGTTGGTTGTTGAAATAATAATCCATTTTTGGAATGAATACATTTGGTCAAAATGTCCTGATATTTAACAATAAAAGTTTCAAGTTCTGGAATTTGAACGCTATTTTTTTCTAAAAGATCAAAAATACTATCTGTGACAAAATGATTTATTTCGCTTTTATCAAAATCATTATTAAACTGCTTATATAAGCTAATCAGTTCATTTAAATATAGGGCATAATGTCTCTTTTCGTCTGACATTAGATTGAATATATTGCAAAAATAATCATCAGTAGCCTCCATTAAAGCCATTGCTTTAGCTAATCTACGAAGAATATCCTTGTCATTTTTATAAGGCCCTTTATATGTGCTATCGTGACTAACTTCTGCAAACGCATGTTGTAATAAAGTCCTAATTTGGATTTCGCAAGTCAAAGACTTGATTAATTCACTTGAAAAAGACTCATTATTTTCTGAAGGACAAACAACAATATGAACAGACTGATAGTTAAATATATTTGGTTTTTCTTCAATTTCTTGGTAAATGCTTTTAGTTAACTTAGCTATCCAGTTAGAATTATTTATAATTTTTTGATGAATTATTTCGATATCATCAGATTTTAAAACAATAATCCTTGTTCCAATTTTATCTTCAATATTTTCAATTGGATTTGAGTAATTCTTTTTTCGATAAAGCGCTTTATAAAGATATGATTTATCATCCTTTAATCGATAACTTGGTAAGATTTTAATTTGATGTTCTTTTATCAAATCTGGCAAAACACCATTAATTAGAATATCATCGACCAACTTTCCCCAATCATTAAGATGAGGCTTTAATGAATTAAATTGATTCAGTATTTCTTCTTCGCGACTATTCATTTGTTGAATAAGGTTTGCCTTTAATTTTAAGAATAGTGTACTCCGGACTATTTATATCCAGATTATCTAAAGAAGCTTGTTCATTAATAATTAGAACCCTACTATCAAAACCATCTTCTGGTCCAGAAAGATTAATTTTACTTGGAAAATCTATTTTCCTTTTTGTTAAGCTTGTTTTAATTAGGCTATTATCCTTAACAATAGCAAAAGGTAATTCTTGACAAATATCCCCAATATACAAATCTCTCAATCCATTTTCAGTCGGAATATACTTTTGTGCAAAGTTATATGGATTGATTGTGTCATCTTGATTTATTGTAAATTCATTTTTGAGAGCTGAAATAAGAGATGACTTTGTGTCAAAATCTTCAACATTCGATATTACAAAATGTTGTGTCTTTTCATAAAAACGTTGCGATTGTATTTTCGAATTATTCCCTACTGTAAAACCTAAAAAATCCTTATAAAAGTATTCAGCAGGATTTGTATCTGCTCTAAATTGGTCATCATATAAAAAACATCCATACCGGTCATTTATATTTTCTGTTTCATCTCCTGTTTTTTGATAAATAATACCAATTTTATAAAGTTTTTGAGAAGGCGATAAAAAAACCTTTGTCAAAACATTAACTTGTGTATGCCCGCTATTTATTGAAAGTCTAAGTGCTTCATGAGGTTCAGCTTTAATAACAATTACTACCGGAAGATTTGTATCATTGTCAAGACAATCCATAATCAAAAGATAACCTCCAGGAATAGATACTCTTCTTTGACTATCAGCAAGAAGTTCTGCTATCTCTGTAGTTCTTAGGATAAATTCATGCTCATTAAGATCTGCTAAATTTTTTGATAAATAAAAAAAAGAATCAGGATTAAAATTATCAATTTCAAGTTCAAAAGCTTTTGAATTCCGTCCAGCTGCGTCAATTAACCGATTTCTTACAATATCTAATACACTATGTTCAATTTCAGATATTTCATTAGAGGCATCAACTGTTCCAGCATCATGCCCATCCTGTTTAGCAACAATCGAATGAATAATTAGTCTGTTTACTAATAAGCTATTAAAATCTATCATTTTTTATAATTTTAATTGTGGTTGAGTGTCATTTTTTAATATTGGTGCTGAAAATTAAATATAAATTTGTTGTGGTTTTAGTAGGGTTTTCCTGTCGAGATGTTAAGAATTAAATAAGAAGCCAGCACATTAAAATCCGCACCTCCTCCCCAATAAAATTATTATGATATTAACTACTGATTCTATTTTTCAATTCTTCATTTGAATAAACATATAAACATCCTGGCTTTAACGTATCATTGTCATTGAATTCAGGTGTTGGAATATTCCATACTACAATTCTTTTATTTGAATCAATGATCTTTTTAACTTTTTTTAAAATCTTATCATTTTCTTTTACTATCTCCCAGAAGTCAAAATTAAATAATAGATAAATACCTTGTTTATAATCAATATTCACGGTTGCATTGTCCGTAAATAAGTCTAGAGTTATAAAATCTTTGTCTAAACCAAGAAGTACAGAAGCTCGATTATCAGTTGTTTTTACTTCAACTATAACTTCATTATTATCGATAGTTCCAAAATTATGTATTAGTAAATCTGGAGTTCTATTGGTACCAAGATCTTTAAATTGAAACTCAGATTTTACAGCCTCACCTGAAATTGTTAAACCTTCAAATCTACTTTCATTAAGTCTTAACTGATGATAAAATTCATAACAAAACACACGTTCATTGTATTTGTTTCTTGAAGTATGTACAGTTATCTGTCTTAAATATTTCCTTTTCACCTTGAATAATGAATCTTTTATTATCTCATGAAATCTATGAGTCATATTTTCTATATTTAAATTAGCAGTTAACGTTACAAATAAAATTTGTTTGGAATTTGGAGGAGTTTTCTTGTCGAGACGTTACGAGCCAAATTAGAAGCCAGCCACTTTAAAATCTACAATTCCGCCCCCCATAAAAATTATATGAGGTTAATAGTTATTATAATGACTTCTATTTCGGGCAATCAATCTGTTCCACTTTTTTAAAAGCTCCAACAGTTAACAAATTAATTATATTTCCATCAAATAATTGTCCTTGAGGCAATCCCTCACTATCACCAATGAATTTAAATTCCAAAACATTACCATTTACAGTGGTCAAACGATAACAGAGCCCTAACTGATAATTCATAATTAGTTTATATTTAAATTTATATAGATATATTTTCTTATCAGATCAATGTAATTAACTTTCCAATCTTTCTTAAAATCGCTAAATTCTGCTGTATCATATTTTCCAATTATTCTAGATTTTTGATATATTCTTTCAAAAGCTCCTCTTCTCACTTCAAGACTGGTGTGTCTTATTCCAGAAATAAAAGTAAATGGTTTTGAATTCATTTCCAAATGGTTATTTTGCTTTATATTTTAATGCAGCTCATTGAGCTGCATTAAAATGAAGGCTTAGAGAAGGCCTTCATCAGCAAAGCTTAGATAAGTATTATCCGGAGTTAGGATTAAATGATCGAGTAGATTGATATCCAATAGCGCTCCTGCCTCTTTAATCTTTCGGGTGATCTGGATATCATTTTCGGAGGGTTTAGTGTTCCCCGATGGGTGATTATGACAAACAATAATATAACTGGCATTGCCCTTTAAAGCGTATTGCATTATCATGCGAACATCTACCACGGTACCCGTTAGGCCCCCCTGGGAGATTGTGGTGATGCCGAGAACTTTGTTTGCCCGGTTTAGGAGCATTAAACGAAAACTCTCGCAATGTTCAAACGAATGGTCCCAGGTATCCTTGAAAATTTTATACACTTCAGCGGAAGTACTGATCTTTGGACGATCTGCCGGTTTCACACGATTCTTGTAAACAAGGGCAACTTCAGATACGATTGAAAAGTTTAATGCGGTTTGGAAAGATGAAGTTTTCATAAGCTTAAAATTTAGGTTAATAATTTTTTGCCTATGACCTCACCCTAATGTGCGGAATAAATGCAAGGAGGAACGGAATAAATAGCGACCCTTAAGAAGCGGCTTTATGCCGTAGTTCCTTGCAATGTTTCTGCTCAGTGGGGTAACTTTGCAAAAAACATTAGTAACCTATATAAAAAGTAGGGGGTGTTTAATTCTAAATTTGATAATTGTCCTTTTCAATTATACCAATGAAAATCAAATATTACTTTTCAACTTGAGAGATTCTTATCTTGGTTTTCTGGTCAAATTATATAATTTCTAGTATTTTAGCATTTATTTACGCATTATGAATGAAGAATCAAGCATTGATCTTAATCGTCTGGAACGAATAGGAAAAACAGCAATAGCCTATTATAATCAAGCACCGTTTAATCCTTCTCATTCAGATTTCATCCAATGGATTGAAAGCCTAAGAGAACCCATGAAATCTGACTTTCAGAAACAAGGATTAGATAAATGCAAAGGGATTCTAAATTTTAAACGGTTTATCCTTGAACTAAAGGATTATGGAATGACAGACTATATGAGAGATAACCTATCAAAGGAAGATTTTGAATTTTGGAATTCGCCTGAATAAATTGAAGGTTCTATTAGTAAATTAGTCATGTTGGCGAGTAATAAAAAAAGGCCGGGTCATCCCGACCAGGCCTTTTACTAACCAACAAATCCAAATTGATTTTGAATTTAGACAGTAAAGCTAACAAAAACCGATTGAAATTTCCAAATAATTTAGTTATTTGTTTGTTTTTCTGAGATTTGAATAAATGTGCCGTAAGAAAGCTGTGGGAAAAGAAAAGTTTTAAAATGCCCTGAACTATGGCAGGATGTGCGTAAGCATCAGGGCGTTTTAAGTCTTTTCGGCCAAAAAGAAAAGTGGTTTGGGGTTTGAAGCGAACCTCGGAATCATTGTCAGGCACGCAACAAACGATTCCGTAAAAGTGAAGCGAAATCCCCAAACGGCTTTTGAGCGTGGGGAATATTTATTACTCTACTAAAGGGGTGGAGGGGAATATTATTTATTAAATTGCCCTTGAATATAGGAATATGAAAACTTCAATCATCATCTTGCTATTAACCCTTTTTCTGGTTCCGGTGGATTATTCCGGAAAAATTATCCATGTTATGGATGGGGACACTTTTGTTCTGCAAACTTCTGAAGGTAGTTTTAAGGTGAGGATGGATGGAATTGATGCACCGGAAAAGGACCAGCCTTTTGGCGATGAATCGAAAAAATTTATGGATAAATACCTGTACAAAGAGTGCCTTGTAACGGTTAAGGGTTATGATAAATATCAAAGGGCGTTAGGGGTGCTGTTCGTAGATGGAATAAATATTAACCTTCTTTCTGTCCAGGAAGGGTTTTCGTGGCACTATAAAAAATACTCTACCGACAAAGCGTTATCGGATGCGGAAATATCCGCAAGCAAGGAAAAAAAAGGGCTTTGGGTGTATCCGGATGTAATGCCCCCTTGGGATTGGAGGCATAGAAAATAGCATATCCTTGCGTATATTAAAGAGGTTGTTTAAAATTCATTTTTAAACCCCCAAATGAAAAGATTTGTTTGGGAAATCATTGGGATGTTTCTTATTCTCTCCCAAGTTTGTTCTTTATGGCATCAATTTCCCGCATTAAGTCCAATACTTTATTATTTAAATTATCATTGGAGTTTCCAGCCTCAGGAATTTCAGAACTAATAAAATTAACAAACCTCCAAACTTCCCTAATATCGGGCACAGGAACATCAAAGTGTTTGTAGAAGGAATTCAACGAATACAACCTTAATATACCCTCATCCTGAATAAGGTTATCAACGATTTTGAATACAATGCCATCATCCAAGGTGAGTATTAGGTGTGGCTTTCCTGATTGAATCGTGTGCCAGTCCTGAACAAACTCGCCTATTATCCACGAGCCTTCAGGAATTGGTAACATAGAGTCACCTGATATTTGGAAGGATCGAAACTTCTTGTTTTTAGACAAAAACGGAAGTTGAAACCTCGGAAGCTCACTAATATATTCCGGGTCTGCATACCCGGCAGTGTAACCAGCTTTTGCTTTTGCGGGTACTAATTCTATATTTTCGTTCTCCTGAGCATCTGTTGTCTTTGAAATGACCCGTAAATGAGTGCCCCGGATATAAACATCGTTTCCTCTTGTCAACTCGGAAAGCTGAAATTCAGAAAGGTTCGTTAAGTCCACTCTCAAAAGCGTATCTATCGAAATATGAAAATAATTGGATAGGTTTATCAACCCTTCAATGCTTGGAAATGCATTTCCTATTTCTATACCGGTATAAGTAGACCTATTTATTTTGATTGCCGTTGCTACATCGTCCTGTGTCCTTTTCTTCCTTTTCCTCAGTAACAGGATGTTTGATGCTAAAAAAACTTCCATTGCCTTTTGTTTTTTGATTTTTTTATACAATCCAAAGCGAATTTATGGATAAATGTTTATATTATCAACATGAATAATGTTGACATTATCAACATTTATAATTTATTATTAACAGTGGGGAGGATATGGAAACTAATGATAGAAAAGACATTGTTCATTTGGACCTTGACACTTTCTTCGTTTCTGTGGAACGGTTGGAGAATAAAAGTTTTATTGGGAAACCTATACTTATAGGAGGGACATCGGGTAGGGGAGTTGTGGCCAGTTGCAGCTACGAATCCCGAAAGTATGGAGTACGGTCTGCAATGCCTATGCAACGGGCATTGATGTTATGTCCCGATGCTATTGTTATCCGCGGAGATATGGAAAAGTACAGCAAGTTTTCCAATATGGTTACCGATATCATCGCAGAGAAAGCTCCGGTATATGAAAAAGCATCCATCGACGAACATTACCTGGATATTTCAGGAATGGATCGCTTTTTTGGCTGCCAGCAATGGGCACATGAATTACGGAATAAAATTATAAAAGAAACAGGGCTACCGATTTCCTTTGGATTATCCGTTAATAAAACAGTTTCAAAAATTGCCACGGGTGAAGCAAAGCCCAATGGCGAACTGTATATTAATAAAGAGCATGTTTCACCTTTTTTGGCACCTCTGTCAATAAAAAAAATACCCATGGTGGGGGATAAAACTTATACCTTATTGATGGATATGGGGGTTGAGAAAATTGCAACACTCCGGGAAATGCCCATAGAACTATTATCCAAATTGCTTGGACAAAATGGTGTAGAGATTTGGAAACGTGCCAACGGAATAGACAATACCCCTATTCAACCTTATTCCGAACAAAAATCCATTTCAACAGAAAGGACATTTGAGCAAGACACCATGGACATCTATATGTTAAATCGTATTCTGGTAAAAATGGTCGAAGATCTTTGTTTTGAACTTCGGTCAAAGGAAAAGTTAACAGCCTGTATCACCGTTAAAATCAGATATTCGAATTTCGATACCCACACCCAACAAAAAAAGATTGCCTACACCTCCTTTGACCATACCATTCTGGAAGTTGTACAGGAACTATTCCAAAAGCTGTATCAACGCAGGATGATGATTCGGTTAATTGGGGTAAGGCTAAGTAATTTGGTATATGGTACACAGCAGCTAAATCTTTTTGAGGATACCACTGAGAAAGTCAATCTTTATCTAGCACTCGATTGGATCCGAAAAAGGTATGGTGTTAAATCAGTTGGGAAAGCGTTAAGTTAACAACCATGTTATATTCATGTCATACCAATTACAGCCTGAAATATGGCACCATGAAGGTAGAGACCCTGGTAAGCAAGGCTCAGGAATTGGGTATACCTTCTCTGTTAATTGCTGATATCAATAATACGAGTGTTTGTTTTGACTTTATTACCGAATGCAGGGAAAAGCAAATTAAACCATTGATTGGTATAGAATTTCGAAATGAGGATACCTGGCTTTATACCGGTATTGTTAAAAACAATGAAGGGTTCAGGGAAATCAATGAATTTCTAAGCACTTACAATTTTAAGAAGGAGGATTTGCCTGATAGAACCCCTGAATTTGAGAATGTGTTTGTTATTTACCCGGTATCAGCAATAAACCAAAAACTCAGGGAATATGAATACATCGGAGTGCGGCCATTTGAAATTAACAGAACCTGTCCGAAGTATTCTAATAAATTAAAGGATAAGTTAATTGCCTTTCATCAGGTAACATTTGGGGAGGCCGGTGAATTTGACCTTCATTGTCACCTGCGGGCAATGGATCATAATACCCTTTTAACCATGGTCACAGAAGAACAAGTTGCCAGAAGGGATGAAATACTTTTTTCCATATCTGAATTACGGTACTGTTATCAGGAATATCCAATACTTCTTCGAAATTCAGAATCTCTTATTGAGCAATGTCAATTTGAATTTGAGAAAAAATCGAAGAACAAGCAGGTATTTTCTGCCAGCAAATACGATGACACCTTGCTACTCGAAAAATTAGCATATGATGGAATGCACTATCGCTATGGAAAGGGAAATAAACAAGCGGAAGAGAGGGTTAAAAAGGAATTATTGGTAATTAATAAATTGGGGTTTTCTGCTTATTTCCTGATTACATGGGACATTTTACAATATACCATGTCCAATGGCATTTTCCATATTGGAAGGGGGAGTGGCGGAAACAGTATTGTGGCGTATTGTTTAAAGATAACAGATATTGATCCTATTGAGTTAAACCTATATTTCGAGCGATTTATAAATCCTCAGCGTACGTCCCCTCCGGATTTTGATATAGATTTTTCGTGGAAGGATCGGGACTGTGTGCATGACTATATCTTTAAGCGGTATGGAAATCATGCTGCACTACTAGGAGCGATGAATACATTTAAGAATAGTTCGATTATTAGGGAACTTGGAAAGGTATATGGATTGCCCAAAAACGATATTGACGCACTGGTAGATAGACCGGGAGACCCAAAGTTGAAAAATGATGTAACCGAAAGGATATTTCAATATGGCCATAAACTCATGGATTATCCTCACCTTCGATCGATTCATGCAGGAGGGGTGTTGGTATCGGAATTGCCGGTTTATTATTATACGGCCTTGGATATGCCCCCAAAAGGGCTGCCAACAACACAGTGGGATATGTATGTGGCAGAAGATATCGGATTGGACAAACTCGACATCCTAAGTCAGCGGGGGTTGGGACATATTAAAGAATGTGTTGAAATTGTTCAGAAAAACAGAAACGAGGATATAGATATTCACCGGGTAAATGAGTTTAAAAAGGACGAAAACTTAAACAACCAGCTGTACGAAGGAGAAGCAATCGGATGCTTTTATGTGGAGAGCCCTGCCATGCGCAGCTTACTGAAAAAACTAAAATGCAATAATTATATCAGTTTGGTTGCTGCTAGTTCTATTATAAGGCCGGGGGTTGCTAAATCCGGGATGATGAAGGAGTATATCCTGCGCTTCCATAATCAGAGTAAGATAAAGTACCTGCATCCAATTTTCAAGGAGCACCTGGAAGAGACCTATGGAGTTATGGTCTATCAGGAGGATGTTATCAAAATTGCCCACTTTTTTGCAGATTTAAGCTTATCAGATGCGGATACACTTCGAAGGGCAATGTCAGGAAAATACCGGTCAAAACAGGAGTTTGCCAGAATTACCGAACGATTTTTTCAGAACTGCAAAGCAAAAGGATATACCGATGAATTAGCACAAGAGGTATGGCGGCAAATGTCGTCATTTGCAGGGTATGCGTTTTGTAAAGCTCATTCAGCCAGTTACGCTGTGGAAAGCTACCAAAGCCTGTATTTAAAAACATATTATCCGCAAGAATTTTACACCGCTGTTATCAATAATTTCGGAGGGTTTTACCACACCTGGGTTTATGTAAGCGAAGCAAGACGGCATGGGGCAAAGATCAACCTGCCCGATATCAATAAAAGCGATAATACAACAGTTATTTTTGGTGATGAGATCTACCTTGGGTGGATTCATTTAAAAAATCTGGAAGCGAATATAGTCCAAAGAATCATTCAGGAACGGAATGTCAACGGCCCCTTTCAAGACCTATTCGATTTTTGCGAAAGAGTGCCTGTTGGAATGGAACAATTGAGAATCCTAATTAAAGGAGGTGCTTTTCGATCCTTTGGGAAAAGTAAAAAAGAGCTTATGTGGGAACAACTTGTTCACGCCAATGCAGAACCTCAAACCTATACGAAGCCGCTATTTGTTGAAAGAAGAAAGGAATTTGTATTACCGGCTCTTAAAACTAATCCTTTGGAGGATGCTTATGATGAAATGGACCTGATAGGATTTCCTGTTTCTATTTCCCGGTTTGATATGCTTAAAACCAATTACAGGGGAAATACCTTTGCCAAAGAACTCCTTTCAAAATTGGGAAATACCGTGCGAATGCTCGGTGAACTTGTTACCTTCAAATATGTTCATACGATAAGAAACGAATGGATGCATTTTGGGTGTTTTCTGGATGTTCGGGGAGATTTTTTCGATACAGTGCATTTTCCGGATTCTTTGAAAAAATTCCCATTTACAGGAAATGGAGTTTACCTGATCGAAGGGAAGGTGGTGGAGGATTTTGGATTTCCAAGTATTGAAGTAAAGAAACTTGGACGTTTACCTTATCAACCTGATCCCCGATTAGATTAATTTTTTATATTTCTTATTATATAACTATTTGTATCATAACTTTTAAAAACTAAACATATGTGTTATTGGGTAGGTACCAAGAAAGTTCGCGAAGAAATGGAAAAACGGGTAAAAGCCGGACCACAGGATGAAATTGCAACGCTTTTTTATGAAGCTTTTATTGCGAAAAGCGATCTGGAATTTAAAGAACATTATGTTGCTATTGGAAAGGGTAAACCTGAACTTACTGCGTTAATTAAGGATGAAGGAAAGCTGCAATTCAGAAATATGCAATGGACATTGCTCTATTCGTATTTTGATAAAAAGACCAATGCTACTGTTACAAGAGAATTATTGAATTCGACTTGCGAACGGGTTTTCTTTCAACACAAAGACCTAATATATAATCAACGCTGCATTGTTCCAATCGATGGATATTTTGAATATTACCACTTCAATGGAGAAACATATCCACATTATATCTATCCGGCAAAAAATGGGGTGTTTTATGCTGGGGGTATTCATGAAAGAAGACTCAATCAGGAAACAGGTGAAGTATCGGATACTGTTTCAATAATTACCACTCCTCCGAATCCCATGGTTGCAAAAATTCATAATAATCCAAAGGCTCCAAATGGGTCGCGTATGCTTTTGCTCATTGAACAAGAAAAAGCATTGGATTATTTAAATGAAAAATTAACGAAACCTGAAATTGAAAAATTCTTCAAACCATATAATGAAGTAGAGATGAAAGCACACCCGGTTCTGAGGTTTCAACGAAAGGAATATTTCCAGTTTGTTAATTCACCCAAAGTTCAAGAACCTTTTTCTTATCCGGAATTGGTGGCTTAATGGAATCTATGGTTTTTAGAGCGAGTATTTGAGCTTTTACATTTTAGTTCAAAAGGCCAACTGGTTATAAATTCTTACTTTTCATAAAATATAAGGCACTTTAAACTAAAAGATTTAAGGTACAAGATATGTAGCAAACTTTGAATAATGTTATTGCTTTATTTCATTCCGAGGGTCAGTTTTATCCTCTACCCAAATAAGCTCATCGTCACGGTCTTCCTTATATTTATAAAAAACAAGGTTTCCGGCTTGTCCTGATTGTACCTGTTTATCTAGTGGTTTTAAATTAGTATGAGAAAATGCATTTAAAATATTCGCTTCTTTATCTTTTGGTATACGAAGATTGGTAGTGAGGTCAATGAATTTAAGATTTTTTTCAGGTGTTATAAATAACCCATTTTCCACATTTTCTAAGACTACATAAGTTTCCATAGTTGCAATGTTTAAATGATTATCATACTAAAGTTACAAAACAATCATACCACCTAAAACAGTTCAGACAATTTTTTGTTTTTGGGTGTCTCTCTCATATAGCACAAAACAAGTATTTTCTAATAACGGTTAGGGGTTTTGTTAATGATGATTAAGTACTTGGGATTTTTTATTTGGATGGTAGAAACATAACCCTCTATTCTGTTCAGGTGGGTTTTGGTGACAATACTAGAAATCATCTATTGATAATGCATTCCCGGATGCCGAAATTTTTACCAGTAGGGGGTCAGATCTTAACGTACACTAACTTCCGTTTCGTGAGCTGACTCCTATCAGAGCGGTTATTACTGCTTTAAATATATATATAATTAATAGTATGTCAAATTATTATGCACTTTTTAAAGTCTAAAAGTAGAATTAAGTAATTATATATTGTAGTTTTTGGTTTTGACAGTTAGTTACTGAATTTCCCAATGACCTCCTTTGTCAGCCCCTATTCGTTTTAATTTACTATCGTCCTGGAGTTTTTTTATGTTTCGTTCTATTGAACGTTTGCTTACTCCTATGTTTTCAGATAGTTCTTTAATTGTAATAAGATTATTGCCAATGATAAGTTCTAAGATTTTCTCCGACGTTTTCTCCGACGTTTTCTCCGACGTGTCGGTGTAAATTTCTTCGGATACATCAGTGATAAAGTTTTTCTTGGAAAATGTTACTCTAAAAGCTATACCTGGTTCTTTCCAATCTAAGCCTATTTCTGGGTATTTTAGTAATTCATCGGCAATGATTCTTAAACCATTACCCCATTGTTCAATAATACCTATACGCTTGAAAGTTGGAGCTAATATTTTATTGCGAATGTCGGACTGTCCGGCTTCCATGTCGCTGTAATCTACTGAAGGCGGAAGTTTACCGGGGCTGGTAATTTCAACTTTGTCATCGAAAATAGCTACTTTAATATCTTTACCCGTGAGTGAATAATCACGATGGATAACGGCATTACGAATAACTTCACGAATTGCGACTACCGGGTATTCCCAACGGTCATTCCGATATACGCCAGTATAATCGGTTGAGCCTTGCGAAACATGCCGTAATACGAATTGGTATGCTTGTTCGGGTTGTAAAGCAATGTTAACTTCAATTGGCTTTTGGTCTATGAAATTGCCCGGTACAATGCCTTTAAACCTTGCACATTCAATTTTAGCGTACGGAAATAATTGTTTACGCAATTCGTCATCTGAAAGTAATATAAGTGCATTGGTTGGTAAGTGTTTTCCTTGCTCTTCCTGATATAACTCTAATTTCTTTAAGATTTGTGAAGAAACAGCTTCGCCAGTTTTATCAAGAAAAAGTTGATTAAACGATGTTGTATCAAGCTTTTCGTATGTTTTTAAATAAGACAATTCACAATCGAAAGATTTATTCCGCTTTTGACGTTCAAGGTCAGCAATAATTTCAGGGCTTGCCTGACGGTTTGAAGAACCAACACGAACAAAAGTACTCTCTACAATGCTCTTGTTTTTTAAATGATAAGGTGGATTACTACCCTTATAAATCTGAACTTTTATAATGTGTTTCGATTCGTGCGTAAGGAAGGTTATTTCGGGTAAAACAACAGGTTCGCAGGAATCGTGAATAATATTACTAATTTTTTCTTCCAGGGCAATGCGCTCGTTTTCGTTTATACCTGTTATTTCACGAGGATTGTCCTTAATTCCAATATATAATTCACCTCCGGCATCATTTGCAAAGGCAATGATTGTCTTTGAAAGGTCGGCATTGGTTGGAAGTGATTCTTTGAATTCCAACTTACGACCTTCAGGTAGTTTAATTATTTCCGATAGTTTTTGCATTTTCTAGATTTCGCTTGCATTAGTAACTACTTCAAAATTAATATTTAAAGCATCAAAATGTTTTCTGCCGCATTTTATTTTATCAGCCTCAGAATTGCGAAGTTTCTCAAAATCTTTTGTGCCTTTGGTTTCTCGTACCAGATATATTTTGTTTTCATCGTGTTTTACAATAGCCCAATCTGGATTGTATGTGCCAATGGGAGTTTCCACTTTAAACCAATTGGGAAGTTTTACAAATAGTTTAATATCCTGTCGTTTATCCAGTTCTTCAGCAAATTTTCTTTCTATTTCGCTATCATATACCACTGCATCGTAAACGGATTTGCTCACGTCTAAACGATTTGTGAGATAACTCATTATTTCCTCGTCTTCAAACAAACGCATACTCCATTCTTGAGCGGCTATCTTTTCGTATTTAATACCTGCTATAATTAGCCGATGCAATTCATTATTAATGATATTTGCAACTGCATCCATGAATTTCTGAGGATTTATAATGAATTCTGATAGTCTGTTGCTACCTGAGATTATTTGCACAAGTGTTTTACGTGTGAGCTCTGTTTCTTTTTGGAGGTAAGCAATAATATCAGGTAAACCACCTTTATGGGCTACCTTGTAGTAATTGCTACGTGTTTCTTGTACAAGAACACCTTTGTTCTCAATTTCCAGTTCAGCTTCTTTGTATGTTACACCAACTGCCTCAATTTTTTCCATATTTTTAATGGATTTCATGCAGTTTATTATCAGCTCATCTGTACTGTAAATTACCTGATATGTTGTTTTAAATTTAATTCGATTCCAAAGTTCCTCAAACTCTTTATCAAGGAACACCAGTTTGTTTATTTTTAGCTTTTGGGGTTCCTCTTCTTTCTTGATATGTCTTTCTATTTGATATGATTGAATAATGCTGATTACATCAGATTCAATAGGCTTGAATTCATCGGATAGACCAAGTGTGAAGCCAGCCTTTTTCACATCAAATGTTGGCTTTATTTTGCCATTTTCATCTATAAGGTTATTTGATTTAAGTTGTTGCCATATTTCGAGAGACTTTTCACGGCCTAACATTATTTCAGTATCTTCAATTAGCTGCGTAATCTTTGAAAATCCGGTTTGTGGAATCTTGCCAAACGTAACTCCGCATTCTTCTTCGTATTCTGTTTGAAGCGACCGGGCGAAATCGTCATAGCTTTCATTGGCAATAACGTGAAGTTTATTAAGATTCTCATCAAATACCCTTTCGCCGTTTTGATTTACAGGAAGGCGAAGCCCACGACCAATTTCCTGACGTTTTTTAAGATTTGACCGGGTTTCATTTAATGTACATATCTGGAATACGTTTGGATTGTCCCAACCTTCACGCAATGCAGAGTGTGAAAAAATAAATTTCAAAGGTTCATCGAGAGAAAGAAGTTTTTCTTTATCTCTCATTATCAATGAATACGTGTCGTCGTCGGCTTGTGAAACTCCATTGGTGTCTTTTAGTACTCCCTTTTTATCTTGTGAAAAATATCCATCGTGTATTTGCTCTGCCGGGAACTTTGTTAATGCTTGGTATTTATCGAGTTTAATAAGTTCGTTATAATGTTTTTCAAACCAAGTAGCAAATTTGCTTTTCTGAGGTTTGCCTTCTTCATCATAAGACCGATAATTTGAAACTTTGTCAATGAAAAAAAGAGATAATACTTTTATACCCCTATCCTTCATTAAAAGTTCTTTGTCTAAATGGCGTTGAATGGTATTTCGAATTTGTACTTCCATTAAATCCTCTTTAATGCCGCCAATTTCAAGACCCAGCATTAACCGTTTTCCGTTTGAGAAATCAACGAATTCGTTGCCAGGCTCTGCACTAATATCTGTTATTTCATAGCCATTTCGGTATATTTCACGCTCGTTAGAAAGGGTGAATAAATCGGCTCCTTGTTTTACTTTAACCTTTTTTTCTTTAATACCGTTATCGGTATTGCAATGAATGGTTATTTCTGCTGTAATGCCTTTTTTGTTATCGGTTTAAAAGAGTTTTACATACGCATCGTTATTTGAGTTTGCGCCCATTACTGAAGCGACTACAATTTGTTTTACAAGGCGTAATTCATAAGCCTTAACAGGGTCGAGTTTATATACCTGGTTGTAAAGATTGCGATGTGTGGCAGAAAACCTGAATATGCAAAGCGGATTTAATGTTTTAATTGCCTCCTGTGCTTTTGGTGTATTGTCAACGCTTTGAGGCTCGTCAATAATAACAATAGGTTGAGTGGCTTGAACAAATTCTATTGGTTTACGACCCGAAAGTTTATCACTTTCTTTATAAATAACATTGCTTTTTTTGTCGTCCTCGCTCTCGGAGAAGTCCTTACGAAAAGCATCAATGTTAATAATCATTACCTGAATCTGATTACTTGTAGCAAATTGACGTAACCTGTTTGCTTTGCGGGAATCATAAACAAAATATTCGAACTCGATATTGTTATAAAGAGCCTTAAAATGGTCTTCCGTTATCTGAATATTTTTTAGTGAACCTTCACGAATAGCCACACTGGGAACTACAATTATAAATTTTTTAAAGCCATATTTACTGCTTAATTCAAAAATAGTGCGAAGGTAAACGTAGGTTTTACCAGTACCAGTTTCCATTTCAACGGTAAAGTTCATGCCGTTATCATGGAAAGCTTTTAAAGGCGTAAAATCCAGCTCATTTTTATCCTGTATTTTATGCAGGTTTTTGTGTATTATTTCTTCATCTAAAAGAAGTTGATTACCAATGCCTAATTCAGTTTGAACCTGACTACCGATTAATTCCATTGTTTCGGTAATAGTAAAGTCGACTTTGTTCAATGGCTGACCATCGAATAAATCAACCAAGCCTGCAATGGCTTGTAATTGGTATTGTTGGGAGCTGTCGAATTTGAGTTTCATCAGCAAATTTGGATTACTTTTTTTGTTAAAATTTTGAAATCATCATAACAACGCTGAACTGCTTGAAGGTGTGCACCAATAGCACCGTCTGCTGGTTTTAATAAAAACATTGGTTTGCGAGCTTCCATAGACATGGGGGCAAGACTGTGATAATGTTTTAATAGAGCCAAACAATACGGGTCTTTATCTATTTCAAGATGTAACTTTTCATTTGTACCTAAAACGAATTCTCTATAAACATCCGGAATTCTTTCAGCCCATTTTAAATACGATTTAACCGGACGGCTATCTTTAGCGGTATATTGCATAACCAAGTATCCTATTGGCTTCATTTTTCCTTCAGGAATAGCCGATTTGTCGGGCTTTGGATATTCCGATTCCCTTTTTTGCCACTGATTTCGCCAATCAATTAATGTTTTGCCTAAGTTTTTGATACCCTGTAACGAAAATAAATCAGATGCAACAGGTTGAATAACAAAATCAGTGCTTATAAGGATAGCTCTATTCATGGCACCTAAATTTGGACCTACATCAATGAGTACCCAATCAGCATTTGTTCTGGCAGAAGCATCAGTAAATAAAGTTTTAAATAATGATGTTACTTTAAAGGCAAAAGGGTCGCCAGCTAAACATTTAGCCCAGGCATCACTGAGCTTGTCCTCGAATGCTGAAAGAGAAAGATTGCCAATTAAAAGTGATAAATTTTCACTTATGGTTTCAATATGAACTGGAAAATAGGGTTCTCCCTCACTTACAGGTTCAATTGCATCCAGAATAGTATCTTTTTTATTTTCATCTAATATTACTTCTTCTAATCTTTCATTTGTAAGAAACATTGAAGATAAGTTGGATTGAGGGTCTAAATCAACCGCTAGTACTTTATATCCCAACTCTGAAAGCATCCAAGCAATGTGATAAACCGTTGTAGTTTTACCAACACCCCCTTTGTTATTAAAAAAAGCTATAGTTTTCATTGTATTTGTTTTTTTAATACAGTTACAGAGAAATGCAGAGGTAGATTATATATAAAGGTTGGTTCAGGATTGCCATTTAGTTTTAGTTCTTCTTTAGCTACGGCAATACCCCTGTTAAAGCGGTTAACATAACCAAGTACTTTAAGTGCCTCAGCAATAACCGGGTTTCGGTAATCATTCTGATTAGGAAAATTCTCGGGGCGAGCTGCACCAAATAAACCACCTGCATTACTTATTTCAATTCTGTCATTGAATTGATAGAATTTAATTGGAGCATTGTTATCATAATTTCTATGCATTATAGCATTATTAAGTAGCTCTCTAATTGCTTTAAAAGGGTATTCTTTTATAACTTCTTCTTTTAATGTACTTGTAAAAACCG
>Ga0316608_1000015_pt1 | contig 89664 bp, 58 predicted proteins | sample MIS2016152B_MG_FD_207673 | JGI IMG/M metagenome (GOLD analysis project Ga0316608, IMG submission 207673) | Microbial mat bacterial communities from Middle Island sinkhole, Lake Huron, Michigan, United States - MIS.2016.152B | ecosystem: Environmental > Aquatic > Freshwater > Lake > Sediment... | reverse complement strand
CAAAAGAGATAATAAAATAACCTACTTGGAAGAGTTGATAGATAAAAAAGACAAAGTTATAGAAGATAAAGACAAAGCATTGGAAGATAAAGACAAAGCATTGGTAGATAAAGACAAAGCATTGGTAGATAAAGACAAAGCATTGGTAGATCAAAACAAAGTATTGCAAGATCAAAACAAAGCATTGGAAGATCAAAACAAAGTAATAATAGAATTTGCAAAGACATTGAAAGAAAATGGTGTTTCGTTTGATATAATTCATAAAAAGACTGGGTTGCCGATTAATGAAATCGAAAAATTATAAGTATATTATTTTAAATAACTTATATCACACAAATAGATCAAATTCAAAATTCTCTAAATAAAGTATGACCGACTAAAAATTTTGATGCAAATGATGTCGAATCCAAAACCAAACAGATTGATTTTCAAGCCTTATTATCAACACAATGATAAATCGAAATATTTGGCTCAAAAGTTGTATTTTAAACTTGGCTGAGGTTCTTGCACACTTTTTGTTAATTTTGTTGCATAAAAGCTCATTTTTCTTACCTTTATTATAATTGCTATGCTGAAAATTATTCTGTTAGTTTCATTTCTACTAAGCTCTATTTTTTGCCAATCGCAAAACACGATCATGCTTAAATATGCTGAAAACATCAAGGCAATACAATCAGATTTTCAGAAATTAAGCAAAATAAATTCCGATGAAGAAAAAAATCAAATCAATCAAAATATTCGAAATAGCTTTGATATAATATTGAAAGATTCTGAGCGCTTTTCCTTTGAGTTTGATTCCCTTGATTTTGGTGGAGCAGTTGCTTCGCAAGATGGCTTAGTCATCATTTACACCTGGAATTTGAGTTTTGAAGATGGAACTTTCCAATATTTTGGTTACCTGTTACATAAATCCAAGAAAGATGCTATTGCCAATGTTTTTCCTTTGGAAAGTGATAGAACCCAAAGCATCATAAATGGTGAAAATGAATTGAAAAAAAAGGAATGGTACGGAGCTATTTATTATGAAATTGTTGGATTCAAAAAAGATAAACAGAACTGCTATATACTTATTGGTTGGGATGGAAACAATATGTTTACCAACAAAAAAATCATCGAATCCTTAACTTTTTCGCAAAATGGCAAACCTGAATTTGGCATTAAAGTTTTTCAGGTTGAAAACAAAAAAATGGAAAGACTGGTTTTTGAATATTCCAAACGAGCCACCATGACCATCATGTATGACGAAAAGGAAAAACTGATATTTTATGACCATTTAGCGCCATCAAAACCCGAATATCAAAATAATTTTATGTATTACGGACCTGATTTTTCTTACGACGGATTCCGTTTGGCATCAGACACGTGGGTACTGCAATCCAATATCGAAATTCGCAATCCCAATAAAGATATTGATCCCAAAAACAGAAAAATTAACAGATATAAGAAAGAATAAACTTATTAAATTATAGCACTTTCTTTGAGTCTTTCAGCATTTTCTTCAAACTGGAGTTTTTCAATGATTTCGTCCAGAGCACCATCCATAATTGTGGGTAAATTATAGAGCGTTAGATTTATTCTATGATCGGTTATCCGGCTTTGAGGATAATTATAGGTTCGAATTTTTGCAGATCGGTCTCCTGAAGAAACCATTGTCTTTCGTTTCTTCGATATTTCGTCCAGATAAGCTTGGTATTGAAGATTATAAATACGTGTCCTCAATTCCGTCATCGCCTTATCGAGGTTTTTTATTTGAGATTTTTGATCCTGACATTGTACTGAAATTCCGGTAGGACCATGGGTAAGCCGTATTGCAGAATATGTTGTATTTACGGATTGTCCTCCCGGCCCTGATGCACAGAATGTTTCCTTTTTGATATCATCCATTTTGATATCAACATCAAACTCTTCGGCTTCGGGCAAAACAGCAATGGTAGCCGCTGAGGTATGAACCCTTCCCTGCGTTTCGGTTTGAGGCACCCTTTGAACACGGTGTACACCCGATTCGTATTTCAAGATACCATAAACGCCATCACCTTCAACTTCAAAAACAATTTCTTTGTAGCCACCTACAGTACCTTCGGAAATATTTGTAACTGTAGTTTTCCATTTCTTTGATTCACAAAACTTTATATACATTCGATATAAATCACCGGCAAATATACTGGCTTCGTCGCCACCTGTTCCCGCTCTTATTTCTACAATAGCGTTTTTACTATCTTCAGGATCTACAGGCAAAAGCAAAAACCTAATTTTATCTTCCAGCATTTCGACTTTGGGGGTGAGTTCGTCTAGCTCAAGTTTGGCCATTTCCTTCATTTCGGGATCTTTTTCATCGGCCAATAATTGCTTTGAGGCTTCTATATTGCTGAGAACATCTTTGTATTCTTTGTATGCTTCCACTATAGGCCCCAAGTCTTTATATTCCTTGTTGATTTTTACAAATTTAGGAATATCGACCATTACATCGGGATTAGACAACTGCTGCTCAAGTTCTTCCTGACGCATTTTAACACCCTGTAGTTTTTCGAGTATAAGATTATTATTCATTGTATGAAAATTTTTACGTATTTATTTAACTTAAAACAATTCAAAAGGGAATTGTTAGGGGCTAATACGCAATAGAAGAAGGTGTTAAAAAATAATTCAGCATCTTAAATCTTTCAATTAGTTTTTGGGGCTGCAAAAATATAAACTTTTCAAATAATTCAGAAAAAAATGAAAACTTTTTTGAAAAAGTATTTTCTCCTGTTGTTTTTGGGGGTAACAAAATTGAACTGTGTCAAGCAAGAAAAAGTATATAAAAATTTCAAACCCCAACATTATGAAAAGGATGATTATGATCATGGTATTGATCGTCATAGTGGCGATGAATCCACTAAATGCACAAATGCAAGCATTTGACCAAATAACACAAAGTTTTGTGAAGTATATAAAAGCAGCTTCCTACGAAAAAGTTTATATTCAAACAGATAAACCCATGTATGAACCCGGGGACTATATCTGGATGAATGCTTTTCTGGTCAATGGAATGACAAACAAGGCTTCGAAACTAAGCGATATTCTTTATGTAGAATTAATTAATCCAAAAGGCAGCCTCGAAAAAAAAATCTGCCTACAGGTTTATAATGGTTCAGCTCAAGGTGATTTTATGATTTCAAATAATTGGTCTGGTGGAATTTACACGATAAAAGCCTATACGCAATGGATGCAAAATTTTGGGCAAGAAGTGGTCTTTTCGAAGGAACTTACTGTTACGGCCAATGTGTTACCCAAACTGTTGATGAGTTTAGACTTTAAAAGGAAAGCTTATTCACAAGGCGATGAAGTGGAAGCCAATTTGAAGCTTCAAACTACTGAGAAAACCGATTTGGAAACCAACTTTGATTATGTTGTTCAAATTGATGGAAAAGAATTGTTGAAAAACAAATCAACAACAAATAACAAAGGTGAAGCTACATTAAAATTTAAGTTACCCACAGAACTTTCATCCAATGATGGTATTGTCAATGTGATGATTGCTTACAAAGGCAATACAGAATCGATTTCAAGATCCGTACCAATTGTATTGAATAAAATAGATTTGCAATTTTTGCCTGAAGGCGGTTCTTTTGTTAATGGCATAAAATCCAATATGGGATTCATTGCAAAAAATGAATTTGGCAAACCCGCAGATATAGAAGGAACAGTATATGATCAGTTTGGCACAAAAGTGGCCGATTTTCGAAGCCATCACGATGGAATGGGTGCATTCCTGATTACACCCAACAAATTCTCAAAATGCTACGCAAAATTAACTAAACCTGCTGCTTGCAAGGACTCATTTTTTTTACCCCAAATTTCAGAACAGGGTTGCAGTTTTTATAAAAGTTTGCAATCCGATAATTTGATAGAAATAACAGCGAGCAGCACTGAAATTCAAAATGCATTTTTGGTATGTTCATCTGGAGAAGAAGTTGTATTTCAAAAAGTTATAGAATTGCAAAGGAATGAAAGTAAAATTTCAATACCGACCCAAGATCTGCCATTAGGAATTGTGAAAATCACCCTATTTGACGCAATGACAGTACCTGTTTGTGAACGTTTGGTTTACGTAAATCCGCACAAAAAACTCAATATCGAAATCACAACAAACAAAGAAAAATACTCACTTCGAGATCCCGTAGAAATGAGTATAAAAACGACTGATCAAAATGGCAAAGCGGTTAAAGCAAATATTTCATTGGCCGTTGTGGATGAAAAACTACTTAGCTTTGCAGATGATAAATCGGACAACATTTTAACCTATCTGACTTTAAGTTCAGAACTTAAAGGGAAAATAAACGAGCCTCGGTATTATTTGAAAACCGAAGATCCAGGTGTCGCTCTGTCAATTGATTTTCTGTTACTTACACACGGATGGCGAAAATTTACCTGGAAAGAAATTTTTGAAGACAAGTTTTCTATGCGTTATTTACCAGAAAGATTAAGTTTCATTTCCGGTATTGTGTATGATGATAAGAACGTTCCTGCCAAAAATGCAGTTGTTACGATTTCTGTTTTGGATAAGGATAGCGATATTGCTGTTATAGAAACAGATATAAATGGAAGATTTGTCTATGAAGACTGGGATGGAACTACGGCTTTGGACATAGAAGCGGAAAGTCGTTGGGCATTTAAAAAGAACTGGAAAATCGTTTTGGATGACCCAGGCAAACTATCATTTATTGAAAATGGGAACGGAAATGGAAAGCAGAACCTTTTTAACGGAATCCAAAATAACAATAAAACTCAGAAGGCTGTTAATGGCGCTGTAGTAGATAGGGATGATAATCAAAACAATGATTTGGGTTTGGGTGAGTTTGAATTAGCCGATGTTGTCATTATTGGATATGGAAGCGTAAAGAAAAATGATTTGACAGGTGCTATTTCCACAATTGATTCCAAGGAAATTAAGAAGATCAATGCCAGTGGTTTAGATAAATTAATACAAGGACGTGCGTCGGGCGTTACGGTAATGTCCACATCCGGCAGACCCGGTGCCGAAAATACTATAAGAATACGTGGAGTAGGATCCATCAACAAAGATTGCGAACCTCTCTACGTTGTCAATGGTATGGTATGTGGAAGTATTAATCAAATTTCGCCCAATGATATTACTTCGATCCAAATTCTTAAAGATGCAAGTGCCACCGCAATTTATGGAGCAAGGGGAGCCAATGGAGTTGTACTCATTAGTACGCTTAGTGGATTAGCAAGAGATCGCAACTATACGCCTCATACGGCCATTATTTCAATGTTGCCAGAAAAAATACGTAATCTTTATGTTGCCAAGCAGTTTTATTCACCGGTTTATAAAGACAATAATGTAGCTGTCCGTGAAGATTTTCGTCAAACTTTGTACTGGAATCCCAGTGTGGTTACAAATGAGAATGGAAAAGCGAATCTAAGCTTTTTTAATTCAGATGAAATCACATCTTTCAAAGCGATAGCAGAAGGTATTTCAGATGAAGCCGGAATAGGAAGAGGTGAATATGTTTTCTTTTCCGAAAAGCCCTTTAGTATGACTGTAAAATCACCTGAATATGCTACTTTCGATGATGAAATCATGCTTCCCATCACTTTAATCAACAAGACTCAAGAAGAAATTACAGGAAACCTTACTTTTTGGATGCCTCATAATTTTGTAACGAAATCACTCCCTGATACATCTCAAACAATACCGGCAATGGGGACAAAAACGGTTTACGCTAAATTTCACGTTTCCAACCAAGAAGGTAAAAGCAAATTCATTATCAACTTTAAAGGTAAAAGTTTTTCAGATGCTTTTGAAACTGAAATTCTTGTCGCCCCCAAAGGATTTCCCAAAACCATAAGCTTTTCGGGCCAAGGCTCAAATCAAACGTACAACATAAAAATTGAAGATTATGTTCAAGGATCGATAAGCGGAAAGTTTGTTGCCTACAATACTGTGGTTGACGAAGTTTTTTCTGGTATTGATGGATTATTGCGCGAGCCTTATGGATGTTTTGAACAAACCTCTTCAACGACTTATCCAAATTTATTGGTTTTAGACTATTTGCTTAAATCAGGTATAGAAAACCCACAAGCTATAGAAAAAGCAAAAGGTTTAATAGAAAAGGGATACAAAAGATTAACAGGTTTTGAAACCAGTCAAAATGGTTTTGAATGGTTCGGATCTACACCTCCACATGAATCACTGACGGCTTACGGTTTATTGGAATTTACTGAAATGCGAAATATTTATGCCGGTGTGGACGATAAAATGGTTCAGCGCACAAAAGAATACCTCCTCGCTTCGCGTGATGGAAAAGGTGGTTATTCCAGAAGTATAGAAATGATCGATGCTTTTGGCCACGCAAGTGAAGAAATCACCAATGCATATATTACTTATTCTTTGGTCATGACGGGTGTTACGCAATTGTCAAGTGAAATAGAAAGAACTTACAAAAGCGCAATGCAGGGCAAAGATATGTATTGCTTAGCACTATTGGCAAATATTTTATTGAAAACAAAAGACTTGAGAGCTAAGGATGTTATGCAATTAATTTGCAATCAAATAAATAAAGATGGTTATGGTTATTTAAAGGCATCCAGTTCTATCACTTGTTCTGGAGGTAGCTCCCTTCAGGTCGAAACCGCTTCATTCATATTGCTGGCTATGCTTCAGGATAAAAATGTGTATTCAACATATATTGATTCTGGTATCAAATATATCATTCAAAACAGAAACGGTTATGGTTCATTTCCTTCGACTCAGGCAACCATTTTAGCATTGAAAGCTATAACAGAATATACCCTTACGAATACAAAAGTTAAAGAAGATGGTAGAGTAGATTTGTTTTTGAACAATCTTTTAACCGATTCGAAAGAATTTAAAAGTGAACAAAATGGCAATATTGTATTGCGCAAATGGGCAGATTTATTACAAAAAGGAGAACAAAAATTACAAGTTAAATTTAAAAACGAAAAATCAACGCTAAATCATTCATTCGTAGTTTCATATTCCGTTACTACACCAGAAAGTTCTCCTGAATGTCCGCTTATTTTAGAAACAAAACTAAACGACGTGGCAAACCAAGGTGAAACAGTCAGGATGAATATTTCCATATCAAACAAAAAAGATCATGGATTACCCATGTGTATTGCAAAAATTGGTATTCCATCGGGTTTGAGTTTACAACCATGGCAACTGAAAGAACTTCAGGAAAAAAAGGTTTTTGATTTTTATGAAACTGATAAAAATTACCTGATTATTTATTATCGTGGTATGGCTGCAAATGATCTGAAAACCATAAACATCGATCTGAAGGCTGATATTCCCGGTCTCTATCAAGCTCCAGCGAGCTGCGCTTATTTGTATTATACAAACGAATATAAAAATTGGACAGAAGGATCGAAAATAAACATTGGGATTCAATAGATCCTATTATTAATCAATACTTTGGGTTACTTTGCAAGATGTTTCTATGCGAGGTAACCCAAGTTTTTTTTCTTTAGAAGACAAAGACAAGTTCTTCTTTCAGAAATACGGAAGCTGTTATTAACAATCATAAGCCCATCAACGTCTATTCGCTAACATAATTGATGCATTTTTCGGAACGATCTCAATTCATCATTATTCATTTTTCCTAATTCCGAAAAACACTCTACAATTATGTGTGCGAATAGATTTTGGAAAATTCCTCATATTCAAACATAGCTTTCTGCCGTTCTGAATTTAATGTTTTAATATAGATTTATTTATAAAAAAATGATTCTTATTTTGAAACTTTAATTTATCCCTGTATCTTTATTATGTAAAAATCACGAGTTCTGGTCACAAGTGACTTTTCTATCAACAAAAAGTCAGGAATGAATAAACAATTCTGATTCTCATTTATCACTAAAATTTTACCAAAAGCGGACTCGACTTTTTTAATGAAAATTCTTTCATTTCGTTCACAAAAGCTTCGCTTTTTGCAAAGTTGGAATATTCATACTCCCAGCAGGAAAAGAAGTAATACCTTATACCTGTATTTTTTTTAAACATACAAAAGTAGGTTTCAGTAATTCCATTTCCACTTTTAGGTGTTTCGCCAAAGTCAAGAAAGTTGGAGTTTTCTGTTATTATTGCCATTCCAAGTTTTTCTCCTTTGGCGCTTTCGGTTTGATTTCCATGAGTAGCCAGAATGACATAATTATATTGGTTTAATGCTATTAAACTGTCGGAGTGTTTGTTCACAATTCCTGAGATTATAAATTCATTTTCGTTTAAGCCTTTCGTAAAAACTTGACTTTCATAACACCTTGTTCCTGCCGAAATACTTATATACCAACTCATTTTTACTATTCGTTTACCGATTTCAATTGAATCATATTCAAATAATAATTCTGACCTTAAGGGACCTTGAGTAATTAATTTATAAGTGCCTGTTCCTGAGCTTCCCACTCTGATTATCGTATCTTTGGTGGCAATTGCCAATGCACCTGCCCCAAGTGAATTTCCAACCTTTAGAATATCCATTCCCCAATCACTTAGTTCATGGTAATTTTGTCCTTTATACCCTGCTTTTTCTAAAACCATTGCATTCGTTTTTTTTCCAAAAATGTCAATGCCGTTTCTTAAATCAAAATAATTTCTGAAAGCAACCTTATCATTTTCCCAACCTGGACCTTCAAATTGAAAATTCTTCTGAGAAACATTGGATTCATTTGTGTTTAGTCTTTTTGCAAATTTAAGTTCGACATATTTGTCATTTTCGTTTTGTGGTTTTGCTGCAAAATGCACATTCGTTCTAAATTGAAAATCAGGTAGTTTTCTTTTATCCATTGTCTTGATTTCGTAAATGAGTGAATCTTTAGATTTTATATCTACAAGGAAGTAGATTTCATCCCAGATTTCATCTCCATTTATATCATCAAATTGCTGTGGCACAATGGTTGATGAAGAATTCAATACAACAGGAATCTCTGAATCAGTCCAATTTAATATTTTTATTAATTGTGATCTTTTTAAAATGACAGGTTCATCCATTCTATCGATTGCAAGTTCATTTTTTACAACAATTTTTTTTGAATTTTGAGAAAAAATCACATTTCCCTGAATGCAAAAAAAGTACGCATAAAAAACTAAAAGGTATTGCAAAAAAGTATTTGGTTTCATGAGATTAAAAATTGTTTTAATAATACTAATGAATTTAATGACTTGTATGTTATTGTAATTAAACATCATACAGTATTTTACTTTAAAATAATTCAAATTTATTTTTCATTTGCAGGTTTTCCGATAGTTGCCAGGATTCCTCCATCTACATAAAGAATATGACCATTGACAAAGTTTGAAGCTTCGGAAGCAAGGAAAATTACAGCACCAGCCAAATCCTCAGGATTCCCCCATCGGCTTGCGGGTGTGCGGTGAATAATAAACTCATTGAAGGGATGCCCCTCCACTCTGATTGGTGCAGTTTGGGCTGTTGCAAAATAACCGGGACCTATCCCGTTGACTTGAATATTGAAACGCGCCCATTCTGTGGCCAGATTTTTTGTGAGCATCTTTAAACCACCTTTGGCTGCGGCATAAGCGCTTACAGTATCTCGTCCAAGCTCGCTCATCATGCTACACATATTGATGATTTTTCCGCCAGAATTGCGTCTTATCATGCTTTTTGCGGCATGTTTTGACATGATAAAGGGACCGGTCAGATCTATGTCTAAAACCTGACGCCATTCTTCAGCAGACATTTCAACTGCAGGTATCCGTTTAATGATGCCAGCATTATTAACCAAAATATCGACAGGAAAACCAGCCATTTCTGTTTGATCAAAAAAATTGATAACTTGTTTTTCGTCCGTAACGTCAAACAAATAGGTCTGAACATTTATACCTGTTTTTGCGTACTCTACTTTGGCTTCATCCAGACGTTCCTGAGATATGTCATTGATGATTATTTGTGCTCCCGCTTGTGCTAATGCACTTGCCATTGCCATGCCCAAACCGTGTGTGCCGCCAGTTACAAGGGCGATCTTATTGTGTAATTCAAATATTTTTAAAGACATAATTGTATGGTGTTTAAGTATAATTTTAAAGTATTTATTAATAGAGAAATATGAATTAGGAATTAGGAATTAGGAATTAGGAATTAGGAATAACCATATAACAAATAACAAATAACAAATTGTTTTTTTGATGAAGCATTAACTTGATATTAAAAATTTAGCGTCTTTGTGGTGATAAAGAAATTTACCTTGAAACGCGTCCACTACCATCTCCCTCCATTAATTTTTCTGCTTCTTCTACGGATATAGAGTTGAAATCACCGTATATAGTATGTTTAAGAGCCGAAGCTGCTGTTGCAAAATTGATTACTTTTTGTTTGTCTGTGTAGTTTAATAATCCATAAATAATTCCTGCCATAAACGAATCGCCTCCGCCCACGCGATCTACAATGTGCGTAATTTGGTACTCGGGGGCCACAAATAAATTATCGCCATCGAACAAAATTCCCGACCATGTGTTGTGATTTGCATTGATGGAACCCCTGAGCGTAATTATCGTGTTTTTTGCTTTTGGAAATCGGCTATGCAATTGTTTTGCAACCGATCCATATTCTAGAGCATCAACTTCTCCTTTTAAAATATTAGAATTTTCTGGTTTTATTCCAAAAACCTTTTCTGCATCCTCTTCGTTGCCAAGAATAACATCTGAATATTTTACCAATTCGGGCATTACTTCTTGGGCTTTTTTGCCCCAATTCCATAAATTTTTACGGAAATTCAAATCACAGGAAATCGTAATTCCTTTTTTGGATGCAATCTCAACCGCTTCTAGACAAGCTGTTGCTGCGCCTTCAGATAGTGCGGGTGTTATTCCTGTCCAATGAAACCATTGTGCATCGGCAAAAACCTTATCCCAATCCACCATTCCTTTCTGAATATCTGCTATTGCAGAACCTTGGCGATCGTAAACTACTTTGCTGGAACGGTTTACTGCCCCCGTTTCCAGAAAATAAATGCCTAATCGGTCACCACCGTAAATGAAATGATTTAGACCAACATTGTATTGTCTTAATACCATTTCGCACCATTTTGCTATATCGTTTTTGGGCATGCGGGTAACAAACTCTACTGGCATTCCAAAATTTGCCAGAGAAACCGCTACATTGGCTTCCCCACCACCAAAGGTAGAAATCAAATTTTGTGATTGGTGAAATCTTAAATATTCTGGTGTCGCCAATCGCAACATGATTTCACCGAAAGTAACTATTTTTTTCATTGATTAAATCTTTTTTAAACAATATCCTAACATCCATAAAAAATAAGTTTTATGCTCCTTGACTATTATTTGTTTTGTATTTTTTGAATAATTTTTTTATACCGAATGAGTGCCTCAACATAATAATAATCAGCATAAGTCAAGGGGACATCAACTTCCTTCTTGCCCATGAAGTGACCAACAGAATGCTTCAAAATAAAATTTCCATTTGTACCTTTTTCTGCAAAATAACTGTGAGATGAAAGTGTTTTCAAAATATTTTCGGCTGCAATAAAATATTTTTTACTCAAGGCAGTATCTACATAGGACTGAAGCTCAAGCAAAGCGGAAGCTATTATTGCACCCGCAGATGCATCTCGCAATGCGTTGGGTATATTTGGTGCATTGAAGTCCCAGTAAGGAACTCCATCTTTAGGGTAATTGGGGTTGTTTAAGATAAACTCAGCAATTTTTGTGGCGTGTTCCCGAAATTTCTCATCTTTGGTTTCACGATAAACCATTGCGAAACCATACAATCCCCAAGCCTGACCGCGAGCCCACGCCGAAGAATTGGAGTACCCCTGATGTGTAATCTGAGAACGAACATTTCCATTTGTAGAATCATAGTCAACAACATGATAAGAGCTAAAATCGGGTCTGTAATGATTCTTCATCGTATTCAAACTATGGGTAACTGCCTTGTCGTAGTAAGCCTTGTTTCCTGATTCTTTTGCTGCCCAAAAAAGGAATTCTAAATTCATCATATTGTCAATGATTACAGGGCATTGCCAGTTTTTTTCCTTTCCACCCCAGTCCCAAGACTTGGTACACCCCACAGTTGGTTTGTATCGAGATATTAAGCTTTCAGCTCCTTTGAGCATTATAGGTTTGTATGCCTGATTGTTGGTTAGACGCAAACCGTTTCCATAGCTACAATACAATATAAATCCTAAATCGTGTTGCGAACGGTCATTCATTTCTGCTTTTAGTCGCACGGTCATGCTATCTGCCAAAATACGGGTTGCTTCGTTTTTGGTATTTTCATATAAATACCAAAGTGTTCCCGGGTAAAAACCGCTACACCACCAAGCAACATCGCTAACTCTGAAAGTGTCGTTTTCAAATGTCTTGGGTAATTCACCTTTTTTGAGTGTTTTACTCATTTCTAAATACCTCTCTTCCGAAACTTTTAAAAGTGAGTCAATGGTTTCAATACTAAATGTATAATCCCCTTTGTTCAGTTTCTTGTCCTTTGTTGAGTTGCAGGATGCAAAAATTACGAATATTGCTAAAATACTTAAGTGCTTCATAATGTGTAATATATTAAGTTATTATTGTTTTGTATTAAATTATTTATTTATATAGCGCTCTATCAGCTTCAATGTCTTCACCATTCCATATTTTTATTGCCGACCAGTTTTCATTTTCATTTTTCCAAAATGGGTCAGAAATATCTAAGCCTAAAACATGAAAAATGGTACAACACAAATATAGACTTCCTGTCGAAATATAAGATTCACCAAGAGAAGGCTGATGTCCAGATAATCCAATGGTTAACCATCCTTGTTTGTCAAAATTGGCAGGACTTTCAAATACGCGTTTGAGCATTGTTGTTAGAGCAAATCTTACTTGAGCCGGTGAAAGGTTTTCTGGTAATTGTTTGCGCATAGCCATGCGGCTCAACAAATGGAAAACACCCGAACGATAGCAGACGGAACGCCCAATCGCAGGAAAACTTCCATCTGTCATAATCATAAGTTCCTGTACTTGTGCAAACCTTTGCGCACGAGGCACTATCGTTTCGAACAATGATTTTGGAATTGTAATACTTTGATTGTAAACATCTGTTATATCCAACAACATGGGTTGAATAACAAAGCTATTGTAGTAATCCCAATGAAAATCATCGCCATCGCCATACGTTCCATCTCCTTTATAGAAATCAAAATGCTTATGAAGAGCATACTCTATTCGAACGAGATCTGGATCTTTCTGGATTTTCATAAGGAAAGCCTCTATGGTAGCAGAAAAGAGCAGCCAATTACTGTAATGGGGAACTATTTTTCGGGATTCCTTGAATAGTTGCACAATCTGGCTTTGAATAGCTTCCGACAACTTATGCCAAATTTGTGTATTTGCTAACATCAATGCTTGAGCAAAAAACGCCGTATCTACAAGGTATTGGGAGTGATTAAATGAAAACATAAAGTCTGGCGATGTGGGATTTACAGCATTTTCTATTCCTTTAAGAACCATGTCCCTATACTTGCTTTGCAATTCGGCTTCTTTATTATCGGATAGCTTTGTTTCGAGCCAAGGTGCCAGACCCAATAATGTGCGGGCAAATGATTCTAAAACTGAAGGCTCGTTTCGATTCGCATTTGCTTTTTGTTCTACTGGAAGTTTTTGCCGCAGACTGTTCATTGAAGCATTCATTATAACAGGTTCGGCAATTTTTTGCAATAGTTCTAACCAATATCCACGCATTGTGATATTTTCTACTGAATGATTCTTTGTCAAAGAACCTAAAGTAATCTGAGGACTTAAACCCAAGCCTGCACCAAACAGGGGTAGTGCTTGCAAAAATTTTCTTCGCTTCATTTGTAGCTTTTTCGATAGTTGTATTATTTCAAATCAGGTATTTTACAAATTTCCATGTCTGAGTAATCCAGATTTTCGCCTGCCATCCCCCAAATGAAAGAGTAATTTGATGTTCCTGCGCCTGAATGAATTGACCAAACAGGCGAAATAACAGCTTGTTCGTTTTTTAGCCATAAATGCCTTGTTTCAGCAGTTTCTCCCATAAAATGGCAAACGGATTGATCTGATGCCACTTCAAAATAAAAATAGACTTCATTTCTTCTTGGATGATTATGTGCTGGCATCGTATTCCAAATGCTTCCTGGTTTCAGTTCTGTGAGCCCCATTTGAAGTTGACAAGTTTGAACTATTTCATTCACAATTAGTTTATTGATTTTTCTGGCATTGGAATTTTCTGGTGAGCCTGCCTCCACTACAATGGCATCTTGAAATTCAACTTTTTTTGTTTCATATTCTTTATGCGCCATGGATGAATTAAAGTAAAATTTTGCAGGCTTGCTCGTATCAACGCTTGAAAATATTACGGTTTTAACTCCTCTTCCAATATACAAAGCATCTTTGTGATTTAAAATGAATTCTTGCCCATCTGCTTCAACCATTCCTGTATTACCTATGTTAATAATTCCTATTTCACGTCTTTGCAGAAAGTAGTCTGATTTTAGGTGGTCAAATGTATCCAATTCAATGGGTTCATTGGGTAAAACACCTCCAATAACAAACCTGTCTTCTATGGAATAGGTCATGCAAATCTTGTTTACAGTAAATAACTTATCAATTATAAACTCCCTTCTCAGTTTTTCGGTATCGTATCCTTTAACATCAGCAGGGTGATGACCATATCTTAATTCGAATTTCGTATTCATTTGGCAATCCATTTTTTGCATTCGTTTATTTATGTCTTATTTATCAATTTCTGCTTTTCGCAATCGTTTGAATTAGTTTTTCTGCATTTATTCTTAAGGTATCGAAGTCGTTTGCTTCTAATATTTCCTTTTTAATCAAATTGGATCCAATGCCAATACAGGTCGCTCCAGTATTAAACCACAGCCTCAAATTTTCCTCATCGGGCACTACGCCTCCGGTTATCATAAAGTTTGATTTCGGACTCACTTGTTTCATGTTCTTTAGGAATTCAATACCTCCAATTTCGCGAGCAGGAAACATTTTTATCATTTCGCATCCAAGTTCTTCTGCTTTAGAAATTTCTGAAACTGTTGCACAACCAGGAATCCACAAAGTTTTTCTTCTATTGCAAATCTTTGCCATATCTTCATTCAATAATGGGGACACAATAAATTTTGCTCCAAGTTGTATAAACAATGCAGCGGTATGTGGCTCAATAATTGTCCCTGCACCCAATATCATTTCAGGGAATACTTTTTGAACGTATTTTGATAGCTCTGAAAAAATTTCATGAGCAAAATCTCCCCGGTTTGTAAACTCAATAGCCCTAAAACCACCTTCATAACATGATTTTATTATTTGAATTGATGTTTCTAATGATGAATTATAGAAAATTGGAATTACTCCTGACTTTTCTAATTCTAAGCATACTTTTATGCGTGCAAAACTCGTATTCATGTGCAATCGTTTGATTTTATATAATGATTATATTTTCAATATTTTACAACAGTCTTTTTTGTATTTTTATGCAGCAAATTTAAACAATACTTTACATTTTCAATAATTGTATATTAAAATATTTTCGAAATAATTATAAAAGTTTAGATATTAATTACTTAAAAAAATAATTTCAACCCATATTACTAAGGTGTTCTACGATATAAATTTCAATTTAAATATTGATTTTGTAAAATGATTTCTATACTTTTGTGCAATCGTTTGATTTTGTTAAACCTTTTTTTCAAGAATATCAAAATAAGATACAATTTATATGAAGAGCAATCAAATAACCCTCCATGATTTGGCTGAGAAATTAAATCTTTCGCCTTCAACAATATCCAGAGCATTGAGCAATCATCCCGGAATTGGCGATACGACCAAAAAACGAGTTTTAGCATTGGCAAAAAAATGGAATTTCGAAATCAATTCTGTTGCAAAAAGTCTAAGAGAAGGCAAAGTGAATTCGATTGGAGTGATTGTTCCCAAAATAAACCGTCATTTTTTTTCCTCAATAATCGGTACGATTGAAATGATCGCTAAGCAATCTGGATTTCATGTGATTATTTGTCAAAATAATGATTTTCAGGAGATAGAAAAAGAAAATATAAAAGCCCTTATAGCCTCAAAGGTTGCTGGAATTTGCGCTTCGATTGCAATGGAAACAACGGATTATTCACATTTTCAAAATGTCATAGACCGATCAATACCTTTAGTCTTTTTTGATAGGGTTTGCAATACAATCGATACACATAAAATAATTGTTGATGACTACTCGGGTGCTTTTAAAATAACAGAACATTTGATAAAAAGTGGATATAAAAAAATAGCTCATTTTGGTGGATCAACAAAAATTAATGTTTACCAAAACAGGCTAAATGGATATTTGGATGCATTAAAATTGCATGGTTTACCAATTCATGAGGATTTTATTATTCACTTTGATTTGACCACAGAAAGTGGTTCAAAATACATGGAAAAATTATTTTCTTTAAAAGAAAGACCCGATTCCTTGTTTTCGGCAAGTGATTATGCAGCGATTGGCGGTTTGAACTTTTTAAAAGAAAACAATCTCCCCCTCCCACCCGAATTTGGATTGGCAGGATTTTCTAATGAACCATTTGCCTCATTTATTACTCCTTCATTGACCACAGTAGAACAATATCCTGAAGAAATTGGAAAAATGGTTGCCGAAACAATAATCAGCGAAATTTTGATGAAGGAAAAAACCATGGTTTTCAAAACAACCATGATAACACCAAAGCTTATTGTAAGGGATTCAACTAAAAAACAAGTTTAAAAAAGGAGTGAATATTATCCGTAGAGAAATACCTGCCAGCGAAATACTTTAATTTTGCCTTCTCTTGTGTCAATTTCCTCTGGGATGGTACAGTTTTATTGTTTCTTGAAGGAATTTGCTATTCAGGTGTGTATAGATTTCTGTGGTTGTAATTGATTCATGACCCAACATTTCCTGAACAGCGCGCAAGTCTGCCCCTCCTTCTATTAAATGTGATGCGAAGGTATGTCTGAATGTATGGGGGCTTACAACCTTATTAATTCCGACCGTTGCTGTCAATTCTTTAATAATCATAAATATAAACATACGGGTCAATTTTGATCCTCTGCGATTAAGAAACACATAATCCAAATACATTTCGTTCACTTTCAAATGATTGCGCATGCCAGAAAAATACATTTGAATCTCCTGAATTGCTTTCTTTGATATAGGAACGATTCTTTGCTTCTGTCCTTTGCCCTGTACCAAAATGTATTCCTCTTCAAAATGCAAATTACTGATTTTCAGCTCAAGTAATTCAGTCACCCGCAATCCACATCCATAGAGGGTTTCTATAATAGCTCGGTTTCTATGACCTTCATTCTTGCTGAGATCAATACACTCAATAATTTTATCAATTTCTTCTATCGATAAAATATCTGGCAATGTACGCGGAATTCTGGGCGTATCAATAATTTCCATTGGATCAGCCTCTATAAGATCTTCATACGCAAGGAATCTGTAAAATGCTCTTATGCCGGAAATAATTCGCGCCTGGCTTCTTTCGCTAACATTCAATTCCTGAATATATTCCAAAAATTTTCTTATGTGATTTGTATTCACCTGAACGGGAGAAACATCACCGCCCGTCAATGCCAAATATTGCTGTAATTTTGCAATATCGAGCAGGTAAGCATCAACAGAATTGGTCGCAAGCGACTTTTCAACCAACAGAAAAGTTTTAAATGAATCAATGTAATTTTCCCACATAAAAGTATAGATTTTCTTTGCAAAATTTGGATGTCAAATTAATGTTTGTATATTTGAATTCGAAATACTTTTGCAATAATTTTTGGGTATTTTTATTAGCAGGTTTATTAACCGGTTTTTTTTATCGTATTCTCCCGGGATATATGGTAAATATTTTATTGAGAGATTAAACAATTCTAAAATAATTTGGTACATGAAAACATTTTTGAGAGTCTTTTTGATTATTTTGGTCTTAGCCATTTTGGTTGTAGGCGGTTTTTTGATTTATATAAATTTACGTCCTTCGAATGAACGAAATCCTCTTACTGTTATTCCCAAAGATGCGATTTTTGTCATTGAAACCAGCAATCTGACTCAAGCTTGGGATGCCATAGCCGATAGCAAAATTTGGGATCATTTGATGCAAACCAAAACCTTCTCTTCTATAAACAAAGATATGGAGGATATTAATGCATTTCTGGGAAAAAACAAAGCAATGGGCGTATTATTCAAAGACCGAAAACTTTTTCTTTCTGCCCACATGCTGGGTGGAAACGAATTCGATTTTCTTTTTGTAGCCGATATTCGAAGAGCTTCTGAAGCGACAGCCATTATTAAAAAGTCCTTAAGACTCATCCCAGAATTTACCACATCCGAAAGAGAATACAAAGGCACAGAAATATTGGAATTAATTGATATTAAAACCAAAGAGAAAATCTCACTGGCCATAATTGATAATTTGATGGTAGGAAGTTATGCTCCAACAATTTTGGAAAATGCCATTGATCAAAAAAATGAAAAATACTGGATTAAAAATCAATTATTTACAAAAACAACCAAAGAATTGGGAGGAAAACATCTCATTCGTTTCTATTTCAATTATAAGATGTTGGATCGTTTTGCAAAAGTTTTTCTTACAGAAAGCAACGATGTTATTGATTTGATTAACAAGTCCTTAGGTTATTCTGCTTTAAATGTTATGTTGGAAAATGAAATGTTGAGTCTCACAGGATACACAAGCGCAGATAGCGTGCCTTCTTACATTTCAGCGCTTTCGCAAGTAGGACCCGGCGATACAAGAGCCGATCAGATTGTGTCGGATCAAACGGCTTTTTTTATGTCGGTGGGTTTCGATGATTTTGACGATTTTGTTGACAAGCTAAAAGGTGAATTTGCATTAAAAAATACAGACGATTTTAAGGAATATTCCAAGAATATGGATTTGGTTCAGGGATTTTATAAAACAGATTTGAAGAAAACCTTCCTGAGCTGGGTGGGTGATGAAATTGCCGTGGCAAAAATGCGCCCAATCGCCAATACTCGTATGGAAGACATGATCATTTGCATACAGGCAAGGGATGTAAAACTTGCGAAGGAATCCATGAAGGAACTTTCTGAAAAAATTTCTTCCAGGCCGCCCTTCAGAGTAAAACTCAAACCTTACAGGGACTTCGAAATAAGTGAATTGAAAGTAAAGTCTTTCTATAAAATTTTTCTTGGAAAACTTTTTGAAGGAATGGAAATCCCTTATTATACTTTTGTGAAAGACTATCTCGTTCTGAGTAATTCTGAAACGAATCTTGAAAGTTTTCTGGATGATTTTTCCTTTGGTAGAGTATTGGCCAATAAAAAATCCTACAAAGACTTCAAGGATAAGTTTGAAACAAAATCAAACCTGTCAATCTTTGTGCAAATGCCCAAAATGTATTCAAACCTTTACTATTACAGCACACCCGAAAGTAAAGTAAAAGTAAAAGAAAGTAAAGATGTGATTTCAAGTTTTTCTTTGATTGGTTTTCAAATGGTTTCAAATGGCAAAGGTTTGATTTCTACAACATTATCTGCATTTCATGATACTACCGCAACTTTTGAAGACGAGTTGGAATTCATTGAAAAATCCAGTACAGATCAATTATTGTTTTCGAACTTCGACAGTTTGACTTTCAAAGTAAAATTATCTGCTGATAGTCTAAAGAAAGATGGTCAATTTACCATTTACTTTTTGAATAGTGAAGGCCAAAAGACAGATACGATAAAAGCCGAAGGTTTTGTTACAAATAAAAATGTTCAGGGTTTATGCAGACAATATTACAAAAACGGACAACTTTATTGCACCTCAAACTACAAAAACGGAAAATTGAATGGTGAAGCGACCTTCTTTTATAATAAGATAGAATCTCCCAAAAGGCTCATTATGGAATTTGAAGACGATACTCCAACAGGCATTTATATTGAACAATGGGAAAATGGCAATAAAAAAGCGGTTCTTGAACTTAAGAAAGGAAAATTGGATGGAAAGGCGCAGTTTTTCCACGAAAATGGCGTTCTAAAAATCGAAGGAAAATACAAAAAAAGCGTACCAGAAGGCAAGTGGATCTACTACAACGACAAGGGTGAAGAATTGAATTTCGAAAAGTGGAGAAAGGGAAATAAAAAGAAGACAAAAGATGTAATTTCTAAATGAATTGAATCTTAAATAAAATTTTAAAATACCATCAAATGAAAATAGTATTCCAAATTTTAGTAATAATTCTTTTACCTGTTTTCTTTCTAACAATTTCTAATTGTAAGAAAGATAAAAACGATACAGGCATTGGCAAGATTTTCAATCCATTGGAAAACCCTAGCGACGGAATCCCTGCTGGCAATCCGGGTTGGAATTATTCAGTACCAGCCGCTGCCGGCTTAGAAGATGTTACTGTTCCTGATTATGTCGTTGGAACCGGAACACCGGAAAGTTGCACAAGCGAAGAGTTTATCAAGGCAGTAGAAAAAGGAGGTAAAATTGTTTTCAATTGCGGCAATACCCCTACGACAATCGTTCTCAAACAAACGGCAAAAATTTTTAATGATGGAAAAGCTGATGTAGTCATAGATGGTGCGGGTTTGATTACCTTAAGCGGCGATGGAAAACATCGAATTTTGTACATGAATACCTGCGACCAAAACCAGCATTGGACAACAAGTCATTGTGATAATCAAGACCATCCAAGACTAACGGTTCAGAACCTCACCTTTAAAGACGGTAACTCCAAAAATGAAAGTGAATATGATGGTGGTGGTGCTATTTGGGTAAGAGGCGGAAAACTGAAAGTGGTGAATTGTCGCTTTTTTAATAATGTTTGTGCCAGCACAGGTGCTGATGTAGGTGGTGGTGCAATACGTGTATTTGACCAGTTCAATGATTTACCCGTTTATGTTGTGAACACAACTTTTGGCGGTGCCGAAGGTAAGGGAAATATCGGTTCTAATGGTGGAGCAGTCAGCAGTATTGGGGTTTCATGGACATTTGTGAATTGTTTGTTTTCCTACAATCAGGCTATTGGAAATGGCGGCAATCCTGCACAAGCCAATACACCTGGCGGTGGAAGTGGTGGTGCAATCTATAATGATGGTAATTTAATGACGCTAACTGTTTTGGGCAGCAAAATAGAAAACAATAAAGTCAAAGCTTATGGAGGAGCAATCTTTTTTGTTTCCAATAACCATACGGGAAATATTGTTATAGATCAATGCATCTCACGCAATAATACAGGTGGAACATGGTATCCTGTTCATCCGGGAATATCGATGCACAGTGATACAAAAATCAGTGTAACGAATTCGCAAATTGAATGAAAGAAAAATAAACATGGTAATAAGTAATGAATACTTTGCTTATTAGTGAAAATAATGCATTGCATAATTCCTTTCTGTCAAAATAATTAACGTATTTCTGTCAGTTATTTTAAACAATTATGAAAACCCGTGCCTTTATTATATTCTTAACTTTTTCATTTGTGTCACAACAAAGGACAGACAAAAATTTGGCCTCAAGAATTATTTTTCTTTGTCAAAATATTTGAATTTTTACTTAGCAGCATTGCTAAGTGAAAAAAATTAAATAATATAGACCAAATGGTTTTACAAACACCTAATTATAAGGAAATAGCAAAATTATTCATTGTTCATTATTCATTACTAAGACGCAGGTACTCCGATTAGCATTATCTCCTCGATCAAACAGCATTTAAAAAATCAAGCGAACCAAAAAATCTTTTCCAGAATACTTTAGTCTCTCAGGAATAATTTAAATTAAAAACTAAGTATTATTTATATAGTACTAAGCATATCTGTGAAATATAGTCTTCATAAACCGAATTTATTTAATTTTCATTAATCAAGGTGAAAATAAAATCTGAAATTACCAAAAATTCTAAGAATGATAACCTTATGATAATGTATTATGAAAAAATTAAAAATAATTAAATTTTAGGTATTATTTTTTTAATAAAAATTTAATTCATAATTTTTTTTATTTAATTTTGACATAAATGAATACAAATTACAAGAACACAGATCTTTTTTTCTACTTGCAAAAACACTAATGAGCAAGTATATTAAACTAACTCAAAAACTTTTAGAACATGAAAGTATATCAGTCAAATGAGATACGGAACATTGTTTTGCTGGGAAATGCAGGTTCTGGCAAAACAACCCTATCTGAAGCCATGATGTTTGCTGGAGGGGTGGTAACCCGCCGGGGTGATGTAAGTGCAAAAAATACTGTTTCGGATCATCGAGAAATTGAACACCATCAAAATGGCTCGGTTTTTTCAACAGTACTATACACAGAGTGGGCAGGAAAGAAAATCAATATAATTGATGCACCCGGCGCCGATGATTTTTGTGGAGGTGGCATAGCCGCTTTACATGTGGTTGACACAGCGCTTATGCTGTTGAATGCACAAAACGGGGTTGAGGTTGGAGCCGAGATCCAGTTCAGGCATTGTAGAAAATTTAACAAACCACTTGTATTTGCCGTCAATCACTTAGATCACGATAAAACCAATTTTGATAAAACAATAGACGAAGCAAAACAATATTTTGGAAGTAAAATCACATTAGCCCAATATCCTGTAAATCAAGGTATTGGATTTAATTCAATCATTGACTTGCTCAGCATGAAAATGCTCAAATGGGGCAATGAAGGCGGCGATGCAAAAATTGAAGAAATACCTGCCGATGAAAAAGAAAGAGCAGAAGAACTTCAAGCCAAGCTGATTGAGAATATTGCAGAAAACGACGAATCCCTCATGGAAAAATTCTTCGATGGAGTAGCCTTGACTCCCGAAGAAATTTATAAAGGAATGAAATTGGGTATAAAATCAAGAAGCATTTTTCCCGTTTTTTGTATTGCCGCCAAGAAGGATATGGGCGTGAGAGAGTTGCTTAACTTCATTGCCTCCGCATTACCTTCACCTTTGGAAATGCCTGCTGCTATTGCTCAGGATGGCAAAGAAATTCCATGCAAACCCGATGGTCCTGCATGCCTTTTTGTTTTCAAAAATAACATAGAACAGCACTTAGGTGAAATCTTATTTTTCAAAGTACTTTCCGGAACAATTAATGAAGCGGCTGATTTAACGAACCAACAGAAACAATCCAAAGAAAGAATCAGTCAGTTATTTGTTTCTGCAGGCAAAAGCAGAATTAAAATTGAAAAAATATGCGCAGGTGATATTGGATCAACTGTAAAATTAAGGGATACAAAAACAAATCATACATTGACAGAAAAAGGATTTGATGTGATCATGCCCCCTCTCAAATTTCCACCTCCCAAATTTAGAACAGCCATCAAAGCCAAAAATGATGCGGATGAGGAGAAACTTAGTGAAATTTTGCATCGTATGCGTGAGGAAGATCCCACCATCATTCTGGAGTATTCAAAAGAACTGAAGCAGTTAATTATTTATGGACAAGGTGAATTCCATATCAATATAGTCAAATGGCATCTGGATAATTTATATAAGATTGAGATCGAATTTATTAATCCTAAAATTCCTTACAGGGAAACGATTACAAAATCGGCTTATGCTTCCTACCGACATAAAAAACAATCGGGTGGATCTGGTCAATTTGGTGAAGTTCATATTGTTATAGAGCCTCATGATGACAATAAACCCGATCCTTCTAAAGTAAAAGTGCTTGATAAAGAAATTAATCTGTCGATAAAAGGCAAAGAAGAACATCCATTGGCCTGGGGCGGAAAATTGGTTTTTTATAACTGCGTTGTGGGTGGTGTTATTGATGCCCGCTTCCTACCAGCAATCCTCAAAGGTATCATGGACAAAATGGAAGAGGGACCGCTCACTGGTAGTTATGCGCGTGATATTCGGGTGGCAGTTTTTGACGGTAAAATGCACCCGGTGGATTCCAATGAAATTTCATTCAAATTAGCAGGTCTCAATGCATTCAAGCAAGCATTTAAAGCAGCCGGACCCAAAATCATGGAACCTATTTATGACATAGAAGTTATGGTTCCCAGCGATAGAATGGGCGATGTAATGAGTGATTTGCAAGGCCGAAGGGCAATGATCATGGGCATGTCGAGCGAAGGCGGCTATGAAAAAATCAATGCACGCGTTCCTTTGGCAGAAATGAATAAATACAGCACCTCACTGAGTTCTATCACGCAAGGTAGAGCAACATTCACCATGACTTATGCCGACTACGCTCCTGTTCCGGGTGAAATTCAAGATCAATTGCTCAAAGCTTACGAAAGTACCGAAACCGAGGAATAAACCTAATCGGAAAATTTTTATTAAAAAAAACGGTAATGACTATTGTCTTTACCGTTTTTTTTAATTTGGTTTATACTGAAATCGTCAAAACCCCATACTGGCCATAAAGCCAAACATGAGTAGCTATTGATAAAAAATCTCAATGCAATGAGTATTAAGTTAAGACAATATCAAATAGATGGAATTAGACAAATTTTTCAGGCATGGGCACCAAAACCCAATGGGCTTGATTTAAAAAATATACTATACCAAATGCCTACAGGAACGGGAAAAACAACTTTGTTTTCTGAAATAGTAAGAAAAGCAGAAAAAAAAGAAAAAAAAGTGTTGTTGGTTGTGCATAGGTTGGAACTTGTGGAGCAAATAGTAGCAAGGTTAGGGCATTTTAGCATAGTTGCAGGGGAAATAATTGCAGGAAAAAAACCTGATTTAAGTAAGAATGTTCAAGTTGCTTCAATTCAAACTTTAACCAATAGAGAATATCCCAATGCCGATTTGATTATCATTGATGAATGCCACCACTCAAAGGCAAATTCGTATAAAAAATTATGGGACATATATCCCAATGCAAGATTTTTAGGAGTTACAGCTACCCCCATCCGATTAAATGGTGAAGGATTTGATGACCAATATGAAAAACTAATTACAGCAGGTCAGATTTATGATTTTATCAGAGATGGCTATTTAGTAAAGCCCAAGCAATTGGTTGTTTCTAATCCAGATGTCTCTCATGTAATAAAGAACAAAGGCGATTACAATACAGCCATGTTAAGAGGAGTAATGTTAGAAAATTCCTTGATGGCAAATTTGGTTGAAAGTTACAAAACCTATGCTTTCGGGAAAAAAATGATCGTTTTTGCCGTGGATATTGAGCACAGCAAAAGCATTGTTGAACGATACAAAAATGCAGATATTATTGCTGTTCATTTAGATGCTAATACGTCAAAAAAGGAACGATTCGAAATAATGGAAAGTTTTCGTAAAGGAGAAATCAATGTACTTTCTAATGTTGATATTGTTTCGGAAGGTTTTGATGTTCCAGACTGTGATGCTGTTCAACTTGCAAGACCCACTAAATCTCTTGCTCTTTATTTGCAGCAAGTTGGTCGTTGTTTAAGACCAGCTCAAAATAAGGAATATGCTTTAATTTTGGATAATGCGGGTTTGTGGTTGGAGCATGGTTTGGCTATTGTAAATAGAGAATGGAACTTACAGGGAGTCAAAAAAAGAAAAAATAATTTTTATTACGATGAAATAATCGGTATGGATAAAGAAGGTATTTTGAAAGAAATCAATATGCCGGAAGAAGCGGAAGGATTGGAATTAATTGAATTAACAAAAGAATTGGAGCATTTACTGACATTTGAATCATACCTCACAAACGCTAAAAATAGAAACCATAAATTAATATCCGCATATTATCAATATAACGATTTTTTGGAAGGTGAAAACAGAGAAATAACGAAAATCGAAATCGATTATTGTAAAAAACGATTAAGTGATTCAGTAAAACCAGGCTTTTGGTCATACCAATATAATCGATTGATAACAAAGAAGGTGCTTTTATAGTTCAGAAAAAAGTAAAACACATAGTTATAGGAAAAAAAATGAGGCACATAGGTAAATATTATATGTGCCTCGTATGTGTTTAATAGATTGTTTGCTCATTGGTATATTTTGAAAAATAGCAAGCATTATAGTTTGGGCTGTTTCAGAAGTTCTGAAATTAAGGTTTATCTGTTTCTAAGGTCATTTGTTCCACCCCTTGTGCTCCTATGCAATATTATGATAAACAGCCTGAACGTCGTCATCGTCTTCAATTCTGTCTATAAATTTTTGTATATCAGCCATTTGTTCTTCGGAGAATGAAACAGGGTTGTTGGCAAAGCGTTGCAAGGTTGCTTGCGTTATGTTGATCTTTTTTTCGTTGAATGCATTCGAAAGTTTTCCAAACATGGTATAGTCTGCATAAGCATAAACAGTTTGATCCTCAAGATAAATTTCTTCAAGACCTTCATCAATCAATTCCAGTTCCATTTCATCCAAATCGATGTTTTCGGTTTTTTCGAATTCGAAAACTGCTTTTCTCGCAAACATGTACTCCATTGATCCGGGCGGAACCAATGCACCACCAAACTTGTTGAATATGGATTTAATATTGGCAACCGTTCTGGTAGTATTATCCGTGGCTGTTTCTACAACAATCAGCACACTATGCGGCCCTTTGCCTTCATAGACAATTTCCTCGAAATTCAGACCATCTTTCCCTGCCGCTCTTTTTATAGCTGCTTCGATATTGTCTTTCGGCATATTCTCAGCTTTGGCATTTTGAATCGCAGTACGCAGTTTGAAATTCAGATCAGGGTCTGCACCGCCCTCTTTCACTGCCATTGTGATTGTTTTTGCTAATCGGGGAAATAATTTCGACATTTTTCCCCACCTTTTTTCTTTAGAAGCTCTCCGGTATTCAAAAGCACGTCCCATATTGCTATTATTTTCGTTTTTCTTGCTGGCAAAAATAAAAACAAGTTCCAAGAATGGAAAAAAGTATAGAAATATATTTTACCCTATCATGAAGAATAAAATACTCCATAGTAATTTTGTATTTTGTTGTTTAACTATTGTCATATTCGCAGAACATTTCTCTATCTGAAATTTTTTTTAAGCTCTCGAACAATATATATCCAACTGGGTTACCATCAGACTTTTCTGTAGCAAAAGCATCGATTTTTTTTATTAATAATCTATCATTTCCCTTTTTGTACAAAATATCTGTCTTGTCCAAGATGGTCTGAAGGACAAGTAAATATTGTTTTTAGACTTTGGTTTGAATTATTTATTATTTGATGTACTTTGCATGATGGTATCGAAAAACAATCACCTTTTTTTACATCAAATGTTTCAGTCCAACGAACAGAATTATTTTCATATTCGCCAACTTTCATAGTGCCCTTACCTTCCAATACCTGATAAGTTTCAATTCCAATTTTGTGATAGTGTGGGTTTAATTCTGTATTAGGTGCGATCTCTGCTGCATAAACAGAAATTTGAGAGTCTCCTGTCATTAAAGTAATCTTGATGCCTGTTTTCTCATCAATTTGTACTTTTTCTAATTCATCAATTATGTTTTTTATGTCCATTTCGCTTTCCTTAATTAATACTTTGCTAAAACTTCATCTATATTCTTATATTTATCGTTATCTAAATCTGATATACCTGCGTTTATATCTTCCTTTTCCCAATCTGATAGTAATTCCCAAAAATCATTTTTTTTACTTCATGATTTAATATTAGTAAATTATAAAATTGTTGCAATTTTATTTCTGATGGATTTATAGTTAAATTATGCATTGTTCTAATTTTTAATGTTTATGCAAAATTAATCATTTTTCAGTTTATTATATCAATCTTTTCAAAAAATAACCAATCGTATTTGCAAAAGGTTTTTCATGAATCGGATCGATAGGATTGGCCGTTGATTGTATCCTGACAAAATCACAATTGTGGTTTAATAATCTGCCCCACTTTCGTTTGCGCTACTAACCGGGCAGATTTTTCGAGAAACTATTTGTCCCTATTTGCACAAGGAACAGGAATATTAATCTGTTCATAAACGGCTATCCGGCCTTTTTGTGAGCTGAGGGCAATGCGAAAGCCTATGTTGTTGTTGCGGTTGTTGGCGTTGTTGTTGTTACGCTGCGCCACACGGCAGTTGTCTGCATTGTTGTTCCAACTACCGCCGCGATTAACACGGTTCGAGCCTGCGATTAATATCCCTTTTCATTAAAAACTTTTTCTCTTAAACCTTTGGTTTCGGCATATCTGGTGTATGCCAACAAAGGTAAAATATGTTGTTGATATTCAGCTTGTGTCCATTTTTCTGTTTTTAAGTTGTTTTCGTATATTGTTGCTTTTTCAATAAAACGTTTTTTGCTACGCTTGTTCAGCTTTGTTTTATTGGGAAAAACTCTGTAACCTAAAAAAGACAAACCTTGGTTGGTTTTATTGATGCTTTCCACTTTTAAAGTTAAAAGCAATTCGTTGCTTAAAAATTCAATTTTTTGGTTTACTTCTTTCAATTTTTCTTTGCTATTGTGCCATAAAACCATATCGTCCATGTAGCGTACATAACCTAAAACACTCAATTTTTGCTGTACATAGCGATCGAAAAAAGAAAGATAATAGTTTGCAAAATACTGGCTCGTTAAATTTCCAATGGGCAAGCCTTTTCTGCTTTCGGTTTGATAACTTTCAATTATTTTCCTAAAAATTTGCAATACGATGCAGTCTTTTATTTTATGCTGTAATTGTTTAAATAATATTTCATGGTTTATGCTGTCGAAGTATTTACGAATATCAAGTTTCAAAAACCACTGATATTCTTTCTGAAACTTTTCAGCACGGTGTAAAGCAGCATAAGTCCCTTTGTTTTTTCGTGTAGCATAACTGTCGAATATTTGTTGTTGTTATTGTTCAGATTGTCTTTATTATACAAATAGGGATATTTTCAGTATCTGTGAAACTACTTTCTTACAATAAAATTGCAAATCACTTTAAAACAAAAAAAGGTGCTTCATGCCCAATAATACGAATTATTTGGCATGAAACACCTCATATTTATGGTCGTTAATTATAAAGAAATCAATATTTACATATCGGATATCTTAACATCTGAAGGTACTTCGAATTTAGCAGCAGGGATAGATACATTTTCTTCCAATTTTGTGGCTTCCATTTTTGTATCCATTCCCATTGCTTTCATGGTGGTTTTTAAGCTGATATTATTCCATACACAAAAAGAACCTTTCATTCCTTTAGAATCCATTGAATACACATCGCAGGTTTTTCCCATAACCGTTTCGGTTCCTTCTTTTTTGATATTCATATCCTTCATCATTTTTTCACTCATTTTTGAAAAATCAATATTGGATGGATTTCCGCCACCGCTTTGTTTAACTTTTGAACCGGTTTTTTTAATCAGGTCAATGTTATAAGTATAACCATCAACATTGATTGCCGCACTATTTATCTTCATAGGCTCACCAATACCTAAGTCCATAGTTGCATCTACATAGACGGCTTCTTTTTTGCCATAATCATCGAAATACTGTGTAATGTTTTGTTTCATACCCATAATTTCGGAGGTGAAGGTAACGACAGCAGATTTTAACTTGTATTTTGCTCCATCAGGGGCCTTGCTTGAGGAAGCATCTGTTGAGCTTGTTTGTGTAGAATCACTACTGCCCGTCTTTGAGGCATCATTGGATTTACAAGAAAATAATGCAATTGCGAACAAAAGCGCGAATGTGAAATTTAGAATTTTCATTTTTTTTCAATTAACATGAATAATAAATTGTATTTAGCTTTATTTGTTTTCAAACGATATGATCAATCCGATTTTTATTCCTGAAATTTTTTATAAATCCGTAATTTTCACATCGGCGGGTATTTCAAATTTAGAAGCAGGGATTTTCACATTTTCTTCAAGTTTTGTCACTTCCATAGTCGTTTCCATGCCCATGGCATTCATAACGGTTTTGAGTGCCAAACCATTCCAAACCCAAAATGTAGCCTTAATTCCATTGGAGTCCATGCTGAATTTATCACAATTTTTTCCCATAACAACGCCGCTTCCATCTTTCTTCATGTTCATGCTTGCGAGGGTTGTTTCATCCACTTTTGAAAAATCCATGTTGCTTGGGCCTAATTCCGTGCTTTGTTTTGTTTTTGTCCCTTCCTTTCTGACCATATCAACGGAATAAACAAAACCATCTTTGTTGATAACCACATTGTTTACTTGAACAGGATCTCCTGCTCCGATGTCCATCGTGGCTACAATCGAGATCATTTCTTTGACACCATATTCATCAAAGCATTGGGTCACTGTTTGTTTCATTCCCATGATTTCGGTGGAATAAGTAACAATACCTGATTTAAGTTTGTACTTTCCTGTACCTGTGTTTGTACCTTGTGAAAAAGCCTGAATTGTTAAAGAAATAACAAGCAAAAAGGTAAAATATAAAATTTTCATTTTTATAAATATTTAGTGTAATATATTGAAATTATGATTTGTATGTTTAATAAAATATGGGGAAAAAAAGATTCGAAGCACCTTTAGTAAGCACCTATATTTTTCTTGTCTTTTCCTGCTTTTTTTGCTGGGGAAAGATTATTGAGTCTGAAATCATTATTTACTTTGTCAATAAACATAGGGTCTTTACCAAATATGTTATAACCCCGATCATAAGAAGGATCTAATTCATTTTCTTGCAAAAGTGAGTAAGAAAATTGAGGTTGACTTTCTCCATTTATGAAAAAACAAGTTTCATTTTCCTGTAGAATTGTATTTATAATTTTGGGCATGGAAGCCGAGTTACACTCAATGCCATATTTATTATTAAAAACAACACAATTCATGATAAGTGGTGCGCTACCTTGCTTGCAATTTATTCCAGTCCAACCATTGTTAACGATCAGACAGTTTTTTACGGTACCTCTTGAACGATAAAAAGATAAGGCTCCAGTTCCATTATCTGTACCCAGATCGTCGCTTACGACACTACGCATATAGAATGAATTTTCTATTTTGCAATATTGAAGTACATTTTCGGCATCGCCGGAATTAAAAAAGAGGTTACCCCAATTTCCGGTATTACCCGAACGGGTGAAGAGAATTTCAGCGCCTGCTTTTCCTTTTGCAATAAGTTTCCCGTTGATTCGCAAAAATCCAAGATTAAATTCTTCACCATAATCGCGGTTTTCGCCGGTATTAAATTTAACAACCACCTCAGGTTTGATCGTTAGTGTTTTTCCTTTTGGAACAATCACCTCACCTTGAATGATATAGGGGGATCCTTTTTTGGTCCAGGTTCCCGAAACTTCTTGCATATTATAAAAGTAGGTTTGTCCAAAGCTTGTCAGACAGTAGCAGAAGGACAATAAGAATAGTAAAGGCTTTTTCATAACAGGTCTTTTTTATGTTGAAAATAATTAACGCAAGTTAGGAAAAATATATTCAATTTCCATGAAAAGTTTTTAAAAAAGGTTTTTTCTTTTCACTTATTTCTAGCTTGCCATTGATAAGCATTTCGGGTACGGTAATAAACCTGTTTATTTGCCCCTTCAGCGACTGCAAGCACTTCAAGATTCTTTGACTACTAGAAGGGGCTTGAATCTCTTCAAGCGGTTGAAGAACCTTGAAATGCTTTATTCAATCATTTTTTTATTATAAAATACCCAATTTTATTGATAAGTCATTGCCATTGAGGAACTTTTCCAAAATTCAAAACTTTGGAAAAGTTTTTGCTTCAGCAAACCCATGTGGAAGGATTGAAAACAACAATTTTTTAAAAATTTCTTCAAACACCGCTTCAATTTGGTAATATGCCCCTTCAGCAACAGCAAGCCCTTAAAGCGGTTATTGGAAAAAATGCAGCAACTTACATCTAATTCATTATTTTTTAAGTTTTGCCAATTCGATTTCAAGCATTTTAATTGTTTTGTCTTTGTCTTCAATCAATTTGTCTTTGTCTTCAATTATTTTTTCTTTGTCTTCAATTATTTTTTTAGTTTGAACAATTTCCTTATTCAAATGAACTATTTGAACCTTATCTTTTACTATGTATTCTCTGAATGCTTCTTCGTCAAAAATTATCAAAGCTTCAATTTCAAAACCTGCAATAACATCGCAGGTAATTTTGTCTTTTCCTGAAAAAGTCCCTAATAATTTGTACTGACCATTTTCACAAATATATTGTTCTACTGTTTTCATTTTGGGAGAAATAATCCAGTACTCTCTAACTCCATGTGAAGCATAATCATTATACTTGACTTTTCTATCCCGGTGTTCTGTTTTTTTTGAAAGTACTTCTACTATAAAATCAGGAACAGGAAATATTACCTGATCACCATGAAATTTTGTTGCCTTTTCAGGTCCAAAGAAACAAATGTCTGGTTCGTAAGAATTTCTGGTAAATTCGGTCATCAAATGCTCAAATCCCAGAAATCCAAGAGAATATAAAGTTATATGGTTTTTAAGCAAGGTAACCAAATTTGCACAAGCGTAATTATGACGCCCCTTTACAGGTGAATGCATGATTATTTCCCCATTGATAAATTCAGCTTTATCTTTTTCTGTTATTTTGTTATAAAACTCATTGCGTTTAACTCTTTCATCTTTGAGATACTGATCAATTTCTTGTTTGATGATTCCAAGTTCAGGAAATTTCAACAACTTTTTCGTTATTGTGTGCATATTTGAAACAAATTTATTATTTATCTAAAATCCGTAAGCTTTTTCCTTGTCCAGGAATCACACTCAATTAAATTCACATAAACTGGTGAATGTACATTGAGGTAAACGATTGTAATTTACAAATATTGAAATAATCCTCCAAATTACAGGATTTACAGAGATACCAAAATTTATTGAAAAGAAAATATTTTATATCACTTCAATCACCGCTTCAAGAACTTTGACTGCTTGAAGGGGCTGAGAATCATTTGATTGGGTACAGCTATTAACAAAAAAGACCAGGCTGCCTTTAACCAAAATTAAAAAACAACCTGGCCGGGGGGTCAGATGAAAGAAAAAAGGTAAAATTATTCGCTCAAGAGCGATTTAATAATTTCTGAAACTCTTTTATTGTCGGCTTTTCCAGCCAATTGCTTGGATGCCAATCCCATAACCTTGCCCATGTCCTGTGGTTTAGAGGCACCGGTTTGTGCAATGATTTGGCGCAGAATAGCATTAAGTTCTTCATCACTCATTTGAGCTGGCAAATATTTCTCAATGACAGAAACCTGGAACATTTCCTGATTATATAATTCTTCTCTGTTTTGCTCCTTATAAATAGTGGCGGCATCTTTGCGCTGACTTATAAGTTTTTGAAGAATTTTTATTTCATCCTGTTCGCTAATGGTATGATTTGCATTTGCCGTTTTTAGCAAAAGGAGTTCAGCTTTGACGGCTCTTATAGCCTCCAAGGTATCTTTATCTTTTGCTTTCATGGCAATTTTTATATCTTCTTCTATTTTTTCTACTAAAGCCATAATAATTTTTTTATGAATTAAAAAAGTAAGGGAATCAGAAACAGAACACTTATTTCAAATTCCCTATTAACTAATCAACTTTATCGTGCAGATAGGCATTGTTTGCACGAATTTTTGGATTTTTTTTCTCGTCTTCCGAAAGCGTATGTCTTGAAACTTTGCTATTTTCCGAATATTTATCGATGCTAATCTGCACATTCTTCCTTTTGTAGGCTGGAACATCTTCATATTGATCTATATTCTCCAAATAATTGACTTTAGCAAATTTTGTGGGTTTCTTTAGCTCATTTCTTTCGCTTGTCAGGATCTGTTTTTCAATTTTGATCTCAACACTTTCAAGCTTTTCTTCGGATACTTCGTCCTGATCGAGGAACAAGTCTTCGGAGTCATCGAGGCCAAACAAATCCTTATTGCTAAAATCATTCGACTTTGTTGTTTTGTTCAAAGTAGGAATCACAAAAGTTTCTTCTTCTATCTCTTTATCTTTTACCTTAAAAAAAGAATGCGAACTCGTTTCCTTCTTAGGTTTTTCTTCAAGATCCACGAAGGTCTTTTTCTGGGCTTGTTCGATATATATTTCGGGAATTACATCTGTTTTGAAACCTGTAGCAATGACCGTAACCGAGATACAATCGCCCAGAGAATCGTCCTTGGTATTTCCCCAAATAAGGTCAGCGGTATATCCAGCTTCCTTTTGAACAAAGTCGTTGATGAGACCAATTTCGTCCATGGTTGCTTCCTCAGCACCAGATGTAATATTCAAAAGAATATTTTTTGCGCCTTGAATGTCGTTGCTGTTAAGCAAAGGTGAATTCAGTGCTTCCGATATAGCCCTAATAGCACGGTTTTCACCGCTTGCTTTGGCAGACCCCATGAGTGCTACGCCACTTTCTTGCATAACAGTTTGTACGTCGGCAAAATCCACGTTGATTTGACCGTGATAGGTTATAATTTCTGCAATGCTTTTTGCCGCCACCGTCAAGACATTGTCTGCATAGCTAAAAGCATCACTTACACGAAGATCGCCAAATATTTCCCGTAGTTTTTCATTGTTGATAACCAACAATGAATCTACATTTTTGCTCAGCTCCGTTATACCTTCAACTGCCTGACTAATTCTTCTTTGTCCTTCGAAACGGAAGGGAAGAGTTACGATGGCAACGGTAAGAATCCCTTCGGATTTAGCCGCTTTTGCAATGACAGGTGCAGCACCCGTACCTGTGCCACCGCCCATTCCGGCTGTGATAAAGACCATTTTACAACTTGGACCCAATACTTGCATAACCTCTTCAAGGCTTTCAATCGCAGCCTGACGTCCTCGGTCGGGTTTGTTTCCCGCACCTCTGCCATCTGTGAGTGATTCGCCTAACTGCACCTTAATAGGCACAGGGCTGTTTGCAAGCGCCTGAGCGTCTGTATTACAAATTATAAAATCTACATCTTTAATACCCTGTTTATACATGTGATTCACGGCGTTGCTACCACCACCTCCAACGCCGAGAACTTTGATGATTGAGTTTGTTTCTTGTGGTAAATCAAAAGGCATTAATTCATCTGACATATTCCCTTTTTTTAACTATATATTTTAAGAACCCCCTTCCTAATCCAGCTTATTGTCCTTATCTTCAAAAATATTGTAGATAGACTCTTTTATGTTGTTAATAAATTTCCTTTCCTTCGGATTTTTATTTACCGTTGTTTGTGTATTTTCGATTTCGCGCTCCTTTTGCTTTTCAACCTTGGATGAAATTAAAGGCTTATCCTCTTTTTCAAGATATTCATAACCCTTTACGATCAAACCTAAACCTGTTGAATAAAAAGGTAGATTGAAATCATCATTCATGCCTGTTGAGAAGTTCTCATTGGGATTTCCCATTCTCACATCGAGACCCGTTTTAAATTTTACCAATTGTGGCAAATGTTTTAATAACGCTCCACCTCCTGTAAGTGCAATTCCTGCTCCGAGTTTATCATAAAAACCGCACAGCTCAATTTCATAAGCAAAAGCTTCGATGATTTCTTCCATTCGGGCTTGAATAATGTAGGCCAAAGTTTTAAATGTTATTTCCTTTGAATCCCTTCCACTAATGCCAGGAATAGCAACAACCTTATTTTCAGGAGCTAAATCTCCTAAGGCTGATCCGTATTGAACCTTTAGTGATTCTGCATTTCGCAGCAGAATATTTGCACCTTCTTTTATATCTTTTGAAATAACATCGCCTCCAAATGGAATAACCGATGTATGGCGCAAAATACCATCATGAAAAACAGCTAAGTCTGTTGTGCCACCACCAATGTCCACCATGGCTACACCAGCTTCTTTCTCATCATCAGTGAGAATGGCTTCTGATGAAGCAAGCGGCTCAAGAATTAACTTAACAACCTTTAAACCAGCACGTTCAACACACTTGGCAATATTTCGTGCCGAAGCAATTTCACCTACAACGATATGGAAATTGATGTCCAATTTTCGTCCCGAAATTCCAATCGGATGCTTTACATTATGGTCAGAATCAACCATAAATGTTTGAGGAATGATATGAATAATTTCTTCCCCCGGTTCAATAGGGATTTTACTCATTTCCTGGGTAAGTTCATTAATGTCCTCTTGGGTAATTTCATGATCGTAGTGATCGTAGAATTTATATGCCCGGTTCATTGAACTTTTAATGTGTTGACCCGCAATCCCAACAAATACCTCCTTGAATTCCACGCCCGATTTTTCTTCGGCTTCTTTTACGGCAATCATAATGGATTGTGCAGTTTGTTCAATATTTAGAACAACCCCCCTACGAACGCCATGCGAAGGAGCAACGCCAATTCCCAAAATTTCAATTTTACCTTTCTGTGTTTTTCTACCAGCAATGGCTACAATTTTGGTAGTGCCAATATCTATTGCTGTAACGTATTCAATATTTCTTTTCATCTTTCCTGTCCCATTAATGTTATTATATATTTTCTGGCTCGTCACTTCCATCATTTTTATATAATTATATAGTTTATTTTCTGTTAAAATTCTTTTTTAATCCCTTCGGGTGCAAACCACCTGATCTGTATATTTTAAATTCAATATTTTGTATTTATTCCAACCGCTTTGACCTATTCCATCAAAATACATAGCTTTCAACTTAGCGAATTTTTCTTTAGCATCAATGGTATCGCCAAAAACAATCACAAAGTTACCCACTTTGGGAATTAATTCAAATTCATGTTGTTCATTTACATACATTTGTTCGATTTGTGCGTCAAGGAACGGATCTGCTTTGATATGCTTAGCCATTTCATAAATTTTATGCATGATTTCGCTCGAATCTGCTTTGACACCAACGACCAAAGAATCATAATTGATATTCTTCATACCCTTAAAATCTGTGCCAATATTACCGTTGACAACCAACAATCTTTTTAAACCGGATTTATAAGGAATAACTACTCCTTCGTTATCGATATAGTAACTATTTTTGGAATTACTATAAACCCTCGCAATAGGAGAACGTTGCTTTATTTTGATTACAATGCTGCCCTGTATTGTTTTGTATATTTCGGAACTTTTAATGGCAGGATAACTATTCACTTTTTCTTCAATTTTGTGAATTTGAATGCTATCAATTCTGGTTTGAAACAAGTTTTTGTATTTTTCCATTATAAAAGCCCGAATTTCTGATTTTGATACCAGATTGTTGGAAGCAGAATCTATAATAATGATATCCAATTTATTGCATAAAACATCTCCTCTTCGTCCAGAAACAAATCCAATAGCGATGGCTAAGTAAGTCAGCACTAAAATTCCCAATATTACGTTTCTAAATCGCTTCATTGAACACTTCTAATTAACTAATTATCATTAACATTGCTTAAATATTTTTCTAAAGGTTCGATTAGCTGGTCTATATCGCCAGCTCCTACCGTCAAAATTATATTTATTTCTTTATTATCCAATACCTTAAACAAATCTTTTTTGGTACAAACTTGCTTTTTTTTGCAAGTGACTTTAAATAAGAGCATTTCAGAATCTACTCCTTCAATCGGAAGTTCCCTTGCAGGGTATATTGGCAAGAGAATGAGTTCATCAAGCATACTTAAACTCTCAGCAAATTCATCGGCAAAATCTCTCGTTCTTGAGTAAAGATGAGGTTGAAATATTCCTGTAATCATTTTATCCGGGAACATTTTCCTCACTGAATTTATACATGCTTTTATTTCTTCGGGATGATGCGCATAGTCGTCAATATAAATGAGCTTATCGGTTCTTATCCTAAAATCCAATCTTCGTTGAATACCAGCAAAAGACTTGAGTGCTGTTTTAATTGCGTCTGCTTCAACACCACAAAGTAAAGCCATTGCTGAAGCAGCAACAGAATTTTCAACATTAAACAACCCCGGCACACCCAATTCAATATCCTCAATTACTCCCGTTGGATGCACCAAATCAAATTGATATAATCCATTTTCAATTTGCAGGTTTTTTATAAAAAAATCGGCCTCCAAGTTGATTGAATACGTATATTTTTTTACCAATTTATTACAATTCAAGTGAATATCAGCTTCCTTTTTCACTAAAACAAAACCATTTTGGGTAATTAATTTAGTAAAATCAGAAAAGGCCTCTTTTACATTTTCAAAAGAACCATATATATCGAGGTGATCCGCATCAATGGATGTTATTATCGCTGCATGAGGACTCAGTTTTAAAAATGACCTGTCATATTCATCTGCTTCAATAACTGAATATTCTGCATCACAATTTAAAAGAATATTGGAATTATAATTTTTAGAAATTCCACCCATAAACGCATTAAACTTATAACCAGCCACTTTCAGGATGTGGGCAGTAAGAGTTGTTGTCGTTGTTTTGCCATGTGTTCCTGCAATAGCAAGATTTTTTGTGCTTGCTGTTAACATTCCCAGAGCATCACTTCGCTTGATTATCGTGTATCCATATTCCACAAAGAACGCTAATTCCTTGTGATCTTGAGGAATAGCTGGAGTATAGATAATAAGTGTTCTTTCTTTATTCCTAAAGTGCGCAGGAAGCAATTCGATATTATCTTCGAAATGTATTTTCATCCCTTCTTTCTGTAGCTCGTCTGTGAGAGCGGTTTGTGTTTTATCATAACCGGCCACATTTTTTTTCAAGCTACTGAAGTATCGGGCAATAGCACTCATTCCAATGCCTCCAATTCCCAACAAATAAACATTATATATTTCGTTCAATCTCATTTCGATAACAATGTATCAATACCTACGATTCTTTTTCTTAATTCCATCTTTCCAATTTTATCATCAGAAAGCTTGAAGTTTAAAGTGCTCATTTCGGTAAAAGCATAACTAATTTCTTTTACCTGATTAACAACTTTGTCTTTATCTTTTGCCAAATCTTTTTTTAAAATATTTTTGTATAACTCAACCAATACTTGCTTGTCTGCATAAGGCTCTTTGATCAATTCTCTGATTTTTTCTTCGTGAAAAACAGCGAGCGGCAATTGATCAATTCGCTTGAAATCCTCACTAAAAACTGCGTCTATATGTTTGAAAATAATTTTTGTATCTTCCAGCCAAATTTGCCTTAATATTCCCAGAAATTCATAATTCCAATCGTCGGGATGTAAAACTCTTTTACCTTTGATCAAATTGTTGATTTCTTGTTCAAGCACAGGAATTTTGCGAAACAAGGAATCAGGAATCGAAGGAAACTCCTGTAATTTCTTAGTATATCGAATGAGCAAGCTTTGAAAGCCTTTTCTGATTTCACCGTTAAACTCATTATCCGTTTGATCCATTCCTTTGTACACGGAATCCAAAAATAGAATTACATTTTTGCGGATATTAGCACTATCGAATACGTTTTTATGCAAGTCGGCGAATGAAGCTGTATCAATAGTTTTATACAGGGCAGACAATAACTCTTTATTTCTTTCTGAAAAATATTGTTGCTTATCCATTACATCATAAAATCTTATCAATCTCATGTGTGAAGAATCGCCAAGAGAAATCACTTCATTTTTCAGCTCAAAACGTGGAGAATAGTTACATCCTGTAATTGCAATATAAATAATTGATATTGAAATTATTATAATATTTTTCATATTCAAAATTTTAATTTTTGAACTAAATTATTTAAATAACTTTATGGCTTCATTTGCAATCCTGCTTGCTGCATCGCGAATTCCCATTTTCAAAATATTTTCTCTTAAACGTACTGAAATTTCATCATTTGCCAAAAGCTCAAGTGCTAAACCAATTACTTTTTCTTTAGCATCTGTATCACTTATCAGAAAGGCGGCACTCTTATCTACCAATGACATAGCGTTTTTTGTTTGATGGTCTTCTGTTACATTGGGAGAAGGCACCAAAATAGCGGGCTTCCCTACAATACATAATTCAGAAATGGTCATGGCTCCAGCTCTGGAAATTATAACATCAGCGGCTAAATAAGCCAAATCCATTCTAGAAATGAACTCAAATGGAAAAACATTGATCGCTCCAAATTTGCTCAAATAGATGTTTGCATAATCAAAATATGCTCTACCTGTTTGCCAAATAACTTGAACATTGCGATTCAAGGCTATTCTTTTCAAAGAACAAGTGATACTTTCATTAATTTGCTTTGCCCCGCCACTTCCGCCAAGAACAAGAATAATTTTCTTTGTATTGTCGATTCCAAAATGCATAAATGCCGCATCTCTATTCGATTTTGAATTTAAAATAGTATCTCTAACCGGATTTCCGGTTAAAACAATTTTTTCTTTTGGAAAAAATTTTTCCAGTCCTTCATAAGCTACGCAAATCGTGCTGGCACTTTTGGCCAATAAGCGATTAGTTATACCCGGAAACGAATTTTGCTCCTGAATAAGCGTAGGTATTCCCATAGATGCAGCAACCCTTAACACTGGACCGCTGGCATATCCACCCACACCAATCACAACATCCGGTTTAAAAGAACTTAAGATCATTCTCGATTTTACAAGCGCCTTCATTAATTTGAACACAACAACCAAGTTTTTCATGCTGAGTTTTCGCTGAAAACCACTGATGCTAAGTCCAATAATTTTGAAACCTGCCTCTGGTACTTTTTCCATTTCAATTTTTCCTTTTGCCCCCACAAAAAGAATATCAATGTCGGGAATTTTTTCCTTCAATGCCATCGCAATAGCAATAGCAGGAAAAACATGTCCACCGGTACCGCCACCGCTTATGATTACTTTTTTCATGAACCAATCCTAATACATTATACAATTGCACCCTCTTCTGCTTTAAAACTCTCATTCACACTACGACTAACACTCAAAATGATTCCCAATGCAAGGCTGGTGAAAAGGATGGAAGTCCCTCCCATGCTGATTAAAGGCAAGGTCTGTCCCGTAACGGGAAAGATGCCAACAGCAACAGCCATGTTGGTCATGGCTTGTATAACCAAGCTGAGTGTCAATCCAATTGCTACAAAAGTAGCAAAAGAGCGAGAACTTTTTTTTGCGAGCATACCTGTCCTAAATAACAAGTAAAGATAAAGTAAAAGAATGAAAATTCCACCAACTATACCATATTCTTCAACAATAATTGCATAAATGAAGTCAGAAAAGGCTTGTGGAAGAAAATTCCTTTGTGTGCTATTGCCGGGTCCCTTTCCAGTGAGGCCACCTGTTGCAATGGCAATTTTGGCCTGATCTGCCTGATGATTTGATTTTGAATCGCCGGAAACATAATTTTCGATACGATTTTTCCAAGTTCCAATACGCCCTTTTCCAGGCATACTCATAACCAAAATAATCAAGAAGACCCCCATACCCAAAATGACCAAAACAGAACGAATGAGATATTTTTTATCTACACGTCCCACGAACATCAAAACCCAACAGGTTCCAAACAGAATGGCAGCAGTAGAAAAATTGGCAGGCAATATTAAACAGCAAATAATCAGAACGGGAACAATGATTTGTTTGAAAAGTAAACCGGGATCAGAATTCTGGGTTTGATTTTGTGCCAATAAACGTGCTACATACATAATTAAGGCTATTTTAGCCAAATCCGAAGTTTGGAATTCGATTCCCAAACCTGGTATGGTTAGCCAACGAGATGCACTATTGATCGAAACACCTAAAAATAAAGTAATTACGAGCAATGGTATCGAAGCTTTGTAAAAAAGCAGCGCCAACTTTGAAAAATAAATATAAGGTATTCTATGAGTGAAATAAGTAATAAATAAGCCGATGAGAAGAAACTTTGCATGTCTGAAAAAATAATAAGTTGACGAGCCAGCTTTCATGTATGCAAAACTTCCAGATGCACTGTAAACAACTATCAAAGAAACAACAAACAGTGCTATTACAACTGCCCAAATAACCTTATCACCTTTAAAGTATTTTGAAACACCTTTTACCATTATCCAAATTTTATGTTCATTATAAAATTGTTCTAAAGATCTTTGACCAATTTTTTAAATTGTTGTCCCCGATCTTCGTAGTTTTCGAATAAATCGAAACTTGCGCAAGCAGGCGAAAGCAAAACGGTATCACCTTCGGCGGCAAAATAATAGCATGCTTGAATACAACCTTCCATCGAGTTTGTATCTACAATTTCAGTTACTTTGCCTTCGAAAAATTTCAACAATTTTGCATTGTCCTTTCCTAAACAAACCAGTACTTTCACTTTGTCTTTAACCAATTGCTCTATTTCAGAGTAATCATTTCCTTTATCAACTCCACCCAGAATGAGAACAACCGGGGTTTTCATGCTTTCGAGTGCGTACCAGGTAGAATTTACGTTTGTAGCTTTTGAATCATTAATGTATTGAACACCTTTCACTTTGCAAACTTTTTCTAATCGGTGCTCAACACCCGAAAAACTCATGAGGCACTTTCGAATTTCTTCTTTGCTGATGTCCATTAAACGGCCTGTGATAGCTGCTGCCATCGAATTATAAGCATTATGCTTACCCTGAATTAATATCTCGTTGATATCCATTTTTAGCTCATCATTGTTAATTAAAACATTAAACTCATTGTCGATACAGAAGGCACCTTTATCAACCCTTTGTGTCAGAGAGAACGGGATCAGATTTGTTTGTTTATCTAAATCCATTTTGAGAATTTCATTTGCAATATTCTGATCTTCTGCACAATAGACTAAATAATTATTTTTTCCCATATTTTGCGTAATCCTTAATTTAGCATCAATATAATATTGAAAATTATAATGATATCGATCCAGATGATCGGGTGTAATGTTAAGTAAAATAGCGATGTCTGCATTAAAATTGTACATATTATCGAGCTGAAAACTGCTTAGCTCAATGACGTATAAATCAAAATCATTTTCGGCCACCTGCCAGGCAAAACTTTTTCCTATATTGCCAGCCAAACCAACGTTAAGACCTGCCTCTTTGAGCATAAAATAGATTAAACTGGTGGTAGTGGTTTTACCATTGCTGCCTGTTATACAAATCTTTTTTGCTTTGGTGTACCTTCCTGCAAATTCTATTTCAGAAATAACGGGAATTTCCTTTTGCAGAACCAATTGAATTATAGGAGCTTTATCTGGAATTCCAGGGCTTTTTATAATTTCATCTGCAGATAAAACAAGTTGTGTTGAATGATTTTTTTCTTCATAAGCAATATTTTTTTTATCCAGAATAGCTTTATATTCTTCTTTTATAGCTGAAAAATCGGAAACGAAGACATCAAATCCCATTTTTTGAGCAAGAATTGCAGACCCTACTCCACTTTCGCCGGCGCCTAATATGACTATTCGTTTTTTCATTTCTGTTTATCGAATTTTTAAAGTAATAATTGTAATTACAGCCAATAATATCCCAACAATCCAAAATCGTGTAACAATCTTTGGTTCAGGAAATCCTTTCTTTTGATAATGATGATGCAAAGGCGCCATGAGAAAGATCCGCCTTCCCGTTCCATATTTCTTTTTGGTAAACTTGAAATAGCCTACCTGTAGAAGTACCGAAAGGTTTTCGACCAGAAAAATTCCACAAAGTATTGGAATCAGCAATTCTTTCCGAATCAGAAGCGCATATACAGCAATGATTCCGCCCAATGTTAAACTTCCGGTATCTCCCATAAAAACTTGTGCGGGGAAAGAATTGTACCAAAGAAAACCTATGGTAGCTCCCATAAATGCACAGGCAAAAACAACCAACTCCGCAGTAAATGGAATATACATGATATTTAAATAATCAGCATAGATGACATTACCAGACACATAAGCCAGTGCCCCCAATGTGAACCCAATAATGGCCGAAGTACCTGTGGCTAAGCCGTCTAACCCATCTGTAATATTTGCACCATTGGAAACTGCAGTTATAATTAAAATTGCTGCTAAAATAAAAACCAACCAAGCCCATTTTTTTGCACCTTCCCCTAAAAATCCGACCAAATATGCGTAGTCAAATTCATTTTCTTTAAAAAATGGAATCGTCGTTTTTGTCGATTTAATATCCTCATTAACAAAAACCAATTTTTCGGTAGAATTTTCAATCATCATCGAAACCTCATGTCGTTTATTGGTTTCATCAATCATGTATGTTTTTCTGATAACTACATTATCATTGACATAAAGAATAATTCCAACCGTTAAACCTAAAATAACTTGTCCTGCCAATTTGAATTTACCTTTCAGTCCTTCTTTGTTCTTTTTAAATACTTTTATGTAATCATCAATAAATCCAATAGTTCCAAGCCAAATAGTTGTTATAATTAAAACGATGATATAAATATTGTGTAATTTTGCTATAAGAAAAATAGGGATCAGGATAGATGCAATAATGATGATGCCCCCCATTGTGGGAGTACCTTTTTTTGCGTATTGTCCTTCTAATCCGAGTTCTCGGATTGTTTCACCGATTTGCTTTCTTTGAAGCAGGCGAATGATCCTTTTTCCAAAGATCATGGACACGATCAAAGAGAAAATAAAAGCCATACCCGCACGGAAAGAAATGTATTGAAACATTCCTGCTCCTGGAAACTCTAATTTGTCTAAGTATTCAAATAAATAATACAACATATCAAACAATATTAAGATTCTCTTTTACAACTTCATGGTCATCAAAATGATGCTTTATACCTTTTATTTCCTGGTAGTTTTCGTGGCCTTTACCAGCAATCAAAACGATATCGTCTTTCCCAGCTAACATGCAGCCTTTTTGAATTGCAATTCTACGATCAGTGATGCACAAAACTTTTTTAACCAGAATTTCATCCACGCCAGCAAGCATTTCAGCAATAATATCTTCAGGATTTTCTGAACGTGGATTATCGGAAGTAATGATCACCTTGTCGCTTAGTTCTACTGCAATTCGAGCCATTATAGGTCTTTTTGCTTTATCTCTGTCACCACCAGCACCAACAATTGTTATGATTGAAGATTTTTCGGGCTTAATTTCATTGATTGTAGAAAGTACATTATCCAAGGCATCGGGAGTGTGCGCATAATCAATAATAACAATTACGCCCTTATCGCTGTACATAGTTTCGAAGCGACCACAAACGGGTTTCAGGCGACTTAAACCTGCCAGAATATTTTGTTTCTTTTCTCCAGCCAAGGTTGCAGCAGAATAGATTGCCAATGCATTATTTGCATTAAAATTTCCAATCAATTTTACCCAAACTTCCTCATTTTCTAATTCCAACAGCATACCAGTCAAGTGACTTTCAATTATGCGGCATTTGAAATTGGCCAAAGAGTGAATTCCAAAAGAATACTTGTTGGCTTTCGTGTTTTGCAGCATCACTTTACCATTTTTATCATCATTATTGACCAACGCAAATGAACTTCTGGGAAGTTTGTCAAAGAATGTTTTTTTTGCTTTTAAATACTGATCAAAAGTTTTATGATAATCTAAATGATCGTGCGTAATATTGGTAAAAACTCCACCGGCAAAATGCAAACCTGCAATTCGGTTTTGAACAACGGCATGCGAACTCACTTCCATAAAACAAAAGCTGCAATCTTCAATGACCATTTGCTGAAGCAATTGATTCAACATTAAAGCATCCGGTGTTGTGTGCGTAGAATCAATTTCCTTATCATTGATTTTATAAACTACTGTTGAAATTAAACCTGCCTTATACCCCATTTGTCTAAATAAATCATAGAGTAAAGTGGCAACGGTAGTTTTTCCGTTGGTTCCCGTAACACCTAACAATTTTAGCTTTGAAGAAGGATTTCCATAGAAAGAAGAAATAAACCAACCTAAACTATAAGAGGTATTTGCAACGCGAATATAAGTAACATTGTTTGTTTTTTCATCAGGAAATATACTGCAAATCACAACATTTGCACCATTATCAATGGCATTCTGTATAAATTGATGACCATCAGAATTGCCTCCTTCAATAGCCACAAATGCAAAATTCTTTTCTATTTTGCGGGAATCAAAATGAATACCACCAACGGGAATATCCAAATTGCCGTGCATTTCAAGAATTTCTACATCTTGTAAAATTGATTTTATGATATCTCTGAGTGTTTTCATTCTGTTTTTTAACTCAATTCTATTAAAATTTTATCACCTTTTTTGCATTTTGTTCCGGGGTTTAAGGATTGTTTTGTAACAACTCCATATCCTTTGATACTAACCTCCAAACCAATGCTTTCCAGAAGGTAAATCGCATCTCTTGCTCCCATTCCTTCTACTTTAGGAACAATGTTTTGTTGAACACTTTTTCTTTGATATTCAACATATTTATTTTTCGTGTTTGTAATAACCCAATCAGAATTCGACCCAGATGAAAATTTGGTTTGAACACCGATTTGTTTGAAAATATATTCTAATTCTGATTTGTAACCACTTTTGGAATAAGGTATATCGAAATATACAATTCCATCTGCATTGATCGGTTTGTGTATATCAATTACGGATGCATAAACCTTATTGGCAATATCCCTGAAAACCGGGGCTGCAGCCAAAGCGCCATATTTATTTGTTTGTGGAGCATTGATCACCACAATGCAAGAATATTTTGGATTATCGGCAGGAAAAAATCCAACAAAACTTGTTTGATAACTTCTTCCATGATATTTATTTCCGTATCCGTACTTCGTTTTTGCAATTTGTGCCGTACCCGTTTTTCCTGCTATTTTCAATTTAACATCTTTAATATTTTTTGCAGTTCCATTTTCAACGACGCCGATCAGCATTCTCTTGACTTTTTTAACGGTCGCATCCGAACAAATTTTAGGATTAATGATCTCTGTTTCCATGCTTTCCAAGACTTGGCTATATTGCTTAATTTCTTTAACAAAACGAGGCTTTACCATGATGCCATTATTCGCAACCGCATTGTAGAAAGTTAAGGTCTGCAATGGTGTCATTTGCACCTCATAGCCGATAGAAATCTGAGCCAAAGAAATAGAAGACCATAAACTGTCTTTCGGGCTATTAATATAAGGGCTTGTTTCACCTTTTATTTCCAAGCCCAGTTTTTTCGTCAGGTTCATTGAGGCGAGTCTATCAATAAACTTTTGAGGGTTTTTAGAATAGTTACGATAAATTACCTGTGAAATACCCACATTGGAGGAGTATTCAAATGCTTGTTCCAAAGTAATTTTTCCATATCCTTCTTCTTTAGAATCCCGAATTGTAAAACCATTGTAGGTAATTTGGCCATTCTTTGTGTCCACAATATCGTTGGGCGATGCGAGTCCATCTTCAAATAATGCAATCATGGAAGCTAACTTAAATGTTGAGCCAGGCTCCGCACTTTCTCCAATTGCATAATTAAAAACTTCGCGATATACGCCATCTTTGTCTTTTCCTAAATTTGCTATGGCTTTTATATCACCGGTGCTAACTTCCATCAATACTGCCGTTCCATGATCTGCATCCAAGGCAATAAGCTGGTTCATCAGGGAGCTTTCTGCAACATCCTGCAAGTTTAGATCAATCGTTGTGACGATGTCTTTTCCATCAGCGGGATCTATTTTATGATCATCGTCCACGGGCATCCACACGCCACCCGAAAGCTTCTGCATAAGTTGAAAGCCATTGGTTCCGCTTAAAATTTTATTGTATGCTCCTTCGATTCCTACAACACTACCTTCTTCGAGCAAATAGCCCAGCGTTCTTGCGGCAAGCAGGCGATTTGGCAATACTCTTTTGCTAAATGGTTCTATGATTAAGCCACCTTTGTTCCTGCCCAATCTGAATATCGGAAACTGTTTCAGTTTATTTAAGTAGGAATAATCGACCTTCTTTTGCAAAGTCAAGTAACGTTCATTTTCTCTGCGAGCTTTTTTGAGCATTGAAACATATTCCTGTGCTGTTTGGTCTTTGAACAGGGAAGAAAGGCACAAACCCAAAGAATCTATCGAATTATTAAAAATTTTATCGGTAAGACCATCACTACGCAAATCCATAGAAATCATATAATAAGGTACAGAAATAGCCATCAATCTGCCATCCGATGAATATATATTTCCTCGTGCAGATTCGATTGGGCGTATTTTGCGGGTAGTTTCGGCACTCATTTCTTTGTATTTTTTGCCCTGGAATACCTGAATAAAAAGCAATTTAAATACAATCATTAATGCGAATAAAAATACTGCAATATAGACAACCGCTAACCTTACTAATATTTCGTTTTTTGCCTTCATACAAAGACTGGATTTTATTCTTTATTTTTATCTTTAACATTTAAATCAATGACTTTGGGCGGAACCAAAACTTCTTGAATTTTCAAATTGTATTCAGTAATCATTTTTTTTACTTCATCTCTGGATCGAAAAGCCATCAATTCGGAGGTGATTGTTACAGATTGTGCTTTGAGTTCTCTTATTTCTGTCTCTAAGCGTGCAGCCTGATAAATTAGTTTTTCGGCATGAAAGCGGTTTGCGATGTAAATGATCGCAATCAGGACTAAAAAGGCAATAAAGGGGATTTCTTTCACAATGGATTCTTTTGTAAGAATCGATCCATCTATAAAATCCTTAATATTTTGCTTTTTTTTGCTCATAAAATAAGTATTATACTTTTTTTGCTACCCTTAATTTTGCGCTTCTCGATCTTGAATTTTGCTCTAATTCACTTTCGCTCGGCGTAATGGCTTTTTTTGTAATAATCTCAAAAGGCGTCAGGCTATTTCCATACAAATCCTTTTCAATATCCCCTTCGAATTTGCCGCTTCGCATAAAATTTTTCACCAGTCGATCTTCCAAAGAATGGTAAGAAATGCAGACCAGTCTTCCTCCTAAATTCAAAGTTTCTACTGTTTGATTTAGAAGAAGTTTTAACGATTCCACTTCTTTGTTAACTTCCATTCTCATGGATTGAAAAACCTGTGCAAGAAATTTATTCGGTTCATGCTTAGGAATGCATACTTTAATTGCTTCTGTGAATTGAAAAATAGTTTTCAGCTCATTTTTGTATCTGTATGATTCGATGGTTTCAGCAAGCTTACCAGGGTTATGTATTTCTCCATATTCTTTAAAAATTGACTGTAACCGATCTTTCGAATAAGTATTGAGAAGATCGGCCGCAGTAAAATCAGCATTGCGATTCATTCTCATATCCAATTCGCCATTGAAACGAAAAGAAAAACCTCTTTCAGGTGAATCCAAATGATGCGAAGAAACCCCTAAATCCGCCAAAATACCATCGACCTTTTCAATATGGTGATATTTCAGAAAGTTCTTTAAAAATTTGAAGTTATGTCCTACAAAAATGAACCTCTCATCATTGATTAGATTTTCTTCAACATCTTTATCCTGATCAAATGCAATGAGTTTTCCGTTTTCAATTCTTTTCAGGATTTCTTTTGAGTGACCGCCACCTCCAAAAGTAACATCTACATAAATACCTGAAGGCTTAATATCCAACGCATCAACACTTTCTTTAAGTAAAACGGGTATATGATATACTTTTTCCATTGCCTATATAATTATTGTCTTAAGATCCTAAAATTTTTGAAGCCAAAGCAGCAAAATCATCTTCATTTTGAGCATTTTGATCATAAATTTCTTTGGCCCACAATTCAATTTTGCTATCGATTCCTGCCAAAACAACATCACTTTTTATTTCTACTATATCGAGTAATCTTTTAGGAATCAACATTCTGTTTGTATTATCCAATTCAACCTCAGCCGTTCCTCGATGAAATTCCCTCATAAACAAAGCGTGCTCCTTATTATAAGGATTTATTTTTGATCTAAGAATTTCATTTTGCCGTTCCCACTCATTTAAAGGATATATTACCAGGCACTTAGAATATATGTCCTTTTTAATCACAAAAGTATCCTTTGCATCTGAAGGCATTTGCCTTTTAAGTGCAGATGGCAGCATTATCCGACCTTTTGGATCAACTTTGCAGGGAAACTCTCCGATGAATGATGACATAATATTCAGTAAAAAATTACATGTCAAAGATATGAATTATTTTTCCACTTACAACCACTTTTTACCACTTTTTACCACTTTGTTAATAAGTTTTTATGATTCAGCTTTTTTTTGAAATGATAATTTGTTGAAGAATAATTCACTATAAACTTTTTTTACGGAATTTAATATTTGTAATAATTTATATATTAGTATTATATAAAATTATTAAGTAAAATAATCGGGTAATAAATATTGAATTTATCTATAGTAATAAAATATGGATGCTTGTTAATAACTTTAAGGTGTTTTGTTACTGAATTTCAATATTAAAAACAATATAATAAGGTATAATTTGTTATAATAACATAAATTATAATACATTGAATAAAACAATAACGTAAATATTTATTATTGAAATAAAAAAAATGGAAGATATTAGAAAACTTGAAGGATGATTCTATAAAAAAATTTGCAGCAAATTTAAATTTTTGAATATTTTTGGCATTTCATTTTTTCGTGTTTGTCTTGAATTTATAGTTCAAAATTTTCCTGATTATAATTGAATTTTTATGAATCATCTTGAAGAAGAAATAAAACCTGTAAAGTTGGATATTGGCAAAATGATACGTTCATCAAAGTCTTGGGTTGTCAGGAATTTGCCGGGTTTTCTAGTTCGATGGCTTACAAAAACCCTCCATCAGGATGAGTTAAATCACATATTAAATATATATAAAAACTACGATGGTATTGATTTTTCAGAAAAAGTAATTGAGTATTTTAATTTCAATGTGGAAATAGAAGGATTGGATCAAATACCCAGTGGAAAGCGATACATTTTTGCAGCCAACCATACTTTAGGCGGAATTGATGGCTTGCTGCTGATGAATATCATCCATCGGAAATTTGGAAAAGTAAAAACGATCATCAATGAACTTTTGTTATACCTGCGAAATTTGCAATCGGTTTTTGTAGGAGTTAGTATTTTTGGCGGTAATACAAAAGAGAAAATCGAAAAGGTAAATAAATTATATGAATCGGACAGTAATATTTTAATTTTCCCGGCTGGCTTGGTTTCCAGAAAAATACAAGGAAAAATTCAAGATCTTGTTTGGAAAAAATCCTTTGTAACAAAAGCGATTCAATACAAAATCGATATCGTGCCGATTCACACAAATGGAAGACTCTCCGATAGTTTTTACCGCTTATCAAATTTCAGAAAAGCGATGGGAATTAAAAAAAACATAGAAATTTTATTTCTTTCAAAAGAAACTTTTAAGCAAAAGAACAAAGCAATGAAAGTTGTATTTGGAAAGCCTATTCCTTGGCAAACGCTCGATCATAGTATTACCCATGAAGAATGGGCGAAAAAAATACGCGAACAGGTTTATGCTGTAGGCGAAAAAAAGGAGTTACCTATAGCAATATCATAAATAAAAATAAAATTCAAAAAGAAATAATGACGAAAGAAATGAAGCCCATCATTCCTCCGGTTGAAGTGGCAAAAATGGAAGCGGAACTGACAAAAGACAAGTTTCTTCGATATACAAATTTTGGACATAAAAAAATTTTCGTTGTAACTCATCATGATTCACCCAATGTGATGCTTGAAATAGGTCGCTTACGGGAAATATCTTTTCGGGATGCAGGTGGCGGAACGGGAGAAGAAGTGGATATTGATGAAATGGATACTGCACTTAATCCGTATAAACAATTGCTTGTTTGGGATGATGAAGAAAAAGAAATTATTGGAGGATACAGATTTATTGATTGCAATTTGCATTCGCCTATAGATGATAAAGGTATCGTTCATTTGTCCACATCAGAGCTTTACCAATTTTCAAATAAATTCAAGCAAGAATATATTCCTTATATGATTGAACTGGGGAGATCCTTCGTTCAACCTAAGTTTCAGGCCAGCAAATCGAGCAGAAAGAATCTTTTTGCATTGGACAACCTTTGGGACGGCATAGGCGCTATTGTGATCAACAATCCCAATATTCAGTATCTGTTTGGAAAAGTGACCATGTACACCACATATAATATTAAGGCAAGAGATATGGTTTTATCCTTCCTCAAAAAGTTTTTCCCTGATCACGATAATTTGGTTACTCCCTTCCACTCCATAGAATTTGAAACAAGATTTGAAGAGCTTGAAAAATTATATGTGGGAAAGAGCTATGATGAAAACTTTAAAATAATGAATTCGAAAGTTCGTGAATATGGCGAAATTATTCCTCCCATGATCAATTCATACATGAGCTTGTCTTCTACCATGAAATCATTTGGAACTGCTATCAATGATCATTTTGGCGGGGTTGAAGAAACTGGGATTCTGGTGAAAATTGCCGATATTTATGATTCGAAGAAAACCAGACACATTGGGACTTTCGAAAGAGATAAAAGTATTTAAATGCCAATGAAAAAATTGAGCATAAAAGACGAACAGACCGATTTTTTACTATATACCGCACCTGATGGTAAGGTAAAAGTGGAAGTTTTTTTAAACGAAGAAACCGTGTGGCTTACGCAAAAAGCCATTGCTCAATTGTTTGGCGTGCAGATACCTGCTATAAGTAAGCATTTAAAAAACATTTTTGAGAGTAAAGAACTGCAAGAAAATTCAGTTATTTCCATTTTGGAAACAACTGCCGAAGACGGCAAGGTCTATCAGGTGCAATATTACAACCTCGATGCAATTATTTCTGATGGAGCAATTTGCTTTGAGTGTAAATAAATTTTTAGAATTTAATGAGTATAAAGTTTTAGAAGGCAAAGGAATCATTTCCGCAAAACAGGCCGAAGAAAAGGCTTTTCAAGAGTATGACAAATTTAATAAAACTCAGAAGATTGAATCAGATTTTGATAAGGCGGTTAAATCCTTGCAAAAGAAAAACAATCAATAATATTGTAAATCAATCATTTAAATTTTTAGTTGATTAGGTTGATATGAAAAGTGAAAGCATATTGAATTTTATAATACACTATATATTGTTGTATATAAGCGACATACAAATAATGTAATTTTATACATTGTCGTTTTTGGCAACATCGAATAAAATGCCAACGCATAAACCGAAAAGGCGTTACTAATTAGGGAAATAATTTAATATGGAAAATTATGAAAAATGCATTTTTTATTCTAGGTTTTGTTTTAGTTCTTATGTTTTCTTGTAAAAAATCAGAAGATTCATCACCAAGTTATTCTCAGGATAAATTAAGCGGAACATGGGAGAATATAGAAAAGGACGATAATGGTTGCACGAACCAGTTAATAATTACTTCTTCGAGTATGAGTGAGAAAACTATTTGCACAGGTTCAAATATCACAGCAAACTATCAATCATACTCATTTGATGGGAAAGTAATAAAAGTAAAGTTAATGGGCCTTGATGCTCAGTATGCAGTAAATGAGTTAACTGACACAAAACTTGTTTTGACATTTTCTGTACTGGGATCAAGTGAAAAAATAGAATATTTAAGAAAATAAATTAGTGTCAGTTTTTTTCAAGATCGTCAGTTATGAGATATATTGTATTTCAAACATAACTGCAACACGCTTGCGGATTAACACATAAATGATTTATGAAAATCAAAATAGCAATTTCACCATGCCCCAATGACACTTTTGCCTTTGATGCCATGATTCATAATAAAATTGACGTGGGTGGAATTGATTTTGATTTTCATTTTCTGGATATACAACAACTCAATGAGAGGGCTTTTGAGGAAGAATTTGATGTCTCGAAACTGAGTTTTCATGCATTCCTGCATTTGCAGGATTTATATTTCCTAAGCCAGTCAGGGAGCGCTTTGGGAAATGGCAATGGCCCTCTGTTTGTGACCCGCAATCAAACAGATATTCATTCTGTTAACCAACACAATGTAGCCACTCCCGGCAAAGATACAACTGCCTTTTTGTTATTTCGAATGGCCTATCCTGAAGTTAAGAATTTCAAGCATTATGTATTCAATCAAATAGAGGAGGCTATTCTCAACCAAGAGGTGGATTCTGGAATCATTATTCATGAAAACAGGTTTACTTTTGAAGAAAAGGGATTGAAGAAAATTGCCGATTTGGGCGTTTTTTGGGAGAAAACAACCCTACTTCCCATCCCCTTGGGCTGCATTGGATTGAGTAGAAGAATAGGAATTCACTTGCTCAGGAAAATTGAAGAAATAATAAGAAAGAGCATTCAATATGCAATAGAGAACCCTGATTCATCGAGAAAGTTTATAAAACAACATGCGCAAAATCTTCAAGACGAAGTGATTGAAAAACACATTCAAACATTTGTTAATGAATATACAATAAATCTGGGGGAAATAGGCAAAAAAACAGTAGAAACATTATTTCAACTTGCCTTAAAAAACAAACTGATTGAAAAAATCCAACCAAAACTATTCATAGATTTTTAGAAAGGGAGATCAACGAGAATATGGAAGAAACAAATTGCACCAAGTATCAAATTTTAACCACTTTGTAAAATGGAATAGCATCAAAAAATAAAATCCCAACCCAAATTCCACCAGAGTTTTGTACCAAGTCTAATTCCATTCCCAAAATAAATTTTTTCTGACCAATTCTAAATTTCAAAGAATCGTATTGTACTCTATCTCCACACTTTTTTTGCCCCTCACTATTCATTTTCCTTTTCACTAAAACAGCAAAATTCGAATATTGGATGAGGTTAAATCCGATTATGAAAAAAGTACCATACTTTGACAGGAAAAGTATCCCTTATAATACAAAAGTACCATTTTCTGAATGGAAATGTATCGGTACAAATCTTCTTTTCCATGTAGCTTTGCCCTATGATAATTAACTTCAATTACAAATTTCCTTTATTATGAATACCAAAATACTAATTATTAGTTTCTTGATTCTAACTGGGCTTCTTGCAAATACTAAATTGTATAGTCAAGCATCGCCCCAGCAAATATCAACCTTACAAAATGGCGATAAAATCCTGTTTGTAGGAAACAGTTTTACCGAATGGAGTGGTCCCCTACCCTCAGCATTGCAATCTATTATTACAGCTTCGGGGTCAAACCTCAACATTACTTGTGGCAGTAAAATAAAGGGCATGGGGATCTTGAAAGAGTATGCCACATGGAACTCACTTGGTGTGATTAACGAAATAAAAACCGGTAACTATAAATATGTAGTTATTCAAGGTTGGGCTGATGCTATTAATCGAAAGAATTCACAAACCAACGAAGATGGATCCACCAATTTGGATTACATTGGTTATCCGGCTTGCCAGGATACAATGTTGAAGTATTTTAAAATTTTAGATGCTGAGGTCAAAAAAGTAGGCGCTACTACAATTCTTTATGAACCGCATGTGGGTTCGATTGGTTGGGCTACTGACAAAGCAACTTCAGCAGGAACATACTCTATATTAAAAAATGAGGTTTCTTGTTTTCATGCTCCGGTTATTAATGCATGGGATGCAGCTATAGCACTTCATCCCACAAATTATGCTTCATTGTTTTTTGCTCCTGACGGTGGTCATCAAGGACCTACCGGTATGGTTTTAGATGCTATGACTTTTTATACTTTTCTTACAGGAAGATCGGCTGCTACTTTAAAACCAAATTTTCCTATAGTGATAACAGATCCTGCCTTATATGAAGAATTAGCAAATATAGCTTATACTACCGGAAAGGCTATTCGTGCGCTCAACAATAGTACACTAAACGATACACAAAACCCCACACAACCCACAAATATTACTGTTACCAATAAATTATCTGATAGTTTTACTTTAAATTGGACAAGCTCTACCGACGATATCGGCGTGTTAGGTTATAAAGTATATCAAAATAACGTATTGTTAGGTACTACTGCTACTCCTAAATATAATGTGAGTGGTTTGCAAGCTTCTACCTCTTATACTATGAAAATAGTTGCTTTCGATTCCGAAGGGAAAGAATCAACTTCAAACGCTATTGATGTTACCACAAGTGCCTTTGTATCGGTCGATTTTACCGGTGTTTTATACGATTGGAATTTTACTGGAACAAATGGCGCAAGTACCTCAGTTACAACGAATATTGCACAAGGTATGTCTGGCTCTGCGCCAAGCGCTGTTTTGAGTTTTCATTTGCCACTTCAAACCCGTACCGGATTTAATAACAATGCATTAGTAGGTTCGCGTAGTACTGCATTAACTTTAGCTGATGCTATTGCAGGTAATCAATATATGACTTTTTCGGTAGCGCCTCAAGCAGGAAATAATTTTTCCATTAGTCAGATTGTTCTTAAAACAATTTCAGAAGGAGTACATAATTTTACGCTTATGTCCGAAGTTAATGGCTTTACTGCCGGCAATGAAATCGGGACTTATCCTGAAACGTCTCCTAATAATACGGTTGCAATTACAGGTCACGATAACTTAAATTCAGTTAAAGAATTCAGAATATATATTTGGGGGTCGAGTAATCAATGGACTGCTTACGGTATAAGCGATTTAATTGTTTCAGGAACTGTAAAAAGCACTGCTTTACCACTATTCCCAACCAATCTTTCTACATCTAATTTAACAGAAACCGGTTTTACACTCAATTGGAAAGCATCACAAGATGCCGTTTCGTATGAAGTTTTTAAAAATGGAATTTCAATAGGTACTACTACTTCAATAAATATAAATGTTACCGGTGTAACTATTGGCTCTACTTACAGCATGACTGTTAAAGCTACCAACAGCTTAAGCGTTGTTTCAGAAGCAAGTAGTCCGTTATCGGTTACTATACCGGATTTAACAAAACCTTCAGTACCACAAAATTTGAGCGTTTCCGGATTAGGCGAAGAGTCTTTTGTCCTGAACTGGACAGCGTCAACCGACAATATAGCAGTTACCAAATACGAAGTGTTAATGAATGGCATTGATGCCGGAAATACTGCGGCTATTTTTATGCCCGAGCCATTTTTGACACCGAACACTAAATATACCATGAAGGTTCGTGCACTTGACGCCGCCGGAAATGCTTCGGATTGGAGCGCTCCGTTCGACATCACTACTTTAGTTTCGTCAGATGTTACTCCGCCTACTGCGCCTACAAACGTAAGCTCCTCAGTTATTACAACAAATAGTTTTACAGTTAGTTGGACTGCTTCTACGGATAACAAAGCCGTAACAAGCTATGAAATATTTAAAGATGGAAATTCTGCAGGCACAACAACGACTACTACCTATAATTTATCTGGTCTTACTCCGTCAACTACCTATATTATTACTGTAAAAGCAAAAGACCTTGCTGGAAATATTTCTGCTGCAAGTTCCGATTGTTCGGTAAAAACTTCGGGCACACCTCCGGCATCAGGTACATTGGCAACATGGAACTTTAATGGTATAAACGGAGCCGTTTCGGCAACAGCAGGTACGGTAGAGGCAGGTATTTCTACAGTTGCTCCAAGTACGGAGATAACACGCGGTGCCGGTTTTGAGAAAGATTCCTACGGTGGTAACTGTTTTGGGGGATATGGCAACGACAAAACTACTTTAGCAGACGCTATTACTGCAAACGATTATCTTTCTTTCTTCATTACGCCTTCTGCTGGTAAAAGTATTACGATTAATGCAATTAAGTTAAGACCGAATACACAAGCAGAACCTCGTTCTTTTGCATTATTTTCAAACGTAGGCGGATTTACAGCAGATAAAGTTATTGGAACCGTAAACACTGCAGGAGAATGGATTACTACCGAACAAACAATTGCAATAAGTGGTCTTTCAAATATTACCGTTGCAGTTGAATTTAGAATATACATTTACGGGTCAAGTAATTATTGGACTAATGCCTCGTTAGGGCAATATCCGGGACATCCAACTACGAATGACTTAGTTATTGAGGGGTCAGTAGCAGATGCCGCTGCTGATACAGAAGCACCCAGCGTTCCCGCAAATTTAGAAAGTTCACTTATTACATCAAATTCATTTACATTATCATGGGCAGCTTCCTCTGATAACACAGTTGTTGGATATTATGAAGTTTTTAAAGAAGGGATCTCTGTGGGTACAACAACTTCTACAACAATTAATGTTACCGGATTAAATTTTTCCACCACTTACGCAATGACCGTTAAAGCTTATGACCTTGTTCCAAATGTATCGGCAGCAAGTGTAGCTTTGAACGTAACCACTGATGTTTATAGCGACCCAAAACTTACTGGAACGTATTTTAGCACACCGCCTTATGGTCCTACTTATGCAAAAGAATATGCTTTTGATGGTAATACTACAACTTTTTTTGCAGCACAAAGCCCGGATCCAAGTTACATAGGCATAGATTTGGGAGCTAATTTTCAAATAACAAAAATAAAGTATTTCCCAAGAGCAGGGTATGAAAACCGCATGGGCACAGGTAAATTTCAGGGATCAAATACACTCGATTTTTCAACCGGCGTAGTAGATTTAAACACATTGCCTACATATCCCACAGCCGGATGGAATACGGTAACTATATCAAATACTGATGGTTTTAGATATATTCGGTACATTGCTTCTGTAGGAAACGGTGCTGATGTAGCAGAATTAGAATTTTATGGACATAGTTTTGTTTTAGATACTGAACCACCAAGCGTACCAAGCGGATTGGCAGAAAGTAATAAATCTCAAAACACGTTTACTTTATCATGGAACGCATCTACCGATAATATAGCTGTTACTTCATACGAAGTGTTTAAAGATGAAGCTTCTTATGGAACAACAACTTCTAATACTTTAAATATCACAGGTTTATTACCTTCTACCACTTACTCGATGACAGTTAAGGCAAAAGACGCTGCTGGTAATATTTCGGCTGCAAGCTCAGTATTAAATGTTACAACCTCGATTGCCATTGTTGACAATGAAGCTCCAAGTGTTCCAACCAATTTAGCAAGTGCAGATATTACTTCAAATTCGTTTACATTGTCATGGACGGCATCAACAGATAACGTTGCTGTTACTTCTTATGAAGTGTTAAAAGATGGTGTTTCAATAGGTACCACAACTTCTACCACAATTAGTGTCACAGGTTTATCAGCTTTTACATTATATTCAATGACTGTAAAGGCAAAAGATGCAGCAGGTAATGTTTCGGTAGGTGCATCTGTTAATGTTAAAACGTTAATATTTACTCCTGTTTCTGTAGCATTAGTTTCATGGAATTATACAGGAAGCAATTCTACAGCTACAAAAGTAGCCGGAACTGTAGCTTCAGGAATATCTACAACAGCTCCAAGTACCGTATCCGAGATTGCTTCCGGCATTAATCCTGATGTATATGTGGGCAACTGTTTTGGTGGTTCTGGTTTAACTCAAATGACGTTAGTAACCGCTATGGGTGCCAACGATTATATTAAGTTTACAGTAACTCCCGAAAATGGAAAACAAATAACGATTACTGAAATTAAGATATGTGCAACAAGTCAAAGCTCTGTTCGTAACTTTGCACTACTTTCCAGTATCAACGGGTTTTCTGCCGATAAAGCTATTTATACCTTTTCGTCAACAACAGCTCCAGCGATCATTCCAATTACCGGACATGTTAAAATTAAAGAATCTGTTGAATTTCGACTTTATATTTATGGAGCCACCGGTTCTTACGATAATGCTTCGTTGGGTCAGTGGGGTAGTCATCCAACTAACGATGATTTAACGATAAAAGGTTATGTTTCGGATATTGTTATTGACGTAACTGCGCCAACAGTACCTGAAAATCTTAGTACCTCTGATGTTATCGCCAATATGATAACTTTAGCGTGGAATGCCTCTACCGACGAAGAAGGAGTAACTGCTTACGAAGTTTTTAAAGACGGTATTTCTGTAGGCACAACTGCTTCAACAAGTTATACTTTTTACAATTTGTCATGCAACACAAGTTATTCTATAACCGTAAAAGCCAAAGATTTAGCAGGCAATATTTCGGCAGCAAGCACAGCATTAGTGCAAGCGACAAACGCCTGTTCAAGCGACAATGAGGCCCCCACAGCACCTACAAACGTTTCGGCATCCAATATTTCTGTCAATTCATTTAAACTTATATGGACTGCTGCTACTGATAATATTGGAGTAACTTCTTATGAAGTTTTTAAAGAGGACGTTTCAATAGGAAACACCACAACAACAGAATTTGTTGTTACTGGCTTAAACTGCGAAACTACTTATGCCATGACTGTAAAAGCTTCAGACAATAATGGCAACACATCTCAGGCAAGTATTGCACAAGAAATCAGCACCAAATATTGCCCCGAAAATATGAATATTTATTTCATTGGGAACAGTGTTACTGATGGTATAAATTATACAGGTTTTCAGGAAATGGCGTTAACCGAAGGTAATTTTCATACTTATGGACGACAAATGATACCCGGAGCTCCACTTGTATTTTTATGGCAAAATCCAACTGCCGGTTTTACTGCAGCACCTTATGGGGTTCCAACAAACGCTTTTCCAAATTATAAATGGACTGCACTTTCGTTGCAACCATTCACCCGTTTTATTGGTGGCGGAGATGATGGTGAATTGAAAAATGCAGGTAACTTCATTAACTTAGCAATTTCAAACAGTCCCGATGTACAAGTGTATATTTACCAACGATGGCCGGCAACAGTTAACGACTCGTTAGGCAAACCAAGCACAACGGCTGAACTTTGGAATACGAAGTGGCTTAGTACCTATGTAGAAGGAAACTGGTCAACAGAATTTGGAGGCCAAGATTATTCACAACAAATCGTGTATGCTATACGGGCTCAAAACAACTTTGGTGCTAAAAAAGTGTTGATGTCCCCTGTTGGTCAAGTGATGTATGAACTTAATAAAAAAATGGCAGCAGGCCAAGTGAACGGTTATAATAAAATTTGGGATGTATACGGTGATGGTATTCATTTAAATGGAGTTGGAGAATATATTATTGCATGTACTTATTATGCTACAGTATATAAAGCCGACCCTCGTGGCACGGCAGTACCTTCTGTCTATGGTATCATACCTTCTGATGTAGTAAGTGTAATACAACAAACTGTTTGGGATGTAGTTACTACATATAGAGATAATGAAGGAAATACCTGGAGTGGTGTTAATGTAGCAGCCAATGTACCAGTTACTAGCATTAACCTTGACAATTCTATATTGAATATTAAAAATGGAAATAATGCACAATTATTTGCTAATGTCTTGCCTTCAAACGCTACCAATAAAAATGTTCTATGGAGTTCTTCAAACGAACTGATAGCAACAGTAAGTAATTCTGGAGAAGTAACCGCACAAGGAGTAGGAAATGCAACAATTACTGCTAAAACTGTAGATGTTGGACTGATTGCTACTTGTTCTGTTGTGGTTACCACTGATGTCACAATTGACGATTCAGCTCCTTCGATTCCCACAAATTTAGCAACCAGTTCTATTAGTGATACACAAATTGCTTTGTCATGGACAGGTTCTACAGATAACGTAGGAGTAATTGGGTATAATGTATATGCTGGAACAACCAAATTAAATACCAATATTATTCAATCTACTTCATATACGATCACAGGCTTGACAGAATGTACAAATTATTCTTTAATAGTAGAAGCAAAAGATGCTGCCGGAAACTTATCGACAAGTAGCCCGTTGCAAAAAAAGACAAATTGCTCGCCTACTGCTGTATTAAATGCAAGCGTTTTAAGTGGTACTGCTCCAGTAACTGTAAATTTTAATTCAGATGGTTCTACAGATCCCGATGAAGACGATTTTATTTTAGGTTTCGAGTGGGATTTTGGCGATGGTTCGGCATTTGAAAACGGCAATACTCCTTCGCACACATACAACTCCGCAGGCGAATACACAGTTTCGCTGCGCGTAATGGACAATAGAGGGATGTATAGTCCGCCAGTTACCAAAAAGATAGAAGTTACTTCAGTAATTGTTGATAACCAACCACCTACGGAGCCAACAGGTTTAAATGAAAATTTAGTAACTCAAAATTCATTTACCTTGAGCTGGCAAGCTTCTACTGATAATGTAAATGTAGTATCATACGAAGTATTTAAAGATGGTGTTTCAATAGGTACTACGACTTCTGCAAGTTTTAATGTTACCGGACTATCTGCAAATACATATTATACCATTACCATAAAAGCAAAAGATGCAGCGGGCAATGTTTCTGAGTATAGTGTAAGCTTAGTTGTTAAGACAGATTTTCCTGTTGGGGTAATATCTTTAGAAAAAAATAATTTAACTGTATTTCCTAATCCTGCCACTGATTTTATTACCATTAAAATAGACAATTGTACCGATTTTGTCAATTTAATTTTTATGGACATTCAAGGTCATACTATTTCTGTAATGAAAAAAATGAATCCCAATACTCCAATTAGTATCAGTGAATTTAATTCCGGTTTCTATCTACTCAGGGTTGAGCGTAATGATTGTTCCGAAATTAAATCTTTAATAATTCAAAAATAAAAATAGTCGGTTTTAAGAAGAGAGATTTCGTGACAGGAATCTCTCTATTTCAGTATAACTTTAATTTAAACCAATGGAGGAAAGCTTAATATTTATGAATCTTCAATTTTTTGTTTACTAACTTTTACTACTAATTTTTACTAACAACTCTTAAAAACACCATTTATGAAAAAGACAAAGCACCAAAAGCAGAGCAACACCAAAGCTCGCAAAAGTGAAATCAGTATCATTATTATAATGACAATTTCGCTGTTTTTTATAACAAATTTAATGTTTGGACAAACAAACTTAGCAACATGGAACTTTACAGGTTGCAATGGCGCAGTTTCTCAAACTGCCGGTACAGTAGCTACCGGAATCTCAAATACAAGCGCAGTTATCACTCGGGGTGCAGGCTATACTGCCGATAGCTATGGCGGAAACTCTTTTGGCGGTTACAACATCAACAAAACTACTTTGGTTGATGCAATTTCAGCAAATGATTATTTGTCGTTTACTATTACTCCGGCTGCCGGTAAAAAAATTGATGTAACTTCAATTTCAACAAGATTATTCAGTCAGACTCAAATTCGTTCGTTTTCCCTATTCTCAAGTGTAAACGGTTTTGCTGCCAATAATGTAATAGCAACAACTTCGGGAACTGGTGTGGTAAATTATACTTTTGCTCTCACAGGCCACACGAATCTCACATCTGCCGTTGAATTTAGAGTTTACTTTTATGGCTCAACAGATATGTGGACTCATGCTGCATTCGGCGATTATTTTGCGCATGCAACCACTAATGACATAGTTATTGTAGGTTCGGTTAGCGATGTGACCCCTCTGGCCACTTGGAACTTTACAGGTTGCAATGGTGCTGCCACCAAAACTGCAAGTACTGTGGCTACAGGTATTGCTGCGACAACTACGTTTATCACTCGTGGTGCCGGCTACTCTGCCGATAGCTATGGCGGTAACTCCTTTGGTGGTTACAACATCGACAAAACCACTTTGGTTGATGCAATTTCAGCAAATGATTATTTGTCGTTTACTATTACTCCGTCTGCAGGAAAAAAAATAAGCATCAGCTCTATCAAATTCAGACCTTGCTCACAAACACAAACTCGTACCTTTGCACTGTTTTCAAGTGTAACCGGTTTTTCTGCCGCAAATGTTATGGGTTCCGGTACTGCACTTACCAACTGGGGAGGCATTGAAATTTCTATTCCTGTTAGCGCAATAAATAATGTTACCTCTGCCGTTGAATTTAGAATTTACATGTACGGTTCAACCGATATGTGGACAAACGCTTCATTAGGCGCATATCCGGCACACTCAACCACTGATGACTTAGTAATTAGTGGCACAACTGCCGATTCATATACCAATGTAACCTTTAACCCCAATAGCCTTCCTGAATTAGAACTTGGGCTTGGAGGTTTTGATTACTATTCTACACCACGATTGGCAAATTGCCTTGCCATGGAAAACCGTAACTGGATGGATAATACTACAAATGCTACAATTTATCAAAATTCGGGACAGTTAAATGCAAATGGTTATCCTAAATATTTGAACCCCGGACAAATATTAGTTGCCAGACCGGGACAAAATACGATTGGAGACAATCCTGCAAAATTAGCTTTATACAATGGTAAAGTAGTATTAACCTGGATAGGTGATGCCGATATTCGCGTGGAACCTTTGTCAAACAGTGTGACCAACCCTGCCAACGCCACCGGATCAATTGTAAACGGTCGCCGTGAATACTTAAATTCCAGCAATTTTAATGGATATAATGTTAAAATATATGCTATTAATCCCAACAACCCTCCAACCAAAATTCGCGTTTGGATGCCCGATCCAACCAGCCCCTCCACAAAAAGTTTAGAGCCATTAGCAGGACAGCCCGAACCAATTTTCCACCCAACTTATTTGGATGCTATAAACAAGTCGCAATACTCAGTTTACCGTTTTATGGACATGGGACACACCAATGCAAGTCCTTGCATTGATTGGGTTGATCACCGTCCTAAAGATCATTGTTTTCAGGATGGCGTAATTAACCGCAGAAATTCTCCGGGTTGGGACAACACTTGGGGCGATGCGGAAATGGGAACCGGAGCTTCGTATGAAACCATGATTGCGCTTTGCAACCAAACCAACAAAGATATGTGGGTATGCGTACCGCATGCAGCTACCAATGATTATGTTACAAAAATGGCGCAATTAATTGCTGGTAAAGACCCCGACGGAACAGGTGCAGTAGGTCTTAATTCAAATCTTAAAGTCTATCTCGAATACTCGAATGAAATATGGGCCGAGTATTCAAATGGTTTTTGTCAAGGTACTTACGCCAGAACTATGGCTAACGCAGCTGGTTTGTCCAATGCACAATGGGTGGCACGTCGCTATTGTCAAGTATGGAACATTTTTCAAAAAGAATTTAATAGCAATGCACGCATAGTTAGAGTTTTAGGAACTTTCACCGCCAATAGTACTTATACAACAGGTTTGTTAGCCGAAATGGCAAGTTACGGTCCAACTTTACAACCTGCTACCCAAGCCGATGCACTAGCTGTTTCAACATACTTTGGTAATAATATCGAACAATATGTGTTCGAAAATATGGATTATACGACTATTACAACTGCTAAAATTGATCAAGTTTACAAAGAATGGGAGCAACGCTTATTAAGCGATGAAGCTACATCAAACGGTCAAGATTTTACAGGTGGTGGCGGCGGTGTTCCTGCAGAGCAAATGGTTTTGGCAGTGCAGTATAATTTACCGGTGGTAGCTTACGAAGGTGGTACAGGTTTACCTTTGGCTAATTTTGTATCGGTAAAAGATTGTAAAGTTGTGCCAAATGGAACCTCTGGTTCTACTTTTGGCGAATTATGTAGGCAAGCATGTAATGGTGATCTGAATTTTCAAAATTTTATGTATGCCGTACAACGTGATCCTCGTTTAGCTGATATGTTTAAGATACATAATTCATTAGCAAAGGCAAAAGGTGTACGCATGGTAACGCAATTTGGTGATATTACTCCTATGAACAAATATGGCTACTGGGGTTTCCGCGAATTTGTGAACCAAGCACCTACCCAAAAAGAAACTTTTTGGTATAATTGGCAAATTGAACAATCAACTATTAGAGAAAAGTCGAACCCACTTGGCGCAGTGCCTTCATTTACAACAAGTGGCGAATTATATCCGGCTAAAGTTAATCAGGCCTATAGCAAAACCATTAATTATGGCGGTGGAAATGGTGCAATTTCTATTTCATTAGTTGGTTATGGTGTATTACCGACTGGTTTATCATTCTCATACCAAACCAATCAAGTTACTATTAGTGGAACTCCAACTGTAGCTGGTACTTATCGTTTTGCTTTCCGTTTGTTAGATGCCGACAAAGACCCTGCTTATGGTGTATTTACGCTTAAAGTTTTACCTGCACCTATGAACGCTATTTTTGCTTCCGATAATTTTGGTACAGTAGCAACCGACTTAAACGCACTAAATTCAGGTACCGGTTTTAGCAGCGCTTGGAGCGTACAAGGCGGAAATGGAACTCTATATCAAGCGAAAACTACAACTCCGCTTTCTTATAGTGGTTTACTATCATCCGGTGGCGCTTATGGTCAAGGCGGATTTTGTTACCAAACTGCAGGCCGCGGGCTTAACACTTCAGCCTTCAATTATTTAACCCCATCAACAGACCCTACTCAAATAGGACAATCAAACTCTTCATTGTGGTTCAGTGGTTTATTTCGCCGTAATGTAGGCGCAGAAAAGAATCAATTTATCTATTTCTGTAACAACTGGTCGGTACCTGATGCAACCAAATCGAAAGTTCGCGTAGGTGTTTTAGCAAACGGCAACTTTGCGTTATATGTAAGAAATGCTGCCAATACAGATTTTGATGTAGTTGATGCTGGTGTTTCGGCAGTTACACAAGAAGGAAAAACAACTTTAATTGTTGTTCAGTTCCAATTCGATGCCAATGCTGATGTTGTTCGGCTTTTCATAAATCCTACTCAATTAGGCGGAGCAGCTCCTGCGGCTAATGCAACATACACTTATGCTAATACCACAACCAATAACCTTACTATTAATACTTTTGCTCTATATGGTGGTACATCTTCTACAGTTGTGCAAATGTCTTTTGACGACTTACGTTTTGGTGATACTTATGCGGCTGTTACTCCGGTACTAAAAAATCAAATAGCCGAAGTTTCTGATGCTTCTTCTATTCGTTTGTATCCAAATCCGGCTACCGATTATATAAATATAGATATGCAGAATAATGATAATGCACAAATTACTATTTCAAATTTGCAAGGTCAAATTTTGAGGCGATACAATGAAACGAGCAATAATGTTTTAATCAATACATCCGAATTAACAACAGGTTTGTATATTGTTACCATTAAAAATCAAGATAAGGTGGAAACAATCCGCTTTGTGAAACAGTAAATAATAATTTTGGAGAATTTCGAGAAATCGGAATTCTCCCTTTTTTTTTTGAAAACAACTTAATTTATAGACACAAGAAATGAATAACAAAAATAATTTTCGAATTGCTCTTCTGATTTTTTTTGCATTGTTTTTAACAAGCAACATATTTAGCCAAACCGAATTATTATCATGGAATTTTAGTGGAATAAATGGAGCTGCTAATGCAACCGCAGGAACAGTCGTTTCAGGCATTTCTACCACTGCACCAAGTGCTGTGATAACATGTGGCCAAGGTATTAATGCAGATAGATATGGCGGTAATTCGTTTGGTGGTTACGGTATCACCCAAAGTACATTAGAAGAAGCTATTGATGCCAACGATTATCTTTCGTTTCGTATTGCACCGGAAAATGGGAAACAAATTTCCATACAAAGTATAAAAATGAAACTTAACAGTCAAACACAAATCCGCTCATTTGCAGTATTTTCGAGCTTAGGTGGTTTTACTATCGATAAAGTAATTGGTACGTTAGTAAGCAATGTTGTTGGTTTGCAGACATTAACTATAAGCAATCACGATGATATTGTTAAAATGGTTGAATTTAGGGTTTATATTTATGGTGCAACAGATATGTGGACTAATGCATCCATCGGTGAATATGGTTTGCATCTCAATACCAATGACTTAGTTCTATCAGGTATAGTAGAAGCGGCATCTGCCGATATACTTGCACCTTCGGTGCCAAAAAACCTAAGTGTTTCAAATATCACTACTAAAAGTTGTTCATTATCATGGAGTGCATCTTCCGATAATTATGGAGTTACCGGATACGAAATTTTCAAGAATGGAAATTCAATAGGTACAACAACAAATACAAACTTTGTGGTTTCCGGTTTGACCAGTGCTACTACTTTTCAAATGACTGTAAAGGCAAAGGATGCTGCCGACAATTTTTCAGAGGCAAGTACATCTCTTGATGTCGCTACCAAAGAATACTTTCAGGTTACAGGCGTTTTGTTAAACAAAGAATCGCTCTCGCTTTATACAGGAGCCACTTATACTTTAATAGCAACACTTTCACCCGAAAATGCAAGCATAAAGGACATTGAATGGAAATCGTCAAATACCAATGTGGCAACCGTAAGTGCTACTGGTTTGGTTGAGGCACTTGCCGAAGGCTTAACAAATATTACTGCAACAAGTGTTGACGGAGCCAAAGTATCGGTTTGCTCGCTTAATGTAACAACTCAGCCCGAAAAAAATAAAAACAAAATGGGCATAGGGCTTGAAGGAGTAACCGATTACGCTGAAAGCCGTATTTTTGCCGATGCTATGATTACTGGTAGAGGGTGGAAAAAAATTGAAAACCAAGCAGTAAAGGCATCTTTAGATGCTAACGGCTGGCCCACAGAAGATGCCGAAATAATCGTATTTCATGGATTCTCAAACCCCCAAGGCACCTACAAACTTTCTTTTACCGGTAAGGCAAATATTACCTTTGGTTGGGGAGGTGCTTCTATTAACAATCAATTTTACGATGCTGCAACAAACACAACTACTGCCGACATAATTATTAGTCCGAGCAATGCACTATATATGCGATTTGCACAAACAAATGGCGGAATAAAAAATGTTAAATTGATGCGACCTCTATTACCGGGTTCTACAGAATCTTATCCTGTAACCGCTACTTTTACCAACGAAGTAAAACAAATTGCAAGCAAATTTTCGGTTGTTAGGTTTATGGATTTTACCGCAACCAATACCCCGGAAGTAAACCTTAATGGCACTTGGGCTGAAAGAACACAACCTTCATATTTTTATGGCTCTTATGCAGGACAAGGTGGATATCAGGGCAAAGGTGTTGCTTGGGAGTATGCTATTCAGTTTTGTAACGAAACCAACACCGATGCTTGGATTAATGTTCCTTACAATGCTGACGATAACTATATTACCCAATTGGCAAACCTTTTTAAAAACGGCGGAAATGGTTTTGCAGGTTTAAATTCCAATTTGAAACTTTATGTTGAATATGGCAACGAATTGTGGAATTATGCCTTTAAAACTACCCAAAATTTGAATGCAAAAGTAAAACAAGAAATCATTGCAAACCCAAATTCCCCATTGAATTACGATGGATCAAACGACATTGTTAACGGATGGATGGCAACAGCCAGAATGGTTGGCAAACGTACCGTTGAAATAAGCAAGATTTTCCGCTCCGTATTTGGCGACAATTCCATGATGACCCGTATCCGTCCGGTTGCGGAATGGCAACTGGGAAATGCCGGTGGTACCGCAATCCATATTTTGGACATGATGGATTCGTATTACAACAACGCAAAAGGCAATTTTGTTGCCGACCCACATCCTGTTAATTATTATATTTATGGCGGTGGCGGCTCGGCTTATTACGGTACTTCCGAAAACGATTCACCCGACCTTACTTTGGATACTTTTTTTGAAACCATGGATACCCTTTCTTGGAAAAAAGCAATTGTGGAAGATATGATGTTTTGCAGCACTTATGGTATAAAACGTATTGCTTATGAAGGAGGCCCCAGTTTAGATAGAATTACAGAAAGTAATTCTCCGGTAAAAAGCTCGGCTTTCGACGACCCACGAATGAAACAAAGTGTTATAGACCATCACCAAATGTGGAACAACTATAACGGTGATTTATTGGTATATTTCACAATTGCATCAAACGGCAACGACTTTCAATGGGCGTTTACAAGAAATATTTTCGATCCAACTTCGCAGAAGTTACAAGCTATTGATTATTTGAACACAAGCGACAAAAGTCCTGTAACTTATGGAAAGATTCCTCCATTTTCGGTAGAAAGCGGAAAATGCGATTTTGCATATCAACCCTGGGCAAAAAGTTATGTTTCTACTCAAAAAGGCTATAACGATTGGCTTTCATACATTTTTAAAGTTGAAACGTCCGGTATTTATACCTTCCAAATTAATTATACAATTTCGAATGCTTCAAGCTTTGATGTTTATTATGATGGAGTATTTGTTGCAACTGAAGTCGCTTCTGTAAATGGACTATCAAAACTTTATACTTTCAATAATTGTACCGAAGGATTACATGCTGTTCGTTTGGTTGCTAAAACAGGGCAAGTTAATATGGGTACGGCAAATTTCGCTGCTGTTGAAGATAAAGAAGCACCGGCACAACCAACAGGATTAGAAATAAACAACATAAGCTTCAATTCATTTGATTTATCGTGGAATGCTTCTACGGATAATATTGGTGTAGCGTATTATGAAGTTTTTAAAGATGATGCTTCAATAGGTACTACAACTACTACAAGCTTTAATATTAATGGTTTATCTTGCTCTACTTCATACTCCTTGACTATAGTAGCAGTAGATGGAGCAGGAAATCGCTCCATTGTTAGCCCAATAAAAATACTATATTTTGCCGATTGTATATTAAATCCGACTTCACCTACTGATCTGGTAGCAAGTTCTATAACCACATCTTCTTTTACCCTGAGCTGGGGAGCCGCAACAGACGTAAGAGGCGTTGCATATTACGAGGTTTATAAAGCGGGGGTTTCCATAGGAACGACTGTAACCACAAGTTATAATGTTACAGGACTATCTGAAAATACTGATTATACCATGACCGTAAAAGCAATAAACGATTCCGGTTACGAATCTGATTTTAGCACAAGTATTGATGTTCAAACTAAAAGTTTTGTTGGTATTATTGATATTAATAATGGAAAACTTTCAGTTTATCCTAATCCGGCTAATGATTTCATTACTGTTAGTTTTGATTATTCCATCGCTTTGGTTAATCTCTATTTTAGAGATCTGCAAGGACGAACAATTACTGCTTTGAACAATATAGAAAGTGGAAAACCTGTAAATATAAGTATTTTGAACAAAGGTTTCTATTTACTTGAAATACAAAATAAAAATTATTCCGAGATTAAACGTTTGATAATTCAAAAATAATTTCATAAAAAAAAACTGCTCGATTTTAACAATTGAGCAGTTTTTTTTATGTTTGACAATAATTTTTAAAAAAATGAGTACACAATTTATTCCAGATTACAACAACCTTTTAAAGGTTCTTAACAACAAAAGACCCAATCGTTTGCCTCTCTACGAGCATCATATTGACGCTCCTTTTATAGCCAAAGCATTGGGTGAGGAAATTGTTTTACAGGGAAATTATTCAAAAGATTATGAAGCGTATTATTCAAAAATAATTTCTTTTTGGCAAAGCAAAACCTACGATGCTTTCGATTATGAAGCGGCAATTTGTGATGTTTTTCCCGGTCATGGAGCTATTCTGGGAGGATTGTTAGGCCCCATTCAAACTCGTGATGATTTTAACAAGTATCCTTTTGATGAAATCCCTACTATTTTTTGGAATACTTATAAACCTCATTTAGATGCAATAAGAGCTGTGCTTCCCGCAGGCATGAAAGCTTATGGTGGTTGTGGATACGGTATTTTTGAATCGAGTCAGGATTTAATTGGATACGAATCGTTGTGCGTAATGCAATATATAGATAACGAATTGTTTACCGACATAATGAATAAAATAGGCGATTTGTATGTTACATTATGGTCAAAGATGATTAAAGATTATTCTGATATTTTTGTTTTTTTTAGAATGGGTGACGATCTGGGACATAAAACAGCTACAATGCTTGAACCCGAAACGATTAGAAAATATATTCTTCCTCTATACAAAAAAGTTATAGATTTGGTTCATGCTTCAGGTAAAAAATTCTTACTACACAGTTGCGGTAAAATTTTTAATGTAATGGACGATATTATTGCCTTAGGTATTGATGCTAAACACTCAAACGAAGACCAAATAGCTCCGTTTGATTTATGGATTGATAAATATAATGATAAAATTGGTTTACTTGGGGGGATTGATGTTAATAATTTGTCTTTAAATAGCTATGATGACATTTATAAAGAAGTTTTAGAAAAAGGCACCCGTTTTAGAAATGTTGCAAAAGGTTATGGCATAGGTTCGGGAAATTCAATTCCTGAGTACGTTCCAGTGGAAGGTTTTCAAGCGATGATTGATGCGGTTAGTGAAATTAGAAGGAGTGAATTATAATAATGAAATAATCAATTAAAAATAAAATGAATAAAAAAATGCGTTTTGCAGTTCTGTTTTTTGTATTTAGTTCAATCTTTGCATTTAGTCAAAATAAGCAAGGGCATTTTAAACTTGCCATCGCCGAACCACTAAGACACGAGAAAGTTAGCGATATTGCTGGCGACCTGCTGCGTTACAAAGAAAAAGGCTATAATGCCGTATATTTTGAGAACGACTATGTTACTTGGACATGGAAACATGACCCCGATGCCGGTTTTGGTGGAAACTGGAAACTATTTAATATGTTTGATTTTACATTGAGTAAAAAACGCGAACCTTATACAAAATATCTGGACGAATTTTGTGCAGCTTCAAAAACGGCAGGTCTCGATGTATATGCTTCCTTTTGGATACCAAAACTAAATACCGAATTTAAAGCTTATGTAACCCAAAACGAACCAAAAGCTTTTGGACGCTACTATTGGGGTGGCAAATATTACGAATCGCTCTGTACTTGCGAAAAAGGCAAAGGATTGCCAATAATAGCTAAAATGGTAGAGCAATTCATGCGTGAAAATCCTCAAGTTAAGGGCTTAAAAGTGGGTACTATTGATAATAGCGCTGTTATTTGCGACACCGCATGCAAGTACGCATACGGTACCACACATGCCGACCATGTTGCCAATTTATACAAAACAATTCAAAACGCAATGCTTAAGGTTCGGCCTGATGCAGTTTTGATTGTTTATTATTGGCACTGGGACAAAGGATATTTGCAAACTGTATGCTCAAAACTCAAAAAGCCGTTTTATTTAGGTTGCAAAGTAGAGAAGAAAACAAAACAAACAATAGAAGAAGGCATTGAAGGCGAAGAATTATGGGACGCTTCAATTCTAACAGAAGAAGTTGGCGAAGATTTTAAAGAATGTATCAGGGAAGTTGGTGCCGAGTATGTAATTGATATGATGCCAGTTGGTTCGGGTAACGACGATTTCTATTTTGCAGCTCCTCCTTATCCCGGACGTATTTACAGACGTTTTAAAATTCTTGATTCCTTAAAATGTACCAATTTTATGGATTTTGAATGTGGGGCGCATCATCCGGGTTCTGGCGAAGAAGCGGTAAATGTTTATCAACACCAAACTCCGCTAACCGAAGAATCTTTTCTTCAGGAAGTTGCTAAAAAGTTATACAACAATGTAACAGCCCAACAATACGCAATTGCCGGCTGGAAAGCTTTCGACAAAGGTTTTGGATACATACCAATGGGCTTAGGCAACAATAAGCGCAATGCAATGTCCGGTCGTATGGGCGAAGCATGGACTATGTGTATTGCAACTCCAATCAATTTGCCTTATTTGTTACAAGAAAAATCTGATGGGGCTTCGCATTGGTTTTCTCCTTATAATTTTTTCAACACACAACTTTCATCACGTATCGAAACTCAATTTTTAAAAGTGCTTTATTACTGGCAAGAAGCATCGCGTTTACTTTCAATGGCTGATGCTGTGGAAGGAAACACAGAAAATAGCAGTCGCGAAGCAATTTCAGCAAAAGTTCATGTTTTGGGTGTCATGTCTGCTCTTAATTGGTGTCATTCAGCAATGCTACCCAATACGCCCGACCGCGAACAACGTTTCCGTGACATTTATAAATCGGAGTTACAATTAACTAAAGAGTTTTATAGCTTATGGCAAAAAAACAATTGGATTTATGACAATAATTGTTGGCATCCATTCCAAACCCCACTGAGTCAAGGAGAAGTAGGCTTCGATTTAAAAACCGACAGAAATCCTTTTGTGGCTAAAATCAAAATTATTGAGAAATATTTTAAAAACTAAAAATGCAATTGGTTGATGAAAAAAACATTTGTTTTGTTTATAATGTTGATTCAATATGTTTGTCTAAATGGACAAAAATTAAATCAACCTGTTGATTATGTAAATCCAAATATTGGTGGAATTAGTCCTATTTTGGCTACAACAGTGCCTTTAGTAAGTGTTCCAAACAGTATGATGCGTGTTCATAAGATGCCGGGTGAATATCAATCGGAGAAAATTAACGGATTTCCTTTTATTGTTTGTAATCATCGTCTGGGAACAATTGGATTGTTAATGCCAACAACAGGAAATATGGAGCAAAATAGAAATAAATGGAAGAGCTATTACGATCATGATTTTGAAACTTGCACACCCTATTACTATTCAGTTTGGCTTAAAGATCCTGATATAAATTTAGAATTTACTGTTGCCGAAAAATCAGTTTTTTATCAAATAGATTGGAATAAAAATGATAATAAAAATGTAATGCTGGCATTAGTTTCAAAAGGAAATTTTACAATTAAAGACGAATATACAATTGAAGGGTATGAGATGTTTGGAGAAAATATTAAAGTGTCATTCTACATACAAACCAACAAAAAAATTATTTCAAATTCCTTTTGGTCAAAAAAGCAAAAACTAGCAAATAATTTAAAAAATATTGAAGGAGATAGTCTTTCAGTTGGCTTAGCTTTCGACCTAAAAGAAAATGAAAAGCTTGGTTTTAAAATGGGCGTTTCATATATTGATTTAGAACAAGCTAAAAAAAATCTGCAAAGCGAAATACCTGATTGGAACTTTGAAGCGCTAAAGAATAAAAGCAAGGAAAAATGGAATACAGCTCTTGGTAAAATTGAAATCGAGGGAGGAACATCTGATCAACGAGTAGCCTTTTATACTGCCTTATACCGTACCTATGAGAGAATGGTAAATATTTCGGAAGATGGACGATATTACAGTGGATATGATAATAAAATTCATGACGACAATGGTTCTCCATTTTTTATTGACGATTGGATGTGGGATAGTTATCATGCTGCACATCCTCTTCATGCTATGATTAATCCTGAATTGGAAAACCTGAAAATTAAATCATTTATCAGAATGTACGAACAAAGTAGTTGGATGCCGTCTTTTCCAGTACTTTGGGGCGATGCGCCTTTTATGAACGGAAATCATTCGGCTGCAATAATTGCTGATGCTTATTTTAAAGGAATTCGTGATTTTGATATTGAAAAAGCATATAGTGGAATTAAAAAGAATGCCATGGAAGCAACCATGTTGCCTTGGCGCAATGGAGTAATGTGCTCACTCGATTCATTTTATTTAGAAAAAGGATATTATCCTGCCTTAAATGAAGGAGAAAAAGAAACTGTTTCGGCAGTTCATGGGTTTGAAAAAAGACAAGCAGTATCATTAACTTTAGGATATAGCTATGATGATTGGTGCATAGCTCAAATAGCAAAAGCATTAAATAAAACCGATGATTATAATTATTTTATGAAACGTTCGCAAAATTATAGAAACGTATATAATTCTCAAACCGGTTTTTTCGCTCCCCGAACTGCAGATGGAAATTGGGTTAAGAACTTTGATCCTAAATTATCCGGTGGCATTGGATGTCGTGCATATTTTGCTGAGAATAATGGATGGACCTACCTTTGGGATGTACAACACGATATTCCCGGACTGATTGAGTTATTTGGCGGAAATGAAAAATTTGTAAATAAACTCGATCAATTATTTGTTGAAGAATTAGGGATGGATAAATATAAGTTTTATGCCCAATTCCCCGATGCTACTGGCAATGTTGGACAATTTGTTATGGGGAATGAACCGAGTTTACACATACCATTTTTGTACAACTTTGCTGGTGCTCCATGGAAAACACAGGAACGAGTAAGAATGCTTCTTGATACATGGTTTACAAATTCACCTTTTGGAATGCCAGGTGATGAAGATGGTGGTGGACTTTCTGCCTTTGTGGTTTTTGCAAACATGGGTTTTTTCCCGGTTACACCCGGCAAGCCCGAATTTAGTTTGTCGAGTTCAGTATTTACGAATATTAAAATAAACCTTGGAAATAATAAATTCTTTATAATAAAATCTCCCAACAGCAGCAAACAAAATAAATATATTCAGAAAGCAACACTCAATGGTAAGGTTTTAAACAATGCATCTTTTTCATGGAAAGATATTAAAGATGGTGGTGAATTAATAATTGACTTGGGTAACAGACCAAATTATAATTGGGGAAAATAATGTAGTTAGGGATTTATCCCGAACATAAGCTAAGAGCAAGAAAATTAAAATTTTAATAAATTATTTCCAGATGAAAATGAAATATTTAATGAAATACAAAATAGTATTAATAGCATTCTCAATTTTAGCTATTTCATGTCAGAAGCAGAATAAAATTGTAACCAATTTTGTAAATCCATTTATTGGAACTGACAATGCCGGAAACACAAATCCTGCTGCCTGTGTGCCATTTGGTATGGTTCAGTTGGGTGCTGATACCCGCATGGAAAGTTGGGAAGGAAACTCAGGTTATCATCACAAAGATAGTGTGATTATTGGTTTTTCGCATACACACATCAGCGGTGTTGGCATTGCGACTTGGGGCGATGTTTTATTTATGCCCACCGTTGGAAAAACCTTTTGGAACAGGGGTGATAAAAACAATACGAAAGCGGGCTATAGTTCTACGTTCTCCAAAAAAAATGAGACTGCCGAACCTGGACACTACCGAGTTTTACTTGATGATGACGATATAGAGGTGAACCTTACAGCAACCGAACGCGCCGGTTTTCATTGTTATACCTTTCCAAAAACCGATAGTGCAAATGTGATTATTGACCTTGTTCACAGAGATTATACCCGAGAATCATACATTAAATTGATTAATGAGTACGAAATTGAAGGATACCGACAAACCTTGGGAATGGCTGATAATCATTATGTTTATTTCTATGCTAAATTTTCAGAACCTATTCAGAATTTTCAGATTTCGAAAAATGATACACTAATAAATGAAAAGTCGTTTACCGCTCAAAAAATAAAAGCTGCTCTGCGTTTTAAAAGTGATGGCAGCAAACCTGTGTATGTAAAAGTTGGCTTATCACAGGTAAGTTGTGCGAATGCTAAAAATAATCTCGATACCGAAATATCTGATTGGAATTTTAACGAAATAAAACAAAAAGCTTCTGAAAAATGGAACGATAAACTTTCACGAATAATTGTAGAAACTGATTCGTTGCCTTTAAAGCAAATTTTTTATTCCGCATTGTATCATTGTTTTTTAAGTCCGCAGATTGCAAGCGATGCCGATGGAAGCTACCGAGGAATGGACAATAAAATTTATAAAGCCGATGGTTTTGTTTATTACAATGTGTATTCTCTTTGGGATACCTACCGTACTCTGCATCCTTTGTTTACAATAATCGACTCGAAAACCAATGACGATTTTATAAAATCAATACTCACAAAATTTAAGCAGAAACCCGACCGTCTTGTTAAATGGGAATTGGCTTCTTACGATTGGGGCGGAATGATTGGTTATCCGGCTGTTCCAATGATTGTTGATGCTTATATGAAAGGTCAACGGAATTTTGATACTACCTTGGCGTGGAATGCAATACAAAAAACTACAAGTTGTAATTTCGAAGGTTTAAATTCGTTGAAATACTTGGGTTTTATTCCCTGCGACCGCCTCGACCAATCGCTTTCGCGCACCGTAGAAATGGCTTACGAAGATTGGTGTGCAGCGCAAATGGCAAAAGCCATGGGCAAAACAAGCGAATACAATTATTACTTACAACGCTCAAAATTTTATAAAAATATTTACGACAGCACAACACAATTAATGCGACCCCGATTCGCAAACGGCGATTGGATAGAACCGTTTATTACAGACAAATATACTCCAGATATTACCGAATCGAACGCAACGCAATACTCTTGCTATTCGATGCACGACATGTACTCCTGGATTGATATGCTGGGCGGAAACAAAAAAACAGAAAAATGGCTCGACAATTTTTTTGACGCCTCAAAATCTGAAGGACTAAGAATTGGTTTTTACGAACAAGGCAACGAACCTACGCACCATGCTGTTTATGAGTACAACTATATTGGAAAACCATGGAAAACCCAAAAATTGATTCGCGATGTTTTTCGTGTAAATTTCAACAACAAAGCAGATGGATTGCCGGGTAATGACGATTGCGGACAAATGTCGGCATGGATAGTTATGAGTGCTATGGGATTTTATCCTTTCTGTCCGGGATTGCCCCAATATACAATTGGCGAACCAATGTTCAACAAAGTTACTATTTCGCTCGAAAATGGAAAAACTTTTGAAATTGAGGCAAATGGCACTTCCGAAAAAAAATGTTATATTCAAAATGCTACTTTAAATGGAAATGCTTATACAAAAAACTATTTTGAACATTCTATCATTGCTTCTGGTGGTAAAATTGAATTTACAATGGGCATCAATCCAAATATAGAATGGGGAAGTTCAAAAAGCAATTTACCGGTATATTTCGATACTGATATTAAACAGGCCGATATTCCGCTCATAAAAACTACCGATTATTATTTCGAAAAATCGGCTAAAATTTCATTCCAAACATCTGATAAAAATTCCAAAATATTTTATACTATTGATGAAAGTGAACCGACTGAAAACTCTTTACTTTATACTCAGCCCTTTGAAATTTCGGAAACAAAAACAATAAAAGCCAAAACTTTCAAAACCGGTTTTTCGCCAAGCTTTACTATTGTTGATACTATAAAAAAGGCAGTTTTTCATAACGCTGTTAACCTTACCGGAAAACCGGTCAATGGTTTGAAATACAATTTTTATTTAATCGGAATCTCAAATCTACCGGATTATAAAACCTTAAAACCTGCAAAAACCGGAATTACTGACCGTTTTAAATTATCACTTTCGCCTGTTGCTGATTATTATGCTTTTCTATTCGAGGGTTTAATTCAAGTACCCCAAGACGGCATTTATACTTTTGGAATTTTATCTGATGATGGCAGTCGCTTAATTATTGACGACACCGAAGTAGCAGTACTCGATTATGGTCATCCGGCAATAGAACGAAGCGGCAAAATTGGATTAAAAAAGGGATTTCATAAATTTGTATTACAATATTATGAAAATTGTGGTGGCGAGTTTCTTGACGTAAACTGGACTGTTCTAGGTAAAGCAAAGGTTGCGATACCGGCTAAAAATTTATATTACCAATAATTAAAAGAACAATATGAACACAAACAGTATGAAAAAAATTGCATTGGGAATTCTTATTATTACTTTGTTTTTATCTTCTTATGCTCAGGATATAAACAAAAATAGTACACAAAAATTAAAAACCGCTTATGATTTACGAAACGATTTAAACCCTAAAAGGCTTACCATAGCAATGTGGGATTATTCGTACCTTAAAATGCACTACAAAGGTGGTGCTTTTGAAGATTATAATAAAGTTACCAACGAACTAATTGAAAGAGGTTTCAATGCAGTAAGAATTGATGCCTTTCCGCTGATAATCGGTAGTTTAAAAAATCCAAAAGAACAAATTACTTTTAAAGGCAACCAATGGGATACTTGGGGGCCTACTGATATTGACCGAAAACATGAGATTCTTGGTGAACTAATTGATTTTATGAAAATAACCAAAGAAAAGAAGATAAGTGTTATTCTTTCTACCTGGAACGAATCATGTATCGAATACCCCGACATCCGCAAAAATTTCAAAGACCAAACAAAATATCTTGCCGCTTGGAGCAAAGTTATTGACACACTTGACAAATGTCAATTATTAGACCATGTGGTGTACATTGATTTAGACCAGGAATTTCCATATTTCAGTCCTTTCATGGATGCAATTGATAGTTTGGGGAAAATAAAAGATGCGGAAAAAATTAAAATGCCGGAAAACAAAAGAATTATTGGATACAACGACAGAAATTCAGACGAATTTAGATGGAACAGAAAACAAATAGATTATACTTACAACTTAATGGATAGTTGCTTAGAACTATTTCATATAAAATATCCAAAACTTCGATTTACCTATTCCATTTCTGAGTTTTGGGAAGAATTTCGTTATATGGATTTAACTTCATTTGATGTTTTGGAGCTGCATATTTGGTTAACCCAAAGCAAGCGTTTTATGACTCGCACACAATTCGATGCACAAAAAAAATATCGGGGCGAAGAAGATTATACCGATTATAACAGACGCTTAAAAGAAACCATGGAATCTATTAAACCAATGTTAATAAAAGATATGCACAACAAACTGCAATACGCCAATGCTTGGGCTGATGAAATAGCCGTACCCTTAGTTACTACAGAAGCGTGGGGACCATGGTGGCAAATGGATAGCAAAACGTTGGATTGGGATTATTTGTACGAATGGTGCGAATTAGGAGTTCAATTATCGGCTGAATACGGTTTCTGGGGTACAACGCCTTGGAATTACAGTCATCCGTATTGGAAAAACTGGTCGAATATTGGATGGTATAAAAAAGTAAATAATGGTTTTCTTAAACAATAAGGACACATGAAAAGAAAAGTTTTAATAATTATCATCTCTTTTTTGTACGTGGCATTTGGTTATAGCCAAACGTATGAAAACCCAATAATTACAGGGATGAACTCAGACCCTTCGGTTTGCAGAGTGGGTAATACTTTTTATTTAACTACTTCCTCATGTGGTTATTTTCCCGGAATACCCATATTTAAAAGTTCCGATTTAATAAATTGGGAACTAATTGGGCATTGCATTACCCGAACCGAACAAATGGATTTTTTGGATATGTCCATAAATGCCGGACTTTGGGCTACCACCATTCGGTATCACAACGGTACTTTTTATGTGATATGCACCCACATGAAAGAAAACCGAAATTTCATTGTTACAACAACCAATCCAGCAGGCAAATGGTCAGATCCGATGTATTTAGATACCAAGGGCTTTACTTATGACCCTTCATTGTATTTTGATGATGACGGAAAAGTATATTTTAATTATGCCTCCGGCGAAGGAACGAACGTTATTAAAATGTCGGAAATAGATATAAAAACCGGAAAAATTCTCACACAACCTAAAGATATTTGGTATGGTGGCGGCGGTTTTGGTGCCGAAGGCGCTCATATTTACAAAATAAACAATTTTTATTATATCATCAGTGCCGAAGGTGGAAACGTCAATCAGGCAGTAGCTTTAGGTCGTTCAAAAAATATTTACGGACCATACCAACTTTCCCCTACAAATCCAATAGTTTCAAACAAAGAAAACCGGCAATATTTATTCCAATGCACCGGACATGGCGATTTAATACAATACCCCGACAATTCGTGGTGGCTTATTGTTCACGGACTTAGGAATTATGGTGGGTTTGATGCTTTATATACTGTTCTTGGGCGTGAAGTTATTTTGCTTCCGGTTACTTGGAAAGATAATTGGCCTACTGTTTATGATAACAAACCGGTTACACGAAAAATTGACCACAAAGGTATAGCAGCAAAAAAAACAAATATTCCTTTTGAAGATGATTTTACGTCTTCTAAATTGAAATTGGGCTGGTATTTTCAACGACATCCAGCAACCGAATTATGGAAAATAGATACCATTAAAAGTCAATTGGTTATTCAAGGTAATGAAAACGACATTGATTCACAACTGAAAAAAGTTTTTATTGGAAAAAAACAGGATTTGGAATGGGGAAAACTGCAAGTTAAATGGTCTTTCGATGCACAATTGGCAAGCGAAGAAGCCGGTATAACTTTTTTCATGAACGAAAATCATCACTACGACTGTTTCATTACTAAAGGAATAACAAGTTACAATTTGGTACTTCGTCGAAAGTATGAGGATATAACTTACACACAATTTGTTTTGCCATTAGATAAACCAATGGCAACCATTGAAGTGATAACGAATCCCTGGGCTTACGAATATTTTTTAGTAACAGAAAAAGGCGAAAGAGTTTTTATCGGTAAAATGTCGAATAATGCTGTTACATTGCACGTTGCCGGTGGTTTTATAGGTGTAATGATAGGAATGTATTCGACCGGAAATGGTCAGAAATGCAAAAATCCGGCGTTTTTTGATTATTTTAAATATAGTGAAATGCCAAATTTAGTGCCGAATTTTAAACAGTAGATAAACAATTAATTATTAATAATGAATAATGAAATTTTCGTATAATTTTAAAATAATTATCTAAAAATTAATTTAATAAGCTTATTAAAAATTATAAACAATATGCACAGAACAATTTTAAAATTAGCAATTTGCAGCATAATATTATTTTCGTTTGCATGCAAACCTACAACACAAACCGGCGATTCGCGGGAAAAAGTGTTGAACGAGTTTAAAAATCCTCCGGCAGAATATCGCAGTATGCCGCTTTGGGTGTGGAACGACAGAGTTACAGAACAACAAATTGACGAGCAACTCTCAGATTTCAAAGACAAAGGCATTGGCGGCGTGTTTGTTCACCCTCGTCCAGGATTGATTACTCCCTATTTGTCAAAAGAATGGTTCGATAGATTTGATTATACGGTCAAAGTGGGCAAAAAATTAGGCATTCAGGTTTGGATTTATGATGAAAATTCGTATCCCTCCGGTTTTGCTGGCGGACATGTTCCTGCCCAAATGCCTGAATCAAAGCCCAGAATGATAAAAGTAAGCGTAACAACGAAACCAGACACGATTAAACAAAAGATTATTAAAGTATTTTTAAAAAATGATACTGTTTTTACCGATGTCAGTTCACAAAGTCAATTCGCCAAAGGTGAATATTATGTTTATTCAATTAAAGAGGCCGATACTTCACCTTGGTGCGCTGGATACACTTATGTGGACATTATGCAGGAAAAAAACACGAAAAAATTTTTAGAAGTAACTTTTACAAATGGCTATGACCAATTTAAAAGCGAATATGGAAAAGGCATTCAGGGAACTTTTATGGACGAACCCAATATTCGTACGGATTGGAGCGGCAAACATTTGAATTACTCTGATGCCTTATTTCAAACCTTTAAACAACGAAACGGATATTCGTTGGAAGAGCATTTATATAAACTTTCGGTCGAAACAGGTGATTATCGCAAAGTTCGTTTCGATTTTTATGCCACTTTAAATTATATGTTGATTACCGGCTGGGCAATTCCATATCGTGATTTTTGTAAGCAAAACAATCTTATTCTTACCGGTCATTATTGGGATCATGATTGGCCAATACCTTATGCAGTGCCCGATAATATGGCTGTTTCGGCATACAGCGATTATCCGGGAATAGATTTATTGATGAATCATTGGTTTCAAGGATTAGGAGGTCAGTTTGGAAACAGCCGTATGGTTAAAGAAATGAGCAGTGTTTCGAACCAATTAGGCAAAAAACGCAATTTTTCGGAAACTTATGGCGCTGCGGGCTGGGATATTTCATTTACCGACCAAAAACGTATTGCCGACTGGGAGTATGCGCTGGGTATCAATTTTATGAATCAACACCTTTCTTATATTTCCATAGCCGGAGCACGTAAACGTGACCATCCGCAATCCTTCAGCTATCACGAACCCTGGTGGGACAATTATAAATATATGGCTGATTATTTTGGCCGTCTTTCGGTAGCCATGTCAAAAGGTGAGCAAATAAATAAGATTTTGCTCCTTGAACCCACTACAAGCGCGTGGATGCACTATACTCCTGATTGGGATCCGAATTGGAGCGTTGAAAATGGTTGGAAAAATGGAAAAATCGGAACTTTACTTGCTTCATTCCACGAATTAATTAACAAATTTGAAATGTGGCAGGTTGAATATGATTTGGGCTGCGAAGATATTATTAAAAATCACGGAAGCGCAAAAAGCTCAGCTTTAAAAATTGGCAATCGTGAATACAATTTGGTGATTATACCCGAAAATACCGAAAACCTGATAAGCTCAACCGTTGATATTTTAGAAAAATACTTGGAACAAGGTGGTATTGTTTTATCGTATTGTGGCACTCCGGAATATTTAGATGGAAAAAAATCAAATCGAATGAAATTGCTTGCCGATAAATACAGCAAACAATATATTATTTCGAAGAATCCGGATAAAAATGAATTATTAAGTCTAAGCAAACCAAATATCCGTTTTGATATTTCAGGCGCAGAAAGATTTGTTTTTCATCAAACCCGTAAATTGAGCGATGCACAATTGGTTTTTATTACCAATGTTCACGACTCCTTGTCTTCAAAAGTAAATATTTGTGTTCCTGCGGGTTCTGTGGAAGAATGGGATTTGTTTACCGGAGAAGAAAAGAGCATTTCTTTTACCGCAAAAGGGGATTCTGTTGTTGTTGAAACAGAATTGGCGCCGGCATCGAGTTTGCTGCTGTGTTTCTCTCCAGAAAAGAAAACTGCAATAGCTCCTACTAATTATGTTTTCAAACCAATACCTTTTGCTGATTCACTCTCCATTTCGCGTTTGCAACCCAATGCTTTAATGATTGATTTTTGCGATTATAAAGTAAAAAATATTCAGAAAAAAGATGAATATTTCTATTTCGCTCAAACTGAAATTTATAAACAACATGGTTTTGCTAAAAATGTGTGGGACAACACCGTTCAATTTAAAAGTGAATATTTAGACCGCGATACTTTCGGTACAGGAAGCGGTTTTGAGGCAACGTATAAATTTTTGATGGAAAAGGGAACCGACACCAAACAATTACAAGTAGTTATCGAACGACCTGAATTATATAAGGTTAGTGTAAATGGAACTGAACTTAAACAAATACCTAATAAATGGTGGCTCGATAAGGCATTTGGCGTTTTCGATATAAGCACTGTCGCCAAAACCGGTGAAAATCAAATTACCATAAAAAACGATCCTTTTAAACTGCTGGCAGAATTAGAAGCGGTTTATATTCTGGGCAATTTTTCGTTAGAATCTCAAAAGTTAGGATTTAAGTTAGTTCCGGCAAAACCATTGCAATTAAAATCGTGGAAACAACAAGGCATGCCCTTTTATAGCCATAGTGTTGCGTATAATCATACCATTAAAGCTACTCCTTCAAAAAATCAATATAAATTGAAACTTAATAATTGGAAAGGTTCAATTTCGGAGATATATGTAAATGATAAAAAAGTGGCGGTTTCTTTCTTGCCTCCTTTCGAAACAGATATTACCAATTTCTTAAAAGAAGGGGATAATAATGTGAAAGTGGTTGTTATTGGTACATTAAAGAATCTTTTGGGTCCACATCACCAAAAATCTTCCGGTTCAGCATGGCCAGCTATGTGGTTCAATTTTGAAAAAGGGCATACACTTGCCGGCGATTCATATATTTTTGATGATTATGGACTTGATGATGATTTTGTAGTATTAGAAGCAACGAAATAGAGAAATGTAAAAGCAAGAACTATGCAAATACAATTGAATTGTTTTTGTAGCTTTGATAAATGTATAAGCGAGTTTAAGCAATTTTTCTGGCTGTCAATTCTAAGCAAAGCGATTGTTTTGAATATTGATAAATCTAAGTAATGGAGAATAAAATGAATTGCATAAAATTTAATATGTTAATTGGTTTAGCTATACTAATGGGCTTTATTCAAAATATTTATGCTTCCAAAGGAGATACTTTGGTAAGTAAATCGAAACCAATAATTATTGGAAAAACATTGCTACCAAATCAAGTACCGCATTTAAATAAAAATGAGAGTTATATCGTTGGAAATGGCATTGTTTCTTCCAGCGGGTGGTCAGGCAATGGTCAATGGGATTTTATAGCCGGCCCTGATTATACCTGCCCTAACCTAATTAAAAAGGAAAAATTATCCATTATAGTTGATGGCGTTGAATCACAACTCAACCTTGAGATGTATAGAGCTAGAGAAACGGGGCTTTTTTATGGAAACACTCAATTGAATGATTTGCAAATTACGGTGTTAGATTATACCGTTCCCAAATTGTCTATTGTTTCGCGTCTTGTATATGTACAAAATTTATCAGGAAAAAAACATTCTGTTCAATTAAAAGCATATTTAACGCCGTTTGTTATAAAAGGAGTCTCTGATACAATCGTAAAAACAAAGAAAGGAACAACTTCGGCTGCTTTATTTCAAGTTGATACTACACGGTTTTGTATGTTTGGCCATGACAGTAAATGGGTTAAGAATTGGGCAAATAGATATTTGTTGACAGCATGGAGCGGAGAAAAGAGTATAACTAAAAAGGATAGCGGGGTTTATCATATTTTATCTGAAACAAAAATCATTTCAGGAAATAATAAAGAGACCTTTAATTTGTGTCATTATGCCCATTATGCTGATAAAACCAATGAAGAATACCTTATTGATATTTTAACGCGCAATGGGATTGCAGATGCTGAACAAAGTATTATAGAATGGCAAAAATGGTTTCGAGATGTGCCTGAAAATTATCGTTTAGAGAAAATAACCGACCCAAAAGCCCGTGATATTGTTGAGGGAGGACTTTATGTTATAAAAACGAATCAAACCAAGGATGGAGGTATAGTTGCGAATGAAAAAAACTATAACCTTTCATGGACTCGTGATGCATATTGCGGTTTAAGAGGTTTATTAGCTTGTGGGCATACAACTGAATTGAAACAATTTATAATATTCATGAATGATGTTTATAATGCTTATGGTTTTATACCCAATGCTGTTTCATGCGGTAGCAATACTTTTGCTCTGTATAATGGCAACGAAGAAAATAATATCAATCGCAATCGTGGTCAATATAGCCCCTGCCCTGAATCAAATACAGCCCCTGAAACACCTGCGCTGTTGATACTTGTTGCCAGAGATTATTATCAGGCAACAAATGATATCAAAACCATTGTTGATGCAAATGTTTCGCTACAATATTCAATGGATATTCAGCTAAAGCACACAATAGCCAACAATTACAAACTCGAATTCTCAGGCGATGAAACAGAGCTTTGTGGTGCTGTTGCCACAGACGTAGCAGGATATGACAGAGACTTAAGCAAGCTTTGGTCAATGACATCTATGGCACTCTGCAATGCTTCTTTATCGTTTTATATCGAATATCTTAAAATGCAAAATAAAAGCACTACACAATATAAAAACTCTTTAGATGGTACAATTATTATTCTTGATAATGAATTGGATAAGATTAAAACCGCTTTTGAAAACGATTTTTGGAGAACGGATTTAAAAGGGCATTCTGACGGATTTTACGATTGGTGTAGAATAAAATCAAACTATAGTTTTCCCAAAGGCCGTATTACAAATTTTTCGCTATTTCCATTGTATTACAAAATGAATTCTAAATTCCCAAATAGATTAAAGGCAAACGTAAATTCCGTAAAAAGTTACTTTAAAACCGACTTTAAGACCCTTCCATTAGTTCATGAAGTGGGTGATAATAGATATTTAGGACACGGTTTGGGCTATTTATTATGGAACTTGATAGAGATAAATGATGACCTGAAAATTAAAGTATATGATGCACTTGTAAATGGGAATAGTGTGCAATGCTGGGGGGCATTTAACGAGGCCTATGATGCCGATGGTAAACCAAATGGTAACAACTTACGAAGCTTTGAAACAGGTGTTAACATTGATGCAATTGCCAAATATTGGAATTTAGGAAAAAATGAATAAATTTAACTAATATAAAAATAAAAATCTATTTAATAATGAAAAAAGCAATTGTAATTATTTCATGTGTAGTATTATTTACTTTTTGTAAAAATTCTGCGGATTATAAAAATCCAAAATTACCTATCGACCAACGTGTCGAAAGTTTGTTAGGGCAAATGACTCTTCAGGAGAAAATAGCCCAGCTACAGTGTATAATGGTAAATTTCGAAGAAAAAGATATTCCGAAAGACGGCATTGGACATCTGGCTTATGTTTATAATGACCAGTCGCCAAAGGAATCGGTCGAAAAATATAATAAATTACAAAAGTATATTATTGAACATTCGCGTTTGGGAATACCGGCGTTGTACCATAGTGTAACATTATGCGGTCCACAGGCAAACGGACATACTGTTTTTCCGCAACCATTGGCTCAGGCAGCTACATGGAATCCCGATTTAATTGAAGAGATGGCTAATGTTTGTGTATTACAAACCAAAAGCCGAGGATACAGACACGAGCTAAGCCCCACAATAAATATTGCTTACGACTCGCGTTGGGGCCGTACGCACGAAACCTATGGTGAAGACCCGCTTTTAACATCATTAATAGCAGGTCGTTTTGTTAAAGTTTTTGAGCAAAATCAAGTATCGGTTGCGCTTAAACATTTTGCTGCAAACATAGGAAAAAATGGAAAATTCGGTGGTGCAGTTGATTTATCCGAACGTTTTTTACGTGAAATTGAGTTTCCTGCATTCAAATATTGTATTCAACAATGCGGTGCTACAGCTATTATGCCTGCTTACAATGACATAGACGGAATACCTTGTAACACGAGCGATTGGTTGTTAAAAGATGTTTTACGCACGGAATGGGGCTTTACCGGTTTTATTGAATCTGACTATGGAGATGTTGACGGATTGATTTTTAAACATTTTACGGCTAAGGATCATAAAGATGCTGCCATACAGGCAATAAATGCAGGCATGGATGTTGAATTTCCAGACCCTTTATGTTTTAATTATCTTGCCGAAGCTGTTAAAGAAGGTTTAGTGTCCGAGGAACGAATTAACGAAGCTGTAAGGCGTGTGTTAACGCAAAAATTTCGTGTTGGTATTTTCGAAAATCCTTATGCTTCGGTTGACGATGCTATTAAATATTCCGATAATGAAGAATTTAGGAAGTTGTCGTGCAAAGTAGAAGAAGATGCTATCGTACTTTTAAAAAACGAAAACAATTTATTGCCATTTAGTAAAGACATTAAATCTATTGCCGTTCTTGGTCCTCTTGGTAACGAAGTTAAACTTGGCAATTATGCCGGTTGGGGACAAAAAACAACCTCAATACTTGCTGGTTTACAAAATGCGCTTCCCAATGCTGTAATTAATTTTGAACCTGCCGCAAGTTTTGGACAAGTGGCGATTCCGTCCATTGACCAAATATATTTAACCACCAATGAGGGTAAACCCGGTTTGCTTGGAGAATACTTTATCGGAAAAAGTTTTGATGTTGCTCCAACTTTAACCAGAATTGACCCGAATATTGATTTTAATTGGTCAGACGGAGTTCCGGAACCGCACATTCCAGCCGAAAATTTTTGTGTGCGTTGGACAGGAAAACTTAAATCGCCGGTTACCGGAAAATTCAAAATCGGTTTAACGATTGATGATGGTGCGCGCCTATATATTGACGATAAACTTGTGATAGACGATTGGAATAATGGTTCCGAAAGAGTTGTGGAAAAAGAGTTTATTTTTACAAAAGATAAATCGTATAATATTAAGGTTGAATATTTTGAAGCAGGCTTTAAAGCAGTTTGTAAGTTAGGTTGGAATGCCGTAAAGTTCGATTTGGCTAATGCTGTTGCAATGGCGAATAAATCGGAAGCTTGCGTTATTGTTGTGGGTATGCCCGATGGCGAAGGAAGAGATAGAGCCAACTTAGACTTAAATGACTCTCAAGAAGCACTTATTCAGGCAATTATTCAAACCGGAAAACCATTTGTGGTGATACTTGCTTCCGGAAATGTAATATCCATGTCGAAATGGATTGAAAAAACTCCCGCAATTTTGCACGCATGGTACGGTGGAGAAGAAATGGGAACTGCGGTTGCCAATGTTTTATTGGGAAATGTAAATCCAAGCGGTAAACTGCCAATTTCATTTCCACGAAGTTCCGGTCAATTGCCTTCTACTTATTACAATCGCCCTTCCGGTTCAAGCGAGGACTATTTAGATTTGCCTGGATCTCCGCAATTTTATTTCGGTTTTGGTTTAAGTTATACTACTTTTGAATTGAAAAATATTGTTTTGTCGGATACTATAATGAAATCAAAAGACAGTCTGGTAGTAAAAATTGATATAGAAAACACAGGTAAACGCGATGGTGCAGAGGTAGTTCAATTGTATATCCACGACCATTTATCGTCTGTTGCTCGTTCTTTCAAAATGTTGAAAAATTTTAAAAAGGTGCATCTTAAAGCAGGAGAAAAACAAACTATATCATTAAAAATAGATGCAGAAATGTTGAAATTTTGGGATAAAAACATGAAATGGAGTTTAGAGCCCGGTAAGTTTGATGTTCTAATCGGTGTTTCTT
>Ga0316608_1000014_pt1 | contig 91296 bp, 81 predicted proteins | sample MIS2016152B_MG_FD_207673 | JGI IMG/M metagenome (GOLD analysis project Ga0316608, IMG submission 207673) | Microbial mat bacterial communities from Middle Island sinkhole, Lake Huron, Michigan, United States - MIS.2016.152B | ecosystem: Environmental > Aquatic > Freshwater > Lake > Sediment... | reverse complement strand
ATCTTTATACTTATCTGTACTCTTTATATTTTTATTAGATGCTAATACATATGCGTATTTTCTTGCTCTTGTTACTGCTACATATCTTAACTGCTTCCTCAATTCACTGTCTTTAAATTTATCTAAATCTCTACTATCTATCATTATATTGTTATATGTACCTCCTTGAGATTTATGTATAGTATGTGCATAACCATAATCTATAGTCTTACTTATCTTAACTGCCTTGCTTCCCTTTGAATCTACTCCCATATCTGCTGATTTAGGTAATGCAAAAGTGTCTTTAAATTCAGACAATGCCTGCCATTTACCAGCCTGTGCCCTTTTATTTGGTTCTCTTATTGCAGCTAATCTTAGTTTCTCAAACTCTTCTGCTATTGCAGTATATACACTTTCATCATTTCTTTTACTTAATACGTTTATGTATTTAGGTGCTTCTTTCTTATTTAATATATTCTCAAGTTTTAAAGTATAATAAGTTACTTTTTTACCTGCGTGTTCAGTTTCTTTAAGCTCGCTAACTTCAGATACTTCATAGTCTATTGAATTTACAATCTCTGATTTACCTGTTCTGTAATCTGTTTTGTAATTAGCATATCCCATTAGAAGCTCACCTTTGTTGTATTCGTTAACTGCAAGATTTCCATATATTGCTTCTCTTATCTTATTGTTTATATCTTCTATTTTTTCATTAGTTCCTGCTACCACTCTTACATATAGCTTGTTCTCTTTTGCTTCTTCTGATGTAAATAGTTCTTTAGCTTTCTCAAAGAAAGCGGCTTCAGAATTAGTAAATGTAACACCCTCTCCTTTTGAATTTTCTTTTGACATGTAACTAAATTGGTCTTCTGTTTCTTTTGAATTTCTTATATCAGTGGCTTCAAATAATAATGGACTTATACCAGTTCTTTCTACTTTAGTTAATTCATAACTATCTTCTACACTAAAAGCTTTAGATAATGTTGTTTGCTTTGGTGGCTTTAACTGTGCTGGGTCTCCCATAAATAGTACAGTAATACCATTCTCCTCTACGTAGCCTTCTATAAATTTAAATAGTTCGTCATTTATCATAGAACTTTCATCAATAACTAATATACTTCCATATCCAAGCTTACTTCCTTTAGTTTCAAATTTTAAATCTTTTGTAGAGAACGTCTCTAAATCCATCATAGGAGATAACCCAAATGCCTTATGTAATGTCATTACTGTACCTTTATCTATATTAGATGATAATACAGCATTGGCTCTGTGTGTAGGAGATGAATATACGACTGTCTTACCTGACTTTTCATATATATATTTACTTAATATATTTATAATAGATGTTTTACCTGTACCTGCATATCCTTTTAATACAAATTTCTTACCTTTAGAACTTATAAATGACTCCATCTTACCTAAAGCTTCTTCTTGTTGTGTATTTAATTTGAATGGGGTATCTATTACTACATCATCACTAAAAGTAAATGTGTTAGGTTTCAGCTTTTCTGGAATGTATATCTCCTTTTCTTCTTGTTTTACTTCAGGCTCTACTGCAGTAGTCTGCATTGACTTCTCTTTATCTAATTTAGCTTGATTTATTATCCTTTCTTTTTGTACTTTAGTAGAATTGTCTTGTGCAGTATATACTAATCCACCATTAGCTCCTGAATATACATTTCCTTTATCTGTTACTATATACTCTGTATTATTGTACATGGTTGTTTGATAACTTCCCAATACAGTAAGTTTGTCTATGTTAGGAGTACCACTGAATTTAGTACCATCTGTATTTATTATCTGTGCCTTGCCGTTATTGTTATTCCAGAATAGGTATCTTTTTCCATTGTACTCTACAACACTTCCCTTCTTTAGTTCTTTATCTTCTTTATTGAATAGGCTTACTGGTTTTTCAGTTTTATTTACTTCTTGGGTTTGGTTTTGTTCTGTATCAAATAAGGATTGTTGGATTGCTGGCTTTGCTATATTCTTAATACTTGAATAGGCATCTCTTAAAGACTGCATAAATAAACCATCTTTACCTGTCCACTTGTCTTGTTTAATTAATACTCCGTCTTTTATTAGATTGTGCGTACTGTTATTAAGAAATTCAATTCCACCCATTCTATCTATTCCTGTAGTCAAATCAGGATACTGTAGTAATTTAGTTCTTAATACATCTGTCATAAGTTCTTTTACTTTGGCATTGAACTCTGTTTCAGTTAACTTCTCTTTTGGTTTATTTTCTTGGTAGGCTTCCTCACTTGAACTGTATCGTACTCCTTTATAATTAATAGGAAGTCTTGCAAAATTACTTAATTTACTACCTAAATCACTTTCGTAACTAGATATATTTATTCCATCTCTATTTACTTCTCTTTTTTCTGTTTCTACTTCCTTTAATTTTTCTTTACTTAGTAATTCCTTTAATTGCTCTCTCCAATTATCATTGAACATATTGATAGTGGGAATTCCCTTACGTCTTGCCATTTCTACTGCCTGTCCAGTACCTCCTTTTGGTCTTAAACTATTATTTGTTTCTTCTGCATAGAATAAAACAAAATCTACAGGCGTGTCTAAGTTCTCACCGAATACTTGATTTGTATTCCTCGCCATTAGCTTTGCTGCACCATCACTTAACGAACTTGGTTTAGGGTGTATTTCTTTCATTACTTGCATGGCTGTTTCAGGTATACGTGAATTTGGACTGTATAAGTTCTTTCTTGATGTACCTGCTGAAAAAGCCCTGTCTGCACCTTCTTCGTCCATTCCTACTTTATTGCCATATAGTTTACTTAATCTATCAGATTCTGCTTTCTTTAAATCATATGCTTCTTTACCTAAATACTTTTCAGTTGATGTATATGACTTTCCTGTATTTAAAGTGTAACCTAAATCTTCAAGGTACTTGGCTGCTTTAGTCATTGCTTCCAATACTTCTGGTGTAGTTTCTCTACTTCCTATACCTGCGTAAGTCATTGTTTTCTTATCTGATTTGCTTGGTAGTGTATTGAATATAGGTGTTTTACTGCTGTTTATAACTACATCTGCTTTAGTACTTTCTACTTTAGCTTTCAAGTCAGCCTTAGTCTGTATCACTAATTCAGTTTTCGGTGAATCATTTACTCTTTCTCTGGAAGTTTTATTTTCTGTTTTAATTTCATTTACTAACTCTTCAGAACTCTTATTACCTTCCTCACTTATTATACCTCTCAACTTATTTATTTCATCTTTAGTCATTCCCTCCTGAAGAAGTAAATAAGTAAATAGATTATTTGTCTTTATTAGTGCTTGTTCTATTGCCGATTTATCTGAATTAACTTTGTCATATGTTATGTTTTTTAGTTTATCAAATACATTCTTGTCAGTCATAAGTGCAATCATAAACTCGTCTATACTATCTAAGGCATTATTAAGTTCTGCATCATACGTATCAGTAAGCATTCTGTCTGTGCTTCCTTTAGCATTACCTGCAAGTTTCTCATTTAATAGATGTTCATATATCCTAGTTATTACCTCAACTCTCTTCATTACTCCTTCATCTTTAACTATCTTAGTATCACTATCAGATACACTTAATAAGTTATTAAATATAGTATGTAATAACTCATGCTGTAATGTAGTCTCAAATTCATCTCTTACACCTTTATAATTTAACATACTTGTGTTAAATCTATTAGGGTTTATCTTTATCTTCTTGCTATTTATATTGACTCCTTTTGTATATATTGTATTATCTATACTTAAAGACAAATCTTCAGGTATATACTTCTCTAATTTAGTTATTACTGTAGATATGAACTTGTCCTTAAAGCTACTTAATGACTCAAGTGCTTCTTTCTTACCTATCTTATTTACATCTTGATACAGGGATGTTATTGACTTATGTAATCTTACTTCTTTTCCGTTTAATACTATAGAACCAAAGTCCTCACTAATTACTGCTGTATCTTCATTAGCGTTAAGTACTGATTTTGTAAGAGTTTCTCCTTTTACGAATTCTGTCTTGTTTCCTTTTCCCAATAGAGGCATTATTCTATAAGTTGACTTACTTGCTGTTTCCAAATCAGCTATCTTCCATAATATATAAGGCTCTGTTACACCTACTTTAAGTATATTATCTAAATCTTTATAGTCTTCAATCTCTTTTACATATTCCTTATCTACTTCAATAAGTCCGTCTACATTTCTTATAGGATTTCCTGTTGATTTTATTAATGATGGCTTATGTCTAACCATCTGTAGGAATGCCTGCTCTGCTACTTGTCTGTTATCTAAGTCTTGATTTATATCTTCATAGAATCTATTTATACCTATAGACTCTAATACGAATGGAGATATTAGCTGATTAAATGAATTAAAGTTAAATCTATCACCCATAGCAAAGTTATACTTAAGCAAGTCTTTAGCTAATAGGTTCTCTACTAAGTCATCACTGTAGAACATAGATAGTAATGAGTTTGCATTCAACTGTACTTCTTCTTCTGTCTTAGTGTCTTGTTTATATTCTATATAGACTGCACCTGTCTTCCTGTCTATTTTACCTTCTAAGTTAGATATAAACTTGTAGGCTGGATGTGCTCTACTTATACTCTTAAGGAAAGCATTAACTCTATTATATAATGTAGATTCACCGAATAAGAACTTACTTCTTATTGAATCTAATGAATCCCCCTCAAATATAGGATTAGTTCTATCTGCTTTTAAATAATCTAATGTAGCATTAGACAAATAACTTATATCTTCTGCATTTAAATCTGTTCCTTTATACTCTGAAGCTAGTTGTATTATGTCTGTATATAATGGTTTCTTATAGTGGAATAGAGCTTCTTTATCTCCTACCTTGTTATTGAATAAATCTTTAGTATATTTAATTCCTAAGCTAATAGTTTCTCCTAACTCATTAGTACCGTCTTCATCTTCAAATAGCTGTTTAGTAGATTCAAATATCTTATCTTTTAGTACCTTATTATATTTAAGTAGCTTGGATTCAAGTTCATTGAAGTCGCTTCCAACTCCTTTACTATCTATATTAAGTACACTTCCTATATTAACTAAGGACTGACCTACTCTATTGGCTTGTACTAAGCTCTCAAGTATACTAAGTGCTATTCCTTTATCCATTACAGGATTCTTATAACTATTTATTATCTCTTCTGCAGTATATACTTTAGGTTCAAGTGTAAGCTTATTTTCTCTTATTAACTTCTTTACTGCACCATTAAATGTATAATTTAGTCCAGAGAATTGACTATCTGACTGCTCTAATAAGAATTGTAACTCTTTGACTATTGGGTGATTGAACATAGCCATTATCATCTCTCCTGATATAGAATCTTTCTCATCTGTTATCAAAGCATTCAATCCATTAAAAGCCTTAGACAACTCTAATGTCCAACCAGTAGCATCTAATAGCTTATTATTGGCATTATCTACTGCTTCATTCTGTATCATTGTAGTGAAGTTGAAGTTTGTTCTATCTTCATTCTTATGATTCTTATATGTGCCTAATCCAACTCCTGTGTATGTCTTTCCATTGAATTTAATAGCTTCATTTAACTTCATGCCCTTATCTTCTAAATAAGCCATTACAACACTATGTACACTTTGTATAGCAATACCTTTCTTACCGCTCTGATTTGAATTGTAGTCATCTAAGGTATTTACTATATCCCAATGGTTATTTATTAGATTAATTTCTTTACTGTTTAATTTCTTTTCTACATAATCTTCAACATCTTTAAAGTCTAATGACCTTAATGACTTCTTGGCTACTTCCGGGTGTGTGAATAGAGACTCTAATACTTCCATGTAGTTGTTTTGCAGCCATGCGAGTTTATTTGTCTTCTCTCTTATCTTAGTTAACTTGCCATTACTATCTACTTCGTGATTAAATAAGTAGCTATATAAATGGTCGATGTCAAAATCAGAACCCATTTGAGCTGTTATCTCGTCAGGCAATATAACCATATCTTCATAGCCTTGCGGAAGAAATCCTACTATCTCCAATGCTATTGTACTACTATGGGATTGATTAGGGATACGAGCACTTATGGTATTTAGTAGAGCTTTATCTATCTTATTCATATCTATCTTATTTCCTACCATATAGTCTTTCATATCTATATCTTTAAAGGGCCAAGGGATTATTATCTGTGCTCTCTTTACTGTATTACCCTCTATCTCTGTATATGTAAGAGATTCATTGAAACTATCTGTAAATATTATATTAGATTTATTATAGTCTCCTAAATGTCTAAATCCCAAGTTACTCATTTGTGCATGGGACTTACCTTGCATTCTTGACTTAACTACTCTATTAGTAATTAAAGATACCAAATTAGAAGCTATTGTATTATATACAGGAGTTAGATATAATGGCACCACCAAGTTACCATCTTCTGCAATCCTAATCATATCTGCTTCATTAGCTTTACCTGATGATATAAGTTCTTCTTTTATAAAAGCTACTATTTTCTTTAGGTCTGTAAACTTACCATTAGTTATACCAAACTCTTTCTCAAATTCGTTCTTAGCTTCTTTAAATATCTCTTTTCTTATATTCTCTTTTATCTTCTTTAATTCTTTTGCTGATATTGGTTTACCTCCTTTATATATAAATAGCTTCCTGTCATCAAGTAGAAGTCCTTGAAATGCTAACTTGTTTAATTGGCTTATGTTAGTAATAGTATCATCTTCATTATCTAATTCCTCTTGTTGTAGACCTAATCCATCTCTATCTAATATCATACCACCTCTCTCGAACATAGCTTCTACTTTAACTTCGTTTATCCTTGCTGTTCTATCTTGTGCTCTATTAGAATCTGTAGTAGGTACATCAAATATAGCAAATGGTTCAATACCTCTTGCTTTTGCTGCAGATTTGGTGATTACTCTTACGTTGATTCTGTTACCGTCAGCTATATGCTTCTTCTCTCTCTTTTCTATATACTTTTGCAATACCTCTAAATCAAACCCAGCCGCTAACTCCTTAGTTGCTGCATATGAACTTGATTTCATGTAGTTTACTTGATTAGATGCTGTGAATTGGTCATACTCTGTAGCAAAGAATAGAGGTTTTCTTTTTTGTAATTCTACTCCAAGCTCATGTAAGTTTGGCATCTTACCTGCATTTAAATTATCTATTATCTTCTTAAACGTGTCTGTAGATATACCTTCCTTACTATATAGTACAGTCATATCTTCTCTTAGAGATGTTATCTCTTCAGCATCTGCTACATTTACTTTACCATATTGGTCTACATCAAGCAGCTCTTTATTTCTTACTTGATATCTTCTTGTTTCCACATCATCTATTACAAAGTACTCTACTTTACTATAATCGTCTGTAGTTCCATCTTCATTCTTAAATATGTACCTTCCTTTAATTGCAGTACCGGATATACCTCCCATTCTCTTAAAGTATGTATCTATTGAATTTCTAATCCAACTTCCTTTCTTCTCTTTATAGAACATTGCAGGGTCTCCGCCAAACGTCATAGTGAAGTTATGATTCAATAATATTTGATTGATATGCATCTCTGTAGCTAAGGCTCTTATTGGTTTATCCATATATCCTTTACCTCTTTTAGTTTCTTCTGCAGACAATGTTATATTACCGGACTTCTTTTTGTATTCATCTGCTATTCTTGATTCTAAATAGTTATATATACCATATTTCTTAAACTCATCTACTAGTTTATTTATAGATAATTCGGCACTTCTATTTACTATGGCTGCTATTGCTTTCTTATTATCATTTATTGATATATCTATCTTACCGTCAGTAAATACGAATGTGTTCTCTTTATTCATTTCTGTATAGAAGAAGAACTTCATTGCTCCATCTTTATAAGTCTTACTAATCTTCTCAAATCTAAGTTTATCTTCTACACTCAATTCATTATTGTTGTACTTATTAGTTAAGTCTACCATCATATTATATCTCTCTATCTCTGCATAGGCTGACTGCATTAACATATTTAAGATATTCATTGGCTCCTCATCTTTATTTCCTTTAGTGTATGCCTTAACTAAATTAAGCTTTCCGTCTTTATCATATACATCTTTGAAGTCAGCTACTTCAATCCTTTCAAAACTAAGTAATGGATACTTAGATTTATCAGACATTACTTCTGGAGACATATATGTTAAATCATTACCGCTATTAAAGAAGGAGGTAATCATTTGCATATATTGCTCTTCTCTTGTCATCTTAGGTCGGGTCTTAGGTTTATCTGTTTCTCCTCCATTCTCTTTATTCATGGAATCTATATAGAAGTAATTGACTTCTTTTAGAGAGAATAGATTAATCTTATCATTGTATTTCTTTCTTTCTTCTTTAGTTGCTTCTGGTAGAAATGCAGAGTATCTTGTAAAATCCCCTTTTCTCATATCTTCTATAAAACCCTTATCTTCATTAGTTAGTTTATCTGTTACTAAGCTGAATCTTGAAGGTATACTATTAGATGAAATCATATTACCTTCATTGTTTCTGTAATTGCTTAATACATATTTATCTGAGTTCTCTGCTTTTAGATTAGCTAATACCTTTACAAGTTTATTATTACTTAATGGATTAAATGCACTTGATAGCTCTTCAAATTCACCTGCATCTCTTTCAAATCCTGTATGGAATATATTACGTATAATACCGTTCTTATTACTTGTAAACATCTCATGTATACTTACATTTCCTTTAACTCCTGCAAGTTTAAAGTACTTAGTAGGGTTATTAAATAAAGATTCAAGTTCAGGTCTTGTTACATCTATACCTAATCCATTAAGAGTACTTAATAGACCATACTCTATTACAGGTTTTCTATCTACAGTTATGGTTCTATCATCTACAATGGCTTGTATAAGTTGTGGTCTATTTGTAGTGTTTTTAATAAGTTCTTTTGCTTTCTTTTCCCATGTGGATAGGCTTGATGATTTTATATGATTTAATAACTTGTAATCTATACCTTTATCAGTTATTAACTTCAAACTGCCTTTCATATTACCTAACTCAGAACTGTATATACCTTCAGATAACATCTTTTGATTTAATCTCCATTCATTATTTATTCTATTCTCTAAGGCATTTCTGTTAGTGAGAAACGGATAAGCAGTTTTCTTTATACCGTCATTGGCTCCTTCTTGTGATTCTTTTCTTCCTGTATTATGTAATATAGTAATTAAGTTTACGTCTTGGGTCGTTAATACTGCCTTCAAGTTGTTCTTTAATCCTTCTATATCTTTTTGTTTATTAAGCTCTTCTACTATATTACTTCCTATAGTACCCTTAGTTTTTATCTCTTCAAGCATCTCCTCTGCACTTGCATTAGGGTTACTTACAGAGTTTATCATATACTGCATAACAAACTCCTTATCTAACTTCTTAACTAACCCGAACTCATTTCTTTCTTTTATACTAAGGTCATTTAATTTATCTATGTTGGATAGTACCTTTTTTAAGGCTGCATTAGCAGTAGTTTTCCAATCTATAGAGAATGAAGCAGTATCATTCCACATAGCTTTTAATCTCTCATCTGCTGCTAATTCTATCTTCTTATTCTTCAGATTTATCTTTATAGTCTTATCATTTATAAGTCTTCTTTCTACAAGTGTCCTTACTTTCTCTAAATTAGATTCGTTTGTAGCAGCCTCAAACACATTTACTAAATAATTAAATCTATCTAACTCACTATTTACAAGTTTTTGGTCTTTTGTATCGTCTCCTATAAGAGATGCTATTTTATCTCTTGTTGCTTTATATCTTTCTAATATGGTCTTTAAGTCCTCTGTAAAGGAATCCAACTGCTGTATAGGTGATACATCTTTATCTAATTTAAAGCCTTGTACATAACTATTAACTAACTCTATTATTTGATTAGCACTTAATCCCTTTACACTGTATACTGAATCCTCATTTAGTGCCTTTATAAATTCAGGATTGAATGTATCTGTCTTTATCTTTAATAGTGATGATATCTGATTAAAGGTAGGTTCCCCTGTCTTATTCTCGAAGTCATATCCAATACTACTTAAAAAAGCATTAGCTTGTTTAGAGCCCGAATAGACATGAATGGCTAATACTTCATTAGCCATTCTCTTATTTCCATAATAACTAACTAAGTCTTTATATAACTTAGACTCTATCTTATATTCTTTATCTAAATACTTAAACGGCTCTTTTGCGTCCTTTATTCTATCTCCGTATTTATTATTATAGTTTACAGCCATCTTTACCAAAATATTAGATTCGTTCTCTGTGGCATTTGGTCTTAGTGATTTATATACTTCTATTAATTCAACTGGTTCACAATTCATATTAATTTATTTAGTTGATTTATTTTGTTTTGCATGGTACTGTTGTTACTGCTTCTACTTCAGGTACAATACCTTCAAATACTTTATAATCGAATAGCTCAGAACCTTCTATTTCAAATAGCTCTGCATTATTTAATTTTAGTCCTTGTTTAGTTGATTCTACTTCTTGCTTTACTTCTTCTTTATTTGTTTCTTCTGTTGGTGGTTTAGGCTTATCTTTCATTACATCTACACTAAAAGCCACTACAGGATTATTATAATATATGAATTCCGTATTTCCTATATTGTTATTTAAGTTATCTTCTGTATTATGTATTACTGTCTTTACTTTAGCATCTATTACAAATCTATCTCCTATAAAGTCTATATAATTTACAAGCTCTCCATTCCCATTAGGTATTTGTATGTTCTTTTCTATAGCTTTAGTACTTGCATTAAATCTTAAATTACCTATAGCATTTATAACATCTTTATTCTTTAGACTTGCTTCTGTAATCTCTACTGCTGGGCTGGCTTGATTTATGTTTATATAATACTTAGACTTAGTTCCTTCCTTAACTCTATACATCTTACTATATGCATTCTTAGAAGCATCTATATTAACTCCTGCGATATCACTATGATTTATATCTACATATGTAATAGCTTCTATTAAGTCATGTATATTGAACTCATCTTTTATAAGTACTCCTTCTTTATATAATGGATTACTTGTTGCATTTAATTTAGATAGGAATCCTATAAAGATTTCTATCAAATCAGTTCCTATCTTCTTATTCTTATTTCCTTTCTTTACATTACCATTAAGACTCATCTGCAATACGAACTCTACTTGTAGACTTCCATCAGCAGAAGGAACTAATGCTATTGCCTTACCAAACCCAAATGTCTTAAGATACTCTCTCAACTCATCAGAGAACTCACTTGTTTTTATATTCCTCTTCTGTCCATCTACAGAAGTAACCAATGAAGTTCCTATAGATACTGCTATTATAGGATTACCTAATCCCTCTTTAGAGTCTTTAAGTCTTTCATTAAGTGTTCCGTAGTTATCTAATTCATTCTCGCTTCCTGACTTCTCTGCATTTAATATACCTACAGACTTGTAGTATACTTTACCTGTATCGGCTCCTTTTAGTATATTTGTACGAGCACTTCTTAGTTCATCTCTCTTTATTTCTATACTACTATCTTTTTCTACTTGGAAGTAATCATCAGTTACTCTACCTATACTATGTAAGTAACCTGCCTCAATTCCTTTAGATATTACTTTAATAGGTATATAATCATTTAATAGTTGCTCATTTCCATTGAACTTCTTCTTAAATTCTCCCCAAGTCATCTTAGTTTCTTTCTCACCTTCATAATTTGTTATAAGCAAATCGTCATTATCTTCTACTATGAACTCTACTACATCTCCTCTATTTAGATATTTAGATGATTCTGTAGGTATGGATAACACACCTGTACCCTCCTGTAATTTAGTTGTTTTATTATATCTTACACTTGTATTAGCAATAGATAATACACTTGTCTTTAATCTATTCGTCTCATCTGTATATTGATGTCTATTATTGTAGTCTTCTTCATATTCAGGTGCTTTATTTAGTACTGTTTTTATAGTACCTGAATTGACTATATCAGGATCTACACCTATAATCTCATTATCATTTATAAGTATAGAAAAGTTAAATAGATTAGCTACTAATTCATCTACAGGCTTACCTTCAACTTCTTTTGTTCCTACTACTTCCATATTATCTTGTAATAGTCTGAAGTAATTATTTAAGTAACCTACTACAGCATCTAAGCTACTTCTACGTGCGTTCTTTCTCATAGTAGGAGATATTACATCGAAGCTTCTCTTCATTACTGCAAATAGTTTGCGATGCTCTTCTATTAAATCTCTTGCTATTGGATTACCGTTCTCGTCTAATACATATGTCTTTAATTTATAATCCTCTATTAGCTTAGTGAAGTGGTCTATTAGTTTATTACTGTGCTCTTTAAGTCTGCTACGTAAATCAGTCATTTTAGTTTCTTCTTCTGTAGTAGCTTCTCCATTATCTTTCTTGTCTTGTATTACCTTAAATAAATCACGTGCTTCTTCGTGTATATTAGATTCTTCAAAGTTCAAGTCTTCAAGGTCTGCTAACTCATTATTCATTCTACCCTTAGCATACTGTACATTCTTCATGGCTTCTGTAGCATCTATAGGGAATAATGGAAGTGTCTTTAATATATTATCTACTATACCTGTGAATTTTTCAGGCTGTCCTTTCTTAAAGGCATCTGTAAATTCATTTATATATTTTATAGTATCCTTATGCTCATCTTGATTATCTTGTATCCATTCTGTTACTTTATCTAATGAAGCTAATAAATCAGCTTCACCTTCAACTACGGACCATTTAATAATCTGTTCCTTTAAATCTATAACTGCTTGCACACCTGCAGATGCCTTATTCTTCAGTGCCTCTTCTGCAGCCTTTGCTTTAGCTTCCTTAGCTAACCTTTCTTTCTCTGCTTTTTCATTTACTGTATTTACTGTCTTTCCGGTTGTTTCTTTTGACTTTAAGTTTGCTTCTCTGTCCACATTATCCTTTGCTTTCTGTACTGCTTTCTTAAATGACTCTACTGCTTCAGTCTTATTTTTTATACCATTCTTAACAAATTCTGTTTGTCCTTCTTCAGTTAATAACTTATCATGTCTATTTACTTGATATAGATAGGATTCTATATTGTTTTTAAAGTTAATTAAGTGTCCGTTCAATTTATCTGATACTTTATCTTCTAGTGTTTTAAACCCCTCTTCACTTCTCTCATATGCTACTTCTTCTTCATATTGATTTCTTATTTTGTCTTTTTCACTATTTACAACAGCTTTAGATTTATCTTTACTATATTCTATAGTATCTTTATTCTCCTTTCTTAATTTATCTAATTCATCTTCAATCATTTCTTTCTGTGTCCTTAAGAACTTAGACTTCTCTTCATATAAAAACAGACTTTCATTCAGCTCCTCTATCTTTAATTTATCTGTTGGTGTATTAATATCATAAGTACTTATTTCTTTTTTAATCTTATCTATTACTTCTCTTGTTTTATCTTTATCTTCTTCGAGTTGTATTGTATCTTCTTTTAATTGTTTTTCTTTATCTGTTAAAGACCTTGATTTCATTTCATAGAGACTTACATTAGAGCCTATACCAGCTATTTCTTTTCTCGTTCTTTCTAATTCTCTCCGCTCTTTCTCTGCTTGAAGTCTAAGTGCAGTCAATCTGATTTCGTAAGATAAAAGGGCTTCTTTTGATGCTTTACTATTTAACTTATTTTCTGTTAAGCCTGTACTGAATTTATTGAGTTCATCAGTTACTTCTTTTATCTTTTTATTTGTTTTACTGATTTCCTCTTCTCTTCCTTTCAGTACTTTAAGTTTATCTCCTTCTAATGCATCTAATCTCTTCTTCAATATCTTTTCTTCTTGTTTATATTTCTCTTCAAACATATTAACTTTAACTCCTGCACTAACTTCCTTTACAGTAATTTGCTGTCTTAAATCAGATAACTTATCTTTTCTACTATTAATCTCTTTAGTCATTACATCAGATATTCCCTTATCTTTCTCCTTAGCTTGTAATTCAAGCAGAGCTTCTATTTCTTTCTTAACTCTAACATAATTACCTAACATACTATCCATCTCATATTCAACTAAACTGCCTTTATCTTTAGGGCTTTTATATGTTAAGTCTTTATTGAACTCTTCTATACTATTCTCTATATTCTCTTGAGTAGTCATACTGCCCAATCTCAACTCAAGTAATCTATTAACTATACCATATTTGTTTGCAGCAGTATTACCGTACTTGAATTCATAGTCTTTATAGGCTGCCTTAGCTTCATTCAACTTATCTATCTGTCTTTCAGCTAATTGCTTATATCTATTATCGTCTTTATCTTTAGCATATCCATTAACTTGAGCTTCTGTCTTACCTGCTACTTTAGCTATTTCAGCCTTTAATGTTACTTTATCTTTCTCTATTACTTCTTTTCTTTTTGTTAGTTCTTCTAATTGTCCTTGTATTTGTTCTTTCTGTTGCTCATTAGCCATATTGAAGTCCTGTTCTGTAGTCTTGATTGCTTCATCTAATTTAGCACTCTCCTTATTAAGTGCATTGAATTCCTCTTGTCTTTTATTAGCTACTTTGTTTACGTCTTTATTGTCTTGGTTTGCTATATCTTTATACTCTTGTACTAAGTGGTCTGTAATACCTAATGAAACTGCATTAAAGCTTGTTATATTAAATAAGTCATTCTCTACATCTTGTTTGCTTCTTTGTCCTTCTACTTTAATACCCGCTTGTTCATTTGCAGTTACTTCAATCAACTCATCATTAAGATTATCTATCCTCTCTAAGTCCTTTACCATAGTCTCACCTACTAAGTCAAATCTATCTTCTCTTTCTTTTCTATCACTCTTTATTCTACCATACCACTCTAACTTAGATTCTCCATTCTCGGTTACTCTTCTTGGCATGATATCCATTACTCCTGTAGTAACTGCACCCATAACAGCTCCCATACCGAACTCAATAGCTCCCTCTTTAGTTCCTATCCTCTCAAGTGATTCGCCGAAGTTAGTCATTTCATCTATATAAGAGAACTTATTCTCTTCTCCTCTTAAATCTTCTCCTGCAAGTGATTCCCCTAATCTTCTACCAGATACTTCAGCCATTCCTGTATTGGTTTCTTCAAGTCCCTCTTGAAGTGGTTCCCCTAATGCTCTATACCCGTAGTTATCTCTTATGTAATTCTTATAGTCTCTACTTTGCTTTATAGTCTTTAATCCCTCTGCAAATCCTCCCTTCTTAGCTAATTCATTCAATCCAAATCTCTCAACTACTTCTTTATTCACATTCTTAAATGCAGCTGCTGTGCCTGTTATATTTAATGGTATATTCTTTAAGGCACTTATATACATAGTAGTATTACCTGCCTGTGATGCAGCCTCTTGTGCCTTTTTAGTTCCATCTTGTTCTTCGTACTTATTTATATATGCCTGTAGGTTATCTCTCATAAAATCATCATATACAGTAACACCACTTAACCTGCCCTCAAGTAAGCTAAGATGTGTTGCAGTAGCAAGTCTTGGTATAGTAGTTTCAAATGCCTTTGTAGTACCTGCTAATACATTCTTACTAAATGAACTTAACTCAAGTGCTGTTTCTGCTGCATTCCTTGAAGCTAATCCATACTTCTCTAATACTGTAGCTAACTTAGTTGCTTTCTGTAATTTAGCAGTAGTTGCTAATAACTTAGGTAACTTACCTACTACTGCACCTGTTTGTCCAAACATAGCACCAAATAAAGCACCCTCTATACCAAATTGAATAGCACTTGATAAGCCTCCTCCTATATTACCATACCAATCCGTATCTCCTGTCTTAGTATATACTTTACCTGCAGCCCAGTCCCTATTCTCCTCTGCCCATCTTGTTAATGAATTAGATAAGTCATCTTCAAAGATGGCGGCTGTACCTCCTATATCTCCTATTATACCTATAGGTACATTACCTAATGTATTGGCTGCAGTTCTTAATAACTTCTGTGAGGTTGTTTGTCTTTCGGCTGCTAAGTCATTTAGTTTTTCTGTATTAAATGTATCATATGTATAATCTTGACTACTTACAAGTCCACCAAAACTACTAACATCTGCTCCTTTTAATAGGTATTCAGTATCAGGTGCCTTATTACTTTCTTTATTTATATAATTATCGGCTTCTTCTGCAGTCATTCCTGCAAAATTAAAGTCTTTTATAAGTTGTTTATCTTTCTCTTCTTTTATTTTATTACTCATTTGCTCTGAGTAACTATTGGTATCAAAACCAAAATCAAAGTACTCTTTAGGATCTCGTGGCATTATCTTGACGGATTAGATTTTAAATCATTTATTACCTTTTTATCATAAGCAGTTGTCATAACAGCTATATCATTAGAGTTGTATTCTCTGTCGTATTTAACTTCAGTTCCTTCAGGAGTATACCCAACTAATTTAAACTTACCATCTCCCATAGCTTCTACTCTATATGCTGAACCAACTGAATTGACTAAATCTATTTTTGTTCCTCTACTTGCTGTAAGCATCTTATTGGCATTTTGTTTGTAATAAGAATCAAATAGGTATTTAGAACCGTTAAGAAGTCTTTCTTGTACTCCGTCTGCTCCTTCTCCTGCCTCTCCTGTATTTTCTAAATCATCTATAAAATCATAAACAAGTGAACTTCCTATAATTCGTTTATTTCTATACCATTCTTCTTTACTCCCATTAAACTTAACTTGTTCTTGCTTTCTTCTCTTTTCTCCATTTTCATCTACATACTCTATTGTTCTTATAGCATTATCATTTCCTATTCCAGCTGGTATACTATATATATCAGTATCTTCTGGTTTTATATCTTTTCCAGTTAAAGTTTTATATCCACTATTTTTAGCTATATTCTGTGCAAACTTTTGTGCTATCTCTATTTTATTATTTTCTCCTTCTCCATAAGATATTATTCCATATAGTGTTTCTTTATTTCCTTTTTCTGCTTCTTTTAATGTGTTAATTCCACTTTCTATTACATCATCAGAACCTTCATTATTTAATATATCATTGCCACTTATTAATAAATTAGTAGGTAATCCAAACGGGCCTAATAATTGACGTCCTATAAACTTACTTATACCGCCTAATGATGACATACTTTGTAAACTATCTATTTCTTCTTTTACCATATTCATTCCTTTCTCTGCTCCATATCTCATTATATATTCAGGCAACTTATTAGATATTTCTAATGCCTTATTTTTATCTGTTGCATCTATTTTATCTGTGTTTGCATTTATTGTTGATATCAATTTTTTCTTTTGGTCTTCTATTAAGTCTACTCCATTTACAGTATAGTCTTTTTTCATTGTATTTTCAACATCTCTGTAAGAATCATAAGCTCTCTTTAAATTTAATAAATAGTCTTTATTTGTGGCATTTGCTGCATACCCTTTGACTAATTCATCATATATATTCTTCTTATTTGAATAGTCGGTAAATGCCGACTCCCTATCAAATTCAACTTCATCTGTCTTTATTGTTGTACTTGATGCATCAGATTTAGGATAACTTCCTCCTCCTCCTTTGTAATTATAATCTAGTTTTTCTTGTATTGTGGAATCTAAATCTGTTTTCTTTACTGCATTATGTATTATACTTTGATTTAAAGCATTACCATATATAGTACCTGCATACTTGTTATTAAATCCATCTTTACTTAAATTATCAAAAGAAAAACCTTCTTTTGTAATAGCTCCGTAGTTTTCAGGATTTCTCGCTTCATTCTCAAAATCAACTACTTCTTGTCTTTTCTTATTAGCTTCTATTCTTGCTTCGTCTTTATTCACACCTGATTTAATTAAATCATAGTAAGTCTTATCAAATATTGCTTTTCCTTTTATTTCTATTTGAGACTCTAAGGAAGCGTTTTCTTTTCTATTACCTGTCATAGAAGTAAATCCTATAAGAGCTATTTCTTCAGGGCTTCTTTCTTCTGTAGTTGAATGATCTTTTCTTATATAAGGAGCACCTCCTATAGTAGTTTGATATATCTTAGTAATTCCTTCTTTATCTATCTCTGTCTTACCTACATCCATTACAAACTTACCTGTATTAGTAAAAGCATATGGATTATAAGAACCAAATGTATTAAAATCTCCACTATTTCCTTTCAATTCACCTTTATTAACATACTGCTGTTCTAACTCTCTCAATAAAACAGATTGCTCATAATCACCTATACCTTCTGTTCTTGCATTCTGCATCAAATCGTTCTTTGCTTTATTATATAATTGCAAATTCTCACTTGCCACTTTAAATATACCTGATTCCATATTATATTTCTTATTCTTTAATTTAGCTATACTTCTTGTAGCATCCCCTAAATTATCTAAATTCAAATCATTAGTCAAGAAATTAAGTGCCTTTTCCTTTTCTGCATACCATTCATCTGCAGCTCCTTTAACTACTGCATAGTCTTTAGCATCTTGCCCTAATCCCTCATACTGTTTGATTGCTTCGTACTCTAACTGTTGGTCTTTTATTTCATCAGCTGCTCCCATTAACTGGTCTACTCCTTTCTGCTTCTCTGTCAGAAATTGATTAACAGCACCCAAATTAATAGGTGCATATGTGCTTTGTGGTAAACTTCTTTCACGTTGAAAATACCTTGCCATTATGTTATATGTTTAATTAAATACTATGTAACTGCATAAAAAAACCGACAACCTTAGTCAGATTGTCGGTTAAATTCTATAAAAAGCTATAAAAATCGATTTTAATGAATTAAAAAATATAAAATGATAACTAAATCGAATCAAAAATTTGGAGCGATTAGAAACGATTTTACTTAATCAATTACTTTTGATATTTATAATACCATTTACCTTTGTCTTGGTATACCTTTATATTGTTCTGTGATAAGAAAGGAAGTGTAGCCGTTTGCATATTATACTGATTCTGGTCTCCTTGTCTCTGTAAATAATGTCCAGACATATCTGTAAGTCCTCCTTGTATCATATTAGACGCAACATCCCTCTCTTGTTGATTTACCATCTCTTCATACTGTTGTATTTGTGAGTTGGCTTGTTGTGTACCTACATTCATCTGTGCGTTAATTCCTTTATACTGATTAGCTATTCCTACGTTGGCTTCATCATAAGCCTGATTTGTTCTTGCTCTGTCCTGTCCTTCCTGTCCTTTCAATGCAAGCATATTAGACATATAATTACCTCCTCCTATACTGTTATTTCTTACCACATTAGCGGCACTTCCATATGAATTAGATACATCTTGAAGGGCTCTTTGTGGGTCTACATAGGAAGCTCTTACATAATCAGGTTTGATTCTTGAGAACTTCTTTTGTGGTTTAAGTAATCCATGTATACCTCTTGCTATATCATACATACCACCTAAATTAGATAAGAAGGCATTGGGTTGTTCGTAGTTAAAATTGAACTCCGTGCCCATGTTGGGATCACCTGTATTGTCTGCTGATGTATAAGCTGCCTTGTTGGCTATATTAGCACCAGTACTATCAAATACAGGCATTGTATAATTACTATTTCCTTCAGCCCCTTGTATTCCTGTAAATAAGCCACTATTATCTACCATAGGATTTCCTGAACCGCCTCCTTGATTAATTTCACGTTTAGTTATATAATCGCTTGGTAGTACTCCCTTATTGCTATTTGCTTCTGCTTTCTGTCTTCCATATCCATTATTATACCAGTCTTTGCTTTGTAGTGGATTTGTACCTGATTGTGTCGTACCTATATTATTTGATATTCCATTACTTGTATTTGCAGGTGATATAGATACAGTACCTACATTTGCTGATGGATTAGTTTTATTACTTATGTTTATATTACTATTTGATCTTTGAGATAAGAAACTTAAATCTTGTGTTGCATTTAAGTCTGCTACATTACTACTTGTTAATACATTACTAGAATTTGTATTTCCGGTACTTGTTCTATTTTCTCTGGAATTTGTATTTAAATTAATACCTTTATCATAAGACTTTCTAAACTCCATAGGGTCTTTACTTACTCCATACTCATATATTAGAGGATTACCTGAACTCACAGTATTATTCGATTGTATGTTATTATTACTCGTGTTATCAGTTCTTGGTGTATATCCTTTTGTTATATCAGTAGTGTCTATTCTTGGGTCTCCTGAACCCGAACCCGTATCTATAATACCGGGTGGATTAATAGATGTTCCATAATCATTAACTACAAAATTAGAAGTAGATGTAAATGAAGGTGCTGCATTATTTAAGTTGCTTTCATCTGTCTTTTTACTAAATAAAGGAAATCTTCTACTTGACATAGCTTCTTTACCATATGGAGTATTTACTAACTGACTTACTGGTCTTAGACTTGCATTATAGGCTTCATCCTGTGGACTATAGTTACCCATTACAGGATAGTCTGCTATTCCTCCTTGTCTATAATATTCTTCTGCACTCTGTTTATATTTATCATTTACTTCAGGTGGTATAGTACGTCCAAATGCAGCCTTAGGCAGTCTACCACCATACATCATCATAGGTATCTGTCCTCCTTGTTGTTGCATCATCATTTGTTGTTGCATTTCAGGAGTCACTTGTTGTTGCATTTGTGCCTGTTGTCCCATCATATCTTGTTGTTGTATTCCTTGCATATCTTGCATCATTTCAGGTGTAATCTCTACTCTGCCTTGCTTCAAGTCGTTATTATATGTCTTATTCTCTTGTTCTACTTTCTTTACTTCTTGTATCTGTGTCAAGTCATCTAATCGTCTTTGCTTCTCTTTATTATCTAAACTATCCAACTTCCTAAGACTGAACTGCGATTCTATATCTTTTGCAATATCTGCAATAGTCTTTCCTAAATACTTCTTAGGTAATTGATACCTATCTAAATCCTTCTTTTCTATCTTAAGCCTATCACTATATATTACATTACCTTGTTTAGCTTCTCCTTGCTCTGCCTCAACTACATTAGCTAAATTAGTACCTCCCTGTTCATGTGTATTTCCTGCTATTGGTGTAACTTGTTGTTGTCTTACTTGTTGAGGTGGCATTTGTCCACCATAAGCAAATGTAGGTATATTTAAATCGTAGTTTTGTAGATTGGTCTGTAGTCTACCTTGTGCTGATTGCTGTAACTGCTCTTGTTTCATTCTCTGCTCTTCTTTCAATCTCTCATTATTAGCTTCCCAAGCACTTAATCCCATACCAGCAATTCCACCTACAGCACCTATTACCTGTCCTCCCGGTACCATACTTGCCACACCACTTGCAGCAGTTAATATCTCTCCCCACTTAGCTTTCTTTAAATTATATACTTCTTGTTTTTTAAATCTCATAATGTATATGGTTCAAAATGTGTCATTATATCTAATATCTTAAATCTTCCTCCTATCATACTATTATCATATAAAACCCGTATCTTACAATAATTTCCATTAAGCAACTCATTTATTGCTTTACTGTATCCTTCATCTGTATAAGTTAAGCCTGTCTTATTTCTTGGTACCGCTGTCTTAAATTGATTCAAATCTTTACTTATATTATATAGGTAAGCCGGATACACAGTATCTGTTTTAACTCCATTGGTGTCTGCTATTACCCTACTACTTCCTGCATAGTTTAAAAAGGACTGATTATCAGTTGCTTCATATTCTCCTGTACTTGTATTAAGTTCTGTTTCAGTCATTGCTGTCGAATTCTTTACAAACAAATCAATGTACTCCGATTGCTGTGTATTAGTAATTCCCCTTATTTCAGTTATTGTCCTATTCTCTATACCGATATAATTTGACTTACCTTCCAGCTTTCTTTCACCTGTAGTTAGTTCATTTATCAATTCTATGGCTTCATAATAAGCATTAGATGATTGTGGATTCAATACATATTCAAACATTAATGGATATGTAATTCCATAGTACTCACCATACTCTCCTAAATTATGTTCATATAATAAATTAGCGTTATTAGATGTCATAAACCCCTTAGGTGTCTTTAAATACAAGTCTGGTATAAAAGTCTCGAACCCTATAAACAAATTAAGAGGTTCATTAAATACCATAGTGTAGTTGTTCTTTAAGTCTATAAATTTGTGCATATACACCTTATCGGCATTTATAAACTCATCTCCGTACAGATACTCAAATTCTAAATTAGTTTCATAAATACCTGTTAATCTATAAGTACCTTCCTTTCCACTGCTTGTATTTAATTTATATATCAAGCCTGTTTCCATTATTACGTTAGTTGTATCTCCTGTTAGATAGGTAAATTCAAATCCCACACTTACTGTAAATGTATTGTCATCATACTTAACTCCTATTGAATCATTTACTATGGACAACATAACACAAGTCCTTGAATTATCATATACCCCTAAGAATCTCGTATTCTTATTTAAAGTTTGCTTAAAGTAACTACTCACTCCTTTTATATCTGATATTGACTGTATGCCTTCTCCAAATCTATATAACTTCTTTCTATTCAAATCAATCCAATATATAAAAGATACACTAACTACTGCTTCATTACACTTCTGTATTCCTACATTAGTAGATAGATACTGATGCGAATGTATAATATCTCCCTTACCAAGCACTACAGGTAGTCCACTATCTGTTGTTGTTTGTACTGTAGGACTTATACTAAGTGCTACTACTGCATTATCTTGAAATACAAATACGTTATCATTTAATCTAACCATGTAATTAAGTGAGCCATAATTAGCATCTAATGTACTATAGTTATTAGCTTTGAAATCTAACCAACTATCATATAACTCTCCTGATATCTTCTTTTCACTGTATCTTATCATAGTATCTGCTACATAATTCTTTAATCTGTCGGCTGGTAACTGTATTGCTAATTTAGTTTTATTTATACTACTATATACTGAATTATATAAGTATGTAGGAGATATATCTACTATAGCATTATGTTGTGTTTCTCTGCCATCACCTAATTTTAATACCCTGCTATCAGTTAAGGTAAGTCCTTCCTCTTGTACTTGTATAGCATCTATATTGGAGTTTCCTATTGAATAAAAATCATCATGTCTTAACTTCAAATTAATTGAACTTTCTACTATAGTATCTATTATATGTGCAGCAGAGTATATTTTAAGTGATACTGGGTTATTAGGGTCTATTACACCTCCCGGATATTCAGCCTCTAATTCTGGTATATGTATCCAAGTTGCATGAAAGTACTTATATCTATTAACAAACGTATCACCATATCTACAACCTACTGTACCATTTCCTGTATATACTATACTTGCAGGAATATAAACACTATTTAATCTTTTATTATAAGAACCAGCCCCGTATGGAATTATATACCTTCTTATATTTACAATTAGAGTTCTCTTTCCTATTGCAAGTATTGAAGTATCAAGTGCTATTATAGAAGCAGTACTGTTGTAATATATAACAGGAGCACCAAGAGTGTCTAATCCTGTTCCTATAGGAACTATAGTATTTCCATCTACATACACAGTATCCTTTTGTTGTGCTATTGCAAAGTCCTTTATCTTATTTCTAAATGGAAATAATGCACTGCCACTTACTTTTAAATCAGAGTAATAGAAACAAGCACTTCCAGAATCAAATGCATCTATATCATGCCCGTATTCTAAATAATCATAACTAACATCATTTAACTGTTCTATATAAGTATCTTTTAAATTCAAATCCTTAAAGAAACTTATTTCAGGACTATGTAATCTGAATAGTTCGGAAGACTCAAATGTAGGCGATTGAGGTTCATACCAACCATGTTGAAAATGAGTACCTTTATCTTCAAGACTACTTAATACACCTTGAGTTAATATTGTTCTATCTTTCACAGTTCTTTCTACTCTAACTATCTGATAGTTATTTACTTCACCCGGAAGATTACTTACATTAAAATAAGGGACACATAAATCGTACTCTCTTTTATATGTAAATGATGGATATATATCACGATACTTAGGCATTCTTATATCTCCTATATACTTTACAGGACTTTGCCTTCCATACTTATCAAATAATACAATACCAAAACTATATATCTCATCATACATAAATCCCTTAATAACGCCTAACTTAAAATCGTTATTATTGTAATCATAAGAGGTATCAAATGAAACACTTACATTTACTCCTTGAGCACCTAATGTAGTTCCATCAGCTTGATACTTATATGCATTAGTTCCTATAGTATCTAAAGATATATCATTGAACTTGTTATGTATATCTGAATCAATAGGTATTAGTTCAGCAGTGTCTTTCCAATTAACTAAAGCTCCATTTAAAGACTCCACTAATGTAGTACCATCAGCTTTATATATATCACTTATTCTACTTGAGTTAAATCTGTATATGCGAGCATCGTATTCAGTGTCAAAGAAATCTTCTTCTATATTACCTATAAATAATCTATTATCTTTAACAACCATTGTCTTAGCTTTAAAGAAGTTGGCTTGTATATTAAATTCATTATAATCTACAAATCCGAATGTACTTCCATAATAAGAATCAATAACACTTATTGTAGTAGCTCCTTTTATACCAATTCTATCTATTATAAGTACTTCAGGTGTAGAATTTATACTTGACTTCCATAATCTAGCAATTTCTATATTATCATAATTATGGTTGAATGCTATACTTATATCAAACTCTATAGACTTACCTGAATTCATTTCTCCTTCAGTTCCTGTAGTTTGATTCTTTACACTATCAGTTATACTTATTATAGGACTCAACTCACTCCACATTGTCTTCCTTCCTACATCATCTATATATCTACAAGAATACTGATATGTTCCGTTCCTTAATACTCCATTACCTATTCTAAGATTACCGCTATCAAATGTCAATCTACTTAAGTCTGCATTATAGCTTAAAGCCATCATTTCTAAATCCTGCTCAAGTAATCCATTAACTCTTGTATAACTTGACTGTTCATATACGGGAGCACCTATACCATCAGTAAAATCTTGTGCTATATTTAATTGCCTTATTGTATTTATGTCTGAATTAGTTACAAACTTCTCTCCAAAATAGACCTTTATCTTATCAGGGGCTTCATAGTTACCTATTGCATGTATTATCTTATCTTGCGAAAATCCTAAATTCAAGTCTACCAGTTGTATTCTATAATATCTATTATCCAAATGATTTATAGCTGTGTCATACTTAAGTAAATCTATCCGTGATTCTGTTCCTTCATTATTAGCATAAAATAACACTATATCATCTCTCACATTTACAGCACCTACTATCTTCCATTCAGTATGCTCACTCCCAAATGGACTTACATGTTTGAATAGACTCTCATCTCCTCCTAACTCTATATGAAGTTCTTTATTTCCTCTTAAATTTGATATAGCATCAAAAGACTCTCCGTCATTATTGACTATATCTCCATTCTCCATATACGTATAGGACTGGTTGTCCAAATCTAATGGATTACTGTCCCTTACCATTCCCTTAATAAACCTTTGTTTTGTAATCATAATTTCCAGAGAAAGATGAATATCACCGAATACGACCTCATACTACATATCTGTTAAGATTATAGTCATCTACATTTCTACCCCTCATTACTTTATTCACTCCACTACTTATATCATGTAGCTCATTAAGCTCCCTCATCTCATCCATAGTGGGCATTACAAGTTTGTTCTTAGCTGCTTCTGCATGGAATAGCCAGCCCTGCTCTAAATCCTTGTATACTTGTCCTGCAACGTTGTTCTTTATCCATTCCCTCTTAGCTAATCTATATATAACATATGATACAACAGCCTCTATTACATACACATTGTCAGGCACTAAGGGTTTATTATCTTCATCAGTAGGAAATATAAATGCCTCTATATTGACTGCTTTTCCGGTGTAGTTAGTTGTTAGTGTCCGTCCATTCAATATATACTGATACCCATTCAATACATTAGTCTCAAATCTATTTCTTGTTTCAATCATAGCTTCTCCCTCATAAGTATATATAGTTCTTACATCAGATATATTACTTGGAACTATACACATATTATTATCTAATTCTATAGATAATGTAGTCCTTCCATATGCCTTTTCAGCACCTATAAAAGATATAGCTTCCCACACCCACTCGTAAACATCTGCTATATTATATTTAAACGTATCTGGCTTATCCCTGTTTATCTTCTCTAAGATACGAGAAATTTCTACGTAGTTCATTGAAATTACTTAAGTCATTATTAATTGCTTTATCGAATAGCCTCTTAGAAAACTCACCGGACTTCTTAAAGTAATATGAACTCATATTCCTAAATCCGTCCTTCCTCCAACTAAATCTTAATATATGTTCTGTATCCATTAACCTGATAGGTCTTGCAAAGGGGTCTGTCTTTTGTACCTCTTTTGTAGCTTCTCTATTCACATAGCAGTTAGTAAATACCTCTCCATTATCTCTTATTATAAACTCTACTTTTTCTTTCCTTAATGTAAAGTGCCCTAATCTATACTGCATCTTTACATCTACTCCTGTTTCTATCAAGTAGTCTGCTACATTTCTGAAGTAACTATTAATTACATCTCTAAATAGGTCTTTAGTATGTTCCTTATTAGATATGTCCCAGCAGTCATCTACATCAAAGGAGCTTCTTATTGTTGTTGTAATCTTTATACTACGTGTTGTCTCTGTCGTCATTTACTTCGTTTTCTTTTATTTGATTTAATAACAGATACCTATTATTTCTAATAGCCCCCAATATATACTCCCATAGTGTATCATTAATCGGGTAATGGTCTCTATCTACATTATAGGCTGCATTACCATTGCTATCCACGAAGTTAATCAGCTCTAACGGATTCTCAAATATAGCATCTATTGTTATATCATTTAGACTTGTAGACACTAAGGAGTCTTCTGTATTCTTTACATATACTCTATCCTTATAATAGGTTGCATACAGTTCATTCTTATTGAACACCCCTTTTCCGGTGTATTCTATCTTCTCTGGAAGTTCAATATTCAATTCCTTACCACCCAATTCAGGTAATCTTAAAGACCTTATTAATGGACTTCCCTTCACTTCCATTATACGTGGAAGCTTACTTACTGTAGTTAAATAAGACTGTTTACTATCATAAGTTAGAACCATCCTACCACTAACAAGTGTTAGTGGCAGTCCATTGATGGTTTGGTATGCTGAATGTGTTAATGGGTTTCCTTTATTTACTTCATTCTTGATGAATAAAGCACGCTGGGAGTTAAGCCAGCGTGTTATTATCCTATCATCTATTTCAGCATCTGAATTATCTAACTTTAGAGTGAGTCTTATCTCATCTATATAGTACTTTAATATCATTTCTGTTTAAATTGTGCTATTAGTGTTTTTATTCCTAAGTTAAGGTTATCAGTAGACTCAAACCTATCTTCTATACTGTGTACTAATAGAGATATAGAATTTGCTACTTTCTCTATTGAATCTGCTACCTTACCAAATGCCTTTGAGTTTTCTGTTATTATATCAAGTAATCTTACTTCAGTAGTTTCTAAGTGTACTAAAAATTTATCATTTATTTCATTCTTTTCTGCTACTGCTTTGTCCTTATCTGTTACAATCAATTTAATCTGTTCTACATAAGTATTTATAATTACTTGATTCTGTGTTTTGTATTCTTTTGTTAAATATCTTATTATAGCTATCATTATAACAGCAAATATACCAAGCACCCCATAGTTCAGTAATCCACTGACTATACCATCAGTTCCCTGTGTTGCATCTAATATACACATATTCTATCTTGTTGATAATACTAGTAAAGTTCCTGTAGATATTGTAAAACCGATATCCGCAAGTCTATTTATACCAGAAGCAGTAAATGAATATGTCGTACTTGGGGTAACAGACATACCTAATACAGTTCCTGTAAAGTCATTGCTTGTAGTCAAAGATACACTTCTTGAACCTGCGTTTATCTGCCCATCAGAACCATAAAGCCCTATAAGAGGTATCTCGTTTGTATAGCTATTAATGTTACTTATACCTGTATTTATATCATCTAATTTAAGATTTGCTGCTTCCAGAAGAAGATTTGTATAATCAACTTTTGCACTCAAAGCAGTTAAAGTAGTATCTGTACTAAAATCCTTTGATATTAAGGTATTTAGTGATGTGTTCATATCTGATTGAATACTAAGTAGATTAGTATTAATCTCAACTTGCTTTGATTCAGTAGCTCCGTCAGGAGGTAGTAAGGCAGATAAAGGACTCACATTAACAGTTTCTCCACTATTTAACTTTGTACTTAAAGCAGTTATTATACTATCTGCCTGCCAGCTCTGAGCTAAATTACCCATTCCGGTTAATAGACTTTGTGTTTGGTCGTACTCAAATGTACTTGTAGTAGCAGAATAATCAACTACTACATTATTGGATATACTTACAGGTTGTGTATCTGTTAAAATAGCCTGTTCATTTAATTTAGATAATACAGATACTAAATCACCACTCATCACTCCTATTACTGTATTTAATGTACCAATAGCTGTAAGAATAGAACTTGATGTAGCTTCTGTACTTGCCAAATCTAACTTAGTATTAGTTAGCTGTACTTCTGTTGTAAGAGCATCAAGGTTTAAATTGATTTGTTGCTCTTCAGCTAACTGTAATACTTGTTGTGATTCAGTAGCTGCATTAGCGGCTAACGAGATACTACTTATAGATACAGGTTGTGTTTCAGTTAAATCTGCCTTTAACTGCAATTCAGTAAGTAAGTTACCTAAGGCCGTTATAGTATTATCCTGTTTAGATTCTGTAGCAGGAGATGTTATAATCTTTGCTAAAATAGCTGCTGATGTTGCTTGTGTAGCGAAATCTTTTGATTCTATACTCGATAGTGTTGCTTCTGTAGCAGCTCCTGTAGGCAATGCAATAGAAGCTATTGATACAGGTTGAGTGTCAGTTAATTTAGCTTGTAATCCAATAGCTGTTTGAATCGAACTTAACCCAGCTTCTATACCATCTGTATTTAATCCAAGTGATGTAAGTAACGTCTCTATATTATCTGTATTACTTCCAAGTAGTGTAAGTAAAGATTCCATGCTATCAACATAACCTTCAAGCTGGTCTGTGTAGCCTGATATACTTGTAAGTAATGAATTAGTATTACTTTGCAATGTTTCTATTAAATTAGTATTGCCATTTATAGCACTTAACTGAGATAGCATTGCAGTACTATTAGTCTCAGTTACAGACATATTAGGAGCAGATGTAGAGAACCCTGCTATGATAACTTTACAAGCTTCCTTTACTTTTTGAATATCTAAGAATGTCCATTCCATAATTTTAGTTATTTAAATTCAATAAAATTAACTAACACACTTGTGGACTGCGTAGCAGATAACGACAAATATATAAAATTGTAAATAGGATTATCCCCGCTGATACTTATAGGTAAAAATTTACCTATATACTCTGTCTTATGTTCTATTGGAGAACCGCTGTTAAACTCAAATGCACTTATAATTGTCCCCAAGTTGGCTTCTGTTATAGTAGTACCAGTCAAATTATTACTTTCTTCTATTATACTATCAGGTACAGGCACCATAGTCGGACTTATATTGGCACCTTTACATATAAGTAATATGCCTGCATCTGAAGTAGTAGTTCCTGTCATACCTATTCTTTCTATAATAGCACAGCCTCCCCTTGTATATTCTTCTGCTATCTTAACAGACTTTAAATGATAGTAAGTTCCTACTATATTAGTATTTACTTGGGACTTCATATAAACAGGAACAGAAAGCCCTGCCCAGCTATCTACTTGTTTAGTAGCCACCATAGAACATATATACTTACAACTACCTGCACCTGAAGTACTTAATATAGCCATTGTTATAGGCTTATTAGGTCTTTTAATAAACTGACCTGCCAGACCTACCTGTGTATTCTTTATTAGTTCCTTGACTCCAACAGAGCTTAAAAACATATAAGGCTCTAATAAAGCACCTCCTAACCAAAGGAATATATAAGATAATACAGCAAACTTTTCCCAATCTGTATAAGCTGTTATATCTTCTTCAAATCCTTTTGTACCATCATGGTACGTCCTTAAGTACACTTTAGTATCATCTGTCTCTATCAATATACCATCTTTCTTGGCAAAATCCACACCGACAGACTGCATATCCCAATAACCAAACATCTTAATCTTACCTGTCTCAGGGTGCATTAACTCTGATGTTATGTCGAATATTTGTCTATTACCTTCAAAGTAAGGGTTGTTATAGGACTGTTGTAATATAGCATAATCTCCAGCAGTAGCTACTGACAGCACATATCTCTCTTCAGAAGTGTTGTATACTACAGTTCCTGTACCATTAGTAAACTTATTAAATTTCTTTAATGGTTCTCTTAATGTAGTACCTCCACCAAATATAGTTCTGAAGTCTTTGTAATTATCTTGGAAACTATCTATCTTTATAGTGTTTCCAGCAGGGTCTAATTTTAAATTATTATATGTTACCATTACATTTGAATTATAGTTATGTCTTCTTCTAATATACCTAAACAAGTCTTTAGGTGATCTTTGTATTCTCTATTAAAAAATAGAGACAACTCTGCTAAATTTGCTGATACAATAGGCTTTAAGACAGGTATTAATACAATATTACCCCTATCAAGACTATCAACAGTAATAGTATTAGCTTCTATGCCTTTTTTACCTTCTGCTATTTTTTCATCCCATTTGCTTTTTAAGTAAGCTCGATAATCATAAAAGAATCTTAAACAAGGAATTGAATCCAATGTTTCAACCTCTCCTTCTCTACTATCTTGCATTGTTCTTACATACACTTCTTCTGGTATTAATACATCAGAAGTTTTAATTTTATTTGCTGCTATTTTTATCATTGTGTTGTATTTATTTTATTAATATAAAGGATTCCATATATTACCGTTAAATCCTTCGTGTTTATTGGTAGTAGTATTGTAAATAATATCCCCCGCAACACCTGTTAAAGCGTCTCTTGTTGCTGTAGATATACCATCTAATTTAAGCATATTACCTCTAACTCTAATATTACCTTGTACGTCTAATTTCTCTGTTGGTTCGTGGCTTCCAAAAGCAGATTCACCAAACCGATTTATAGTAAATTTTCTTCCAACAGAACTATTTAATTCTAAATAATAATCTGTTCCTGTTGTTCCCGTAAAAGGAGAACTTAATGTCAAAGATGTATTACTATTTACACTAAGAACTGTAAGTATGTGTGTTTCTGTTGGTGTGTTTGGGTTTCCTTTTTTAAAAGTTATAGTATCACCTGCTCTAACTTCACTTAATAAAACAGCGGTTCCTCCTATTATTGTAACGGAACTACTGCCGTTAGTTAATGTGTATGTTGCTTCGGCAATACCTGGTCCATAAAGGCTGTATGTCGTAACAGGATTATAAATAGAAAATAGATTTTCAACCATAGTAAATGCGGCTGGAGCATTTATTGTTGTACTACCATTGAATAAATGTTCAATGCCAAGATTAATAGATGCTCTTAAATTATCAGGTTTAGAATATGTATTATGCCTTGCAGAATTGCCAGCCCCTACTATTCCTATTTTAGCATTAACAGTTTGCAAATAAAAATCAAATCCTGTGGCGTTTAATCTTGATTGACCATAACCATCATTATGAAAATATAATCCGTTACCCCATAAAATAACAGGAGTAACAATATCATTAGTTCCAAAATTATAACCTATGCCTGCGGGTGTAAGAGCAAATACACGACCATTACCAACGCCGTCAGCAGTAAAATTCAATGTTCTTCCTACATTAAAACTTAATAATGAAGTGCCATAAGAAAAAAAACTTCCACCCGAAGAAAGTATTTGAAACTTTGTGCCTGTTGTAAGCCCTGTTTTAATTGTAACTATATCTGGGTCAGTTCCATCATACTGTGTGTCTACAAACGTGTCGCCGTCTGTATCTTGTATTCTTGTTGTTGAAGGGGTTACCCAATTATACACGCCACTTCCATTTGTACTTAATACACTACCCGATGCTCCTCCTGTTGGTATATGCTTATTTCCATCTGTATCTAAATGTGTGAGTACTCCTAAACTTAATTGTAATGGAGAAGAAGCACTTAATATACTTGATATACTCTTATTTGTTATATTATCCCAATGAATTGAAGATTGTCCGGATGTACTCAATTCTGTTTCTGTATAATATCTATCATCATGTGTATGTACTATTGGGGCATATACTAAATTCAACTTATCTATGGAATATGTTCTATTTAATGCTGTAAGTAAGCTATCATCTATAACTGCCGCTACTGCATCTGCATCTGTATAAGGCAATACAGGATTTACCCACTCTACCATCCCTCCATGACTTGACAGTATCTGTCCGTCTTGTCCTGCCGGCAATGCCTCAAATAAATCTATTTGTCTATTAAGCGGATACCATGATGTAGCATTATAAGGGTCTTTCCAAAATCTAAAGAATCTTATAGAAGGACTTGTATGAGGCACTTGCACATATTTACTATCTGCAAACTGTACTACAGGACTTAATCCATCGTTTCCCTTAACTCCAACTCCGATGTCTCCTTTATCTCCCTTATCTCCCTTGTCTCCTTTATTTAATGTAGTAACTAATTTCATTGGACTTGTCCATGCATCCCTTTCTCCTACTTTCATCTTCATCCACACATGATATAATTCCATCTCTCCTTTTACACTACTTTCTTTTACAGGTATAAAGTTACCTGACCATTTAAATCCAGCATGATCATGTGGGGGATACAGTCCTGTAGTAAAGTCCCACTCTATATCAGGACTATACAGTATTTGTACTGACTCTCTTATATCTCTCATTATTCAAATTTGATTGTTTTCCATCCATTCCTTGTCAATGTTCTTATTCTGTCCCCATCACTATATACAGCACCTATCTTATCTACAACAAGTTCTATCTTATTATCTGATAATATATTTATAGGAGTTACTAATACAAGAAAATCCTGTATACTAATTAATGGGTTACTATCTAACTTAGCTTCTATTTTATCAATTTTACTAATTAACTCATTGTTGTTTGTTAATAAATTATTTAAACTATCCGATAATACAATTAAGTCTTGTCTATTAGATGAGGTACTGCTACTAAATTTAATATCTAATGTATCAATAGCATTAACTAATTCACTATTATTTATTAATAGTTCCTTTAAATTCTCTACACTTATTTTATATTTAGTCCCATTCAAATCGAAAACAAGGAATGATAAATCATTCCTCGTAACATCGACTTCATTAAATAAGTGTGCTTGTGGTTGTAATTTACTATTATCCATTATCCACAATTAGGGTCAGTGTCTGTTGTAAACAAGTTACCATTGTTATCTACATGTAATTTAAACATCTTAGTTGCATCGTCGGCAGACCTTATATATAACCCTCCTGTAGAATTCTCTACAGCTCTTATTAATATATTATCATACCAAGTACAACTCTCGACTCTTTTATCCAATTCTATTTGTAAACTAGTTACATCAGCTATCACATGTGTATGTGCTGCTAAATCCCATCTTTGAGACGGAGTTAATTTTCCATCTATACCTAACGTTGCAATAGACACCCCTGCTTGAGAATCATCTAACTTAGAATCAAGTGCTGCCTGAAGTCCATTTATATCTGGTATACTATGAACCAATGAGTCGTAGGCATTTATCTTTAAATCTATTAACGCCTGTAATGCTGCTATATTAGTCTCAGGAACTACTTCAATAAATTGACCGTCTCTCTTTATCAGAATATTCATATAAATATCTGAATTCACATCTCCTCTTATTCCAATATCGCCTGTCAAATCTCCGAGATTAGTTTCACCGAGTCCGCCAACCCATCCCTTATATGGTTGTAGTTCTACTTTCTTAACTACAAAATCATCTAACCAAGTCAAATCAGACTTATCTATTTCAAGGCCTTCATTTATTATTCTCAAGCCTCCTAAAGGTACTACCTTGACTTGAAGCTTATCTAAAGTCTCATCCATAAATAAAGCCCCATTATCCTCATCTGCTATATTTCTATGTAGGTGCTTTCCTTGTACTCCGTGAATAGTCAATGTGACTTCACCTAAGTTATTATACATTAGAGGATTTATAACTACATCAGTAGTATCTATCTTAACATAGAACTGGCCTGTAGTGTCATTTTCTTTTTCTAATCCTTTAGTTTCATTAGCCATATTACTATGGATATGCTTAGCTTGTACTCCTAATGTGAGACTATCTGTCTCCATTACTTTAATTATAGGACTATCTAATGATGTTAAAGTAAGCTCGTCTGACTTTACATTAACTCCTTTTATATCAACTTCTATAGCATCTCCGGGTTTTACATATATATTCTCAAATGTATCAGTTTCATGTATAACTCCGAGTGGGTGATTTAATGAATTAATTAACCCTGTTTGTATAGCTGTTGTAGGTGTAATTAAATCGGTTACTTTAACAGTAGCAAATTTAACCATCTCTCCATCTGTAGTTAAAGGAACTAATCCATTTCTACCCTTATCAGTATGTATTAAACCATCACTCAATAAAGGCTCCACATCTACTTGTAAGTCATCATATAAGTCTGTAATTGATGTGTATGCCTTAAGACCAACACCGTCAAAATCAGACACCTTAACTATAATCGGATCCTCTTTATATCCTGTACCTCCAACAACACCTTCCTCTAAACCGTCCCCAAAACTACCATCTTTAAGGTGTGCGGGTTCTATGCTATTTATCTTTACTCCTAACTTATATGTAATCTCATCCATGTATATAGTACTTCCATCACCAGCAGGAACTTCTAAATCCACATAGTCCTCCATATACAATCCGTTAAACTTTGTTATAGCATAGTCTTCTGTAGGTGCCATCTTGTATACAGGAGCAGCTATATTAGTCATTAAAATCCAACCTGCCTTAGTACATACATAAACATTACCCCTGACTCCCTCTCCTGTCTGACCTACTCCTGCAGCCTCTCCGGGATATCTTGTATCCACTACAGCAACAATAGCCTCTATACCTCGTGCTATTATATTATGTCTTAAATCTATTCCGGTATTGCCTACTGTAAGATTACCATCTATAGTACCAGAAGTCAATCTTCGAGTCAGTTTAATACCGCTTCCTATTCCTTCTTCGTGGTAGTCAATAGGAGATGGTACTGCAAGTATTGCATTAACTTGTTCATCTACTGTATGTGCTCCCCTATTAACTCCTGCAGTCACGTTGCCTAATGCCACTACTGAACCGGCAGCAGTACCTGTAACAACCAATGCCAACACTCTATTATCTCCAGATTCCCCTGCACCTATAGGAGCATCTACATAGAAAGACGAAGCCCCAAATGTAATACCTCTATATCCAGCACCCAAACTAATAGCCAACGTGGCTGCTATATTTGATACTGTTTCAAGTCCTGTTGTAGTATAGATTGCTATTGGATTACCATCTACAGTAACTGTAAATGTATTACCTATTGCACCTGTATTACTTATAGTAATAGATCCTCTTGATCTTACCTCTTCTCCTATATAAACTACACCATTAGGTAAATCTTGCGGGTCTATCTCAGTAAATACTACAGTCTTTCCCGCATAAGATAATGTCTTTTCTCCTACTACAGGACTATAAAGTACAATATCATCTACAGAAAGTACACCTTCAATTGAATCGGTACCGTCAGACTTACCCAAAGTTAAAAATGTACTACCAATTCCACTGCAAGTAGTAACTACGGGTCTTGCATTGGGATTACATGAATTGCAAGTAGGTTGTGTATGCTCATGTTTAGTATTGCAGTTAGGTCTATGATTCAAATAACCTGCAGCATCTATCTTAAGTCCTTCTCCTTTGTCTCCTGTATCTCCTTTAGTTCCTCTTAATTCCTCTAAATCAAATAACTGCAGATACTTAGTATCTGGTTCATCTATGTACTTTTGATATAACTTTCTATCCTCTACTTTAAACATAGGTATTCTGCCATCTTCAGGTACAATCTTCATTGGCTTCTGTGGATACTCATCTCCTGCGTGTCTTACTTGTCTCCATTTATGTCCCGGTAACATCTCTGATAAGTTATTAGGATTAGGGTGAGCAAGAGGCTCAAATTCAGATTCCCACACTATCCCATTACCACTATATAAAATCTCTTCTATATAGATGTATTTTCCGTTCTCAAACAAGAATACACCTTTATCAAAGTATCCTTTGTTTATCTGCATTAAACTCATATTATAAATTTAGGTTCAGTTGTTATTGATAATACTCTCTTCAATTCGTTCAGCTTCTTATTAGCTTCAAAGGAATCATATATCTCTGCTGTATTCTGTATAAGATTAGCATATAAAGACATTGCTTGAAAGTACTTTACTATAATATTTATTTCTTTTGTACTTGTGTTTAACTTAGTTAAATCCTCTAATGGGTAAGGTAGTAACTTATATAACTCTGCCAACTTCTCCTGTACTTCAGTTACTATTAAACAAGATACATTAAATTCATCAGTATTATTAATCCTGAATACGAAGTTGTAAGCACCATCAGGTATCCTTACATTCTTAGGCAACCCAAGTGTATTGGAATCTATCTCATATATCTGATTTTCTATCTTCTTTGTGAACATATAAGGGAGTATCTCTAAGTCAAAGACATTCGTAGGTATAGACTCGCTTATAATATTCATTCTAATACTTGTTATCTTTCTTGGTAATCCTGATATACTACGTCTTGTAATATCCATTACTATTAATCTGTAATCATTTAATTCTATTATTTCAAATTGCATACATATCAAAAAAAGGGGCGTTATATGCTAACATACAACACCCCTATTAATTATATAAATAACTACAAATCAATACCGGAATTAAATACACCAGAACAAGTCAAGGACTTACCCTCATTGTTAGTTATATTAGTTCCTGTTGCTATCACTTCAGAAGCAACCATAAAGGTATTAAGTATATTTAAGAAACTGCCTATAGTACCTACTGTATCTGCACCTGTTCCTTCAATTATATTAGTTCCTAAAGCAGTACCTGCAGCATTAGCTTTAATATCAGCATAAGTTCCTCTATCCACAAACACTACTACTTCTTTAATTGCTCCATTAGATTCTAATATGTTGATTCTATCATGTGAATGAAACTTAATATTAACAGAAGAATAACCGTGTCCTGTTTGTGTTTCTTGTACGTAACTTGAATAATTTCTATCGTTGTCAGTACTGCGTACGCTGCCTTGATAGTAGAACTCTTCAACTGATACAGGCTCATGGCGTCCATTACCTATAAGCATTTCAAATCCTGTACCCCCATTAGTGAATGTAGTAATACCAAATCCTTCACGTTGTACGTGTGCAAATGCTTTTACATAATCACCATTACGGAACTCAAACGGAAACAACACTCCTTCAAATACAATACCGTAATTACCTGTAGTCAAGTCAGCTATTTTAGTAATTGCTATTGCTGATTGATTGGCATTTTGGTAAGGTATATTGATAGTTACTACTTTATTTACAGTATCTACATATTCTACTTTGTATATACTTGCAAATTCATCTCGATAAGGAGTTCCTGTCAATCCTGGTACTTTAATAACATCACCTACAGCCGGAGTACCTCCTGTATAGCTTATTGCTTTAGAGCCTTTAATAACCTCACAACCAGTTAAAGAACCAGCACCAGTCTCATTACTTATTACATTCACTTTCATTGAAAGGAATCGTGAGTTCTCTATAATAGTTGCATACTGTTCTGCAATACCATTAGCTATATCCCATTGATTAGCTGCCGTAAAAGGACTTCTATATGCTAATTTATGCAACTTGCTTTCTTCGCATACTGCATTTCCTACGTTATCATATTCAAGTGTTACTGAATATACATTATCGTCAAATACTGCAATACTTCCTGAAGTACCGTTATAACCTAATACAACACGTTGTTCTTCTGATTGACTAAACTTGAATCCTTTAAATGATGCTACCTTACCTTTCTCAATCAAATCTGATATATAGTATCCGCCTCCTGTGATACCTTGTACTAATCTAATAGCTTTAGCGGCTTTAGCTTCGGCTATAGTCTTAATTAATTTACCTGTATCGCTCAATACGACTACTTCTCCTGCTCCTATAGTAGTATACAGATTAGAAGCTGTCAAAATTGATGTTCTTGCACAATTACGTGCAACAAATACCTTTTTAGTTTCTATTTGTGAGTGCATTATTTATTTTTTATTTTAGTTACTACTTCAACTTTTACTTCTTCTATCTCAGCTTCTACTTTATCAGGAGTTGCTTCAGTTACTACTTCCTTAGTAGCTTCTTTCGGTATTTCTTCTCCAAACATAGATGTAACACTTTCCATCCCATTGACTTTAGCTATCAACTGATTAACAGTATCAACTAATAAATTAAATCTGCTCCCATCTATATATGTCTTAGGGTCTATCTTATTGATTTTCTTTATCATCTTTATCGGCTAATTGAAATTTAGACTGTTCAGGTATTCTACCTGTTATTGCTTTTAATACTGCCTTATCCACTATTTCAGTATGTACTGAAGGATGCAGTTCGCAATTCTTCATGTTTGCTGGTGTTATTGTATCTACTAATATTCTATTAGGTCTTTTTATATAGTGCATATTATATGATTCTACAGTCCAGTCCTTACCGGGTATCAGTAACCCGCTTCTATAAGTAGTAAGCATCTTTGTAACTCCTGTCATATTTGCATTATATCCAGACAATTGATGTTTTGTAGATGTTGTACTTCCTCCTGTACCTGCAGGTTTATATGTGCCATTATCTAATCTCCATACCTTATTATAATAAGGACTTAAATATACGTTATATATCTTTGCATAATAGTCTTCATATGTAACTACTTCTATCGGTACATTGTGCTTTATTTCAGCACCTTTACTTGTACCACAAGTATCAGCTATTATATACAAACACTCATCAGGTATAGAAAAGAACACACCATAATCAGTTTCTACTTGTGGCAGTCCACCAATATCACTACTTGATTGGTAGTCCAAATCTGGAGTAGGTAATGCCCCGTTATCTGCAGTACCTAATACAAAATCACCACTTGTTCTTTTCAATGTAACGTGAGAAGTTATAACACCAGCAAGGTCTAATCTTCTCTTTACATCAAATTCAAATCCTTTTTTCTTTATATTCATATCGGGAATAAACCGTTCTGTTATCCACTCGTCCATAGCTTCATTCAACAGTATTGTTCTTTCCCTATCATCGAAGTTTATGAGGTTATAGTTAGAAGACCCAAGTCTCCTAACTAATTCAGCCCCCATAGTATTAGCGTCCATCTATTTTAGTGCAGCTTTAAATTTAATATATTCTTCCTGCTTACTGTTATTAGTACTTAAATCCTTAATATAAGCAATTACCTCTGCAATTCCATTACCTACTTGTCTGCCGTCTCCCATACCTAAATTATAAGTATATCCATTTCTGTTAATTACTCCTCTTCGCATAGCTCTGTATAATACACCCTTTACCTTAAAGTCTACATCTTCTACTATCTCTATAAACTTCTTAGGATTACTATCAACAAAATTAAACAAAGTAGCCTTAGCTGTATGGTCTGGCATTTCATCAGGTACAAACTTAGTATCACCACTATAGATAACCATTAGACACTCAATAGTCTTATCTTTAGATTTAGATATTTCAGAGAATAAATTGCTTGCCTTAATCTTAGAATCAATCAACTCTGACTTATTCTTATCCATCTCTTCTTTATTCTCTATGTAAAACAAATACTGTTTGTCTAATCTATTCTCAAATGTAGGTGATATATCTTCTGTATTGCTTAATAGAATCTTCCACTTAATAAAATCAACAGGATTACTTAATTCAAGTACAACTTCATCATTACCAAGTTCTACTTTAAATCCTCTATTACCTGACCATGCATTCTCTTTTCTTGCATAAGCAGATAACCAACCTTTCGGTCTTGAACTATCCATTAGATTCTCTAAATACTCTCTCTCTTCTTGAGTTAATACTTCTTTTATAGTATTATTAGCAGTAAGTGGTGCACAATAAGTACAGTATGAACCTTCAAATCTAACATGTCCATTCTTTCCTTCTGGTATGTGCATAGCATTATTCTCTGCTACAGGTCTTACTATAACTACCTTATTTTGTAAACAACTTTTAACGTCCATTTATATACTTATTATTTTAAAATATTAGGTCTGTAAATCATTGTATTGTTAGGATTCTTAACAACAACCATAAATTGGCTCATACGTGATTCAGTCCAACCGTCTTTCAATGAAGCTACTTCATCTTTAACATAAGCACCTGTAGGGGTATAAGGACTTCTCAAACCTTTAAGTACTCCTGTAATATCTTGAGCTGATTTTACATAATTCAATTTGATATTACTTTCTCCTGATGTTTGTCCTAAATCCATTATATGATATTCATATGAACGTGCATATCCTTTAGCAGGGTGTCGTACAGGTGTTCTGTACTCATCGTCTAACATAGGATCTACTCTAAAGTCAATATAAAATCCAGATGGGTGCATATAGCGTTTAAATGAATTACCATAACCCATATTCTCATTAGTTCCAAACACTACTTTGTTATCTACTAATGTCCAACCTTGTGCTTTCTCTGCAATAGCATTGTGTGCTTGTAAGGCACCATAAGTACCTGTACTTACTACATAATGTGTTTTATCTGTCGATTTCTTACCTACTCGTAGTCGTAAGATATGGTCAGAGAACTCATCAATGTCAAATGTATTATAGTAGTTCAAGTTAGCTCTTTCCATTTGTTGAACTAAACCAGGACCCTGTATAATCTTTTCTCCTGAGTGTCTATCGACATCATCATAACCACCTGTCTTATTCATGTTATCTCTACCCCACAAGATAGTCTTATTCTTCAATTCACGGAAATGTAAATCATTAACCCAAGTATCATAATGTTCCCAAGTAGTTAATGTATTACCTTTATCGTCTTTCCATGAGAAAGCTACAGGTCGATTAGCCATATCACCACCAGCTTCTCGCTCTGTACGTGTAGAACTCCAATTGAATGTAATAGCATATGGTGAAGTATGGTATGCTTTAGCACCTTTCATTGAACGTGTCAATGGTACAGAAGCTCCGTCTCTGCTCCATAGTGTACCGGCTCTCAATTCAGAAGCAGGTATAAAGCTATCAGCCGGTCCAAATACCTCACATAAGTAAGCATAATTAGTACCCTCTTGTGCTGGACCATCAATTACTTTAACTCTGTAACGGTCATTCATACCAACAATCTCATGTACTTCACTGAACAGCGGGTCCGCAAACACCATAGTAAATCGAGATTTACCAAGTCCTGCACGATTCATATCGTCAGCTCTATATGAAGTTAATTTAGTATTACCTTTAGATTCACCATATACTCTATAGTTAATTGGGTCATCAGAGTCCATTACTTCTACATTGTTACCTAAAGCTTTCTTTAAGTATTCTTCCATAGCCATACCAGATGAATTAACTGATTGTACGTAAGTCAGTGTCTCATCTGCCCATTTAGGCTCAATAGCTCGTATCTTTAACAAGTTATTCTTAGTTGTTAAACCACTCCAACCGGGTTCAGGTCTAAATAAAATACCGTTGTAATTCATTCTTTTAGATGTTTAAATTTAAATTAGATAAAGGTGATGCGTACTTACTATCTGTCTTATTACTACCAGATATCCTTGAATTTTTATATGCATTTTCTAAATTCTCTACTGCTTTACTTACTTCCGCCTTATGCGGTTCTGCTTTTGTTCCTATTTTCTTTGTCATTATAAAATAATTAATTTCAGCTAATAATAAGGGGTCCTCCCTAAGACTCCTCTCTAAATAAGATAGAGGCCTCTTGATGCCATTCTCTTCGATAACATCAACAGGCTCTATTACACTTTTTATAACCTTCTCTTTAAGGTCTGCATTCATAGCATATCTGGACGCTAAGCTGTTGTTTACATTAGCTTTGGTATCCTCAAGCCATTTATTATAAGCACTCAACTGTTCCTGTTCTCTTCGTTTAGTATCTTCTTTTACTTGTTCTATTTCTTTAGTTCGTTTACTAATAAGTCTTTCCTTTGCTATCTTACCTTCCATTTTAACTGAATCTGTATCCTCTGCCTGTTCTATTCTCTTAGCTATGTACTCTTCAGGATATCCCTCCAATCTTAGATTCTCTGCTATTATCTTCTTATAAGTTTCTGCATCTGACTTATCATTTAACTTATTAAGTTCTGTAAGTGTTAATACTGATTCCTTTACTTGTTTCAAATCAACCCCTTCAGAAGACATATCAATCATAGACCTTACTTCTTCTGGAAGTGTTTGTTTATATCTATTTATAATCTCTTCATCTTTAACATCAAAGATATTAACTAAATCTTGATAACTATTAATATTATCAGCAGTATCTAATACCTTATTCTCTACAAGTAAAGTAGCAAGCATTTTAGGTACATTAGCTACTTCCTCAACTTCTTGTTCTTGCTCTCGCTCGTCATCTTTTATTTCAGGAATACCTCCTTCCTTAGCTGCAGACTCTACATCAGAGATCGGTTTCTCCTCTCTAATAGGAGAATCGTCTGGATTAAGCTCTACACCTGTCAATTCATTTAATGAATCATCAGACGTAATTAAATCATTCTCTATTGTCATTTACTACTTGGTTTATTTTTAGTATTTATATCGAGTTTCTTAAGTTCAAGTTCCCTTAACTTAATACGTTCATCAATTTTCATTTGTTCTTCCTTAATATCAAGTTCTCTATTCTTAGTATCTGTTCTCATCTGTTCTTTAACTAATTCAACACCATCTTCTACTCCATTAGCATTTACATCTTTATTCTCCTTAGTATTGTCATAGTACTGCTTCATATCTAACTCCATTCTCTTAACATCCAATCTACCTTGATTTCTTATATTCTCCAACATAATTTCATATTCTTTTTCAGCTTTAAGTTGTTCTGCCATTGCTTGTTTTCTCATATCTTCTATCTGTACTTGATGTTGTCGTTCAGCCTCTTGAGCCTTCTGCAACTTCTCTTCTTTACTGTCATCTAATCTTTGAGCTTCTACAATCATATCAAAACTACTATCCGCCTTAAATAACCTAATCAATTCTGTATATGTAACCTGTCCATTAGGTAAGCCTTGTATTACAGCTTGCTCTAATGTATTTGTCAATTTCTTAAACTTCCTTGTATTAACAGGGAATAACTCAAACTCTGCTACATTAAATCCTTCAGGTATTTCCTTGAATATAGAGTAGGAATAATCATCTAATACTGATTGGAACATTACACCATCTCTAACTAATTGCTTAGCTACACTCAAGATAGTATAATTCAAATCAAGCATTATCTTTTCATACCTATTAAACCAGTATTCAGTTATATGTGAACTTTGTATACGACTCCTTTCTACATTACCTACCAACTCTCTATTACTAATAGCACCCAATCTCTGTGGTGTTATACCAGTAATCTTACTCAATTGTTCTTCAGTCTTATCCATCATTCCTATAATGTACTGTATACTGCTTCCAACTTCCATATCTATTGGCTTACTCGAAGCATTATACATACCAGCCATTCTTCCCTGTGCAGCACCTCTTGTACCCTCTCTAAAGCTATCCTTAACTCTTATACCATGTATTTTCATATACTGCATTACTTGCTGTACTGACCACTTATCTGGTATATTAGCCAAATCTAACTCTATTATCTTACCCATATTTTTACTCAATATATCTTCAACTCTTGCATACAACACATTCAAAAAATACAAGTGTGGTGCTGCCAAAGATACTATTGACTTAGCTCTATTATTAACTACATTAAAATAACCACCTACATACCCCGAGAAGCTCTCGAATGGATTAGATGGAGATGTTATTCTTGGCTCTACTACACCCTGATTAACCACTAAATCAGAACCTACTAATGTAGCTCTATACCACTCTTTAACATATCTTGGAGTCAATTCCTCCCCTTTATCTTTATCCGGTGTGTACTGCTCACTTACATAATCATAAAGCACTTCAGCATTATCTCCATAATACTTTCTCTTAAATAACTTCCTATATCCAGCCCAAGTAATATCAGCTACCCTCAAATTACCCTCACTGTCAGATATAGCAGTATTACCTGCCGACTGTGTAGTCATGAATCCATGTAAGCTATCACCGGGAAATGCCAAACTATATAAATCTAATTCGGCATTACTTACATCTCCTAAGAAACCTGTAACACTCTTATTAAATACCACATCTTCAAAGTCTCTCTTACCTTCAATAAATTCCCCAAACTCATCTATTATACGACCCCTTGACATATATCTAATCTCTACTATTACATCAGCATCTCTTACATCATTGCTACTGCCAGACCTCACTGTATAAGTATTTAAAGGGTCGGTCTTCCTAACAACAACCCTATTATTAGATATACCCACATGGAATATAGCTTGAGCTGTTATTAAAGATTCCCTGAACCCTTCTGCCTTATAGAATGGTAAGTTATTACTCTTCTTTACTATACTTAATAAACTATTAGCTCCTTTCTCAAGTGAAGACATGAACCTCGAAGGGTCTAATTCCTTCAACTTCTTTTTCATTTCTTCTTCACTATAATCATTAACTAATAACTCATTTAATATCTCAGAAGCCTTCTTGCTTCTTTCCTTTAGTTTCATTGAAATCGAATTTGTATCAATTGCTGCAACACCATACTCCTCACCACGTTCTAAATACTCACCATACAGTAAATCTATCTTATCTCTTATTACTGCATAATTCTTAAAGTTTGGAGAGTAATTACCTGTAAACAATTTCATAGTATCAAAGTTGTTCTTTAACTCTTCTTCATCTATTATACTATCATACAAGTCTATATTCACTTGCTTTTCCTTAGCTGATAGTGCGATACTATTTAATTCAGTTGTAGCTATACTTACTGCCGCTTTAGCACATTCCGTAAACCACTGTTTAGTCTTTGCGGAACTTGATACCTTTTGTAATGGTAATTGTTTCATTATACAAATTTAAATCATCACAGTTTCATAATAAAATCATCTATATTAAATTTTGTATTGTTTACCTGTAGCGTCCTTGACCAGAAAGGGTCAGCTGCTGGGTCATATACCTCTAAGTCTTTATTAAGTTCCAATCCCTGCACTCCTTTAGTGCTTTCATAGAATATCATAAGCATACCAAGCGAGCTGACTCTATCAAAGTTATCTTCTATGTTCCAGCCACTTAACTCTTGCAATAAAGGAACACTATTAATAGTATCTACAAAGTCCAGCATATCTCCCTTAACAACACTCTCCAATAACCATGCCTTGATTCTCTCTCTTGCATACTTATTTATCTGTGTTGTACCGGGTGTGCCTAATTCCCTCTCTGCGGCTACCTTCGATATCTTCTTTATAATCTCAGGTGCTGGTATCAATATATGTTCATACCCTTTAGATTTAAAGTAGTTCCTTATACCTAACAAGTTATTCTCAAAATTAACCTTAGCATTAAAATACAAAGCCAACAACAATACCTGCTCATTAAAGTCATCTGCTGTAGTCGGTCTTCCTGTATACTCTGCAACCAACAAGCCAGTCAGCCTATTCATAACAAAGCAACTACCCAAACTCATTGTACTACTTGAGTTCTGGTCGTATCCATCAACACCCATTATATACAAATCTTCAGGAACTACACCATTCAACTTAGTAGGTACTTCCCACATCTCTACTGCACCTTCATTAGAGCCTGTCTTAGCGTGAGGATAATACTTAATTACAGAAGCATTCTTATCATAATCAAATATAACCTCCTTATTCTTTATCTTCATATTACCTACCCTACTATAAGATATAAGCTCTTCATTGCCTTGCAAGTCAGCTAATCTATTCTCTATTCTCTTTATAGGAAAGTCATTAGTGTCTGCTCTCAACAAAGCATCTTCCGGTCTTAATGGTCTTTCTGACCTCCTTTGCATAATAGCGGACGGGTCTGTACCCATAGCCTCCATCTTCTCAATGCTTACAAATTCATGTTCATAAGAACTCAACACGTCTGTATTTCCATTCTTATCCATAAACCCATACACATTAGCATATACAGGAGCAAAGAACCCAGACTTAGCTACTCTTGCCTTAGAACTCCATATGTTCTTTATACCGTGTATATCATATGCTTCAGGCTTAAAGAACAATTCATTAAGTGTCTGATATGAAGTCATCTTAGAGCCGCCAGTACCGAATGCTACCATCAATCCATAAGTTATATTATCTTGCTGTACTGATTCCTTAGCTATCTGCCATGCCTTAAGTAATTCAGGGAACTCACCAGCCTCTTCAAACAGTATCAACTTACCGCTGATACCTCTCGCTCTATCTGCATTATTGTTAAGTGTCTTTCCTATTATCTCGCTCATAATACCCTGCTCTACTCCTCCCCTAAAGTAAGAAGCTCTTGTGTGCATTAGCTGATTGTGCTTCTGCGACAACCTCCTAAATCCAGTGTACTCATTTATAAAGTTACCTATATCATTAGACTTATTCAATATACCGTCCTTTATTAAGAACGTCTCTTGACTTGCTAATGCAAAGCTCTTACTATTAGGTATTAAATGGAAGTTCCTCCTTAACATAGAGCCTCCCTTAAATGAATATCCCCTACGTCTGCATTTCAATACACTGCCATGTTTACCTGCTTTTTCTGCTTCTTCTAAATAATGAAAGTAGTAGTAGTCATAATCCCATATATCAGGGTGAGAGAATATCCTCTTTCCTTTAATTTGTTTACCTTCCCTAACCTTAACTAATTCACTCTCATCATACTCTACTCTCATTATAGGAGAGAAGTTCAAATAGAAGTAATAATAACCCGGTATCCAATCACTACCTATATGATAGCCATCAATGCTTCTCCTTCTCTGTTCTGCCCAATACCTACCATAAGGGCTATCCTTATGTCTATTAAATGGATGATTAGTATAATATCCGTACTCTTGGAACTTCAGAGCCTCTTCTCTGAACTTATCTACATTCTGTAATTTATGTCCAAAGTTACAGCCCGGAGAATCATCATAACTGACATCTACATTATAAGGGCTATTATTCAAACTCAAGTTCATCTTCAGCTCCTCCTCTTATTCTACTCTCCTCGCCATCATCTTCATTATCTACCATCTCCATAGCAGATTTAAGTTCTTTAAGTAGTGTTGTTTGCTTAGACAATATCTCACTGTACTGTTTAGGATTATGTATTAGCTTATTATTAGCATCTCTTTCATCTAAATCAACAGCACTTAAGAAATTCCTTAACTTATCTATATTACTTATTATATCCCTCAAGAAATCCTTACTATGCGACTTGTCTATAGTAAGCATTGCATCTATTGCTCTCGTTATTAACTTATCTTTCGAGTAATCTACATACTTACCAAACACCAATTCAGATACAATATTAACTCTTTCCTTTCTACCATACAGTCTAAAGCTATTATCTTTATTCATACTTGTTATATAATACACAAATGTCAACTCTTTTATTGCATTTTCCTTATTAGGACTTAAGTCCCTATCCCACAAGTCAAAGAATGCACCTATACCAAGCACATTCTCACTATATTGCAGTTTACCTGCATCATCAATTCTAAATAACCTCATATCTTTGCTACTTTCTTATTATAATAATTACTATTCGTTTTATTTAACAATTTAAAATCACACTTAGTTAAGTAATCAATCCACTCCTGCTCAAATTCATATACCTTTGATGATGGTACTTTATTAAGCTCTATTGCTATCAATTCTCCTCCACTCTGTATGACCTGAAACATCCATAAATACTTAGAAGTCCACTCTTTACTACCATCAACCATTTCTTTGATGTTACTCATGTGTTGTTTAAATCGCTTGTCAATTGTTTGAGATGTCTTACCTACATATAATACACGTGGCATATTACTATTCTTATCTATCTTCTTAAAGATTAAATACACAATCTGTCTACTTTCCACATACTTATAAGTTTTAAGCTTTGCCATATCTAACTTATATATCTTATCTATAACAACATCAATTTTATGTTTAATAGTAGTATAAGCATCTCCTAAGATTTTTTCCATTTATATCCGTATATTGTATTATCAGTATCTAAATACCTAATTATATTACTTTGTGTAGGCTTTACATACTTACCTAATAATTTAATAAACTGCACACAATCTATAGGATTACCATATTCTTTATACAGTATTTCACCAGTATCTTTATCAACTATGTCTATCTTATAATCATGTTTTATAACAGCATGAGGGGTCTTAATAGACTCCGGCTTATTATAATCACACTCCTTTACATACACATACCTACCAATCAGTTTAGAAGCACTATCTGCTCTCTTCTTACTATTATGTATAACAGTCCTAAATATATCTATAAAATTAATGGGATTCTTAAACTCTAAATCCTCATAGTTCTCAAACACCTCAACTACATTCCTCTTTAAATCACACTTATATATCTTCCCCGAATAATTAAGCTCTATGATTATATTAGACTTGTCATCATCAGTCAGCTTATTATATAAATACAACACAGCCGACTTCAATCCCTTTATATATTCTAACTTAACATAGTAATCTTCTCCTGTTATACTATTATGAAACTCGTATCCCTTATTCTTAGACCATCTCAATAAAGACCAGCCAAGCACATATACATAAGTATATAACTTAGCAAAGTCCTCTCTATCTATATCGAAATCCTCCTTACCCTCTTCAAACCTCCTCAACACATGAGGCGTATAGACAATAAAACCCATATAAGGAATTTTTATTCTCTTTACATAGGTTTCATCATTAACTTTATTACCATAAGTAACTAACTTAAATAAAGTCCTGTAATACTCTCTTACTATCTCCACTATCTCTTTCCTTTTCAAGTTAGGATAATGCTCTATTAGCTCCTCCAGAACCTTATTAGTTAATACCGTATTAGTATGTTCCATTATATTTTATCAAATACTTCTTTGTCAATACTTAAATCAATCACATTAATATCTATCTGACTCTTCAACAACTCCTCCGTCAATTCAGGCAAATCTTGCACCGGATACGCCTTATATCCTTTATCTCCATAATAGCTACTCAGTCCATCAATATGAAATAAGAAGCTCTTACTTACATTAATACCCTCCTCTCTTAAAAACTCCTTATACATATTCAACTGTATAACTCCCTTATCGTGTCCTACATCTCTAAAATCCTGCAATAAATCCTTCATCTTATTAGGAAGTCTTCCCTTATCTTCTTTATATTGTTCTGATGTAAAGGCTTTACTGAACTTAAAATCCCCCAAATAATATAATCCGTCCTTCAACCCTTTCATCAGCAAATCCACAGTATATCCAATCTTATACTTAGCACTTCCTTTAGGTATTTCCATTCTTACAATCTCAAATTTACTCAATATATCGTCCATTAACTTCTTAGCATTCATATCTAATACAGTTACTGGTCGTGTATTCTCGGGGTCTAACCAGTACATAACACAGAAGTCATGCCCGGCAGTCCCCAATCCAGAACTATGCTTACCTTGCATAGCCCAATACTTAGCTACTAATTGAGGATTAGTTAAATACTTTCTTCCATTCTTTTCATTCTTATTAGCCACCATATTAGATATGATATGACTATTAAATTCAGGTACAAACTCCTTTATATAAGTTGTTGCACTCTTTAACTTAACTCCATCCATCAAATAACAATGGCTCACATCATCATAACTAAACCCCTTTACATTACTTACTTTAATTCTTTCTTTTGATTGTGTTGCTTTAATATCCAAATCCATTTTATCGTTTCATTATATTAATTATAAATTGTACTTCATTATCACTTACCAACTTACCTATAAATAGATTAATATATATCTCCTTACCCCCAACAATTCCTCTTCTTTGATACCTTATTAATCTGTCTTTAATATTTAACATGATTCTATCATGTTCTATTTTCATTACTTCACTTACTACTTGAACCACTTTAGTCCATACTATATTATCAGACTTATTATCTATTTTATTAAATTCATTATTCTCTATACATTCTACTATCTCATTTAATAGTTCCTTATTTAATTCCTTTGATACTTCTTTATTCATTATTTTATTTATTTAATTATTAATACTTATTTATTTTATTTAATTAATTACTATTAAAAAGAATTAATTAGTTTATATATTTCGTTTATTTACACTGCTAAGTTACAATTTTTTTTTGGAATAAAAAAATGACAAAAAGTCAAAAACATAGTATCAGCTCGAATGGTATAATATATAAAATTCAAGATTTCATAAATAAGTAATTTTAATATAGTATATTAAATACATATATAAAGTAATATCCAATAGAATAACATAAGTAGTTCAAGTACTGTAAAGTGATTGGCATTAAAGCTCACTGTGTATATGAATAGATTTGGAAATCAAAATCGACTTGTATTATATATAAGATGGATTTAATCTATATATAAAGATAGAACAAGTACTATATACTATATATAACAAATTTAATGTAATAGAAATTCATATAGTATTTCAAGTATATAAAATTGTTGATGATGTAAAAGATGGTACACATATACTATATACTATATACAATATGTGCAGTACAGGCAACTACTATATAACCTATTCTATATATAAGCATTATGGAATAGATATATCTAATTGAGAGTTCCAGAGAAAGATGAAGTTATTCACCGAACTTGTTCGTTAAAGCATTTAAGTAATAGAGAAAGAATTATAAACTAAGCTATACAGTACAGTATGTAAGTATATAGAATACAGTATTGAATTAGGTATATAATTCGGGGCTTCTTCTTTCTCTGGAAATCTCAATCAAGTAAAATAGGTTCTATAAGTTGTACTAAATAAGTTGTATATAATTGGGCTTAAGATGCTCAACCTCGTGCTCAACCCTTATATATAGTACTTAAATAAACTATATATAATATATAGTTTATATTTATATATAATAAGGTACTTATATTATATATAGTAAATTGGTTTACTTATCAATTCTTTACTACTTTACTATATACCAATTTACTACATATTAAATTATATTAGGTTGGTACTATTATATAATATATAGTATTAGTTAATTATGTTTTGTTTTATATATTGTAAGGTGGATACTATATACTATATTAATATATAGATATTATATTAGAATTTTTTATATAAAATTTTATTTAGTGGATAGATTATAAAATATATAGGTTGGTATTTGATATTGATGTATAGTATATGATATTGATTGATATAGTAAAATTTTTTTATAATATAAAATTTAGTTAATGAAAATGTAGGATAGTTATGTACTATATAGTATATATAGGTATAGTATAGTAATTAATAATTTTTTATTATGGAATTTTTTTTATAAGTTAATGAAAATATAGGATATCTATGTTGGTACTGAATACCTATGGGGGTGACCCATACTATAATTTGCGAGCGAAAGCCCGTACGGGTAACATAAGTTTCCGTAACCATGTAAATATAAAATACACATGGCAAATACAAATGAAAGAATTTTATCAGTAACTACTTCTACATTTAACACAGAAGAAAGTTACGTAATTACTGATTTAGGTAAATTTACTTGCCCTTCCGAGAAATTATCAGACAGTCTTCGTCAGGCAGTCGATAATAAAATGGAGCCTTTGTGCTCTATAAGACGAACAGTACGTCAGATTGGTGACCCTTACAAGGACGCACAAGGACGTGACCGTAAAGTAGGATACAATGAACTTGGTGTAGAACTTGGTGCTATATCAGGGGAACAGGTAACGATAAATGCAGTAATTCCGATTAAGTCGGAAGTCGAAAAGAAACTTGATGAAAAAGACCTTGTTGTTGAAAGAGCTGTAAAGCTCATGCAAGCAACAGGCATCACGTTCGAAGCAGCACTTGCTATATACTCTGCATAAAAGAATACAACCATATGCCTTCGGGTGTATGGTTGTTATGTTTGCCTATTTATAATTAAAATAGGATATACTATACATCTAACATAGTGTATAATGAATAGTAAATATATGTATGGCATCTGTTAGCCATTGCAGTAATGCAGAAGTAACTTGGTCCACTATGACCACACAAAGGCAAGGAAGTTGCTTGTAATCCTATCGGGAATGTGTGATATGTGGTAGATAGGCAGTATTACGGAACTAAGGTATGCATAGACTTTCCAACTATGTTTTACTATCCGTAACGTTTCAAATCAGTGTAATGAACTGATACGTTTTTATAAGTTCTGTGGCTCATAACCACACGTTGAAAGATTAGCAAGTCAAAGCTAATTACGTTTGGGCAGTTGACCAGCACACATACCTATAAGTAGGGATACTATGTGTGCTGAAATAAGGTATATGATTATATATAATGCTTGTAAATTCCGTTGATACGGTATTCATACAAGTATGCTATTACAGGCATTATATATGATTATGAATAAGCACCAATACATTAAATAACACATAAGTAGTTAATTTGATTGTTGGTGCTTTATTTTTTATATATAGTATTACATATGTGTTATCGTATGTATATACAATATAATAAAGAACAAGATTGATGTAATATAATATGTGTGGGATTACTTATTGAGTGTCTGTGTGTATGTGTATTGCATAATATAATAGATTAAATTGAATTTATTGATGTGTGTGTCGAAGTGGCACTATACCAACAAACCACATATCAAGCCAACCACCAACAATAAATTAGTAACAAACTTGACAAATAATCTCATTTTAAATAATAGATAAGACATTACTATCTATTACTTTATCATGTAGGAAATTTAGTAAAGTTAAATAACACAGTAAAATGGAAGAATCCCTGATCTTATTTGATGGTGCAGGTTTCGGAAGATTCGAAAACGGCATTTTCTGGGACAGTGAGAACTGTGCCAGAGGAAGAGCAAAAGATAAGATATTCATCAATATTATTGAGGAATACTTAAAATTGGATGCTCAAATAGAATTATCCATGAACCCTTTACATGTAGAAGTAGATGTAAAAGGGACGCCATTCTTCCTTTCAATGGTAGAATGGTTTGATTAAAAGAATAAATAAGATATACCACTATCTTCCCTAAGACTAACATAGAAATATGTCCTTAGGTTTGCTATTAACCATACTCTGTTAAATTACCTGAAAGTTGAATGCATAAGAGCTATGCACAGGAGTAATTTACGTGATAGAGTATATATTATAAACAATCTAAATTAAGATTGTACTTAGTAATAAGTTTATGATAGTAAATAAGTACAATATTAATACTAAACCTATATAGATATGTGTGACGATGCAGATGATTTTGTATGGTATTATTGTCCTATGTGTGGATCTTCAACAGATACATACAGTAAGTATTATTGTTCCTGTTATGATATAGACAGTAACAATGATACAGATGATAAAGACCTTGACCAACAAGGCTAAAACTCGATAAGTTGAGTAGATAGATACAACCTATCTTAAAATAAAGTAATTAGGTAAAACATACGTGACTAATACTACGAGTCAAAAGGTAGTTAATGGTACGTCCGATTCAGCGTATGTTTTATTGGTTGAGAGTGATAGCTTAAACCCTATCTAAGTCCCCTAAGTTAAATAACAAAACTACATTAGTAGTCTTAGGGTACTTTTATATTATTAAAAACCTATACCATAGTTAGTACATCGCCTCGTTACTAGTGTGGCTTTGTTATTACTATGAAGCAGTATAAATACAGATAGGTGTCTACCAATTGGTTTATTCTGTGTATTACAACAGAAAGGATTAGCTGTTTACCTGAATAGCTAATATCGTTAAACTCGATTCGGAAACATATAAAAGTATGTAAGGTAATCCAATCCCTTGAAATATAGGGGTTGGATTTTAAAGTACTAAGAATAGAGTTATTATATGAATTCAACATGAGTGATTCCGATACAAAAGTAGCAAGGTTGAAACATACTATTTAGCATAGGAATAGCTTTATTCTTTTTTTTTTTAACAATACAAAACAAACTCTTTTTCAATTCAAATAAATACTACCTAAAAATAGTGCAGCTGCAATAAAGCAGAGGATAAATAGTATTTAAAGTAATTTACAACTAAATTTTGGTTAGTAATCTAAATGTTGTAGTATAATGTAATTACACTCGGTGTTAGCATTACACTTAGAGCTAACCAAAACTACTAAGGTAGTTGTTATTTGAATTAAAGGTAATAATAGAACGTACTTTAATGAATGTTTACATATAAAGTTATTCCTTTATAGAGTGTAAATAAGAGATTACTATATAACGAAGTATAAGGGAGAATAGTACTTATACAAGAAATAGCTATTCTTGAATCTTCTAATATTATTATCCCACCACTTAGTGGAAGAGTTTGTTTTTTAATATAAAAGTATTAACAATCTAAATAAAAAGAAATGGAATTTAAAGAATTTAATCAGAAAGTAAGAGCACAATTCAAGAGAATGTGTGAAACAGGAAAGTTATTTAAAAGTAGTATTACTGGACAACAAGTCTGGGATACTTATTTAAGTAGTTTTAAACCGGAAGATAATGGTATATTCAGAGACAGTAATAGCTCTGAACATAACTGTAATTGCTGTAAAAACTTTATTAAAAGATATGGTAATATTGTAGCAATTATTGATGGAAAACTTGAAAGTATATTTAGTAATTTAGGAGATTGTGGAGAATATAATGAAAGTATTGAAGCATGTAATAAAGAATTAACAAATAGTCCTATTCAAGACGTATTTTTTGAAACCTATGATATGCTTGATAGAGGTCTTAACTATGAAAAGACCAACAAAACACAAACTACTTATAAATTAGGTATTGGTACTACACATTTTCAATACTCAAAAGAGTATGAAGACCAATACGGTCATAAAAATTCTGGTGGCTCATATAGAGTTCAGTTTGATAAAGTATACGAATTTAACCATTTTGAAGTAGCTTTACCTAAGCAACTTGTAGATTTTGCTAATAGAAGTATTGATGATATTACCAACGAATACAGAACTAAATATGTTTCTTTTAAGAACACAATGGAAACTATTTCTATTGCAACTTACAAAGAAGTATTAGAAGGCATAGCTAAAAAGTATGCAGCTAATAGTGATAAATATATTCCTGTAATAGAATCATTCATAGCTTTCAAAGAAGAGTATGATAAAGCTACTGATAAGGATTTATTCTGTTGGGAAACATCTTATTCATTAAAAGATTCTATTGCTAAAATGGGTAGTTCTAACTTAGGTAATAGTTTATTGAAAGAACTTGAAAGTGGCGAGAAAGAACTTGACCGTATATATCAAGAATTTAATAGAAGAGAAGACCCGGAAAATAAGTTCAAAACTGAAAAACCATCATCTGTTGGTATGCAACTAGTAGCCAGTAAAGCTATTGAAGAACTAGGTTTAGTTGAACAATTTACAAGTAGAAGACATACTACTTTAGATGATGTAAAAGCTAATATAGTTTCTTTTATAAACAGAGATAATGCTAAATCAAAAGTAAATTTGTTTAAAATTGATACATTGGATGATTCTAATGTATATAATCCAAAACAATTTGATAAAGTTGATGAAGTAGCCATTAAAGAGTTTTTAGTTAATATGGATAAATATACATCTATTGAATTACTGTTAGAAAACAGTATGTCTTTATTTAATATGACAAGTTGCTCTGTTGAAGGTTTAAAACCAATGTTTAAATATGGTAATAACTACAGTTTTACAGTTAATGGTAAAAATGCAGGTGAAAGCCAAATTAAACAAGCTGTAAAAGAAAGAGGAGGTAATGTAGAAGCTGTAGTAGCTATTAGATTACATTTTCCTGATACAAGAGAAGATTATGATTTGTATGTAGAAGAGCCTAATAGAAACATTATTTATTACGGCAATAAAAGACAAAAACATAACTCAACAGGTATGTTAGATTTGGATGCTCAAGGAGGAGATGGTCATTTTGAACCTGAAAGAAGAGTAGAAAACTGCACTTGGACAGATTTAAAAAAGATGCCTATAGGGAATTATAAAATTATGGTTAATAGCCATCCGAAAAATAGAGTAAACACTACATTTTACATGGATATTGAATTAAATGGTGAATTAACTCAATTAAAATTAAAAACATTAGGACTTATAAAGCCTATTGTTGCTATTTTTAAATGGAACGGTTTTGAATTTAGTTTAAAAGTGTCCGAATGTATGGAATTATTGGAAAGTAAAACCATGTCTAAAAAGATATGGAACTTAGATTCTTTGAAGTTTCATAAAGTAACTTGTATTTGTCTAAGCCCTGACCATTGGAATACTAATATAGGTACATTACATCATTTATTTGCTTTGAAAGGAGCTTATAATGATCAGCCTATACCAACATTCCATATTGATAATCTGATACCTGAATTACTGCCTAATAGGAAAGCTATTCAATCCTTAATGGATATATTAGTAGTTAAACCTGAGGGAGAGCAATTTGCAGGAGTATGTTTTAATGATACTTATACTCGAACTATTATAGTTAGAGTTAGTGAAGACAGCAAAAAGAAAGTAATTAAAGTACAATTTTAATTTATAGGAGTAATTTATTCCTAAGGAACTCTGAAGTCTTATTGGTGAATATGTAACCACTCATTTAAACTGATGAACAGGAGATTTTTTTTATTTATAAACAATTTAAAAATATAATTATGTTAATTATTGAAAAAGGCTTACAAGCCAAATTACGTTACAATGTAACAGGCAACAACACTATTGAAGATTTATATGACTTTAATAGTACGGTATTAGCCGAATTAGGTGGTAAATTATTTGAACAAGTAAAACAGTTTACTTCAGATAATCCATTTAAAACCATACGTAAAACTAAAGCTCAAGAAAAAGTACAATTAGCCTATGATGTAGTAAAGTACATTTATGATGTGAAAGTAGCTGAAGAGGAATTAGCAGCATCCTTAACTGAAATTAAAAATGAAGAGCAGGAATTACTTGCTATTGCAGCAATGCAACAACAAGAAGAATTACGTAAAAATCCGGAACTGGTAAAACAAAGATTAGCTGAAATACAAGCTAAGAAAGCACAAATTAAAAAATAAATTACAATTAAAACCTATATCTGTTCAGGAGAAGAAACAGACGAGTAGTTAGTAATAACTGCATTATATATTAAATTTCATAGTATATAAAAGAAAAGAAGTAAAATCCAAAATATAAGTATCTTACATATCTAAGTGTAATATATGAAGTTGATGGTATGCTGTTTGCAAGATATAGATAAAACTTGTAATACTAAGGAAACCTATGTGTTGAGTGATGAACTCGGTTATAGGACAGCATAAGCACAAAGGAGTATTATTGTCTTGTATTTATACATTTCAGTATTTAACCTATTAAATTAGGACGAACTTTGGAGAATTAGAAATTAGTTGTGTGAACGTTAAAATGTTTATTTCTAATTACTTTGACCCACATATATCGAAAGTGGGAGCTTAAATTAATAATAATCTAAATAAATAAAAATGAACATATACTACTATTTAATAACTGATGGTTATAGGGTATATGTAGTACCAAACCATTACTCTCATTCAGTACAATATATACTAAATACAATAGAGTTTGCAAAAACTATATGTACTGTACCTGTATTAGAAGAGACAAACGTGGAAGTATTAGGGAAACCTAAATACGATAAGATGATGTCAGTTAAATTTACTTCTAAAACAAAACCAATACAAGGCATAGAACTTACCAAAGATTCAGGACTCTGGGAATGGTTAAAAAAAGTATAATAGAATTTGGTAGGTAAACCCCTCCTTGAATGGAGATAATAATACCTTTATAGTAAATACCGACATGGTTTGTAGAAATACATTTGAGACTGGTTTAAAGTACTGGTGTAGCAGTCGTACTAATTACTATATAAAAATCACTGATATAGATTTCTAACCTATATCAAGAACTTATACAACTTCCTATGTACATGGTTGTTGGAATATCTTTTGGTCTCTTCTATTGCAGAATAAAGAGTTACGAGATTTAAATTAAGTAGGGAGTGTACGGCATGACTATTTCAGGATAGTGCTAATTTGATATACGTTGAAGTATATTGCAGTAATTTGGACAGGGGTTCGATTCCCCTCACCTCCACATACAACTTCGCCGTTGTAAACAAGTTAGTAACTAAGCAATTAGTTAAAACCTTGCTAAGTTATAAGGGGGTGTCAGGCTTTCGACAGGTTATGATAGTAGTGTATGGAGTATATTAAAGCCTATAAATGGCAAAACAATTTCAATTTCAAATGCACCTGTTAGACAGGCTGCATAAGACGTTATTTAGAGGAGTACGACAACTCCTCTTCTTTTAAAATAATAACTAAAAATCTATAATATGGTATTTGGAACAACATTTTGTAGCTTATCAAGGCTGCCAATAAATGACGGAGATGTATGTGTAATATTAAAGTTAAAGGGAACGAGAAACAGGTATAAAGACAATGCTGTAAAAACATCATATGAAATATGTGAACTTCCTAAGGAAATAACATATATAGGAAATCCACAATATGATGAAAATATATACCCTGCTATGTTTATACATAAAAGATATTATGAAGAAGTAATGAGCAACTTCTGTGTAAGTTCATATAAGTACATGACGGGCAGGCTATTAGATAACTTCGCACATAGGTTATTGGAGAACTTAAATAAGAAGTACAAAAAGTGGGAAAAAACCACTTTAAATAAGATAAAAGGTAAAGACGATGTAACAGAATTAGTAAAAGGTATGAAATTAAGCATAGAAGAAGAAATGCTTATAAAGATACTAATATTGATGAGTTACTTGAATGCTGTTCCTTATCCTAACTACACTTGTAGTAATAACTCTATTGTAGATAAGTTAGAAATCATAAGGGAAAAAGCAAAGAAACGTAAATAATAAGTAATAGGATATACTCGTGATTTATGACATAGAGTTGAGATAAAGTAACTTCAATAGGGATAACAACCATACCCTATTACTTTTTAAAAAAACATAACATAAAATATAGATGAAAGAAGAAGAAATAAGTCATCTGGAAAAAGAAGCAGCTGAATATGCTGAAAAAAGTAAATCACCATTCGAAATAAGAGAAGACTTAGTAACAGCTACAAGAACATTAATTAAAAAAGCGTATATACAAGGATATTTAAAAAATCAAAAAGAAATGGAAGAAAAATATGAAGATTGGTGTAAAAGGCACAATATAGTAAACCCTGAAACATGTAAGGGTTGCACAAATGAAGAAAGTGTTGGGTCAGATATAGACCATTTCATGTTATGGTGTGGTTCTTGCAAAAGAACTGAAGATACCATAGAAGATAAAGGAAGTAATTATAAAAAAAAGACATGGAATACTTAACTATTTTAACTATAATAACAGTAGTAATTCTTTCTATTGTTATATTAAAAATTACTTCTGTATTAGAAGACGATATAAAGAAAGCAAATAAAAGAAGAAAAGAAAAACAATTCAACAAATGGAAGAATGGAATATCTTAAAGGAATTAAAATAAAGAACTAAAAGAACTATTAATTAAACACAATAATAAATAATATGAAAATAATTAGCATCATAGTAGTTTTATGCTTTGCACTCATAAGCAAAGCACAGGTAAATGGTAAGATTAGAGACATCTATGATGCTACTCACTTTGCATTTGAAGAAGACATAATATACCTAAGTTCATATGAAGGTAAATTGAAAAAAGGTGAAGGAGTAACACACCGCTTCTTACTATCTCAATCTGTTGAATATGTAGTAGTACAACTGTTCGTTATAAACGATACTATTGTATTTGAACACACAAGCACTGTCGGAAAGGATAAAGGTAACTATCAATTCTTCAAAGTGAAGAATGAAGAATTTGATAAAGTGAAGTACTATTTAATTTTAGGTTATAAATCAAAAGAAACAAAATGAAGAAAATCGAAGTTATAGCTATCCTAATTGCTTGGATAGCTATATTGAATATCCTTATAGTGGATATTGAAAGCGGTCTATGGAGTATAACATTCTACCCTGTATTATTAGGTATGTTATTTTCCTCTTATGTTCTAATTAAAAAGATTATAAATGAAAACTAATGGAATTGTAATAATAATATTAATAGCAGTAGCAATAGTTATATTCCTGCTATTAAGTGTAAAGCAAGAGGTCAATAAAGAAGACATCGACCGTGTAGAAAGACGTGTGGAGAAAGTAGAGAATAAGGTAGATAGAAATTTCGAAGAGTTATTACTCATAGAAATGAAAGTAGATGATGTTAAAGATAACACAGACACTATAAAAGCAGGTGTTCGTGCTATCGGTAAGAAAGTAACTGAACTTGATGTTTCAATAGATTGATAATATGAAAGAAATAGGTTACTCCGTTAAGGAGAGAATCAGTATCAAGGATACTGCTCTAATAGTAATGGTTATCATTATATTATTATTAGTTATCCGTTCATTCTTTACAGAAGATAAGGTAATTAAAATAGAAGATAGCCTATCCGAAGAGGAGATTAATCAAATCTCACCGGAAAATGCACAAGAGCTCCTTAAAGAGGGAGTTAAAACGTACACCATTGCAGCTCAATTGTTAGCTACACATTGGAAAGTAATACATAAAAACAAACATGTATTCCCCAATGCAAGTGAAGAAGATATATTTGCAGCATTTGCAAGTATATTTATGTCAGAGAGCAAAGGTAAAAAGAACTTAGCAGGAACATCAATAAATTATATTAAAGGATATAATGGAATGGGTGTAAAATGTGGAAGTTCTTGGGAGAGTGAAGCCATCTATACTTCCTATTGGGAAGTAGTGAAAGGTAAAAGAGTGGAATACAGTAACACTGACGATAAAATCAATGCTTTCAGAAAGTATAACTCACTTGAAGAAGCAATAGATGATTGGTTTAAATTCATATCTAAACCAATCTATAAAAAAGCCCACAAAGCTAAATCAACAGAAGGTATCTTAAAATATTTAGTTGATAGTGGGTACTGCACTGACAAAAATGCAGCCAATAATTGGATTGCAATCTGCACAGACTATCCATTCAGAGAGATTTATTTATCTGCAAAGGAATAGTATGGAAGCTGAACTATTCATTAGATTAGTATTGATATATCATATAATAGGAAGCTTATCAATACTAATCTATTTAGAAACCGACTAAAATGGAGCATGAAAAAAAGAAAGTATTAATTGGTTTTGGTAAGTATAAAGGCAAGTGTCTTGAAACTACTATCAAAACCGACCCTAATTGGATAAAGTGGGCAGTATCCATAGGTAAACTAATTCTGCCTAAGTGGTTAAAGCTATAAGAAGTATTGTATTAGTTGCTTTATTTCTATTTATACATAAAGACTTATTGTCGCCTTGTATTTATATAGATAAAGAACTAATACGAGCTTCCTTATTAAACAAATCAAATGAACTACTACTTAATGACGTTATGGACTTCATAAAATTACATGAAGGGTTTAGACATAAACCATATAACGACATTAACAATAATAGCACTATTGGTTATGGATTTGTAATTAAATACATACCAGCTCAATATAGAACATATATATCTATTGAACAGGCTGATTCTATATTAAGAAATATAATTCTCTATAATATGAAGAAAGTTAAACAAAGATATCCACATATAAACTATCATCAACAACTCGCAATAGCACATCTTATATTTAGGAAAGGTATCACGTCTTTAATAAATCATAGATTAGATGAAATGCTAAAAAAGGATAGTGTAGATGATAGTACATGGATTTATTATAGTTCTTATGAAAGAGAACGAATAAAATTTAAAGAGAATACAGAGTATGAACTAACACTATATAAAAATGAGAACCCATATTAAGATTAAAGACAATTTAGTATTTTCATCTAATGATGATAAGACCAAGTTAGTAAGAAGCAGCGATAAGGAATTGAATTTATTTAAACTTGCCTTAAATGGAAAAGTAAGGCACTTTAAAATGAATTTAATACCAACAGGAATCCAGTATATGCACGGTTACTATAATGGTACTATGCAAACTGAAACTAAGAAACTAAATCCACGCTTATCAAGTAATACGTATTACTCTAAGTTAAAGGATTTAAGAAGTGAAGGATATAAAACCTTTACGGAATATCAAAGCAAGTTTACAGATTTAAAGAGAATAGAAGATATTCCTTTATTTGTAATATATAACACTAATGTAGATTGGCAACCATTACCAATGTTAGCTAATGTTTACAAGGAGTCACTTGTTACATTTCCTGTAATAGCTCAACCAAAGTATGACGGAGTTCGTTGCTTAGGTTTGGATAGTAAATTACTTTCAAGAGGAGGTATATACTATATGCAACCACACTTAGAAAAGGAAGTAAGACGACTTACAGAGCTTTGCAATGGAGTTCCTGATGGTGAATTATACATACACGGAATGCCCCTATCAGAAATATCAGGTAAAGCTCGCAAGAGTATGCCAGATATGTTTGATGAGCAACTACTTGAATTTCATGTTTACGACTATATAGCTTCTGACAATGAAGCTCAGTGGTATAGAACAGATATTTTAAGAGCCGTTAAAGAAAAGCATGGACATGAATTTAAATATATAAAGTTCAGTCCTTACATAGTACTTAATAACGACGAAGAAGTAACCATATGTCATGACAGATGTGTAGCAGATGGATATGAAGGTTGCATGATAAGGGATATGAGATCACCTTATGCTATATCATTTAGAGTAAATAGCTTATTAAAGAAGAAAGCCTTTTTAGATGATAAATTTATACTCATTGATGTAAGCATGAACGGAGAAAAAGACTACAGAAGCTTAACAGGTACGTTACTAACCGATAGTAATAAACAGTTTAAAGCTAAATTCAAATGTAGTTTAGATGAAGCTGTTAATATATACAAGTCTCCTCCATTAGGAGAGTATGTAAATGTTAAATTCTTGAATTGGAGTACAAATAAACTGCCTGAAAAGGCTCAAATTATATTATGATGGAAGAAGTAAAAAACGCCTTTATTAATACACTATATCGAGAGCTTGAATTGGCTCTTGATATATTTGATAATAAGAAGAAGAACGGAGAGAGAATAAAATATTCAGAAGACAGCTTGATGTTCTTAGGTAAGTTAGGAATTGAAGTCAAAGATAATTTTCTTGGAAAGAAGAAAGTAATCGATTCTTTAAAAGACTACATCAAAGAAGCAAAGAAACTGCCTGCTGAGTCATTTAGTAAGTATGACAAGAGACTTGGATTGGACACAAGCGTAAAGTTTATAGAAGTAGAACCATATAAAAGGGTTCGTATGAAGAATGCAGAAAATAAAGAGGGAGCTTTAGTAGTTAAGGCAAAAGAGTATAAAGATGGAAGGGTACGAATGAAAGATAGCCAATTTAAACATTCTATAAGAAGTCTTATAGAAACTAATAAATTATTCTCTTCATTATTCCCTAAGAAAGAGAATAAGAATGCCAAATCAGTAAGATTACTTGAATTATTAAATAACTAACTACTAAATCAAATAAAATGCAAGAAATGCAAAACAAATTGAATGCTCTTAGAGCAATGGAACAAGGTGTAATGGAAGCACATGGTCTTTTATTGCTTAAAGGAGTAAGAGAAAAAGGATTAAAAGAAAAAGAGCTTAAAGATAAGCTTAAAGGTGAGTTCTTTGAATATATTAAACAAAAGAACGAATATTACAAGTTAATTCAAGAGCTTACAGGAGGCATAGGAATTGCCAAAATTAAATCAGGTGTATTTGATGGTATTGTAGCAGTAGCTAAAAGAGAATTTGCTACTGTTGATGTACGTAATGGTGAGGTTGTAACATACAATAAAATCAACAGAGATTTAATACCTGAAGATATCATCATAACAAATAAAGAAGGGTTTAAAGATAGTGATAGCCCTTTGCACTTGTTTGTAATTAACAAAGCAAAGGATATGATATTAAATCACCCTGTAGGAGCTCAAGCAAAAATGGCAATTGTCATTAATGGAGACCCTAAAATAGAATACCGTCTAATAGTAGACAACTTTCGACCTAAAAAGGTAAAAGGTAATAAAAATTAAATATATTATCGGAGAGATAATAAACTAAGAGCCTATAAAGGTGTTCTTGTTTATTATCTCTTCTTTTTTTTAATTTAATGCTTATATAATATGGAAACAACTAAAACAGTACTATCATTTACAGTAAAGAATGTAACCTTCAATGAAGATGAAACTTACACAGTAGAATTAAGCAGTGAGGAATTCTCTAATATGATGCAAGAAACTGATATAGCAGACATAACAAGAGAAAGAGGAGAAGACGTATTAGATTATATGGGAGAAACTCAAGTTATGGGCTATTTTGGTATAGATTATGATGATGACTATGAAGACGAGGACTATGATGAAGATGAAGAGTTTGATTCAGAAGGAGAGGATGGAACAAAAGGAAATGAAATAAATTAGTATGCTTGATGTCTATAACATACTAAAACTAATAAAATCAAGTGAAGTTAATTTAGTTATTATAGGTACTGAACCGTACTCCAATAGTATTGTGGAGAACAACAAATTGATTTACTACAATGATGGACTTATATTTAGTTGTTCTAAGACATTAAAAGAACACAGTCAATTGCTTGTACTTAAAAACCTATTTAGGAAGCTAAGTACTTGCAATTGGTATCCAAACGACTTATCATATCTAATAAATCAAGGAGTGTTTATAATGCCTGTCTATTGGGAAGTTGAAGAGCACAAACCTAAATCAAGACAGACTATAGAACAATTCAAGTTCTCTATAAAGGTGCTTAATAAGATAATAGCAGGTTCAGGACAAGTGCCCGTAATAACACTTGGCAGAGATGCAGCTAAGTTAGTAACTAATACCAAAGCTAAGTTAATATTCAATGAAACGCACCCATCAGAAGTAAGATTTAATAAGAATGACAATTGGGGATTATCTACATTTACAGAAGCTTGTAAATACACAAAGAATAAGATACTATGGGGAAAGAATTAATTAAAAGAAAAATAGCAATACTTAATAAGTTGTTTGAAGGAAAGACTAAAAAAGAGATTAGAGATAAATGGGAAAAGGCTATATTTCAAACAGCAGACTTAAAGGCACGTAACTACGAAGTACACGTAAATGTGCCATTTGACGAGTATGGTGGAAGTAATTATGTCATAGTAACTGTATACAATGCAATCAATAAAGCTGATGTTATAAGATTTGTATCAGAGAAGCTAAATCTACCAGAACCAGACCCCTTATCTGATGAAGAGTTCTATACAGATGACTATGGTATAATAAAGGTATTAGATAAGGGAAGACATCAATGCTACGAACACTATGAAGTACAGAAGATAATAGAGGATTTCCTTAAATACTATGTTCAGGAGTTTAGTGAAATTAAGAATAAAGTAATAGATAATAGAGAAGAAGTACTTAATTTATTGAAAACAAAATATAATTTATGACAATATTAGAAACATTAAGTAGCAAATACTTTCCACCAAATGAAGGAGAGGATAGAACAAATTACATAAAACGTATAGTAAAGAAACTTGAAGCTGATAACGGATTTGCAAAAGCACACACCTTACTATTACAACAATTCAAGAAAATGACTAAAGATAGAAAGGAATACACACAACTTCAAATTAAAATAATCGGTAATGAACAAGCATATGCAAAAGCATTATCTGCTATTTGATACCGAAACTGTAGATGTATCTGATTTAAGTATATTCGATATAGGATTTATAGTATTTAATGAATCATATGAAATAGTACATAAACAAAGACTTGTATTTAAAGAAATAGTAGATAATGAAGAGAGATTTAAGAAATGCTATTACTACAGTAATAAAGACTTCTATAAAGACTTAGAAAAACACGAATATCCAGACTTAAAGATTACATTAAATAAGTTAATTAAAGAATATAACATAAAAGGATTATTTGCATTTAATATAGACTTCGATATACGTTCTTTACATTACACATTTAAAAGATATGAACTAAGCAAAGATGGAATAGATAAAACTAAATTAAAGAAGCATGGTATAGAACTATATGACATAATAGATATATTCTTAATGAATGTAGATATTAAGAAATATACTAAGTACTGCCTTGAAAAGAACTTCATTACAGAGAAAGGTAATATAAAATACACAGCAGAAGTTATAAATAGATATATACTTAATAGAGATGATGTAGTTGAAACACATACAGCTTTAGAAGACTGTGAAATAGAATTCAATATAATTAATCATGTAAGAACTTTAGATGGATTTGATATAAATAAGAAACTACCAACTAAAGCTTACCTTTACTTAAAACAAAATCAATAACAATGGCACATAATAAAGCAGTAACCAACAATAAAGCAAATCACCCAGCAGATAAATACAGAGCAGATGAAAAGCCGTATGACCCTATCGCTATAAATGAAACTAATAAACTTGTAAAGAAACAAGTAGAATTAATATATAAAACAGTTAAGCCGGGAGTTGCTATAGTAAAACCTGTAATACTAACTAAATCAAATATACTACTACCTGATGGAGTAGAGAATCCTAATGAAGAGCCTGTATTTGAAATAATGCTTGTAGGTAAAGTAAATCCTGATTACGACTTAGATGTTAAAGTAGGAGATAAAGTACTTATAACTGAAATCAATGGAGTGAATCATCAAAGAGCAACAAAAGCAACCACCTTAGACGGAGCTGATGTTGGGGGCTATTATCAAGTAGATACAAGAAACATATATGCTATTGTAGAGTATAACAGAATATGATTTATTTAATAGGGTTAAAAGTTAATGGAATAGAAACCATATCTAAAGAAAGAGCACTTCATAAAATATCTCAATATAAACTAATATGTGAGGATACAGAAACTAAGACTTTAGATTACCATGAAAAAAACCCTATTAAATTAGTACAAATAGGGACAGAAGAAGACCAATTCGTATTTAGTCCTGAAGAGGCTAAATCATTAAAGCCTATATTAGAAGATAGAAATATAACTAAGATAGTAGTTAATGGTGTATTTGAACGTAATATGCTTCGTTCATTAAGTATGCAGTTAAACTCCATGTTTGACTTATCACTTGCATATAAGGTATACAGACAAGGTAAAGAAGTAAGATATGTAAAGACTAAATACGGAGAGTTCTTTATATACTCACTTGGAGGCATGATGAAGGAATTACTTAGTATAGATATAAATAAGGCAGAGCAGACCTCATTCCTACAAGATACCTCAACATACACACAAGACCAAATACGATATGCCGCTGATGATGTTAAGTTATTTAACTTATATCAAGTAATACTAAATAAACTAATAAAGAAAGAACTTATTACAGAAGATTATAGATTTGATAATACAGAAATACTTGTAAAAGAAGATAAATTCCGTAAAGCTATACTTGAATTCAAATATCAAGAGTACTTAGCTGATATGCTATATAATGGTATATATATAGATAGTGCGGATTGGCTTAAATTAGAAGAACTTAATAAAATAGAATCATATAAAAGACAAGAAGCTTTGAATGAACTAATAATAAAGAGTTCACCTAAATATAAGAATAACAGAAAGGCACCTATATCATATATTAAAGAAAAGACAATTGACTTATTTACAGGAGAAGAGATTAAGATAGATAATAAAGTACATGATAAGAGAAGAGTCAATTGGAAATCATCACAACAGGTTAAAGAAGTATTCAGAGAATTAAAAATAGCTATACCTAATGTAAAAGGTAAAGATACATTAGATATAAAAGAATTAAAGAAAGTAGCTAATGCACACCCTTTATTACCTGATTATATAAAATACAAAGAACTATCCAAGCTGATAGATTCATACGGCTCTAAGATGTTAACAAACATCAATAAGAATACAGGTAGAATACACTTTCAAGTAGACCAATTGCTTGCAACAGGACGACTTGCACCATATAATCCTAATATGGCACAAATACCATCAAGTAAGGAATGGAGGAACTGCTTTAAAGCCCAAAGAGGTGTTATAGTAGGAGCTGACTATTCTGCACAAGAGAGTAGAGTAATGGCATATAAGAGTAAAGATGATGTATTTATAGACTTTTTTGAGAATGGAGACGGGGATAGTCATAGTATGGTGGCTTCTAAGGTATATAGTACTAAAGAAAGACTTGAAATAACGATTACTAAGCTATCAATGGAAGTTAAATTTCCAGAGAAAGATGAAAGCATTGTCCGAAAATTGCTAAAAGAGTTATACCCTAATGCAAAACAAGTAATTAAAGAAGAAGGTAAACTAACTGCATACGGTAAGCTCGATATGTCTAATAAAGATGAAAAAGGAGAAGAGTGCCCACTAAGACAGAAGGGTAAGATTCTAAACTTCTTTATATCTTTTGGTGGCAGTTCATTCACACTATCTCAATCCCAGAATATAAGTATGGAAGAAGCCAACGACCTGTTAAACGGTTTTTGGGGAGCATTTAAGAAATTAAAGCTATACTTTGATGCTGAGAAAGGGTTCGCATTAGCTAATGGCTATAATATAATAAATCACATAACCAAAGGTAGACGTAGTTATCCGGAGCATAAGGAGATGAAGATATTACAGAATAAAGCAAGTGCCTTAATTAAAGAGAAGGGGTTCGAGTACTACAAGAAGTTGAAGATGGTTAAAGGTACAGAAGAGAATAGAAATGCATCAAGGATAAATATAATTAAAGGAGAGATAGAAAGGGCAGCTATGAATACTGGTATACAAGGAACTGCTGCAGATATGACTAAGACATCGGCTATATTATATATGGAGACATTAGAGAAAGATGGATATAATCTAATAACAGTAATGCGTCCTACAAACATGATTCATGATGAGCATTCAAATGAATCAGATGATGAGTATAAAGAGTATTCAAGTAAAGTAATGAAAAAATCAATGGAAGATGCAAGTATAATATTCATAGGAGTAATAATACCTGCAGCACCATACATAAGTACTAAATGGGAACATTAATAAAACAACTTAAGTTAAGTAAGAATACAAAGGATTTAACAAAGAAAGTAGTAATAAAGCTACTTGAGGAGTTTCCCATTAAAGAATTAGAGCATTTAACATTAGATAAAGTTATAAACGAACTTAAAGAAGAGAAAGTAATAACAATACATAATACAGTAAATAAAGAGTCAAATGCTTATAAATACTATTTTAATGAGGGAGATAAGTTAGAATTTGATTCTATTAAAGTTGCACAAGCTCTATTAACACTATTTACAGGTAAGATTGGCTGCTCTAAGAGTAATGGAAGAGTAGATATGTATGATTTAGTAGCCAAGAAGAGTGAAGTAATAGCAGCAATAGAGGATTTTCATAAATTGTATGAAGATTATACAATAGAGGAGATTATAGGTGCTACTTCTATGTTCTTTAATATGAGGGAGAAGATTGATGGAGCTTATCTATACGCACCGAAGATTACTACTTATATAAAAGGAAGTGATAAAAAGTCCTACTTGCCCAGCTATATAGAGATGTATAGATTGACTAATAAGAGTACAACACAAACAGGCATACACAGAGACGGGGTCTATAGAGATGTATAAGATATCAGATGCTTTTTATACGCACATAAAAGAGGGACAAGAGGGAAATAATAAGGGATATCCATTCACTATTAAACCTTTTAATTCACTTGTTAGTGGTATATTGCCAGCCACTTACTATCTAATACTTGGACCAAGTGGTAGTGGTAAGTCTACAGTATTATATGAACAGTTTATTCTTAATTTTGTAGATGCTGTATATGAAGGTAAGATGAGTATAGAAGATATTATAGTAGTTATGTTCTCTCTTGAGATAAGTCCAGTCAAGTTTTACTATAAAGCTGTGAGCAGATTTATGTTTAAAGAATATGGTTATTTAACTACTACAAGAACAATGTCTAATGTTGAAGGAAAAACAAGTAGTAAGACATATGAATTATTGTATGCAGATAAAACAAAGAGATACCTCAACATATTAGATAGAGTTGTTAAAGTCTTTACTCAAATAGACCCTCCAAAAGCATTTAATATACTAACTACAGAATTAAATAAGGTAAGTGTTAAATCACATGATGCTTTAGATGGTAGTCCGGTGTTTAAGTTCAAGAATAGCAGACTGAAATTCATAGCTGCATTAGACCATGTGTCCTTAACAGACCCTATGAAAGGAGATGTATTAAAAAGTACAATAGATAAAATAAGTAATAAGGTATTCGTTAAGTTTAGAAACTCACATGGAATTACTCCTGTGGTACTACAACAGATTACACCGTCAGAAGATAATATGAAGAAAGTGGTATATTCACATAAAGATGCAAGGGACAGTAAGAATACATACCATGACTGTGATGTCTGTTTAAGTATAGGAAGTCCAATGGAAGCAGAGAAGGAGAGTATCCAACATAAAGGCAAACTCTTTCATGTAATACCATCAGAAACTAATAATTTCTTAGGACTTGAAAACAGAATAAGGGTAATAGCCAAAGAGAAAGATAGAGATGGAGACAGCTTTCAAAGAGGTATTGTAGGATTTATTGGAGAGGCAGGTATGTTTACAGATTTGGGTGAAGCTCATGAAGTAGACTATAACTATTACAAAAATTTAAAAGCAAATGAGTAAAATGATAGTAATAGGAGGAGATACGACTACGGGCAAATCTACCTCTTATAGTAAGGTATCTATTCCAGCAGAAGGAGTGGAAATACAGGGATTAGACCCTAAGTGTACTTTTCTGTTCAATGTGATGCCTAATAAATCATTAGCTTCTAAGTTTGCAGCAGATAATTTCACTGTAGAGAATAAGAATATATTGAATAGTAACAACTATGATGCAATTAAAGAAGTAATAAACAAGATTTCATCGAGTGAGAAAGGCAGAATAAAGAATATAGTAATAGATGATTTTCAATATCTAATGACATTAGATTATCTAAGTAAGAAAGACCAAACAGGGTTTCAGAAGTTTGCAGTAATGGGATTTGCAGTAGTGGATCTTATTATGAAAGCTATGGCAACCAAGAATGACTTAATTGTATTTCTACTAACACATACAGACGAAGAAGTAACCTTAAAAGGTGAAATTAAAGTAAAGTTAAAGACTATTGGTAAGATGTTAGATGATACATTTAAATTGGCTGGATTCTTTACTATATTACTTGAGGCATACAAAGAATATGATGAAATGGAAGACAAGATGAAATATATGTTTAGAGTTAGACCTAATAGTGCACATAGTATTGCAAAATCACCAATAGATATGTTCCTGAATGAGAATGGAACATTCATAAAGCAAGTCCCTAATGACTTGGGATTAGTAGAGCAAATAGTGCGTAAATTTTATAACATATAAATTATACTAAAATGAAATTAAATTTTAAATCAGTACAAACAGTAAAAAATATTGACTTAGGAACTATCTCACGTGCAGGCGGTTCGTCAACAACTAAAGTAACATTACCACAAACAGACTTTGAAGGTAAAGAATTAAAAGGAGTAAGTGCTCAAATTCCTGTAATCGAAGGAGATAGCAAACAATTTAAATTGAAGTTTGCATATCAAGGTACATTCAGTTTGGCTTATTCGTTAGAGAATGAACTCACAGGTAAATATGATACAATGGAACAGCCGCACTTGGCAGTAGTTAAATTAACTAATTATGCAATAGAGAATGTACCAAAAGAAGCGTTAGATACAGAAAAAGATGGCAAAATCATTCATTTCGATTATAAGAAAGTAGATGAGGCAGGTAAAGTAGTATCTGAAGTTAAATATGATAAAGAGAAAAAGCAATGGGTTAAGTACACATATAATATGCCAGTATTTAAAGAAAGATATGATATGAGAGCTAACCTATTGAAAGTCGAATTAGTGGGAGTACAAAAAGATGATAAAGGTACTTACAAGACTACATTTGACCCGCATTGTTATGTATCACCTGCAGCAGTAGCTCTTTATTTAGGTCGTAAGATATCTAAATCAGGTACACCTATTCCTAACAGTGAGGGTATGTACTTAGTAGCAGTTAATCCTGATGCTCCGGGAGCTATCAAATTAACTCCTCAAAAATCATCATGTAAAATGAGTATTGCTAAGATGTTTGATAAAGTAGTTTGCCACCCGACATATGGTATTGCAAAAGCTGAATCAATAGACAAAAACGGACTACTACCGGGTAAAGCAGGTATTGAAGCATCTGCATCTACTATTGAAGTATTCAATAATGATGGAGAAGTAGTAATGAAAGTAGATAATGCATTCAAGATAGGTGAGTACCGTGCAACACGTACTAAAAACATGAATCCTACATCAGAAGCCACAATTAAAGAGAACATCAAAGGAGACTTGACTGAAGTTGTAGAAACTAAAGAAGTTGAAGAAGACTTCTTCGCATAGTAATTAGTACATATTATAATTAAATACATAACTTAATAAATAACATATGCAATTAGGCAATTTCAAAAATACCGAATTTAAAACATACTATGGTGTAGCACCATGTAAAATAGTAGTAAATGCACAAGGAGTGCCTGTAATTAACCCTACTAAAGAAGAGTTATCTAAATACTTAGATAATGTACCTGCAGATGGAGAAGATTATAAATATGTAGATAAAATTGTATTGACTAAAGGATTTGATTCTTTAGGCGGAAAACAAATCATATCTAAAGAAGAATTTGAAGAAACAGGAGGAATGAATGATAATGTAGTGGTAGAGAAAGAAGTAGATAAAGTAACACTACGTTTCTTAATGGAGACTGTTATTAAAGAGAGTACTATTGTTAAAGGAGTTAAAACTACTACAGAGGTTAAACATTTGTTTCCTTTAGTATTTAATTTCTTCAATAATATAAGAACAGATAAAGATGGAATTAAGCGTCAAGTATTTAACGGACTTGGTCAAACGGCTTGGCTTGATTCAGACAATAGAACTAAAAAAGGAGAAGAAGTTACTAATGCACAACTTAAATACTTCACTGTAACAACTGCAGATGAGATTCAAGATGCATATAACTCATATAGTAGTTTAGGATTTGAACAGTTCATTAACTTCATTTATTCATATGCTAAAGCTACTCCGGGTAGTGCAGACATATTGAAAGAGATTAAGTTAGAAGACTTCTTTAAAGGAGATTTCAAGTCATTGAAACAAGTAGCGAATATGATACATAAGCTAAGAACTGTAACAACTCCTACAGGAACTGTTCAGTTGTTTGGCGTTAATGTTCCTTTCATTGGTAAAGTAGTTAAATCAGATGTATATCAAGACTTCTATCCTCAATTCTCTTTTGCAGTAGGTAAAGAAGATGGAAGTTATGATAAGAAATTCTCTGCAATAAAAAATGCAATTACTGAAAGCCGTAAACCAGTAGGAGATGTAGTATATTCACCTGAAACAAAAGGATTGATTATATCTAAAGAATTCGGAGGTATGATTGAATGGGGACTTACACAAATCCCTCAATCAGTAATTGATGAGTTCATAAGACGCACAGGAACAGAAGTATCTAATCCATTCGCAAATAAAGATGTAGTTAAAGAAGGATTAGAAAACTTAGAAGATTTAGACTTTTAGTGATAATAAAAGAAGTACTAACTAAAGACCGTTTATTAGATTACTCTACAGACATATTTAGATACTACTTCAGAAGTGATTTAATAGGAGGCAAGTATTACCCTTCTCCTTTTCGCAAGGAGAAGGTGCCTTCTTTTAATATGTATAATAACAAAAATAAAGGATATTTAGTATATAAGGATTGGGGAGGTACGTTCGGTAATGCTATAGATTTCGTTATGAGGTTATATAATATGGATTTTAGAGAAGCTATGATTAGGATTGTAGTAGATTTAAGACTTCCATTCATAACAGATAATAGTATAGTAGATACTAAATTAGAATTTAAGAGGGCACTTACAAGTAAAAAAGAGTACGATATAATGCCTAATCTATTAGGTACTATAGATAATCCTTTATACGACAGTACAGATGCGGCTTATTGGTCTAAGATGTTCATACCTACTTCTTATCTTATAAAGCATGATGTATATTCTTTATTAAGTTACTATATAAATAAATTAGAAGTAAGAAGAAAGGAAGGTAATCCAATCTACCTATATTTAGAATACTATAATGATAAAGTATATTATAAGCTATATAAACCTAAGGCTGAAGGAATAAACAAATGGAAATCTAATATGACTGATGTGGCTTCAAAGATATATCATAACATACATAAGATACCAGCAGAAGGAGATTTACTTATAATAACTAAATCAGTTAAAGATAATGTAGTATTATCTTATTTAGGATACAATGCCATATCAGGACAAGGAGAGGATATTCCACTTGATGTAGATATAATAGATGACTTAAAGAAACGATATAAACAAATACTTATATTCTATGATAATGACTTTAGTAAAGAAGTTAATTATGGAATAGAAGCAGCCAAACGAGAAGCAATCAAACACCAATTAAACTATATATTTATACCAGACAAATTTGAATGTAAAGATATATCAGATTTGGCTTGTAAAATGAAATCAATTACATCACTAAAACTTATAATAAATGAAATTATTAAGCGAAGTAATAAGCAACCTAAATAAAACAAAAGCGTTAAGTAGCTTTAAATTCGTATCCTGTGTGGGATATAATGGAAATACAAACGAGGAAATTATAGACGATTCTATTAATTTAGATAACTACAAGGTATCTATATTGGTATTTACTCACGGGCTAACTGCGGTACTGATACAAATAAGACCGGGAGTAGATAACTACTTGAAATATGAAATAATGGAATTTGATAATGGTACATTAATACCGCTATCATTAAAACAAAATACAAGTAATCTAACAATAGAGAAGTTAGATAAATACATAACAGAGGACTTAACTCTATTCAGTGCTAAAATAGAAGAGCAAAATAAGAAAGAAAAGAGATTGAATCTTGGTATATCTAATTTATCAGCTACAAAAGGAGTATTATTATATAATACATCAATACCGACATCAGCCATATCTCCGTTAGAATCCACTAACTATAGACAACTATACGCAGAACTGTATAATAACTTATTAGACACAGACTTAAATAAGGTAATAAGTAGAATCTATGAAGCATTTGGGGAATTGATAAAAGCTATTGAAATAGAAGCGACTTCTATAATAAGCAAGAACACACATATAAAGATGATGGAAATAATATCGCCGTTTGCATTAACTAAAACTCAAATAGAGGTGCTTAATTTAGTTAATTCTATAGGAGAAGCAAGAGTACTTAACTTATTAAAAGCACTGAAGAGTGAGTGAGGTATATTATCTGCAGTTAGACGCTAAAGAAAGGATAAAGAGGCATATAAAGGTATACAATTTAGTACCTAACGAGAACCCCAATCTCAAGTATGAAACAGAGAAAACATATAGAGGAATAGCCAATGGGAGACCTACTCAAGTACTTAAAGAAGACTTACTTAAAGTAAGACAAAAGGGAACACTTATGGACTTATTACTACTTAATGGAAACTACAAGTTAAGTACCTTTTGTGAAGAGAAAGATAAAGAGATAGGAAAGAAAGCACTTATTGACTTATTTGAAATAGAACTTGAAAACTTAAATAAAATAATTAACAACTTTATAGATGGAGCTTAATGAGGCAGGACAGTTACTACTACCTTTAGTAGGAATAAATAGGAATAAGCTTAATACATACGCAGAAAGTATTATAAAAATAGGAATAGAAGACAATAAATTAGGTATTCTATCCGACAGTAAACTTAATGGATTAGATAATCCTGAATATGGGTTCAAGTACAAGTACTTATTAGAGCCATTAGAGGAATATCAATCAGACTTTAATAAGTTACTTAAAGGAGATTACTATAATATAAAAGAGAAATCCAAGAAACTTATATTAGATAACTTAGATACTAATAGAAGCAAATGGAGAGGTATTTTATATAATGAGCCAGAAACAGTAAGGACTGTAATGCGTTCAAAGATAAGTAATGTATCTACAGATGAAGATACAGTAGAGAACCTATCCAACATTATATTAAATAATAAGGATAATCTGAAGAACTTCAAAGCATTTAAACCACTTAACGAACTAAACCTTAACTTAGATGATAATCGTAAACAGTACAGTATTCCCTTTAGCATTTGAAACTAAAGGCTCGTCAGGAGTAGATTTAAAATCTACTAAAAATTACATATTAATGCCATCAGAGAGAACTCTTATACCAACAGGAGTACTTGTAGATATCCCTAATGGATTTGAAGCTCAAGTAAGGTCGAGAAGTGGACTTGCTTTAAAGAGTGGTATTGCAGTATTAAACAGTCCCGGTACTATAGATGCAGACTATGATAAAGAGATAGGAGTTATTCTAATCAATCATGGAAATGCACCTTATAATATAAGTGAAGGAGATAGAATAGCACAACTTGTATTCTGCCCTATAGTAGATAAGCAACTAATTAATGGAGTTACTATCTATAATAAAGTGAGAGAAGACGGATTTGGACATACAGGAAAATAATGGATATATATACAAGACACGACAGAGATTTTGATTTAAGTTTAGATGAGAGTGCTATATTAGGATTTCAACAAGTCAAATCAAATGAAAATAAGGTATTTATTTGGTTTAAACAAGTAGTCGAAAGACCTAATTACTTAGACAAGCACAAGACTACAAGAATGATGAATGACTCACAAAGAAGGCATGATTGGGCTAAATCTGTATGGAGTATAGATAAAGTAATGTTGCACCTTAAACCATATCTAAGTGAGAGAAGCATAACAAAAGAAATGCTATTACAGCTATCAGATGACAAGATATCTAACAAATGGGAAACTGCTGACGGTACTGTACGTAATTTTGTTAAGTGTATAATAAAGAATCCTATAGATTTCATATCTGGAAAGCCTTTAAATGTACAAATAACACATCAGGCAGGTAAAGCATTCGATTCTGTGTATAGTAGAGCTTATGAAGAGTATCTTGCAGGAGAGGGAAGCTTAGAAGAACTCACCGAAAAGTACAAGGAAAGGAGTGTAATTAAGACATACGCCTCTAAACTTGTTGGAAGTCGTATAACTAAAGTACTAAAAGAAGTATACTGCGAATTTGATGGAAAGAAAGTAAGAGTATATGAAGATAAGGAAATAGTAATTGGAGAGCCGTGTCATACATTTGTAGAGTATTCTGTAATAAGTGATATTCCTATAGATGAATATAATGACAGCAATGAAATAGAGATTGAAGTAAGACAGTCTTCTCTAGTTAAAGAAAAAGCAATAGAATTGGTATGATAATAAAAGCTAAGTTTGATATAAAAGAAAGGGTATTTCTTATATACTCTGATATAGTTAGAAAAGGAACCATATCTAACATAAGAACAACAGCTGTAGAACCTAGCATAAAGTATTCTATTATATTAGATGAAACTCTGAATGTAATAGAAAAAGAAGAAGAGGATGTATTTAGAACAAAAGCAGAATTAATAAAGTCTATAAAAGATGGAGAACCAAACTGATAAAGCATTAAGATTCAATGAAGGAAAGCTTAAATGGAATTTAGTAGACTTTAAGTCAATCGAACCTTTAGTTAAAGTACTTGAATTTGGTAGTACCAAATATGAAGTAGGTAACTGGAAGAAAGATATGGATTTAGATGTTATACTAAATTCCATGCTTAGGCATGTAATTGAATTAGCTGACGGACATTATACAGATAAGGAAAGTGGAGAGCCTATAGTAGGACATATAATGGCTAATTGTATGTTCTTTGAATATCATGTAAAAAAGAAATTAAATAAGACTGAATATGTCAATATTAAACAATAAGAGCTGCAAAGTAATAAGAGAAGAAAGTACAGTAAAATACAAATACCACGATACTATTGTTGCAGAAGTTAGTGAAGATGGAGTTAAGTTATTTACTGGAGGATTTAGTACAAGAAGCACTAAGAACCTAATGAATGAAGTACTATCTAAGCACGAAAGTGACTGGAGAATAGTACAAAAAAGGTTCAGGTGGATTTGTACTAAAGATGGATATAATAAGCTATTTACTGAAGGCATTGTATTAGATATATGAAAACACTTAAGATACAGAACTTAAATGGGTGTCAGGATAGGGATATTATTATGTTCCATGCTTGTTTTCAAGTATTAAAAGACTTTGTAGAGAAAGAGTGTATATCATTAACTAATACAGCAGGACATACGATACTATTAGATAGAAGAGTTGAATACTGTATAGGTGATAAATATACATATGATTTAGCAAGAAGACAAAGAAAAGTAGAATTGAGATTAAAGAAGTTGTATAAGTGGTATGAAAACAAAGACAACTGGACTGACTATCCTGATATCACAATAAAAGAAAAACTAACAGAACTAATTAAATTAAGACAATTCCTATGGACTTAAATAGAAAGATATATACAGGAACTGAATATGTAAGTAAGGAAATAGCATTACTTGCTAAAGAGAGGGGATTTAAGGAAGGAACACAAGGCTATTATGATGAAGGGCAATTAAAGCAAAGAGATAATGACTTCATAAATTATAGAGATATAACAGATGACTTGATTGCTTGTCCTTCATATCAACAACTAATAGAATGGTTATTTAATTGTGATTATTTAACTGTAAGTAGTAGACCCTATGCCTCTATAAAAGAGCAAGAAAGAGAGTGGTTAGAATTTTGGTATAATACTTTAATACCTGAATTAATAGATATTAGATATACTAAACTTCCATTAAATACACAAGAATTTAATATTAAAAATGAATTTGTATTAGAAGGATTCACAGGGATGTTATTGAATTGGTTTGAGAAAAATCACTTATATTTACTTATAGAAACTTGTGGAAGTAAATCAGATTATCCTAAATACACGTACAATTTAATAAATTTACAAGATTATAAGAGTTCTTTAAATAATAAATTAGAAAATGTTGAATTAGAATATGAAGAATTAATTAAAGGCAATACTAAACAACAAGCAAGACACATAGGAATACTTAAATGCTTTGAATTGATTAAAAATCTTAATAATGGAAATTAAAAATACAAAAGTTTATGGATTAGAAGAATCTATAAAAAGAAGTAGCTATCCGCGTACAATAAATGAAATAGAGTTCATAGATATTCCATTTACAAATGAATTAAATAAGGCTATAAAATTGGGAAACTCAAAACAAGGAAGCGGACATGATACGTTCTTAAAAGGAATTATAGTGCAATTTGATTTAAAATACCCGCAATACTTTACACCACAGTTACAAAGATACCATTGGGTTGATATAATATCAAGTCAAAGTAAAATGCACAGTTTAATTAAAATAAAAGATATAGAAAATAGTTGCAACAAATATGTATTACCTGAACAGCTAAGTTTGATTAAATTTTTTATAAGTAGATACAACAATGCAAATACAGAATATCCAAATTTCTATAATACAGGAAAGTCAATAATTGAAATTAATAGTAAACAAGAGTTATTTCAATATATTATAAGTAATTTACCAATGGGATTTGAGATGTGGATGGGTATAACAACTAATTACTTACAACTTAAAACAATATACAATCAAAGAAAAACACATAAATTAGAAGAGTGGAAGTATTTCTGTGATTGGATTAAAGAATTACCTATGTCTAACTTAATAATAAATGAAAAATGAAAATAACAGAAGAAACTAAAATAAAGGATTTAATTCCTAAAGGTAAGGAAATCGGATATGTTAATTTAAATTCTTTAGGTGCTATTAACATAATAACTAAAGATAAAAAAGAAATAGCAGAACAAGAAGCCAATAAACTTGGATTTAGTATAGGCGATAATGTTTTTGATAACTTAACTAAAGAATACAGAGGAAAAGTAGATGGCTTTTATTTTAATGATGAGTCAATACTATGTTGTCATACAAATAATAATAAGTATAAAGAGCACCATTTAAAATTTGTAACAAGTAGAGTAGCAGTACTTTGTCCTACTGAAGAGGATTTTGAATTTATTAATGATTATTTAAAGTACGATTTATTTAATAATGAAATAGTATATAATAAAGCAACATCAATTAAATTAAATGAAGTCGGGTATATAGACAGCTTAATATACAAAGCTTTAACAGAATGGTTATATATATCTATAGATAGTTATATGAAATCACAAGGAATAGGTCCTTTAACTGTAACAAAAGACGGTAAAAATTTATATGTAGGAATGAGTTATTACTACATAACAGTAGAAAATAATATACTTAAAAACAAAGCAATTTCTAATGGAATATGTACCACATTTGATGTATTTAGTACATACGAAGCAGCAAAAGACTACTTAAATGAGTTAAAACCTAGATTTAAAATAGGAGACTGTATAACAAATAGAATGCAGTTACCTAAATACTTTAAAGTAACTGATACAACTGATACTCTTTATATATTAGAAAATAAAGATGGAGGAAAAGATAGTCTTAATATAACGAGTCAGAATAACTGGGAGTTATATAAACGAACTCCTTTATTCTATACAGAAGATTTTAAAGATGGTAGCTTCCCAGTAAAAGAATGTCATAATTGCTTCAAACAGCCAGTAAATATAGAACACAGTTGTAAGTATTTAGAAACTTGTAAGGATTATAACCATTACAGACTTAGAGGGGCACCTATACATGCTGGAGACAGGTGCTGGAAAGTGACTAAAACTGGAGTAGAGTGCAATACATGGAACGGAAATAAAGTATGGGAAGAGACTAAGTATTTCTCAAGTATATCAAATGCACTAAGCTACTATACAAAATTAAGGAATATGAATGAAAAGAAGCCTAATAAAAGTAAAAAAGTAGAGGAGTTAAAACAAGTAAAACAAACAACAATAGACTTTAATAACACCGGCTGTGATTTAGATATAGATAATGAAAAGACAAAACTAATAAGACTGCCTAACAAATTAAAGATAGATAAAGAAAGAGAACAGCTAACTAACCTTACGGCAAGCCCATTTACAAATGGTGATTGGTATCATATACATATACCTGTAATATACGACCAAGTATATCTTGATAATAAATCTAAATTCTTTAAAGGTTTGAATGAATTTGAAGATAATAGATACAAGTTAGTAACTATAGAAGGAAAAGAACTTAATATAGGGGGTACTGTATATGCTGTACATTACTCAAACTTATCATTGTGGGAATTTAAAATAGATAAAGAAACTAAAAAGAATCGGGATTATAGATACTACAGCGAAAAACAGAACGCATTTGACCTCATATATGGTATTAAATTAAATAAATTAAAACAAGAATGTAATCAATGTTAGATATAATAAATAGAATAGACTTTGAAGATAACTGTTGGGTAGGGCTGATTAATAGCTCTACTTTTAACAGAAGTGAAACGGATAGAATACAGGCTGTTACAGATATAGCAAGTGTAACTAAAGGAAAACTAGCATTTACAGCAGACATGGAAAAAAGAAAACATCTATACAGCAGGTTACTTATTGAAAGCAATAATAAACCAAGCACTCCATTTGAGTTTATTCCATGTACATCAAAAAGTTACTTAAATGGAGGATTAGAAACTGAAGAGACAATTAATAACTACTACAAGTATGGACATCTTCACTTTGACTATATACTGACTAATCTTAGAAATAAATTGACTAATTATGGAGAATATGATAAATACAATACAGCAGAAGAAGTTGAAGACTTTAAAGTAATAGCAGGTAGAGTTCCAATCAAAGTAATATCACACTTACGTACCCACAGAGCATTCAGTTTCTTAGTTGAGAGTAGTAGAAATAGAAGATACTTAACCAACGTAGAGTTCTGGTATCCAAGCAAATGGACTGAAGAAGCAAAAACTAAATTCAAGGTGAGAGATGAATATAGATTAGATGATATAATTGCTAATGGTTCATTTCATGGAATACCTGCCGAAGACCTTACAATGGAATTAGGTGATAGAAGAATGGTGCATTTTGCTATGTGTGCATGGAAGCAGAATCCTGATGCATGGGATAATCTATTTGCATTAAGAGGAGATAAGACAGGCACTATGAATATAACAGCGCAAACAGTAGATAATATAAAAAAATTAATATATGGAATATAATACACCACTACAATTAAGTACTGTAGTAGAACAGGTGAAAAGATATATACAACTAAGTAAAAAGTATAAAAGAAATGAACAAAAGATAAACAGTTATAAAAGCCTAACTAACAACTTACTAGTTTCTATATCAAATGGTTCGTTAACTACTCCGCAGTTAGACAGTTACGCGGAAAGAATAAAAGAAATTAAAGAAGTAATTGGAGAGTATATGGAATATGTACAATTAGGAGAGTATTTGAGCGGGCTTGAAATAAAATGAAATACTTTATAGATACAGAATTTATTGAAGGTAAACAAGATAAAACCATACTTGGATTTAAGTATGGTGAAACTAAACCTACTATTGATTTAATTAGTGTTGGGATTGTTAGTGAGGAAATTAAAGAGTTTAATGGAATTACTAATACCGAAATTAATGAAAATACAGTATGTAAATTAAACAAGTTTGAATTTTACAATACTGAATTTAAAAATAGAGAATATTATGCAATATCAAAAGATTTTAATCTTAAACAAGCATGGAAAAATGAATGGGTGAGAGAGAATGTGTTAAGACCTATATTTAATGAACTTGAAAATAAAGATTATAAAGAATACAATAAAGCATTACAATTCGGAATAGTTAAAGGTGTTATAGGTACTACATTTAATATTAATAATCTTAGAAAATATATTAATAGATACGGTAAAACTAATAAACAAGTTGCTAAAGAAATTATACAATTTTGCAGACCAAAATCTGAAAGATGTAAATTGACAGATATTGAAGTAATAGAGTCAATAGATTTCTCAGAATTTTATGCTTATTATGCAGATTATGATTGGGTAGTATTTTGTCAGTTGTTTGGTACTATGATAGACTTACCTAAAGGGTTTCCTATGTATTGTATAGACTTAAAACAAGAATTGGATAAAAAAGCAATTGAAGTAGATTTAAGTATAATAAGAAGAGAGCGAAGACCTAAAACACTATCAGAACGTCTTGAGTATATTAAAAGCAAACGCAGTTATCCAACACAAACCAACGAACATAATGCTTTAGCAGATGCTAAATGGAATTATGAATTATATAAATTCTTAAATATATTATAGTGGAGGGAATAAGTTTTAAAGAAATTAAAAGTAGCATTAAAAGCATAACTACTGAATTAAACAATTATGTAGATATTAATGAAATAGATTATACACACATACCAAGCGACTTTGATATAATATCTAAAATATCTGACTGTATAACGGAATTAAATAACTTAATGAATAAGATATGAAAAAAATAACAGAATTAACAGAATATAACATATTTGTTAATTATGCAAATATCTAAAGAACTATTAGATTACTTTGAAGGAGATGAATTAGCCGCAAATGTGTGGCTGACTAAATATGCTCTAAAAGACAGAGAAGGAAATATATTAGAAAAAACTCCAAAAGATATGCATGAACGTATAGCTACAGAACTCTATAGAGTAGAATCTGAATTCAGTAACCCACTTAGCTATAGAGATATATCTGACTTACTGCATAAGTTCAAGTATTTCATACCGGGAGGTAGTGCTATGAATGGAATAGGAAATGAATATCAAATCACAAGTCTGTCCAACTGCTTTGTAATAGGTAATGAAGCTGATTCATATGGAGGTATAATGCTTTCAGACCAAGAACAAGTACAACTTATGAAGCGTAGAGGTGGTGTAGGACATGACCTATCTCACATACGACCTAAGGGAAGTACTGTACTTAATAGTGCCCTTACCTCAACAGGCATTGTACCATTCATGGAGAGGTTCTCAAATTCAACAAGAGAAGTAGCTCAAGATGGCAGAAGAGGAGCACTTATGCTATCTATGCACATAAAACATCCAGATATAATAGACTTCATAGAAGCCAAGACTGACTTAACTAAAGTAACAGGTGCTAATATATCTGTTAAGATAGATGATGAATTCATGCAATGTCTTGACGAAAAGAAGCCATACATTCAATCATTTCCAATAAAAGATAATACAATTAAAAAGGTAGTATCAACATCAAAGATATGGAATAAGTTAGTACAAAGCAATTGGAAGAGTGCAGAACCGGGCATACTCTTCTGGGATAACATAATAAACAACAGCATATCAGATTGCTATCCAGAGTTTAAGACTATAAGCACTAATCCTTGTGGGGAGATACCGCTGTCGGCTTATGATTCATGTAGACTCGGTTCTATAAATCTTGTACACTTCGTATTTAATCCCTATACAGGATTACCTCATTTCGACTTCACTCAACTTGATATAATTGTAAGGCAGTGTATTCAATTAATGGATAGCATGATTGAACTTGAAATGGAGAGAATAGATAGTATATTATTTAAGATAATAAACGACTCTGAAGTATTTGATGTAAAGAGAGTAGAAAATCAATTATGGAATAAAATAAGAAATAATGCGGTAAGAGGAAGAAGAATAGGATTAGGTATAACAGGATTAGGGGATACTCTTGCAAGAATGGGATTAAGATACGGTAAAGAAGCCTATCATTTCATAGAAGAACTAATGAAAGTAAAAGCAAAAGCTGAAATGGAGGCTACTATAGATTTAGCAATATCAAGAGGAAGCTTTCAAGCATTCGACTATGAATTAGAGAAAAATAGTACATACATCAATTCATTACTTACTTCAGACTATAAAGAGAAATGGAAGAAGCATGGAAGAAGGAACATAAGCCTATCCACTATAGCTCCTAATGGCAGTATATCAATACTAACTCAGACCACATCTGGTATAGAGCCTGTATTCAATATAATGTATAAAAGAAGAAAGAAGGTAAATAAGGATTCAGATAAAGTAAAATCTTACTTTGTAGATAAGAATGGGGACTCATGGGAAGAGTATAATGTATTCCATAAAGGCTTTCTGACTTGGTTCAAGCATGCATACTCAGATACAGACACAGATATAGCTAATCTATCAGATAAAGAGATAATGGAAAACATATTTCCTAAATCACCTTATTACAGAAGTACTGCAAATGAAATAGACCCATTTGACAGTGTGGATATACAGGCAATATGTCAGAAATACACAACACACTCTATAAGTAAGACCATAAATCTACCAAAAGAAACAACTACATCTACAATAGATAAGCTCTACAGATATGCACATAAATCAGGTTGTAAAGGACTTACTATATATAGAGAAGGAAGTAGAGATGGAGTTCTTATAAATAACAAACCTGAAGAACAAGAGAAACTAATAACAAGACCAAAGACACTCATGTCCTCTGTAATTAGATTTACTAATAACAAAGAACAATGGATTGGATTCTTAGGGCTTAAAGACGGTAAACCTTATGAGATATTTACAGGTAAGGCAAATGAGTTCCAAGTACCTTCTTATATAGATATAGGTAAAATAATAAAAGTAAAGTCAGCTAAAGGAAGCAGATATGACTTTACATTTATAGATAAAGAAGGATATACACAAATCATGAAAGGACTTGATAGGGTATTTGATAGAGAATGCTGGAACACAGCTAAACTAATATCAACCACACTAAGACATGGAGTTCCATTAACAGATGTAATTAATATCATAGAACAACTCAAATTTGAAAATGATGAAGAATTTGTATTAACTAATTGGAAGAATGGAGTGATTCGTATGTTAAAGAAATACATCAAAGATGGTGAAGTAGCTATAGGACACACTTGCGACAATAAAGACTGCAAATCTGCTAATCTTGTATATGAAGAGGGCTGTCTTAAATGTATGAATTGTGGGACTTCTAAGTGTGGATAAAGTGAACGACTTATTTATAGTATTAATCATAATATTTATGATATACATAGGATTCGATTATATCAATAACCTATTAACTAAAAAGAAAAAATGAAACTAAACAGCAATTTAGCCCCTAATATCAAATTATCAAAAAAACAGATAAAAGAAATTAAATTAGAGGAAAAAAATAGAAAAAAAGAAGAAAGAGAACTTAATAGAGGAATTAAGACATTCTCATTTGATGGTAAAGAATATAAAGCAAGAACAATAGAGAAAGCATTACATAAACATCATATACACTTAAATAAGTCAATGCAATCAGGTGAACTTAGAGACTAAGTTTGATATAAGGGAAATAGTATATTTAAGAACAGATGGTGAACAACTTCCAAGAATAGTTACAGCTATAATGAAAGAAGGAGATAAAGGATTAATGTATAGACTATCACAAGGAATAGTTAATAGCTGGCATTACGACTTTGAAATAGGAAATGATAAAGATGTATTAATGTCCTTAAATGCATATAAAAATGAAAACTAATGAAAGAAGAACAAGGACTACTAATAAGACTAATAGATGAAGATAGTGATAGGGCAAGATGTTCTTTAGTTATTAAACTGACTAAACCTTATAAATCCGTAACAAAGGCTATGGAGAAATGTATAAAACCAATATCTAAATCTGCTCTAATAAATGATATTAAAACAGAATTAGCTATTGAAAGCAGATACAAATTTGATAGAGTTCTATATAATGAATTCAATGTATGCGTTACATACAAAGATGAAGAAGGAGTTGAACAAGATGTTACTCTATTAGTAGAATTAACTAAAATAGTAACACAAGAATAATGGATACATCTATAAGAGTAATATTGATTATGATAGCAACAGCATTAACAACCACAATATTAATACTTATGTTCTCTCCATCGAGAGACATAAGTGTTGATACAGATGCAACAGAAACAGACGCTAATATAGATATGTTAATTCCTGTATACTTAGGAGTAGATGAAGAAGATTGGAGATTCCTTGATATAGTAGATAATAACTACATATCACCAGACTTAATCAATGGAAGTGAAAATTTCACTAAACCTGATAATGTAGGAAGCTGTATAACTAAATTAACACTATCTTATAAAGACGCACACGAAGATGCTACAACAGGAAGCATAACAGGACTCAAATGTAGCGGCTTAGTAGCTACAAAGTACATACGAAAATCGGAACTACTATACATAATGAATCCAATAGATATAACCAATAAGACAGTACTACTTAAAAACATAATAACTTCAATAACTATAACATATGTTAAGTAACAGATATATAAATACAAATCTATTGAACTTAGCTAATAGAATAGTTCAAAGCAATAAGCTAAATGAGAATTTAGTTGAGTTCTACTACAATGAATTAAGGATAATTAAAAATGCCTTATTGAGAGGAAAATACTACTCAAGGTCAGAGGAAGTGGAAGGTAAACAAAACATAATAAAGAAAAAAGTAACACTTGCTATAGTGTACAAATCACATATCAAAGAAATAGATGATAAATACATATTGGATATATTCAATATAGATAAAAATAACAAAGTGTGGGCTGATGTGATTAACACAGACAAGAGTGTGCAGGAATTTATATTTAAAGCACTATGTCCAAGACACGTACTAAGAAAGACATTAAAGCCATTTAATAAGTTACCATAAGATTTCCAGAGAAAGATGAAGCACCGAAAATTAAATATAGGTAAAGTAACTAAGTAAAGATATGTATTTAATTAAAATTTACGGAATAGTATTTAACTCAATAAAAAGCTTTCCAATAGCTTCCATTTTTCTGTTTTATATTACAATCCACTTTAAACAAAAAAAAGCCAACAACGACCTTATAAAAGCTATTTTATAGGGTGTTATTGGCTTCTTTTTTTTATTTTCGGTGAACTTGTTATTTTATCTTTCTCTGGAAATTAGTATTTAACTAACAGAGAATAAGTATATGTGTTATTATATATTACAGTATGTAAAGATTAAAAAAGCCCTACATTAAGCTCAAATTCTTTTTACATATTACAAGTCAAATATCAAAAAATAAAGATACCTACAACCCTAAAAAAGCTATTAGCTTCGGTTGTAGGTTCTTTTTTTCTTTAAATTAGATTTTAATATTCCATTGTACCCATATTGTAAGTCTTAGTCAATACATTAGTACCGGGTAATGCCGATAGTGCATACTTTCCAAAGTCCATTATATCGTGATTCTTATCATCATTACTTGCAGTCTCAAACATCTTTGGTATTATCTTATATACTTTATATAATGAATTTATCATAGGGAATGGATTATCTATCATTCTCTTAGCTTCTGTTGGATTAAGGTATAATGATATATCACCTTGAGCTCTATTAAGCATATTCATTGTAGTAATTATACCAAACTTCTCTTCATCATCTTCATCTCCAAAGGCATTGAGTATCAATGAAAGACCATAATAGGCTAACATCATACCTATCCCCCACTGTATTTCCCTTATGTTTCTTTTCATATTATAATAGTCTACATCATTAAGTCCATTCTTATCTACTTTCATTCTTAATGTAGATTTAACTAACATAGACATAGTAGTCCTTAAAGCACCTATGAAGTTCTTTTCTTCATATAACTTAGCATAGCTTCTATATCTTCCCTTTACCTTAGTTCCTAAATCACTATCATCTCTTTCAGGTTCAAATCTTGATGCAATGGCTTCAGGCAACCAACTCCTGAATGTACCTACTGCTCTACCTATCGCATACTTCTTATACAGTACAGGACTTGCATAGTTACCGTGTAGCTTCTTATTTAATTTAATTACTTTATCTCTGAATTTAGTATATCCATTTATAGTATCTATTGTAAGTTCATTCTCCCACTCTGTTGCATCGAAGTTAGGTTTTAATTTACCGTCTGTATCATATGCTTCCCATAGTGTATATTCCTTTCCATTCAAGTCTGTTATCTTTGTAGCGTTCATCATTGATAGGAATGTAGTTCCTTGATTTATATACTCCCCTCTCTTCTGCATCTCCATAGGATTAAGTAGGCTCTCTTTCTTATTAAGGAATGATAGTGTACCATTATTACCGTAGTCTGTTTCAAGTAGATTGAATAAGATACCATACTTATCTATAAGTGCTTTTATTTTCTTGGATTCTTCTGTTTCTCTTCCTGTTAAGCTCTTTATGAATGAGTACTTTATCTTATTAGTTGCAAACATCAAGTCTTTCTGACTAAAGAACTGACCAGATGAAGCTTCTAAAGAATTTACTAATCTACCTGATATCAAGTTAGATATAGCTGAATACGGATTCCAGCCTAATGATGATATATATGTAAATTTCTGTAGCAAATCCATTATCTTATTACCTGATACCTTTCTAACAGAAGCTTCTTCCATTAACTTCTCGTTTAAGTCTGCTATCTTTACATTGAACTCGTCTTTAGTTATTTCTCCTTTACTTAGTTTATCTTTAAGTTCTTTATTTAATACATTATGTTCTTTTATAGTCTGTTTTCCTGCAGGTGTTGAGGTAACTACTACATTTGATTTCATTTCTCTATCTCTTCTATTTTCATATAGTATGCTCTCTATTGCATGGTCTACTGCTTTCTGTGTTATCTGTAATCCATTCTTAAATGAAGCGAGTCTATTCTCTCCAAGTTTAACTGGTTTACCTCCATCATTTAATTCAAGCTCTCTTGCATTCTGTAGGGCTGTCTTACCTAATAACACTATATCCTCTACTTGTGCCTTTGCCTTGTAGTTCTCTGCTGATTCTGCAAATAGTCTTGTAGTCTTAACTAAGTCTGTAGACTTATACTTGAATGATGTATTGTATCTTTCTTTTAGTTTTGTTATTTCTTCTTTATCTTCTTTGAGCTTTTCTTTCTTGTCTGCTACCATCTTCATATTACCTTCTCTGAAGTAATCATCTACAGTAGGGGTTATTTCTAATATCTCAAGTATCTCAAGTTCTAAGTTCTTCATTCTCTTTTCTATTGTACTTATCTTCTTCTTGAGTCCTGTAAGAGTATCTTTAGTGTAAGGGGTTGGTATAGTACCTATCTTCTTTCCTGTATGGTCTCTTATATCATATCCAGCATAACCTTCTCTTGTCTCTGAAACAGATTCTATTGCAGCTCTTTTTATCTTCTCTATTTTACTTGTAAGTCCTGTAGTCTGTAAGTCTTGAAATACTTCTGGTAGAAAGTTAGCATTTAACTCATCTGATATGTAATGCGGGAAGTACTTCTTATATTTATTTAAAGACTCATTAGTGAATTCAAAGAAAGCTATAAGGGCTTTATTCTTTTCTTTATTCTTATATAGCTTCTCATACTTAGTATCATATAGTCCTGTATTCTTTCCATTAATTTGTTTCTTCGGTGCAACTACAAGCCAATTGCTTCCATTAGTGGTTTCTATAGATAGATTTGAGTTCAACTGTCTCATGAAGTTTTCAGGACTATTGTATTCAATCCATTTACCTATTTTAAAGTCTTGTTCTTGTTCACTGTTAGTTTCTGCTACAATACGTAATTCCGCATCATTCTTTCTTGTTAGATATGTAGCATACTTCTTATCTGCTTCAGCTATCAACTTATCTGCTTTTTCTATACCTATCTCATTTACTATCTTATTATATATCTCTTGTTTATCTTCTTCTGTTGTATCTTCATAGAAGTAGGCAGGATTAACATATACCATTCTATCATAATACTCACGTATCTTTTTTGATAGATTTGATACTATGTTGGTTTGTCCTTTCTTTTTATATTTAGATATTGCACCTAAATTGAATCTTACATCTCTTCTCTCTGACCAGAACTTATCACTGTATTCATTTATGTAGTTCTTTGTTTGGTTTCCGTCCTTGTCTTCTTGCATAAGACTATCTATAACTTCCTGTGAGTTTATATCTACTTTAGCATCTTTTAAGTCCTTTAATATCTTATTGAATGGAACTATGAAGTTCTTATTTAGGTTATTGTTCTTAAGACGTTCTGCTAAATCAAGTGCTTTACTTATAGTGGCTACTAATTTAGATGACATATTCTCAATACCTCTAAATATAGCATTCATGGTCTTCTCTTCTGGTATTATCTTTAAGTCTTCTATTGATACATCTATATTATATCTGTCTGCTA